>ERZ1034973.12-NODE-12-length-117882-cov-99.438660_pt1 | contig 117882 bp, 92 predicted proteins | sample MGYA00520686_ERZ1034973 | MGnify/ENA primary metagenome ERZ1034973 (study PRJEB33766, sample SAMN09781775) | gut metagenome | biome: gut microbiome | host: Homo sapiens | place: Madagascar | study: EMG produced TPA metagenomics assembly of the PRJNA485056 data...
TAGCGTTCATCCTGAGCCAGGATCAAACTCTACATTGTAAAATATCTTTTACTGCCACCCTATTACTAAGGCGGCATTTGTTTGTATCTGTTTCAGAACGAGCTTCCATTTTTATTGAAGTTTTAACCTTATTATAAAGATTAACGGTTCGTATTTTACCCAAATAATCAAAACCGAAGTTTATCATATTTGCTTCTTGTACTACTTGTCTGTTTATGTAAACTTTTCAAAGAACTCTTTCTTAATGCAATCTTAACACGAACTAAACTCGTTTAGCTTGAGGTTTCGTTCGTTCTCGAAAGCGGATGCAAAGGTATAACAAATAATTCAACCGTGCAAGAGTTTTGAAGAAAAAGTTTCAGAAAAGATATTTTTTTATTCTATAATTGAGATAAATCAATAATTATATATACTTCTATATATTTTGTACATAAACAACACAATGGAGTTCAAACAATATATTATCTCATTACGACTTTCTATTAAATATACTTCACCTCTGATATATTTCATTTTTAATTTGTATCTTTGCAATGTCTGTGGTTGAATCTTCTTGTTTTTATGCAACACTAAAACAATGGAATTCTTCAATATGACAAAATATTAAGCAATTTACTGTTGCTCTAATACTTTTAGATATATAAACTAAGTGTTGCAGAATTTAATTATTATGAATAAAAGAATACTACTCGCTATTTACTTTATTTTGGCTTATGTGGCAACAATCTCTTCTCAAACACCAAACTTTACAACGATGAAGAATATGATAGGTGAGAACTCGCTGCCATTAGTTAATTTAACTGTAAAAATAGACAAAGTAAGTAAACCTGAATATACTCAAGCCAAAATTGAAATTGTCGACCCATTAAAACGCACAAACGGTAACATTGAGGCTACATTCAATTGTAAGGTGAAGTATAGAGGCGCCTCATCGCTGGTATATGACAAAAAATCATTCAATGTAAAATTACTTAATGAAAAAGGGAATAGTCTGAATGCAAAAATATTAGGCATACGTAAGGATGACGCTTGGATACTTGATGCCATGGCTATCGACCGGTTGCGTATGCGCAACAGAATAAACTTTGATATATGGAACAGCATGTCCTCTACCCCATATTCAACAGACACCGAAAACCGCAATGGAACCAAAGGGTATTTCGTTGAATTATTCATAAACGGAGAGTATCATGGTTTGTATTGCATGTCAGACAAGGTTAATCGAAAGTTGCTCGGTATAAAGAAGGCAGACGACACGGATAAAGATAATGTGAAGATAAATGGTGTAATGTATAAGTGTGAAAGTTGGGGAGATGCTGCCAACCTGAATGGCTATAACGAAGAAAGTATGGATAAAGAAATATGGAACAATTGGTCGCTTGACTACCCTGACGATTATCCGTGTGCAGATAGCTACATGCCACTTAAAGAATTTATTGATTATTGTACCTCATCTTCTGATAAAGAGTTTACAAAAGGTATCGATAAGCAATTCTATTTGCAAAACTTTATTGACTACCATGTTTTTTTGCTTTCACAAGGGCTTCATGACAATAATCTGAAGAATACTTTCTTAAGTATTGTTGACAAAAATGAAAGTAAATGTATGATGTTGACACCATGGGACCTTGATTGTTCACTTGGAGGAAACTGGGACGGAACATATTATAACTATCCTGCTACAAACCAAGAGATTTTACCAACGAGAATTTTTTCCCGTCTATGGTACAACAACATTATTGATTATCGTAACCGTGTAGCTGTTTGTTGGCGTAATTTGAGCACGAATGGCATATTATCAAAGGATGGATTTAATAGTCGTGTAGACAGCTATGTAGAGGCTCTAACTATTTCTGGGGCTTGGGAGCGTGAATATTCTAAGTGGAACGGCAATCCAGTTGCTCTAAAAAAAGATCTGAAGGAAGAGGCAGATTATGTAAAAGATTGGTATAGCCATAACTATGACAATCTATACAACTCTGTTTTCAAAAACCTCGGCACCACTAACATCGTTGATATATCTACAAATAAGGACCAAACAACAAATATGAACAATAACACATTATATAATATAATGGGACAAAAAGTTGGTGCAAATTATCGTGGTGTTGTTATTAATAAAGGCAAGAAATTTATTATATCAAAATAGGCCAAATTAATGCACATTCTATTAGGTTTGTGCAATTATATGATGATATAGGATATAAAAACACTAAATTAGTGCACTTTTTCGCACACAACTATTGGTAAATGTGCAAAAAGTTATACCTTTGCACAGTCTTAAGAATACATCAAGGTAAAGAAAAGACTAATTTGTTGGATAAATCGAAAAGGATAGCATCAATAAACATTAAACATACATTATATAATATAATAGAACATTTATGTCTTACAATTTATTGAAAGGAAAGCGCGGTATCATCTTCGGCGCATTGAATGACGCATCGATTGCGTGGAAAGTAGCAGAACGTGTCGTAGAGGAAGGCGCTCAGATAGTGTTGACCAACACTGCTGTGGCATGTCGTATGGGCACTATCGACGAGCTTGCCAAGAAGACCAGCGCAACTATTATCCCAGCTGATGCGACATCGGTAGAGGATTTGAACAATCTCTTTGTTAAGGCCCAGGAGGCTTTGGGTGGCAAGATTGACTTTGTGCTCCACTCATGTGCAATGAGCGTTAACATGCGCAAGAAGCGTACATACGACGATCTTGACTATGGATTTCTTGACAAGACCCTCGATATCTCGGCCATATCATTCCACAAGATGCTTCAGGTAGCCAAGAAGCTTGACGCTCTTAACGATGAGGCTTCGGTTCTTGCTCTTACATACGTAGCTTCACACCGTACTTTCTTCGGCTACAATGACATGGCAGACGCCAAGTCGCTGCTTGAGTCTATAGCACGCAGCTTCGGCTATATCTATGGCCGCGAGAAGAAGGTGCGCATCAACACTATTTCTCAGTCGCCTACATTCACCACAGCCGGAAGCGGTATCAAGGGCTTTGATGGTCTTTACGACTTCAGCGACCGTATGTCTCCACTTGGCAATGCAAGTGCCGACGAATGTGCCGACTATTGCGTTGTGATGTTCTCCGACCTTACCAAAAAGGTTACTATGCAGACTCTTTTCCACGACGGCGGATTCTCTAACATGGGTATGTCGTTGCGTGGTATGACCCAGTACAACAAGTCGTTCATCGACGAGAACCGCGACGAGAACGGAAATATTATCTACGGATAAAACAACTTGATTGTCGGCAGATGAACAACTTGATTGTCGGCAGATGAACAACATCATCATCCGCCGACAAACAACATCATCGTCTACATATAACGCAAAATAAAAGAAGACCAAACCTTTAAGGTAAAAAATAAGGCTCATCCAGAATTTTAAGGGATATAAACTGATATTCTAACTTATATCACTTAATATTCTGGATGAGCCTTATCTATTTGCCAATATCAACAGTACCGTTTTTTAGTACCATATAACTGGTACTGGAGTTTCATATAACTGGTACTGGAGTTTCAGTTATATGGTACTGCAGTATCATACAATTGGTACTGGAGTAGCAGTTAGGCGGTACCGAAATGAATACTGACTGATACTGACTGTTAAATTAATTGGTTCATAAGCATCAGCAAACTGACATAACAATTCTATTTGGACAGGGCAATCCAAGCCTCTTGCAGCATACCATCCATAAATGTGTCGGCATTGGTCTTTTTCAGCTTCTCCTTCATTTCGTTGATGCTGTACATGCAAGTTTTCTTCTCGTTTTGGGTGAGCAGCTTGCTATATTCCTTACACATACGTGCCATCTTAACCACGATGCCTGTCTGCAACGTTTTGGCACCAGCATCCTTTATAGCATCAAGGAAAGCTACGCGCATATTGCCAAACTGAAGCATAAAGTCGGTATTGGTCTTTATATTGTTCATCTCCGCAGACCACGTACTCGACTGTGTGCTTTTTACATTACCATTATTGTCATAAGTGGTAGTTACAACCACATCGCCATCCGTGTAAGTCTTTGTACGCACTACAGACGTCTTGGTTGTAGGCTTATTAGACGCGGTGATTTTCGACGTGTACTCATCAAATCGGGCCGGACTGACACCATATATATGATAGTAATAGCAATGATAGTTGCTGCCGTCCTTAAACCATATATACAGGTAGGCATGTCGGCGAAGCGGGTCGTTGGCATCATTGAAGCACAATCCATAATAATAGTGCGACTTATTGATACCAAGCTGCACGCTGTACTCGTTGTTGACACCATACACGTATTTGTTATTTTTAACAAGCTGGGCGTTGCTACCAGGCTTCTTTATATACACATCGTAGGCCTTCAGCGTGGCGTTAAGCATAACCTTCTCTATCTCACCAAACAACTTTTTCTTTTTTGTCGGGAGTTTGAACTCGGTATACTTGCAATAGCTTACGGAGCCATCAGGGCAATCGACATTAAAGTTTGTATTTGACAATACCTCGGTCGAAGGATCATTCAACACTATCTTGAAGATTGTCTCGATTTTTTCCTGTGCCGAAACCGCAACAGTCTGCAATAGCAATAATGCCATTATTACAATCTGTCTCATACGTTATATATTTTACTGTTTTTTATATTAAATATTATATACACTCTATTATTGTGCCATGTCGTTGTCCGAATCATCATCCTCGAACACTTCCAGGACTTGAAGTTCCAGCTGGTTTATCTCAGCCGACTGGTGTACACTTATAGCTTGCAACAGAATGTCGGCCTGGCGTACAGCTTCCTCAATATCTGTAGTGTCTGGCTTTGCATCAAGAACATCTGCAACATAAACCTTTGGTGGACGTGGTTGCCAATATGGTCTAACCGTCTTGTGTCTTTGTTGCTTAACAGGCTGTGGCTTTATGCTGTCAACAGCTATTGGCTGTGGACGTTCGGCCGAGATACTGTCGGCAATTGAGTCTACAGATATCTTATTTATCACCTGTTGCGCCAATGGCTTATTGTCCATTGTATTGTTGTCTAATTGAGTTGAAGCTGCAAACACGAGCAGAGCCACAGCTGCGGCAGATGTTATCCAAACAGCAACATTGCGCAAGTTAAAGCCATGTGTGATGGCAGATATCTCTTCCTTAGGCTGCTCTATAGGTTCATTTGCCGTTGCAAACATGCCGAACATCTCACGATAGGCCCTCCAATCGTCAGCCGATATAGCTTCGGGACGATTGTCATCGGTAGCCTTGCTGAAGAATTCAGCCAAGGCTTTCTCCTCGTCTATGGTGGTCAAGCCGTCCATGTAACGCTGTAGAAGTGATATGATTTGTAGATCGGTCATTTTCTGTTCCTTTCCTTTATCTGATTGAATAGTTTTCGGCGAGCCGACGATAACACCGTCGCCACCGACTCTTTACCAATGCCTAATATTGCGGCAATCTCCTCATTTGTGCGCCTTTCGGTCTGCCTTAGACTCATAACCTGCATCTCCCTTGGCGGCAATTGCTCTATGCGCTGCCTTAACCATTGCTCGTCTTCCTTCCATTCAAGCTGACTTTCTGGAGTTGCATCGTTGGACTGTTGCCTCATAAGCCACGACGTTGGCACCTCGCTTGCGTCTATGCTAACCAGACGTTGCCGTCGCAACATATCTATAGAGATATTGCGGGCAACAACAGCTGATAGACGAGAGGCATGGGCTGTATCGCGGAGAGAGTCGTGTACAGCCCATAGCCTAAGCATAGCATCGCTTGCCGCATCGTCTACATCATCGGCACGCGCAAGATAACGCCTAGCATAACCCGTAGCTATATTGCGCAGTTGCGGAGATATCTGTTCAAACTGTAGTTGATTCACGATTGTCGATATTTGTTTATGCCATCCACTTTTGTCTATTAGGGTTGGGCATTGATTATGCCGTTAGGACTTTTGGGTGTGCTCGATGCATCACTGTCATTTATCACATTGGTATGGGTGCTTGTAGTGCTTATCGAGTCGTACTTCAGCATACTGTCATCAATACTGCCCGAGCCAATAATCACCTTTCCATACTTGTCTGCTTTACCCGAAACATATATTCGTCCAATCCCTGTAAGCGTGCAATTCAGTTTGTCAGCCCCACTTACTTTGCCGCTAATCACACCCGAACCAGCCATCGACAAACAAACATTATCAGCCTTGACTTCATCAATACGTATGCTTCCCGAACCTGCATTGTTGAAGAATGTATTGCTGGCAGTTATGCTACCAACAGCAATTTCGCCCGAACCAGCCTGATTGAATGTAACCTTATTGCCCGACATATTGTCTACAATAATATATCCGCCACCTGCAAGATTGAAGACACTAACCTCCGGAGCCTTTACCTTTATAACAACGTTGAACTTTCCCGACTTTTTGGATGTGTCTATATATACATTGCCTATCTGTTTGGCTGCCTTTCGGATATTGAGCGAAGCACCGCTATTCTCTATGTATATTTGGTTGAAGTCGTTGGCATCGCCCACAAGACGCACCTCACACGTCTTCGATTGCTCGTATACAACCTCCAGATTTCCAAGAACATTTAGCACGCTAAAAGGCTGAATCGACATAACCTTCTCACTCTTCTGCGTGCCATATGCCGACGTTGCCGCCATAAACATAATGGCCATAACTATTAAAAGATACTTCTTCATAACATTATCTCCTATTTAACAATTTACACATTATATATATATATAGGATATGCACCAAACACAGGCTTGGTTCTCACCCCTTTCTATAGTTAATAACGTAGAAATAGAAAATTCTAAATATCCAAACATCACATTTAACAAATATTTAACAGTTGTATTCCGTTCGCCTTGCAAGCTATCAATAAATTTGTCGTAACTTTGTAAACAACAAAACAATTACTCAAATAACAACAAAACATTAACTGTATAAACAACAATATATTGATATTAACATCTTGAACTATTTAAAGACTCACATATAAGCAATGGAATCGTTAAGAGAAATATACCGAATAGGTAAAGGACCGTCAAGTAGCCATACTATGGGTCCACAAAAGGCAGCGCAGGTATTTGTATCCCACAACCGCAACGCGGCTTCGTTTGAGGTTACACTATATGGCAGTCTGGCCGCAACTGGTCGTGGCCACATGACCGATGTTGCTATAGACGAGGTGCTTCGCCCTGTAGCTCCACTACGTATAGAGTGGCAACCACAAGTGTTTTTGCCTTTCCATCCAAATGGTATGAAGTTTGTATCATTTGATGCCAATGGTGCAAAGATGGACGAATGGATTTGCTACAGCGTTGGTGGCGGTGCCTTGTCGGAAGGCGAGAAGGGACGTTGGCTTACAAGCAAACGTGAGGTATATCAGAAGAACACGCTGCAAGAGATACAGACATGGTGCGAAAAACACGGACGCAACTACTGGGAGTATGTTGACGAATGCGAGGAAGAAGACATCTGGGACTATCTTATGGAGGTATGGAAGGCTATGCAGCTAAGTGTGGAGCGTGGCATCGACCACGAGGGTGCACTACCTGGTCCACTTAAGCTTCCGCGCAAGGGTCCTATATATTATGTTAAGGCAAGCGGATATAAGCAGTCGTTGCAGTCGCGCGCGCTTGTTTATGCCTATGCCTTGTCGGTTAGCGAGGAGAATGCATCTGGCGGTACTATTGTTACAGCCCCTACATGTGGCTCTTGTGGCGTATTGCCTGCCGTATTGTATCATCTTGCCAAGGGACACAAGTTTAGCGATACACGCATACTGCATGCTATGGCAACTGCCGGTATCTTTGGAAATGTGGTTAAGAAGAATGCTTCTATCTCAGGTGCAGATGTTGGCTGTCAAGGCGAGGTTGGTGTGGCTTGTGCCATGGCTTCAGCAGCAGCCTGTCAGTTGTTTGGCGGTAGTCCATCACAGATTGAATATGCAGCCGAGATGGGTCTTGAGCATCATCTTGGTATGACATGCGACCCTGTTTGCGGACTGGTACAGATTCCTTGTATCGAGCGTAATGCCTTTGCAGCAACACGTGCATTGGATGCCAACCTATATGCCTCGTTCTCAGACGGCACGCATACAGTATCGTTCGACCGTGTGGTTAAAGTGATGAAGCAGACTGGCCACGACCTTCCTTCTTTGTATAAGGAAACGAGCGAAGGCGGATTGGCACGTGCCTACGAGCAACATCTTAAAAAGATGCAGGAACAAAATAAAGAGAAATAATAAAAAAAGAAGTAATAAAAAAGTGTGTGTCATAACTTGCGAGTTTTGACACACATTTTTTTTATTTTATCAATACAATCTCCTGACTTCGTCACTCAAAAAATCCGTATTTTATAACTTGTTGATAAACAATATTTTGAATCTTTGGGTCACCTAATATTGGGTGACACGAAAGGTATTTTAACTATGTTTGTCCGCAAAAAGAAATATCCATCTGGCAATATCGGAGTTATTGTAGTTGAGAAAATTGGTGGCAAGATGAAGGAACTTGCAACAATTGGTGTTGCATATAATGAAGATGAGGTCGAAAATCTTGTCAATGAAGCAAAAGAATGGATTTCAAAAGAAGAATCCCGCCGTCATCCTCAACTGGATTTGTATGGTGAGGAGCGTGACGCGTGTGAATACGGCCTAAAAGGATATCTCACCAATACGGATATACCAATACAGGATGTATACACAGCATATCACAACCTTTGGCACGTAGAACGGGCTTTCCGTATAGCCAAATCAAAGATAGAGATACGTCCCATGTTTCACTTTACACGCAAACGCATCGAGGCTCATATATGCATCTGTTTTGTGGCTTTGAAAGTGTACAAAGAATTGGAACGTATGCTGAAAGTCTCAGAGGTTAAGATGAGCGTAGACAAGGGGCTTGCATTAGCAAAAAACATCACAACCATACAAATTAAGCTACCTCTGAACAAGGAGGTTTACACCAAAACAGTGCTGATGGCAAGACATCAGAAAATCGCCAAACTCTTTGACGAAAATTTTTGGGTGACGCAATGACGAAGTCAGGAGCTGAATCTGCGCCGCACTATGGGACACGTGGCTCTTGCCCTGACTCCTACCATACACAAGCCACGCCGACTGATGAGCATCTACTATGCCGACAAATACCGCTTGCGCATGCAGCAAAGTTCAGAAAACCTACTGAATACATGGTTGGCATAAACATTTCAAAAAACAAAAGACTCCGTAGACATTGGCTATATTTCAAGCCGCTGTCTACGGAGTCTTTTTTATTGTATTCTTAACGAGCTTGTTTCGCCATAAGAATACTTGAGTTAGACTACTTGATTGGTTCGTTCTCAGGGTCGTAAATCGAGCGAGTCATTTCCTTTACAGTAAGTTCAGCCATAGCAATCCAGTTGTTGCCAGAGTAAGCCTCTTCAATCTGCAACCATAGATACTGGAACTCAGTCTCGCTGAACAATCCCGGTGATGTGTACTCAGGAGCTCTGCCACTTGGCAGAACATTGCTTCCGAGCTTGCCAATCTCCCATGCTCCAGCAGCATCAGGGTTGTCGCCAACATTGTTGCTTGCGAGGATGGTCATCTTCTTCGGGTTGTCATTGTTGCCGTTGTTACGTCCCTTGTACCAGAATGAGATGCCCTTCACCTTCTTGCCAAGGTCTACACGGATGTAGTGAGGCCATGCAGAAGGCGCACTCCAGCTCATGTGGAAGTAGGTGCCGTTGTTGCCGTCGACGAGGGCAGCGATAGGACCCTCTGACGACTCCTGGTCGTCGGTCCAAAGCTGTGCGGCTGTAAGGCTGATAGGTCCAACCTCATAGTCCTTGATGTCGGCAGGCACGTAGCCAGCCTTGGCTGTCTTTGTGAAGAGAGCCTTCTCGCCGCCGTCCTCGCTTACTGCTGTGAACGAGTAGGCCAGTTCGCCATACTTGGCATACAGACCGTCAATCATAATAGAATCGGCATAAGTGCTGGCGTTGAGTACACGATGCCCCTTAACCGGGTCGTCATACTCTACTTTGATATAGTAAAAGTCTGCGTTCTCTGGAGTGGTCCAGTGGAACACCACTTTGCCCGGCTGCTTGCTGTCAACGGTGACAGTCGACTCTTCGATGTTCACCCTCGGTGTTGTATTGTCGTCATCAGAGCATGATGCTACGGTGCCAACAAGAGCTACAGCCATAAGCATTTTTATAATTGTCTTTTTCATCATTGTGTCTTTTTATTTGTAACAATGCTTTTTTATTAATAACCAGGAGTCTGTACTACGTGGTCGTTACGGTTGATGTCGGCAGACGGGATTGGCATAAGGTAGTTCATAGGCGATTGGAACTTACGCTCGAATACAACCTCCTGAACCTCACCGAAGTCGTTGATATTTTCAGCGTCGATGTTCAAGCCCTTCACCTTTACGTTGAAGTATTTCTCGGCGAGCAACCAACGGCGCATATCCCAGAAGTTCTGATTCTCAAGATAGAACTCGTTCATGCGCTCGTTGCGCACGATATCGCGCAGACCTTCCTTGGTAGTAGCCTTTGCAGGCTCCTTGCCAAACTGCTCCCATGCTTCCTTTACACCTGGCAGACCAGCACGTGTGCGCACCTTGTTAAGATAAGTGCAGGCTTCGTCAAGGTGGTTTGTCTCAACGAGGCATTCTGCATAGCCAAGATATAATTCTGCAAGACGTATGAGCGGCCATGGAGTATTGGTGTAGTCGGCACCTGTCTTCGACTTTGTGAGGTCTGGATTGATGAACTTCTTGTTCAGGAAGCCTGTCGGTGAATAGTTGCTGGTACGCTTAGAGTTAGCGTCTACACCACGGCTACAGTTGCCACCGAGCACGAAGTCGCAGATAAGTCGACCGTGAGTGTTGTCTGAAGTGAGTGTGTAGTTGGCATCATCACTATATGCACCGTTGTTTGAAGCACTCAGAATCTCGTAGTAGCCATCCTGGAAGGCAACCCAAGCATAGTAGCGTGGTTCGCGGTCGAGGTTGAACTTCTGAGTCTTGCGTCCTGGATAAGCCTCGTCCTTATGTGCTTCGTCCACTTCTACCGGATCCCAGCGGTTGGCATAGTCGAATGTCTTGTCCTGGTCGATAGGCAGACCGTTCTTGGTGTAGAAGCGGCTAAGCATGGCAATAGTAGGAGCCACACCATTCCATCCCCATCCACCATTGATGTACGGTATACTCTTGTTCTGCAATCCATAGTAGCCCTCACCACGTGAGTCAGCCCAGATAACCTCAGAGTTGGCACCAGCCTTCTCGTCCTCAGCCGAGTAGTCGGTGATGGTATAGCGTAAAGCACGCACGTTTGGGTCGGCAGGATAGCCGTTCTTGTTGAGCTTGCAGTCGCCACGATCATAGAGGTGGTAGCCGGCTGTTTCGGCTGCGGCGATAGCCTCCTTGAATGCAGCGGCGGCCTTTTCCCACTTGTTGGCATCGTATGTCAAAGGCATAAGGGCGTTGCCATTCTTGTCCTTAAATTCAGAGTAGAACTTGCTGTTGCCGTTGAATAGAGGCGAAGCTGCATAGAGCAACATCTTTGCCTTCATTGCCTTAGCAGCTACGCTTGTGGCAAGACCGAATTCGCCTGCCTGAGCACCAGTACGTGTTGCTGGAAGACCCTTGGCAGCCTCGTCGAACTTCTCGCAAATGAAGTTCACGCAGTCGTCGTAAGGCTCCTGACCCTGATAGTCAGACGGCAGAAGCATTGGGTCTGGAGTTTGGTGAACAAGAATGATAGGACCATAGCAGCGAGAGAGCAGGAAGTGATAGTAGCCGATGAGGAATGTCACCTGTGCCTTGTAGTCGTTGCGGTCCTTTTCTGCCAGTCCATGGAAGTTGCCAGTCTTGTTAAGCTCGTCCTGGAACATGTAGCATTGGCGTATGCCCTGATACAGAGTGTTCCAGTAACTAATCACTGGGTTTGAGGCAGAATAGTTGCCCTTCGGGAAAGCGGCGAATGTCTCATGCTCGAAAGCTGTCACCACCTCGTCACCGGTAAGGAAGTCGAGCGACGTAGGTCCGGCGTTAGGTGTAGGCAAATATCCGTAGCAAGAGTACAGATAGTTGAGGGCTGCCTGGCGGTCCTTGGTCATGTCGGTGCCAGTGGTTGTCTCGTCGGGGATAACGTCAAGGTAGTCGCATGATGTCATCGTGAGTCCTGCAGCGAGCATACAGCCTATGATTGCTTTATTTAGAATTTTCATATTGTTTTTTTAATTAATTGTGAGTTGAACACCTACGTTAACGGTCATCTGTGTCGGATACTTGGTGGTGTAGTTGCCACCGCCCATCTCAGGATCCCACTTCTTGAACGGTGAGAATGTGAGCAGGTTGGTACCATTTACATAGAATCGCATGTTCTTCAGCGAGTAGCCTATCTCTGCGTTCTTGAGCTTGAGGAATCTACCGTTGCGCAACCAGTAGCTTGAAGATACTGTGTTGTGGTTGTTGTAGTTGTCGGTCAGACGCGGATACTTGGCGTTCGGGTTCTGGTTGTCTGGACTCCAGTGGTCCTCGTCAATAAATTCCAATACGCCACGGCGGTAAGAAGAACCGAACGGCTGGATGTCGCTAAGCATGAGAGCCACGTTGCCACGACCCTGGAAGAATACCGAGAAGTCCCAGTTCTTGTAGCCTACTGACGGACCGAAACCATAAATGATCTTAGGAACGCTTACGCCCAATGGCACCTGGTCGTCGGATGTGATGCGTCCGTCATAATTGCCGTCGCGGTCGGGCTGGTCAACATACTTGATGTCGCCAGGAGCGATAGCGATGTTGCCAAGGGTCGATGTCGGGTTGTTGGCGATGTCAGCCTTGTCGATGTAGAGACCGTTGGCCACGTAACCCCATACTGTTTTGACGTTCTTACCCTGGCTCTTCATAGCCTCGCGCTTGCCCGGAGCCTCGTCGTATACCGAAATCTTGTTGTTGTTGTAGGTGAATGTACCCTGGAACTGAATTGAGAGATCGTTATTGATACGCTTGCTGTAGTTCACAGCCATATCAAATCCCTTGTTGATTACCTCAGCAAGGTTACCGTAGATCTTGGTGTTGGCAGTTCCCAAGTAGTTAGGTATAGAGAGCTTCTGCTGGAAGATGTTGGTACGACGCTCGCGGAACCAGTCGAAGGTGATGTCGAGAGCGTTGAAGAGCTGCATGTCGAAACCGAGGTCGAGCTTATGACCTATCTCCCATGACACGTTCTCGTTGCGCAGACGGTTCCATCCCGGACCTGAATATGTAACGAAGTTGCCTGGCAAACCAGTTGTGAACCCACCGTTGCCGGTGAGAGCTACGTCCTCACGATAGATGAAACGCTCGTAGCCATACTGGTCGTTACCTACAAGACCGTAAGTACCACGGATCTTGAAGTTTGAAATAACGCTCTTCACAGGCTCCCAGAATTTCTCCTCGCTGATGTTATAGCCCAAACCTACTGATGGGAAGAAGCCCCACTGATGGCCCTTGGCAAACTGCTCCGAACCGTTGTAACCGGCATTGAACTCAATGAGGTAGCGGTGCTTATAGTCGTATGTGGCACGTGCAGCGAAACCTATCTTGCGCTGTGGCAGAGAAGCGAGCACATTGTCAGAATACATGTTCGAACTGTACTGGTTGATGTTCCAGAGGAGCATACCCGTAACGGTATGGTCGCCGAACGAACGGTTGTAGTCGAAATATGCCTGAGCATAGTAGCGACGGTCGCCGGCGTTCTGACCTGAGTTGCTAAGCACTGGCTTAGACGGATCGCCCTTAGGAGTCTGCACATATGAGAATGTGCCGTCCTCGTTTTGAGTATAGTTCTTCAGCTCGTAGTGGTTGAAGTTGAGCGAACGGAAAGTAGTACTCTTCGACCAGTTCTTGAATGAGAACATCACGTGGAAGCCGAGTCCCTTGGTAATGAAGTCAAGTTTCTGGTCAAAGTTCAAGTTGGCTGTGATGGTACTTGCAAATGAGTCCTGATAGCCGCTCACGAGGCGTGCCATAGGGTTGAAGTTACCACCGTTGGCAAGCTGACGATAGCCCCAGTGTACCCACTCGTCGCCCTCGCTGTCGTACTTGATAGGGAAGAGCACCGGGTTGGCGTTCATCATCTGCGAGTAGAGGTCGTTCAAAGAACGAGAGATGTCGTTGCTGCCAGCAAGCGGACCGTGCATGTTGTCGAGACCAGCATAGAGGTGGAGTGAGATCTTCGACGACTTAGACATGTTGAAGTCGATGTTGTTCTGGAAAGCATAGCGCATGTAGTCGATGTTGTTGTTGTAAGAGTAGTACTCCTTACTGCGATTGCGCAACATACCAGTCTCATGGCTCACGTTGAGGTTCATGAAGTACACAATCTTGCTTGTACCACCACGCACGTTCATGTTGGCCTTCTGGTTGTAAGATGCTGTCTTGAACATCTCCTTATACCAGTTGACATCAGGGAACACCTCGCCATTAACATGATTGCGAGTGTTTGCAATCTGCTCGGCTGTGTAGAGAGTGTTGCCAGTGCCTTCGTTGGTCACAGCCTCGTTGAACAGCTCCATGAAGCGAGCACCGTCAACAAACTTAGGCTTTGATGTAGGCATAGTGACGTTGGCCTCCACACGGAACGAAATCTTCGGACGGTCGAGGTCTTGACCGCTCTTTGTTGTAATGATGAGCACACCGTTTGCACCACGCGAACCATACATGGCGGTGGCAGAGGCGTCCTTAAGGATAGAGAAGCTCTCAATTACGTCTGGGTCGAGGTGGTTGAGGTCGTCCTGCGAAATCTCCATACCATCCATAACGATAAGCGGAGACTTGGCACCACTAATGGTGGCAATACCACGGATGTAGAAGTCAGAACCATTGGCACCAGGCTGACCGCTACTCTGTGTGGCGATGACACCCGACAGACGGCCGGCGAATGAAGATGAAATACTTGCCGAAGGTACGCGCAGACTCTCAGGTTTAACCTGCTGGACCGAACCTACCACGGTCTCCTTTTTCTGTGTGGCACCGAAAGCCGTTACCACAACATCGCCAAGCTGCTTGGCGTCTTCCTTAAGAGTGATGGAGAAGATGGTCTTACCCTTCATTGGTACCTCCTGCGACTGATAGCCGAGATACGAAACGACGAGTACGTCCTTAGTGTTGGTCACATTAAGCATAAATTTACCGTCAGCGTCGGTTACAGTGCCCACCTTGGGATTGCTCTTCAATACAACGGATGCTCCGATTACAGTTTCTCCGTTTTCGTCAACCACCTGACCAGTAACTTTCTGATGCTTCGCCTGCTGATCGGCGAATGCAACTGTCTCGGCCTTGGGCTTCAGCAAACTTACAGCATTGGCGCTATTGCTGCCAATGGCATTGTCAGCAGCGAAGGTTGATAACGGCAACAGAAATGCTGCACCAATTACCCCCCCTATGCCGATTTTTTGTTTGTTTTGCATAAAGTATTAAGTTTAATGTAATTATGAATTTTTACACCCATTGCTGGATGCGTTTATGTTGTTTATGGTTTAATTCTTTTGTTAGAACGATTTATATGGTTTATATTAAATGCTTTATCTATAATATTTCATAGGTTTAATTGATATTGCGAATACATCATCAAGATGTTAGCAATATTTTTTTTGCAAAGTTATATATTTTTTTATAAACAGCAATCATTTTATGGAAAAAAATCAAAAAAAACAACAACAATGCAAATAAACGTAAAAAATATGCAATATACAGAAAATATACCGATATTATACTTATAGAAGAAAAACAAAAAAAGAAGCGCACCAAAACCAAACGACAAGTCTTGATACGCTTCTTTGAATCTGCTTATTTATTTAATAAGACTTCATATAAACTTCCCACCACATAAAACCAGACAAACTCCAACTCCGATTAATCTCAATGGGCTTATCTGATGTTCCTTTTTTCCTGACTTCGTCACTCAAAAAACACGTATTTTATAACTGGTGGATAAACAATATTTTGTATCTTTGTGTCACCTAATATTGGGTGACACGAAAGGTATTTTAACTATGTTTGTCCGCAAAAAGAAATATCCATCCGGCAATATCTGAGTTATTGTTGTTGAGAAAATCGGTGGCAAGATGAAGGAACTTGCAACGATTGGTGTTGCATATAGTGAAGATGAGGTCGAAAATCTTGTCAATGAAGCAAAGGAATGGATTTTCAAGGAAGAATCCCGCCGTCATCCTCAACTCGATTTGTATGGTGAGAAGCGTGACGCGTGTGAATGGGACGGCCTAAAAGGATATCTCACCAATACGGATATACCAATACAGGATGTATACACAGCATATCACAACCTTTGGCACGTAGAACGGGCTTTCCGTATAGCCAAATCAAAGATAGAGATACGTCCCATGTTTCACTTTACACGCAAACGCATCGAGGCTCATATATGCATCTGTTTTGTGGCTTTGAAAGTGTACAAAGAATTGGAACGTATGCTGAAAGTCTCAGAGGTTAAGATGAGCGTAGACAAGGGGCTTGCATTAGCAAAAAACATCACAACCATACAAATTAAGCTACCTCTGAACAAGGAGGTTTACACCCAAACAATGCTGATGGCAAGACATCAGAAAATCGCCAAACTCTTTGATGAAGATTTATTGGGTACGCAATGACGAAGTCAGGAAAAAGATGCAGGAACAAAATAAAGACAACAAATAATTGAACTTGCGAAAATTAAATAAATTATAAGTATTTGGAGGTATGGCTACCGATTTGCCGTACCTCCTATTTTTTTTATAAACAAGAAAAGCCCGGTTAAACTGATAAACCAGCTAACCGGGCTAACTCTTTATGCCGTGGCTTTTACACACACGTAGCACTAAATAGTATTATGAGATTCATATACATTAAGGCTGCTTGCCAATGTAAGCCAAGATACCACCATCAACGTAAAGGATATGACCATTTACGAAGTTTGAAGCATCGCTGGCAAGGAAAACAACCGGACCCATGAGGTCTTCAGGTGTACCCCAACGTGCAGCAGGTGTCTTAGCAACAATAAAGCTGTCAAATGGATGACGTGAACCATCCGGCTGACGCTCGCGCAAAGGAGCTGTCTGAGGAGTAGCAATATAACCAGGGCCAATGCCGTTGCACTGGATGTTGTCCTCGCCAAACTCAGAGCAAATGTTGCGTGTAAGCATCTTCAAGCCACCCTTAGCGGCAGCATAAGCCGATACAGTCTCGCGACCAAGCTCAGACATCATAGAGCAGATGTTGATAATCTTGCCGTGGCCCTTAGCCTTCATGCCAGGGATAACAGCCTTAGATACGATGAACGGAGCGTTGAGGTCGATATCGATAACCTGACGGAAGTCCTCTACAGACATCTCTGTCATAGGTATACGTTTGATAATACCTGCATTGTTTACAAGAATATCGATAACACCGAGTTCCTTCTCGATGTCGGCAACCATCTGCTTAACTTGCTCCTCGTTTGTAACGTCGCAAATATAACCATGAGCATCAATACCCTTAGCCTTATAGTCGGCAAGAGCCTGATCCATGTGATGCTGTGAACGGCAGTTGAACGCAATCTTAGCGCCTGCATTATAAAGAGCCTCCGCCATAGCGAAGCCAATGCCATAAGCGGCACCGGTAACGAGAGCTACCTTGCCCTCAAGTGAAAACATTTTGTCCATAGTAGTATTGTTTATTTTAAATCAGTAGTCTTAATCTTCTGCATATCTGTGTAGTCGAGGTTCTCGCCTGCCATACCCCAGATAAATGTGTAGTTGCTTGTACCAGCAGCACAGTGGATAGACCATTGCGGAGATATAACAGCTTGCTCATTATCCAACCACATAGGGCGTGTTTCCTGTGGCTCGCCCATCAAGTGGCATATACGCTGACCTTCTGGAACCTTGAAATAGAGATATGTCTCCATACGACGAATGTGTGTGTGAGCAGGCATTGTATTCCAAACCGAACCTGTCTTAAGCTCAGTAACACCCATCTGCAACTGGCATGTGCGAACACCTGCAACACCATTAATAATGAGCTGATGTATAACACGGTCGTTGCTCTCGGCAAGCGAACCAGCCTTGATATTATTAGCCTCCTTCAATGTCACGCGCTTTGTAGGATATGAAGCGTGAGCTGTGGCACTGTTCATATAGAACTTGGCAGGGTTCTTTGGGTCCTTGCTTGTGAGAGTAATATTATTAGGATTCTTCTCTGTAGATCGACCAACATAGATACCCTCCTGGAAGTTAAGGTCGTACTTTTTGCCGTCTACCTCTACAACACCAGGACCGCCGATGTTGATGATACCAATCTCACGGTTCTCAAGGAAAGTCTTTGCGAGCAATGGCTCGATTGGCTCAAGCTTGATAGGAGCGTCGGTTGGCTCGGCACCACCCATAAGGAAACGGTCGTACATAGAGTAGGTCCAGTTTACCTCATTAGGAGCAAATACCTTTTCAATGAGAAACTCTTTGCGCAGACGCTCTGTTGTGTAATGCTTTGCATCCTCTGGGTGATTAGCCCAACGCACCTCATAGTTGGTTTTCTGTGCCATTGCCGACATTGACATGAGGGCTACGGCAGCAGTGATAAAAAATTTCTTCATTTGTCTATTGTGATTTAATAAGTTTCTTATATTCTTAAGTCTATTGGCTTACTTATTTGGCTGCCTTCTCTTCCTTGATGATGCGGCTGCGGTTGTAGAGCATCATACCAAGGGTAATGATAACGAGCACTGCCGGACCAACGTACTTGATATGGCAAGAGAGCTTGTATATAGTCCATCCAAAGAACGAAGCGGCAAAGTCGAGAGCACCACCAGAGAATCCTTCGGGGATATGTGCTGTTGCATCATGTGTAGCCTCGTATACCTGATTGGCTGCAAGTGTAAAGTCAGGAGCCATGTCTGTTACAAAGTACAAACCGATAATGAGGGTTACAAGACCGATGATGAGGGTCTTAACCACATTACCCTTTGTAAACGGCAATACCATTGGGAAGAGATAGAACATACCTGCAAGCGATGCCAATGGAAGGAACTGGTTGCCTGGGAGGAACACTGCCAATGCAAGGATAACCGGAATAAGGATAACCGAAGCAACGAGTGTTGTTGGATGACCGATAACCAAGGCTGGACTCATACCAATGTATACCTTCTTGCCGTTGAACTTGGTCTTTACAAGTTCCTGGGTCTTCTCCGAGATAGGCTTCAAACCCTCGATAAAGAGAGATGTGATACGTGGGATAAGCTCCATAACTGCACCCATTGTAACACCGAGGAAGAGCACCTTCTTGATATCAAGCTGTGCTGCCCAACCAATGAGCATACCTACGATAACACCAAGAACGAGAGGCTCGCCCAATACGCCAAACTTCTTCTTCATTCCCTCTGCATCGATGTCGAGCTTAGAGAAACCTGGAATATAGTCTAATGCCTTGTTTAGGATAACAGCAAATGGCACGAAGCTCTGGCAGAACGGCTGTGGTATAGAGATACCATCGAGGTCGTAGTGCTTCTGAAACTTCTCTGCTGTAAGGTCGGCACACACCAATGTGATGATGTAGCAAACGATAGAAGCAAAGTAACCCCAGATAAGGCTCTCGCCCATAACAAAGTATACTACGGCACCAATAAAGGCAAAATGCCAATAGTTCCAAAGGTCGATGTTCACAGTACGGGTAGTCTTTGTGATAAGCATAAGGAAGTTCACACCAAGACAGATAGGTATGATAAGCGCACCAACAGCTGTATTGTATGCAACTGCTGCTGCTGCAGGCCAGCCCATGTCAAATACATTAAGCTGTAGATGATAGATGTCTGAGATGCACTTCAATGGATCATTGAAATTGCTGGTAAGCAAAGCTGTAACCACACCAAGTCCAACGAAGCCGACACCTACATAGAGTCCCGACTTGAATGCCTTACCAAATTTCATACCGATACAGAGACCGATAATGGTAAAAAGGATAGGCATCATCACCGATGCACCCAGACTGATAATATAACTGAATACTTGTTCCATTAAATTTGTTTTAAAAGAATAGATTTTAATCTATCGAGAAGGAGCTCCTCCACTTGTTGGGCAGAGGAGACACCTTTATTATTTGTTACTTCTTCTCACGAGCCTGTGCAACAAAAGCCAAAGACTCACGGCACTTGTCGCTCACTGCCTTCCAATCACCAGCAGCGATAGTGGCCTTCGGGAAAAGCTTAGAGCCCATACCTACACAGTTGGCACCAGCCTTAATCCAAGAAGCTATGTTATCAGCATCTGGAGATACACCACCTGTAACCATGATAAGCGACCAAGGCATTGGGGCCTTCAAGCCCTTTACAAAGTTAGGACCAAGAACGTCACCAGGGAATACCTTGCAAAGATCGCAACCCATCTCCTGAGCCATACCAACCTCTGTTACTGAGCCACATCCTGGTGTATAAGGAATAAGACGACGGTTGCAAACCTTTGCTACGTCTGGGTTGAACAACGGACCTACTACAAAGCAAGCACCAAGCTGAATGTAAAGAGATGCTGTAGGAGCATCAACGATAGAACCTACACCCATTGCCATATCTGGACATTCCTTAGCTGCAAACTTAACTACCTCTGCGAATACCTCATGAGCGAAGTCACCACGGTTGGTAAACTCGAATGCACGAACACCACCATCATAGCAAGCCTTTACGATGTTCTTTGCTATCTCTACGTCTTTATTATAGAATACAGGTACCATACCAGTCTCGGTAATCTTTGCAAGCACCTGCTGTTTGTTGAATTTAGCCATAATGATTAATGATAAATGAAAAGCCCTACCCCATCCCCTCCCCCATAGGAAGAGGAGTGGTATGTTGGGCAAATTGTTGTTTAAAATAAAGTTATTATTATATAAAGCTTAGGCTCCCTCATTCCTTTTATCAGCTGTATATTATATGTATAAAAGCTGTATCAAAACTTTTATAAGCAATATCAGCATACCAATCCTCCCCTATTGGGATGGGACGTGGGTGAGGCTTTTAGCCTTTATTTATCGCTGTACACGACCATTAGCATTACCAGCTGCCAAAGCCTCTACCTCATCAACAGTAACAAGGTTGAAGTCACCGTTAATTGTGTGCTTCAATGCCGAAGCTGCAACGGCAAACTCAAGAGCTTCACCCTGTGTAGGCTTTGTAAGCAAACCATGGATAAGACCACCTGAGAATGAGTCGCCACCACCTACACGGTCGATAATAGGCATAATGTCATAACGACGGCTCTCATAGAACTCCTCACCGTTATAGATAAGAGCCTTCCAACCATTATGTGTTGCCGAGAAGCTCTCACGTAGAGTAGAAACAACATACTTGAAGCCAAACTCCTGCTTCATCTGCTCAAAGATCTTGTGATAGCCACTTGCGTCGGTCTGTCCACCCTCAACGTCAGCGTCTGGCTTAAAGCCAAGGCAGAGCTGTGCGTCTTCCTCGTTGCCTATGCAAACATCAACATACTTCATCAAAGGACGCATTACAGAGATAGCTTTCTCTGATGTCCAAAGCTTCTTACGGAAGTTGAGATCAACACTCACTGTTACACCGTGACGCTTAGCAGCCTCACAAGCAAGACGTGTAAGCTCGGCTGCATTGTCGCTGATAGCAGGAGTAATGCCACTCCAGTGGAACCACTGAGCACCTTCCATAATAGCATCGAAGTCGAAATCCTCAGGCTTAGCCTCTGCAATAGCAGAGTGAGCACGGTCGTAAACAACCTTTGACGGACGCATTGAAGCACCTGTTTCAGCATAGTATAGACCTACACGGTCGCCACCACGAGCAACAAAACTTGTATCTACACCATAACGACGCAATGCGTTAACTGCCATCTGACCAATCTCATGCTTAGGAAGCTTGCTCACAAAGTAAGCCTCATGACCATAATTAGCTACACTAACAGCTACGTTAGCCTCACCGCCACCAGGAATGACGCGAAGGGTTTCTGACTGGATAAAACGGTCGTTACCGACTGGAGAAAGGCGAAGCATAATCTCGCCAAGGGTTATAATCTTTGCCATAAATTTATATTTATTTTGTTCGTTAATTTTTTGTTCGTTAATATTTTTTGTTCATTACCTATTTATATAATAATGTGACACATCTTTTAAGATACGATTGCCAGCATCTTTTTACGTATTACTCGCTAACGACATCGGCAACAAGCGGTTTACTCAAATTGTCGAGGAACAATCTTATGTTCTCATGCCAAAAGCGTTGATTTGGAATGCCACTCTCGCACCATCCGGCACCAAAATAATAGCTGAAAGGCTCGTTGTTATTCAAGCCGCGCTTCACACCAACAGCATTACCCACGATGCCTGCCTTATGATGCCAAGGGTCCTTAACCAGCATTGTCTTGTCGGCGCCACCGGGGAAGAGTGCTGCCACATAAATCTCAAAGTTATGCTTCTTAGGACTGTCGGTTGGGTCGGTATACGCAACGAAATCAGACTCTAATTTGAGGTCATAAGGATTATCTGTGTGCACGACTACACCGCCTACCACATCAATAGGTTTCACTAAACCTTCGTACCAGACGGTCATTTTATTGAAATAAGAGCCTTTGTCAAGGCTTATAATACGATGTTCTGTAATATTCTGATTTCCGATATTCGTCTTGTTATACACAAACTCAGCCACAAAGCGCAGCGGACCGTTATCAAGCACGCGCACTTCCTTAAAGCAGTAAGGGAATACTATACTGTCGCCGATAAGCACACCTGGTGTACCGCAACCGAGCGACGGACCTACATTGTAACAATCAAGTCCTGTACCATGCTCAAGGTGCAAAGATACCTCACCACGTATAGAGTCAGCCTCAGCCTTGTGTCCGGCAGCCTCAAGCACATTAGCGCGCTTTTGTCCGTCAAACACAACAGCATAGCGACGTTCTACATCAAGATAAGGAGCGCTCTTTAGCCATACGTCAATACCAAAAGCCTTCTCTCCAGTACGCTGCAAAGCTGGACCATAAGCACGATAAGAGCACTTATCGTTCTCCCATGTAAAGTCATCCACGCGCCACGCATACAACTTGCCGTCTGTATAGTTGGTAGTCTTGCGAGGTGTGCCTGCCACTACATTAAACTTAGCCACTCCACCAGGAATTACGTTAGTCTCAACAAGCAGCTTGTTGTCATGAGTAAGCTGACTTGGTACCTCAAGGTTGTAAAGGTCCTTTACCCTAACTGGTGTGCCTTCGGCAACACCGAGTTTCTGCCAAACCTTCTTGGCATCGAAGGCCACAACCTCATGACGCTGTTCTTTTCCAGCATTCTTTACGGTAAGAACCACCTTAGCCGAAGCTGATGTCAAGCCCATTGTAAGAGCCAAAACCAAGGCAAAGATACACTTAAGATTTCGCATCATTGTTATCTATTTATTAATTATGGTATCCTATTTATTATATAAGCACTATTTTGCTTACTTAAGCTGCTTGGCAACACGTTTGTAGATGCCACGCGAAATCCACGGGTCGTCAATCTCGGTAAGCAACTCGCCCATACGCTTGTACAGTTTCTTAATGGCAGCCTTGCCTTCCTTAGTGTCAGCAATGTTTGTAAGCTGATAAGGGTCGGCTTGATCGTCGAACAGCAATACGCGCTTGCGGTTGTTGTTGCGATCAATATATACAGCCATTGTATACTGATGTGTCTTGATGCCACGTGCTGACGGGAAGTAGTCGACAACGTTGCCTTGAGCATCCTTGTTGCCATCCATGTTCTGGATATATAGTGCTGCATCTGGACGCTTTACGCTCTCCGAACCTGGCTGATAGAACAATGGCGAATAGTCGACACCCTGAATCTCTGCAGGAATCTTATCGTGCAAACCTGCCATACCAAGCATTGTAGGCATAATGTCTGGCGATGAAAGGAGCAGATTGTCAACGTGTGGCTTAAGACGTGAACCATAACGGATGATGAATGGAACGTTCATTGACTCGGTATAAGGCGAGTTCTTTGGGTCGTCAGTATTCTGCGAGCACATTGTCTCACCGTGGTCAGAGCTAAATACCACTACAGTATTCTCGTCGAGACCAGCCTCCTTAAGCGCATCAAGAATCATACCGAAAGCACGGTCAACACCAGTAACCGAAGCGAAGTAATAGCGTGCCGACTCAGCCTTAGCCATATCGCGGTTGGCATTCTTACGTACCAAAAGCTTGTCTATTGGAACATCACGGTATAGGTTATAGTCCTCCTCCATACAGTCGTTCAGTGTACGATACGGGCTGTGAGGCGGATTCATACCAACCATAAGGAAGAACGGCTTCGATCCATCGCGCTGTCCATTCTTGTTCTGAATGTATTCAATGGCCTTCTTTGCCTCGTAAGTAGGCGACCACTCATGTGGTTCATGACGATTGCCCTCTGTATCCCAATAATGTGGATTCTTATGCTCGTCGAATGTACCATAAGAGTACCAATAGTTGAAACCATGACGATTCTGAGGCTCTGTATATGCATCCCAAACAGGACGCTGTGTCTCTACATAATCGCCAGGATGCTGAGGAGAGTTCTTTGTAGGGAAATCGGTGTGCAACTTACCTATATATGCACAATCATAACCAGCCTGGCTCATTACATCGCTCCAGCAAGTAGCGTCTTTGCGAAGTGATGAGATAGGACGACTTGAGTTGCAGTTGAGAGGCACACCGCTACGGTTAGGATACATACCAGTTAGAAGCGAGCCACGATGAGGACTACTCAACGGGCAATTGCTCTGAGCTGACGACAGAACCACACTCTCGCGTGCGAACCGATTGATGTTAGGCGTATGAACTGGGTCGGAAGCTGAGTTTAGCTGTCCGGCAAAATCAGGTTGCGCCCAAAACTCCATTGCATAGTTGCGGTATTGGTCAGGAAAAACGTAGATTACATTAGGACGCTCTTGCGCCATTGCCTCTACACCCAGTGCCATAGCACCCAAAATCAATGAGATGTGCTGTTTTTTCATTTGCAAAATTATTTATGTTTGTTCAGTAATTAGTTCGCTTTAGTTTCTGATACAAAATTACGTATTAGACAAGATAAGTAGTTGCGTTTTTGTACAGAAATTTTACATTATCGTACATAAAAAACGTTATATTGGTATTAGCTAAAGGTTTGAACGATTTTAAGATATAAACAATAAGTGGCTGCGGCTTAAGCCGCAGCCACTTATGTTTAGAATACGAACGTACGCAAAGCCCAATAGCATACAATGCCGACGAAATAGCCAACAAATGCTATCCACGTAATCTTCTTCATATACCAGCCGAAGGTTATCTTCTCCAAGCCCATAACCACCACGCCTGCGGCGCTACCAATAATGAGCATTGAGCCACCTACACCGGCACAATAGGCAAGAAGTTGCCAGAAGATACCGTCCACAGCCATATCACCAGTAGGAGCAACAGGATACATACCCATACATCCTGCAACAAGTGGCACATTGTCTACAATACTTGAAAGTACACCGATAATACCAGTTACGATATAGTGGTTACCATCAAACCAAACGTTAAGACCTTGACCAAGAGCCTGCAGAACGCCTACTTCAGATAGACAAGCCACAGCCATAAGTATGCCGAGGAAGAAAAGAATGGTTGACATATCTATACGCGAGAGCAGATTGCTTACACGTTTCATTGTGCCTCCTTGGTCGTGTCCACGATGCAAATGGCTGTAGAACAGCTCTGTTGTAGTCCACAACACACCGAGAACAAGCAATATGCCTACAAACGGAGGCAAGTGTGTAATGCTCTTGAACACTGGCACAAACATCAAGCCACCAACACCAATGCAGAATACAGCACGGCGCTGTAGTTCGGTAAAGTCGCCAAGATCTGCCTCGGTACCGCTATTTACCTCAGGCACATGCAACTCTCCCTTGAGCTGATATTGCAAGATAAACGCTGGTATAATCATCGATACGAGCGACGGGATAAGTATTTCGCTGATAACACCTACGGCAGTTATAAGTCCTTTGTTCCATAACATGATTGTAGTTACATCGCCTATCGGCGAGAAGGCTCCACCCGAGTTGGCCGCGATAATTACAAGCGAGGCATATATGATACGGTCCTGACGGTCGGCAACGAGCTTGCGCAGAATCATAATCATCACAATACTTGTAGTCAAATTATCGAGAATAGCGGACAATATAAATGTCATGAAGGCTATTCGCCACATCAAAGCACGTTTTGAGCGTGTTTTCATCACGGTACGCACCCAATTGAAACCACCATTTTGGTCGACTATCTCCACAATAGTCATAGCACCCATAAGGAAGAAGAGTGTGGTGGATGTATCGCCCAAGTGCTCTTGTATAATTGATGTAACTTTCTCTGCCATGCCTGCCAACCCGCCTGTATAGTCGGGATGCATTACTGAAAGATACTGCATAGGGTCAAACATGTACAGCGTCCAGCACACAACAAACATAAGCAAGGCTATTGCCGCTTTGTTTACCTTAGTTAGGCTTTCGGTGGCTATGCATGCATATCCGAACACGAAAGCTAAAACAATCATGAATGTTAATGTTGTCATAGATATTTGTTACGAGTATTTTTAAGTTTCGAGTGCAAATATAGCCAAAAAAGGTCAAACAAACAAAGAAGACCCATAAGATTATGGCACAATGTAAACAAATATTAATGGCTTTGCATTAAGTTTGCGCAAACAACGCTATATGAAAAGGAGATACGGCATACATACCGCATCTCCTTTCTTATTTTAATAGTTATGGCATACTCTACCCTATTTACAGCGGATACTCGTCGAAAGCATACAACACTGTTGAAAGATAACGCTCGCCTGTATCTGGCAGCAAAGCCACAATGCGCTTGCCTTTATTCTCGGGACGCTTTGCCAGCTGTGTAGCTGCATATACCGCCGCACCTGAGCTTATGCCTACAAGCAGACCTTCTTCGGCAGCAAGTTGGCGACCAGTGCGAATGGCGTCATCGTTCTCCACCTGCAGCACCTCGTCTATAACATTAGAGTTATATGTCTTTGGCACAAAGCCGGCACCTATGCCCTGAATCTTATGCGGACCACTCTTGCCGCCACTTAATACGGGTGACGAGGCAGGCTCTACTGCAACAATCCTTACAGTAGGATTATTTTCCTTAAGACGTTTGCCTATACCCGACACTGTTCCACCCGTACCTACACCAGCAACAAATATGTCTATCTTGCCGTCTGTTTGGTTCCATATCTCCACACCAGTTGTATCATAGTGGCTTTGTGGATTTGCAGGATTCTCAAACTGCTGCAGTATTACAGAACCAGGAGTCGCGTCTCTCAGCTCCTCTGCAGCACGAATAGCACCCGCCATACCGTCCTTTCCCGGTGTAAGTTTTACAGTGGCGCCGTAAGCTTTCACAAGATTACGGCGCTCTACACTCATTGTTTCGGGCATTGTCAAAATGAGCTTATATCCTTTAACAGCTGAGACAAGCGCCAATCCTACACCAGTGTTGCCACTTGTAGGTTCAATGATTGTTGCTCCAGGGCGCAACTTGCCGCTGCGCTCTGCATCCTCAATCATTGCAAGTGCCACACGGTCTTTAACACTGCCACCCGGATTGAAGAATTCTACCTTTGCTATGATAGGCGTTTCCAAATTGCGTTTTTGCGAGAAGGCCTCAAGTTCGAGCAACGGTGTATTGCCGATTAGCTCGGTTAGTTTCTTTGCTATCTTAGTCATAAATGCTTTGTCTTATTGGTTATACATACTTTAATCGCATCAGAAGTCGGCTTTATCGGCAAAACGGATTATTAAATTGCGTCGAAAGCCTGCTGCAAGTCGTCGATAATGTCATCAATATGCTCCACACCGATACTTAGACGTACTGTAGATGGTGTTATGTGCTGCTGTGCAAGTTCTTCTGGAGACATCTGCGAGTGGGTTGTAGTTGCAGGATGAATCACAAGGCTCTTGACGTCGGCTACATTAGCAAGTAGCGAGAATATCTTCAAGTGATCGATAAACTTCCATGCAGCTTCCTGTCCTCCCTTAATTTCGAATGTGAAGATAGAGCCACCGCCATTTGGGAAGTACTTCTTATACAATTCGTGGTCGGGATGTGTAGGTAGCGAAGGATGATTAACTTTCTCTACCTTTGGATTGTTGGCAAGATACTGCACCACCTTAAGTGCATTGGCAACATGACGCTCTACACGAAGCGAGAGAGTCTCAAGTCCCTGAAGCAGAATCCACGCATTGAATGGAGATATTGTTGCACCAGTGTCACGAAGGATTACGGCACGTATGCGAGTAACAAAGGCTGCCTTGCCTGCCACATCGGCAAATACGGCTCCATGATAACTTGGGTCTGGTTTGGCAAGTGTAGGATACTTGTCTGCATTAGCCTTCCAGTCGAATGTACCACCGTCTACAATCACACCGCCAAGGCTTGAGCCATGACCACCGATAAACTTGGTAGCCGAATGAACAACAACGTCTGCTCCGTGCTCAATAGGACGTATAATATAAGGTGTACCGAAGGTATTGTCCACGATAAACGGTATGTTATGGCGATGTGCCACTTCTGCCACAGCCTCAAGATTGGTGACGTCAGAGTTAGGATTGCCAAATGTCTCTGCATACACTACCTTGGTATTGGGCTGGATGGCAGCCTCAAGAGCCTCAAGGTCGTTTACATTGACAATGGTATTGGTTATACCCTGAGTGGCAAGGGTATGTGTAATGAGATTGAATGAACCTCCATATAGGTTGTCGGCAGCTACAATATGGTCGCCATTCTGCACTATGTTCTGCAAAGCATAAGTCACTGCGGCAGCTCCAGAAGCAACTGCAAGACCAGCAACACCACCTTCAAGGGCAGCTACACGGTCTTCGAACACACCCTGTGTTGAGTTGGTAAGGCGTCCGTATATATTACCAGCATCGCGCAAACCAAAACGGTCGGCAGCATGTTGCGAGTTGCGGAACACATAACTTGTAGTCTGATAAATAGGCACAGCACGTGCGTCGGTTGCTGGATCTGGCTGTTCCTGTCCTACATGCAATTGGAGTGTCTCAAAATGTAGTTTCTTGTTGCTCATTGTTATTGCCCTTTCTTTATTTAATTGTTATTATTCGTGATTCAATTATCTTGTTTTCACGATTGCAAAGTTACGACAAACTCCACTATCAAGCAATAGCATAATATAGCTATTTGGCATACCACATGTGTGGTATTATGACTAAAAGAGCGTGATATTGTATAGTTAATAACGATTTGTTGTGGCTCAAAAGCCGTGAGACGATATTGAAACGTGCCTAAAAACAAGACGGCGCAACTCTCATCGAGCTGCGCCGTCGTGCGTATGTTTAACTAAAAATCTTTTTCGTAGGAATGAAAATCCTCACGGACTCTCATCGTTACCTGTTAAACAATCGTTCAATTTACCTTAAACCTAATAACTAAAAACCTAAATCTATTACTACTAACCTAAACAATCTATTAACCTTTTGACGATGCAAAGGTAGTAACTTTTCGCTGTGTGCGCAAACATTTTATGCAAAAACATTCATTTTCTAAGATTTAATTGATTTAAAGCAACTGGACAAGGCTAATAACACATCCTTTCAACCTATTTGCCTACAACTTCTACTTATTCACAATCAGCCTCATCATCAAGCTAATCTTGCCCACAAATACTTGCTAAAAAGAGTATCACTAAATTAGTCGTAAATTTAATATATATTACTTGACCATTTAATATATATTACTTGACCATTTAATATATATTACTTTGCCATTTAATATAATATACTTGCCCATTTAGTATATAGTAATATATATGGCTTTTTAAAGCATTATTTTAATATCATTAGTGTCCCATTAAAATCAGGACACTAATGATACAAATTAAAAAGAAGAATCTTTTTACTGATTCAATATTTTCGTCCATACTCGAAGTTTTCCACAAAAGTAATGTTTTTTCGAGTATAGACGAAAAAAGCATCAACTTTAACAAGAATTTCGAGTATGGACGAAAATATCGTCAGTTACAACTTGATACGCCCAACTAATTAGTTGTGCGTCTTAACGATCTGTGTAGGAGCCTGTTCCTTGTTGCGGCGATTTACAACTGTAACAACAGCCTGGGCAAGATTAAGGAAGGAAAGACCTGTGATAGATGTATTATCGAGAGCTGCAGGAGTTCCATTGTCACCGTTCTCGCATATGCTCTGCACAAGCGGTATCTGTGCAAGCAATGGCACATTCATCTCCTTAGCCAGGTTCTTGCAACCTTCCTTGCCGAAGATATAGTACTTGTTCTCTGGCAATTCGGCAGGTGTGAACCATGCCATATTTTCTACCAATCCAAGAATTGGCACATTCACCTTATCGTTGCTGTACATATCTATACCCTTACGAGCGTCGGCAAGGGCTACATTCTGAGGTGTTGACACGATAACAGCGCCTGTGATGGCAAGTGTCTGTAGCAATGTAAGATGGATGTCGCTTGTTCCTGGAGGTGTATCAAGTATAAAATAGTCGAGGTCTCCCCAATCTGCATCGGCTATAAGCTGCTTCAATGCGTTGGATGCCATACCGCCACGCCACAGTGTAGCAGTATCAGGATTGACGAAGAATCCGATAGAAAGCACCTTGATGCCATATTTCTCGATTGGCTCAATAAGGTCACGTCCGTCCTTCTTTACCGCATATGGACGTGCATCCTCAACCTGGAACATCTTAGGAACCGATGGACCAAAGATGTCACAATCTAACAGTCCTACCTTGTAACCAAGACGTGCCAAGGCTATGGCAAGATTAGCAGCCACTGTACTCTTGCCCACTCCACCCTTTCCAGAGCTTACGGCAATAACGTTCTTTACATTAGGCAGAAGCTTGCCCACTTCCGGACGAGGTTTTGAAAGGAATTCGGTGCCAATGGTCACCTCCACATCCTTAGATACATGGTAGTGGATAGCAGCCTCGGCTGCCTTAACTGTTGACTTTAGAAATGGATCGGTGTCTCGTGGAAACACGAGCGAGAACGATACCTTCATACCATCTATGCGCAAGTTGTCGGCCACCATATCAGCCTCAACAAGATTCTTCTTATTGCCGGGATAGGTTACGGTTGCAAGCGCATCCATTATGAGTTTAGGATATAATGTCATTATATAGAGTTTTGAATTTTGAGTTTTGAATTTTGAGTTGTCGGCAAAGCCGATTTTGAGTTTTGACGTTTGAGTTTTGAATTTATATTATCCAATTCAAAATTGAACAATTCTTAATCGGTGAAACCGACAATTCAAAACTTAAAAATCACAACTCAAAAATTACAATGCCGTTTCTTTTGGGCTTCTCTTATCTCGGTTATAGCTGCGATACTCGTCAAGCGGAATCTCCACTTCAGGCTCTGTCAGCTCGCCTTCCTTAGGCAGCGAGAACTTAATGTACTTGATATTGAGTCCGCGCTCTATCCACATACTCTCGTAATATGTCTGTATGCCCAGTATCTCCTGTGTCTGTGGGTCAAGTCCTTCAGTATGATAAAGGTCCTCTGTACGGAACAGCAACGGCAGATTGTTGTGCTGCTGCATATATGTGGTATAGGTAAAGAGGAAGTTTGAGTCGGTCTTCAAGTGTATTGTACCACCATCCTGAAGGAAGTTGCGGTAGCGCTCCATAAAGTAAGTAGATGTAAGACGCTTGCGTGGATTCTTCATCTGCGGGTCGCTGAAGGTGAGCCATATCTCTTGCACCTCGCCCTCTGAGAAGAAACGGTCTATTATCTCGATGTTGGTTCTAAGGAACGCAACATTCTTCAACCCTTCATTCAGAGCCTGTGTAGCACCTGTCCACATACGCGCACCCTTGATGTCTACACCGATGAAGTTGATGTTGGGAAACATCTTTGCAAGTCCTACGGTATACTCACCCCTGCCGCAGCCAAGCTCCAGCACTATAGGGTTAGAGTTCTTGAAATACATATCGCGCCAATGACCCTTCATGTCGAACAGCACATTGTCGGCTACAGAGAACGGATACTGAAATACGTTCTCGTATCTTTCCATATCGGCGAACTTCGCCAGTTTTCCTTTGCCCATTTATTGGTTGGTTATATTTTATATTCTGATATTGAAACTCAAATTGTACAAAGTTAATAAAAAAAGGTCGGTTTTCGAGTGTTTTACAACTTTTATCGCTTAATTCTTACTTTTTTCTACATTTCGATGTCCGATTTTGCCACTTCATACGTTATATATATGTATCAGTTATGAAACCAAGCGAATTCAACCATATCGTCCTGCCCATGCGCAACGAGCTATTAAGCTATGCGCTGAGTGTCACAGGGTCGGCAGACAATGCCGAAGACCTTGTGCAGGAAGTTATGCTGCGACTATGGAACAAGCGCGAACAGCTTGAAGCCGAAGACAAGCTAAAGTCGCTTGCCATAACTATGATACACAACCTATTTCTGGACCAACAGCGGCACGAAAGCCATACAGCAACAATGCCCGAACGGATTGATATTGCCGTAAATGACAGAAGCGCCGAACTGCGCGACGAGGCAAGGCTGATACGCAACATCGTTGACCAGCTGCCGCCATTGCAACAACAAATATTCAGAATGAAGGAGATAGAAGGTTACACCGCCGACGAGATTATGCAGATTACCGGTTGTACAGCCGATAACCTGCGTCGCAATCTGTCAAGGGCGCGAACTAAGATACGCGAAACTTACATTAAAATAATGATGAAAGGAAGCAAGCTATGATAAAGAACATCAATAACGGTAAGCAAAATACCGACATACGTACGCTTATAGAGCGATATATGTCGGGCGAAACAACCAATGACGAGGAAGCAACACTGCGCACATGGTTCCAACTCGCTGGAGACGACGTGCCTGAAGAGTGGCGTCCGCTACGTGCCTTGTTCAGTTTTGTAGACGAGGAGCGCCTTGCATCTGAGGCAACACTTTATTCTGAAACAGAAGAAAAGAGCATAACTCCAACAATACGCACTACCCCACTACATCAAATTCTGACAAAACCACGTATATGGACAGCATCGGCTGTGGCAGCCGCAGCTATAGCTTTGGTATTGCTTGTACCATCGATAAAGAATATATTTGAGCCAATGCCACAAAACTATGCCGTAATAGACGGAAAGGTGTATACCAATCCTAAAGTGATAAGACAACAGGCCGACGATGCATTGCAGATTGTGGCTTGCGATGACGAAGACCCATTTAGCGCTCTCGATATGATGCAATAATCTATATTGAGCAATTGGCATCACAATACGACAATACACATTATTAATATTATAAACATATATATATTATGCACACTTTATTAAATATACTGCATAAGCCTCCGCTGTTATCGATAAGGACAGCTTTGACTATTTGCTTTATCCTAATTGGTCTTGGCATGGCCAATGCACAAGAGGGCCTTGCCGTCAACAACATATTCCAACAATACGGACATTCGAAGGGATGCAAGATGGTGGTAATGAAGAACACCAAGCTGCGCGGATTCCACCTTATTATATATAAGAGTCTGACATACCCCGATAAATATGCTGCTGACATCAATACACATCTTAAAACAGACAGACGTGCGGCAAAGAAGATACGCGAGGTTATTGACAACGGAAGCATAGCAAGCGGATATTACATGATGCCGCCACATGCCAACGGCATAAACCGATACGTTCTGTTTAGTCATACAAGCAAAGGCAAAGGAGCAGTTATATACATCGAGTGTGAACTTTCGCCTGAAGACATCATGACAATATGCTACACCAAGAGAGGTTGGTAGACAAAGCAACTTCTCTTTTTACCAATATCTACAAATTTAATAAACAGGAATTATGAACATCAGAACATTAGCCTTGACATTGGCTATTATGCCTGCCATTGCATCAGCACAGTACAACAACTCCGACAAGGACACTATATCCAACAAGAATACATATGACACCACTATTGTCTTCAACAAACAAAAGTACGAAATAAGCCAAACAGGCGAGCGTACAAATGTAAAAGTTTACAAAGCTAATGGTAGCGAGCTTGAGAAGACACTTGAGACACAATACCTCGATGGCCAACAAGTGGAACAGGTGTATATAACGTCGCCCTTCATTCCCAGAAGAACGTACAAACGCAAAAGCCAGGAATACAGCCACTATCCAGGATTATTCTTCGGTTTGAATATATTGTCAGGCTCTGCATTCGGTGCATCATCAGCTGGCATATATACACGTGACAGCAAGTCAATGGAATGGGGTATCAATGGATTCTCGTTCGAATATCCATTCAACAGCTCTTGGGCTTTAACGTCGGCTATGTCGCTGGCCTGTGTCAGCCATCATTTCAATACCGACTATGTGCTCAACACTGTTGACGGCATAACAAGTATGCAACCATTCAAAAGTGAAGAAGGCGACGACAAGCGTCCTTCTAAAAGCTATCTAAGCTACTGGGCATTGCGCTTTCCTATCATGCTTGAATGGTCTAACCGCATAGGTGGCGACGATGTATATGCTGCCTTTGGCCCATCAATAGAGTTTCGTTTCAACGAACGCTCACGATATAAATTGGGCAAAAGGCACACCCTAACAAAGGACGTAAACATGAATCCAATTGGTATAAACCTTGAGGCTCGTGTCGGATACGGATTCTTTATGCTATATGCACGTACTGCCCTTACACCATTATTACGCACCAAGTATGCTCCAGAATGGCACCCATTCACAGTAGGATGCGGTTTCAGACTCTAAATATATATATAGTTTCTAATACAATATTGTCATACAAAACCGTTAATTCCACTTATTTATGCCATATTGACAGGTTTCAATAAACTATATTTGTCAGTTATTTCTAAGTAGATTTGTTTTTGGCACACCATTTGTATATTATACGGCGAACGCAGTTCTGAAATACGAAAGTATTAAACAGATGATGCGTTCGCCGTATAATATACAAACAAGAAATAAAAATAAAAAAAATACAACTATGGGAAAGATTATTGGAATCGACTTAGGTACTACAAACTCTTGTGTTGCCGTTTTTGAGGGCAACGAACCAGTAGTAATCGCCAACAGCGAAGGCAAGCGCACAACTCCTTCAGTCGTTGGTTTTGTAAAGGACGGCGAGCGTAAGGTAGGTGATCCTGCAAAGCGTCAGGCTATCACTAACCCTAAGAACACCGTATATTCAATCAAGCGTTTCATGGGTGAGACCTATGAGCAGTGCTCTAAGGAGGTAACTCGTGTTCCGTTCTCTGTTGTCAACGAGGGTGGCTATCCACGTGTCGACATCGACGGTCGCAAGTATACTCCGCAGGAAATCTCAGCTATGGTGCTTCAGAAGATGAAGAAGACAGCTGAGGATTATCTCGGTCAGGAGGTTACAGACGCAGTTATCACTGTTCCTGCTTACTTCTCTGATTCACAGCGTCAGGCTACCAAGGAGGCAGGTCAGATTGCAGGTCTTAACGTTCGTCGTATCGTTAACGAGCCTACTGCAGCTGCTCTTGCTTATGGTGTAGACAAGGCTAACAAGGATATGAAGATTGCTGTATTCGACCTTGGTGGCGGTACATTCGATATCTCAATCCTTGAGTTCGGTGGTGGAGTATTTGAGGTTCTCTCTACTAATGGTGATACTCACCTCGGTGGTGACGACTTCGATCAGGTTATCATCGATTGGCTTGTTAATGGCTTCAAGGCAGACGAGGGCATTGACCTCTCTAAGGACCCTATGGCTATGCAGCGTCTTAAGGAAGCTGCCGAGAAGGCTAAGATTGAGCTTTCAAGCACAACTTCTACCGAGATCAACCTTCCGTATATCTCAGCCGAGGGTGGCGTGCCAAAGCACTTGGTTAAGACATTGACTCGTTCACAGTTCGAACAGCTTGCACATAATCTTATCCAGGCATGTCTTGTTCCTTGCCAGAACGCTATGCGCGACGCTAAGCTCCAGACAAGCGATATCGATGAGGTTATCCTCGTAGGTGGTTCAAGCCGTATACCTGCTGTTCAGACTCTCGTTAAGAACTACTTCGGCAAGGAGCCTTCAAAGGGTGTTAACCCTGATGAGGTTGTAGCCGTTGGTGCTTCTATCCAGGGTGCTATCCTTAACAAGGAGAGCGGTGTAGGCGACATCGTATTGCTCGACGTTACTCCTCTTACTCTCGGTATCGAGACTATGGGTGGTGTAATGACAAAGCTTATCGACGCAAACACAACTATCCCTGCCAAGAAGAGCGAGGTATTCTCAACAGCTGTCGATAACCAGACTGCCGTAACAATTCACGTACTTCAGGGCGAGCGTCCTATGGCTGCTCAGAACAAGTCTATTGGTCAGTTCAACCTTGAGGGTATTGCTCCAGCTCGTCGTGGTGTTCCTCAGATTGAGGTAACATTCGATATCGATGCCAACGGTATCCTTAACGTATCTGCAAAGGATAAGGCTACAGGCAAGGAGCAGGCTATACGTATTGAGGCTTCTTCAGGTTTGAGCAAGGAGGAAATCGACCGCATGAAGGCTGAGGCAGAGCAGAATGCTGCTTCGGATAAGGCTGAGCGCGAGAAGATCGACAAGCTCAATCAGGCAGACTCTATGATATTCACCACCGAGAACTTCCTTAAGGACAACGGTGATAAGATTCCTGCCGACAAGAAGCCAGGCATCGAGCAGGCTCTCCAGCAGCTTAAGGATGCCCATAAGGCAGCCGATGTTGCAGCTATAGATACAGCTATTGCCAACCTTAATAATGTTATGCAGGCTGCTTCTGCCCAGATGTATCAGGGTGGAGCTCAGCCTGGCGCTGATGCTCAGGCAGGTGCACAACAGCAGACAAACAATACTAAGGGCGACGAGACAATACAGGACGCTGACTTTGAAGAAGTTAAGTAAGTATTCTTTTAAGAATAGACATTCTTAACAAGAATAAATAATAAGGCGTACAACTGAAATCATATTGATTTTGGTTGTACGCTTTTTTTGTATCATTTAAAAATGAGGCGATGTAGATATGTTTGTTTTACAAAATATTATCAGCAACATAATAACCCTGAAACATTAACGCCATCACAAAAGCTTGATGATGACAAATTGACTGAGCTTATATCTCAAGCCGTAGATATGGCCTTGCAGTCTCGCCTTTATGATGATGAGAAATATGTGGACAAGATTGTTGGTTCCTTTACGGAACTTGCCAATATGTATAACATCGTCACAGCTAACTGCAATAAAAATGCAGAGACTCTTAATCGCAATATCCAACTGACGGAAAAGCGATATACAGCAATGATGGTGCCTATGCAAGCGAAGAAATCCAAGACAATAGAGCAGCCACCCATACCGCAAACCATGAAAGCCTTGCCTCGCTTCGTTTTCCTAACATATCCATGGTACTGGATAAAGAGAATGTATCGAAGTGAGCACTTTCGTCAGTTCCTGGTTATCTGCATGGCTTGCCTCCTTGCTGTGTCTGTGTTCCTGACAATATTCTTGGCGTATGATAATGCGCAGTTGAGAAAAGAAATATGTAGAAAATGTTATACATTAACACAATAATGCGAATATAGAGTTCGTTATATCTATGTATCTTTGCACCATTAAAATAGTAAAGTAATGCCAGCTAATAAAAATGCGATGACTCGATATAAGATACTTGACGAACTGCTTAGTTGTCGGTATCATAACTATTCGCTTGATGATTTAACAGAAGAAGTCAACAAGCGTCTTGCCGAATTGTATCCTGATACAAATGGCGTTGGACGTCGTACTATCGAGAAGGATATTTTCTATTTAGAATATGAGGGACCTTTCTTGGTAGAAATTGAACGTTATAGTGCTCCTGGTTATAATAGCGAGAAGCAGAAGTCATACAACAAACGCTGTCTCAGATATACAAGTCCATCATTCTCTATTTTCAAGAAGGATTTGAGTGATGATGAGGAGTGTCTGCTGAAAGAAGCACTTTCATTGCTTGGACAGTTCGAAGGACTTCCCAATTTGGATGCTTTGGAAGGGTTAAGACTCGGATTAGGTGTAAGAAAAAATGAAAGAAAGATAATATCTTTAACAAAGAATCCTTTGGAAAATTCCAATTTGCTTGGTGAACTTTTTACTGCCATTTCACACCGACAGGTTGTGGAACTGCATTATCATAAGTTTTCTTCACCGCACACAGAGTTAACAGTCAATATACATCCGTATCTTTTGAAAGAATATAATCGACGTTGGTTTCTGTTTGCAGCAGCCGAATCAGATAGGAAACTACTTTGCTTCAGTCTTGATAGAATCGACAATGCGGTTCCGTTACCTTCGCATAAGTATATAGATTATGATGGTGAAATAAGCGAAATCTTTGACGATACAATAGGCGTAACGATAAACGAGGAAAGTCCTGTGTACAATATAGTTTTCTGGGTTAGTGATATCTCAAAAGGTTATGTTGCAACAAAACCTATTCACGATTCACAAAAAAACATAAGCGGAAGTGAAGAAGAGAAGCTTAGGAGAATATATCCGGCTCTTTCTAATGGAAGATTCTTCAGCATAGATTGTAAGGAGAATTATGAACTTATTCGTGAACTGACAAGCTTTGGCAAGGATATCATAGTTCTTTCTCCTGTAATAATCCGAGAGAAGATAGAGAAACGAATCTCGGAAATGATTGAACATTACAAATCTCTATAAATGCGAACTTAGATTTCGTACTACATATTTAACTTTGCATTACAAAACGTAAAATGATATAATATGGATAAGAAAGAAATGTTGCCAATAGATCAATATACCAAAGTTATTCTGCCTGCATCTTCATATAATATGCAAGATGACAATAGGCTTCTTATACCTTTTACATGTGGCGATAAAATTGGCTTTGCAAACAAAGAAGGTGAGGTTGTCGTAAAGCCGCAATTTACCATGTACTATGGTGAGTGTTATGACGAAAGCGATAATATAAGGGTTACTGTAGATGACCTTTATGGGTTTGCACGAAGTGGAGGAAAAGTTTCCACATATAAGCGCCCTATATATGGACTTATCAATTCGAAAGGCGAGACAATCTTTGAACCATCATTTTATAGTTTGATACCAGCTATTGGAAACAAAAATCTATATACTTTCCAAGACAAGGATTATAAATATGCCGTTTTAAACATAGATGGAAAAGAAGTCGTTCCCTTTGGAAAATATAGTTGGATTGATGGATTTGACAATGGTCTTGCTAGGGTGAAAATTGGAAATGTGACAAATGGACAAAATGAAAATGGCAATAAATGGGGATTGATTGATGAAAATGGCAAGGAAGTACTTCCTTTAGATTATGATAATATATGGAATTTTTATGGCAAGCAACGTGTTACGACCAAAGTCATAAAAGGTAATGTTGCCAAAGATGTCATTCTTTCTGAACTATTAGGCAAGGATAAAACCCAAGAAAATGACAATCACTCGGATAACTACGATGTCAATGATTATGGTACACACTATGGTGAATACGCTGGTACATATGCACAAGATGTAATGGGTTATAGTGATGATGTAATAAATGATGCCTTTGATGGTGAACCTGATGCTTATTGGAATATTGATTAATAAAAACGCAAATACGACATAATAACGAACAAAGAGTTCGCAACAATGTAGTAACTTTGCATCAGAAAATAAAAAGAGGTCTTTGACATTCGGGACGACAGACATAAATTTGAATCCGTCTTGCGGGCGAAAGCCATGTCTCTTTGGAGTCAGATTCGCATGATGTCTCACCACCTTTACGGGTGTTGGGATAACAATGTTATCACGTTAACGTATACTGTATACATACGGTGTATGTTTTTATATTGTGTTATGTTGTTTTATATTTATGTTTTTATTTTTCTTATATAAAGAAATGAAAGTCTGTCGTTTCCGATGTCAACCTCTTAATTATAAACAAGTATGGATAAGAATAGTATAGCAAAAACCACACAACAATTGGAGACGAAAGAGGATCTCCTTCGTCTTCTCAACCAAATAAAGCAGGATGAGATGACAGAATGTGGTATGTCCGATAAGTTCTATCCTTTCACGATGAAACTCTTGAATTATTATTGCAATCCCAACAATTCGTTTCACCGATATAAACAATTCAAGATAAAAAAGAAATCTGGTGGATTTAGGCTGATAACAGCTCCTAGAAATCAGAGCTTCATGTTATTGCTACGGTATGTCAACGAGATATTCAAGGCTGTTTACACACCTTCTGATTATGCAATGGGGTTTATAGAAGAGCGTTCCGTTGTAACCAATGCTGATATGCATAAGGGGCATAACTATGTTTTCAATATCGACTTGAAAGATTTCTTTCCAAGCATCCATCAAGCACGAGTATGGAAAAGGTTGCAGCTAAAGCCTTTGTTGTTCAAACAGCCGATTGCTAATGTTGTTGCAGGTCTATGTTCCATGAAAGAGAAAATGGAAGATGGCAGTGTAAGGTATGTTTTACCACAAGGTGCGCCCACTTCACCAATCATAACCAATATGATTTGTGATAACCTTGATCGCAGATTGGCAGGATTGGCAAAACGATTTGGTGTCGTGTATTCAAGATATGCTGATGATATCACATTCAGTTCAATGCACAATGTATACCATTCTTCGGGTGAATTTATAAAAGAATTAAGAAGAATAGTCGAAAGTCAAGGCTTTATAATGAACGAAGACAAGACGAGACTACAGAAAATAGGTACACGTCAGGAAGTTACTGGCATTATAGTTAGCGACAAACTCAATGTGTCTCAGAAATATGTGCGCGACATTCGCAATATTCTCTATATATGGCGTAAATACGGCTATGCCATAGCATTCAATAAATTCTATCCAAGATACAAAGAAACTAAAGGGCATGTGAAGAAAGGTAACCCAGATATGGTGAATGTACTGGACGGTAAGCTCATGTATCTAAAAATGGTAAAGGGTGAAGACGATAGTGTATATTTGAGGTTGAAGACGCAATTTGACAAATTGTGCAATTCGCTTCATGATAACACAAGAACGACTCAACACGGAATCACATACGTTGAAACTTTGCCAGTGTTAGAGTTTGAGAGGAAGAATAATACGGCAATTACCATAGTGACAACGAAGCCAAAAGAATTCTACACCGTGCCCCAAGAGGCAACAGAAAATCCACAAAAAAGTATTTCTGATAATTTCATTCCTCATCGCTATGCATCCTTTAAATTAGGTGGGAGAATGCAAAAGGCATCAGTGAACAAGTCATTGAAAAAAGAAGATGAAGACCGAAAGGAGTTGTTGTCAATATCCAATTGCCGAGATGCAAAAGGGAAACTCTTCTGGCTCGTTCATCGCTCAGACAAGGTTACTGTACCACCAGTTCAACCAGTTGACATAGATGAGTTGAATGATGATTTGGACAAACTATTAAATTAGTGCTTATGGACGAGAAACTGAAATCAACAATAGATAAAATAGTACAATTGAGCAAACAAAATCCTGAGTTTGAAGCAGAATTGCGGAAGAGGTTAGAAATAACTTCCTCCGCAAAATCTGTATATGATGAAGAGCGGATTGTACGGATTGAAAAGTATTTAGGACTTGATTTTTATGTTGATACGAAGACATCAAATGTTGATTATTCTTTTATTAAACTTCCAGATGTAAAAGCACAACTCATTTCTGACAATCGTGAAATGATGCGATTCCGGTATGGAACAAGATATCATGAAATAGACTTTGCTGAGTTCTGTAGATATGCTCATTTTCAGATAGAAATGCTTTTGAATTATTATTATGACATTGCTAATAAATCTGACTTAAATTCTATAAAGGAACAAATAAAATATTATAATCCAAAAGCTATAGGTGTTGAGAATGCGAAATCACTCGGAGCTATATCATATAGCACTAAATTATGGGCATTTAATAATGAGCATAAAATTAATAGGAATTTGCGTGAAATTTGCGAAAATCTGAGAAAAGTTCGAAACGAATTGAGCCATCGTTCGGTTTCTGAAGATAAAATACGCATTGATTCATATCAAAAGCATTTAAAAGAACAAGGATTTCCATTAAATAAGAAAGGGGATGTGTTTTTAAACTGGAAAGATCAAGAAGCGGATAAGGAACTTAAGGAGTTATATAATAGTCAAATTAATAATTCTGAAGATTATAAGCACTATAAATATATGATTTGGTATTATGGAACACCTTTTGATGATATAGTAAATGGCCTAAATGAAATATCGTGTGTTATTCGAACTGTATTACAATAATATTTACAGAAACGGTTGAGAACTTTAATTCTCAACCGTTTTTATATGTTCTCAATACACAGATTATTTTACATTGTCTTTCGCCCCAGGCATCTTCTTATACACGAATCCTTCACCCCCAGGGAAGTAAGCTTCGAATACAATACTCAGGAACCGTGCAATGTCCTTCCGTTTTTTGCCAATCTTGAAGAAGGCGGAACTGGCATACGCCATGAGGTCGGCTTGGCTGCACTTGGCATTGACAGCAATATTGACTTTAGGTATTACTACCAGGTCACGCTCGGCAAAGGCAATGGCACAGGCGTTGATGGCCTCTTGCTCTTCTTTGCTGAACACGCTAATCTTCGCTGCAAACCAGTCGAGTGCTTCTTGCACTTTGTGCTGCTGCTCTTCATCCACGGCTAGCGACATTGCAACAGCACGTTCCTGTTCAAGTTTCTCCACCGTGTCTTCAAGCACCGCCACCTTTTTCTTCATGACATTGTACTTCACCATATTCGCCATGACGAAGCAATAGCAACACACAACGACGATGAAAACAAGCACGGCTTGATAGCGTAGCTCGTCCACAATGTCGTTCAACCCTGCAATATAATGGCTCATCATTGGCACTGCCATCAACGACAGCACAGCACCAACATACATAAACCTAATCTTTGCCTTGTCGCTTATGGGCGATATGCCCACAAACAAGGCAAGGACGAGCGACAATGCGCAGAAGCAGAGTGCCAGTAATGCTGTTCCCGAATTCTATTCTGTTTTCCTTTAGTGAAATTTTCCCGTTAGACTCCGTGATTTGATTATGTATGCAAAGTTAGTGATATTCAGTTATATACGCAAGCAAAGACTGATATTTGTGGATATTTAAAGCAAAGAATTGCGCTGTTTTCTTGCTAACTTTTGTGGTATTTTACAACTAACTATTGTGGCAGTCATCATGTGTTTTTGTGGTAAACACTACCTCGGCCGTATCTCTGGCTCACGTAGTCATACATCTGGTCTCTGTAGAAGTTGATGCTGGCTTCGGAGTAGCTTTCCGGCAGTTCTTGTTGTTGAAGATGCGGAGCAACTCACGGATGAGTTCTGCCTCCACCATCTTGTATCGGCTGTAATGGTTCGTTTTCTTGGATTGTTATTCTTATGTTTGCAGTAAAATTACTAAATAATCGTGAGAAAACGCATAAGAAACGGAATATAATTGCGCTTGTTGGAAGAAACCGCCATTTGGGTAACCTCGCACCGCCACTTTAGTAACCTAATACCGACCGAAGTGAGCGCTTACACTGACCGAAGTGAATGCTTACTTCGACCGTAATGAGAGCTTATGTCGACAGAAGTAAGAGACCGAAACAATTGTTTCGTGTCAGCAATAGTAGCGGTTTTGTAAGAGAATAGGGATTGGTTGATTTTTAGGAGGCTATGGCGTCTCGCCGTAGCCTCCTATGGTTCTATATGCTGTAACATATCGTTACCTTCTGCCGTTTGTTTCCTTAACAATTCTTGGCATATACATTTCATTCCATATTTAGGACAAAGCACCAAACGTGAGGGAAACGTTAACAAATTATTATCATTTCAGCGATAAACAGCGCTGAAACCTACGCACACGCATAAATATTATATAAAAATAATGTTTTTGTTGTTTGGAAGAAAAAAAAATATCTATCTTTGCAAAAAATTAGTTAAAAGCGTATTTGCGCTTAATTTTATATTACAATAAACGTACGAAAGATTTACTAATTACAAAAACTTTATGAAGAAAATTTTTCTTATGACTCTCATTGCATTATCGATAAGCGGTATGTCGTGTGCGCAGTCTGATACAGAGAATACCGCTAAGAAGCAGGAGACAGTCCAGCAAGAGTTTGTTAAGGAACGCCGCGAGCAGGCTAAGATGGCTAAGAAACTCATTGAGCAGAAAGTGCTCAAGGATGCCAAGAAGCAGGCCAAGCAGCTGAAGAAGGAGGGATGGCAGCCCGCTCCGGGCACATTGCCCTTGGAGAAGCAGCTGACCGATGTCTACACACGTATGTATACGTATGAGGGACGCTTCCCGAAATACTTCATCGGACGTTCTTCAGGCAGCAGCACCAGTGCAGGAATGGCACGCAAGCAAGCCCTGACACGTGCCCGTGTGGACGTGGCAAGCCAGATGAAACTGGAGGTTGCGGCTCTCACGGAAGAGACTGACATGAACACGGAGCTTAGCGCAGGTGAGGTGGAGACCGTAGCAAAGATGGTGGACACCAGCCAGACGATGATTCAGCAGAGCCTCGGACGCACGGAAGTGGTGCTTGACATCGTGAGAACAACGGGCGGCAAGACAGAGTCGCAGGTGGCTGTCAGCTACGACGGAAACCTCGCTAAGGAGACGCTCCTGAGCATCTTTGAGAAGGAGGACGCACAGATCAAACAGAAACTTCAGGACCTCCTGAATAAGTAAGCACGCCTCTGACTATGACAAAAACGGGTAAGCCAAAGGCTAAAAGGTCGCCTGTGGTGGAAGGGCTGATACGCAACATGCTGGTGACATTTCTTGCAGTAGCCATCATGGGCTTCTTTGCCATCATCACAGTGAAGGCGGAAATCATGGACCCGATAAGGCGAACCATTGCCGACTTCTCCTTCACGGACATCTATTACCAGATTGAACGTGAGGGGGCGGCTCCTGACACATGCCGATACATCACCATCGTGGACATGACGAAGGTGACGGCCCGCGCTGACATAGCAAAGGTGCTGACCGACATTGAAGCGGCCAAGCCGAAGGTGGTGGGACTGGACTGCGTCTTTGACGTAGAAGGAGACGACATCGAAGGCAACGACGCCATCATACAGGTGGCGGAGAAATACAAGAACATCGTCTTCGCCGAGAAGATGCTCGACTGGGAAAACGACTCGGTAGGCTACACCAAGACCATACATTCCTTCTTCAGAGAGTTTGTGGACATCAAGGAAGGAACCGTCAACATGCCGCGAAAGCTGTATGACAGCATGAAGCGCAAGGCGGCTCTGTCGGAGGTTTGTAATGGCAAGCGCCAGCTCTCGTTCGTCTCGCAGGTCTCTAACCTCTACACAGGCAAGGACATGGTGGGCACAAAGACCGGCGACATCAACATCAACTTCTCATACACCAAGTTCCCCGTGCTTCAGCCCGAGGAGGTGAAGGCTCATCCCGAGCTTATCAACGGACAGATAGTGCTGTTCGGATCGATGTATGAGGATGCCGACGCTCACTGGTCGCCATTGGGAAAGATAGCGGGAGTGGAGCTGCTGGCATACAGCATCCAGACCATCATAGAGCAGACTGACGTCAAGCACGTGCCGTTCATCCCGTTCTGCCTGATCACGTTGCTGATTATCTTCATCGTTCAGGTGCTTCAGTCAAAATATCTTAAGCGGACCGGACTCTCTTCCAATATGTTCACGAAGTATATCATCGGTTCGGTTTGTATAATGAACATCCTGACGTTCCTTTTCACTTCGGTGTTTATCGGAATAAGTTTCCTGGTATTCTGCATGTTCCACATCAGCTTCAATCTGGCTTGGGCGTTGTCAGTAATCGCATTCCTTGGAGTATCACGCAATATGTATACAGCCATTAAGGATTACGTCAGTTCGGTAAAAGACAAATATTCGTTCCTAAAAGGCATCGACTTATGATAAAGATAAAATACATCTTATTGTGCCTTCTTTGCTTGTTGGCACTTCGTACGGGCGCCCAATCGCTGGTGGCGTATCATGTGGTGGGCAAGGTGACCTATATGGTCAACGGCGAAAGCAAGCCTTTGGTGATGAGCACCAAGGTGAACGGCAATACGAGAGTGAACATCCCATACGGCGGAAAAGTGGAGTTTCTGGATGAGAAGAACAAGAAACGCATCATCATCAAGACTCCCGGACAGGGCGTTGTGTCACAGCTGACAACGGCGAAGGGCAACAACGTCATGGACCTCTCGCTCCGATATGTTGCCTACGTGAAGAAGCAACTCAGCAATACCGGCCTTGTCTCGCAGAAACGCTATTCGGATTTTGCCACGGTAACGCGAGAAATTGACTCGCTGGATACGGAAGCGCAAAAGCCGCAGAATCCGTTTGCGTCTCGTTTCGGCAACTTCAAGAACAAGATAGACCAGAAATTCCAGTCGTTCCGCCAGGAATGCAACAAGAAATACACCGACTTCGTGCGTCAGGCATGGGCAAAGATGGGATCAGAACCTCCCGTCGTCAAGCCTGCCGAACCTAACGTAAAGCCGGAGGTGTATGAGGCTCTAAACGCCTTGCTGGACGAGCGACAAGAGAAGAAAGCCACGATTGCCGAACCCGTAGCGCCACCCGTGGAGATAAAGCAGCCCGAACCCGTGGAGCCTGTAAAGCGTGTGCCGTTGAGTGAGGATGAGAAAGAGATATGCGAAATGCCTTTCATCTTCTTCGGAAACGAGATGACGGTGCATCTGGACGAGACGAAGCGTATACAGATTGGCGACATAACGCCTGACCGCATCGCCGACTTGCTGTTGCGTCTGAGCGGCACGGCTTACGACAACCTGCTGTGCGACTGTCTGGAACTGCGCAAGAAGCACAACCTTTGCGACTGGGCTTACCTGCTTATGCTGAAGGAAATTGCTGACCAGTTCTGCGGCACGGACACCAATGAGGCTGTGCTGATGATGGGTTATCTCTATTGTCAGTCAGGATATAAGGTAAGATTCGCGTCAGACAACGCTGACCACCTCTACCTGCTCGTAGCTTCCGACTACTTTATGTACGGCAAGCTGTCTTACGAGATTGACGGCGACATATACTATCCCGTTCAGGAAGCCAAGCCGGTGCTCCATATCTGCAAGGCGAAATTCCCCAACGAGAGCAATCTTTCGCTTGGCATTACGAAGGCCATGCAGCTGGACAACACCGAAGCGGAAAGCCGTGTGATCAAGTCGAGAGCTTATCCGGATATGAAGATTGACGTGGCAGTGAACAGAAGTCTCATCGATTTCTACAATACATATCCGTCGGCATATACCAACAACGACAAGATGACGTACTTCCGCGTTTACGCTGATACGCCGATGAATGAGGATGTGAAGAAGCAGACTTATCCTGCGCTCCGATCTTGCCTGCAAGGACTGAGTGAGCATCAGGCAGTCAGCCGTCTGCTCAATTTTGTCCAAACAGGCTTCGAGTATGAGTATGATGAGACGATATGGGGATGTGACCGCGCTTTCTTCGCTGAAGAAACCCTTTATTATCCCTACTGCGACTGCGAAGACCGCTCCATTCTCCTCACCCGTCTTATCAGAGATCTCCTCGGTTTGGACTGTGTGCTCATCTATTATCCGGGCCACCTCGCCTGCGCCGTGAACTTCACACAGAAAGAAAAGGGAGATTATTATATGTATAACCAAAAAGAATATACAGTGTGCGACCCTACTTACATCAATGCGCCGATAGGAGTGCAGATGCCAAACTTCAAGGATAAGGAAGCTACGGTCGTACCAATAAAATAAGGAAACAGTAAGATATGAATATCAAAAAGACAATAATAGGCGCATTGCTCCTATTTATTGCGGTACCATCTTTTGCCCAACGAACCGAAAACGTACACGGAGTCTACACCTATACGGTAGGCGAAGACGAGAAGTTCTCCCTTGCAGAGATGCGACACAAATGCATCGTAGGTGCACAGAACGAAGCAATAAAGGAAAAGTTTAATGAGAACATCAAGGCTAACACTAACATGTTGGATATGGACATCAGCGGTGAAGCCATCAGTCGGTTCGTGGAAGAGATAGAAGCCTGTTCGGCAGCAGAGTGGCTGGGCGACAGCAAACCCACCGTGTTCAAGGTGGGTTATGAGGCAGACCGCCTGACCTTCAGTGCGGAAGTGTGGGGTGAGGCTCGCGAGATAACACAGCCGTCCGTTGATTTGAGATGGAGCGTCCTTTGTGGAGGAACTACGGACAGCTACCAAAGCAAGAAATTCAACAACAGAGACCGAATATACATCAAGTTCAAGTCGCCCGTATCAGGCTATCTTGCCATTTACGTTCTCGACTCTTCCAACAAGAAAGCGAGCTGCTGGTTGCCTTACAGAAGCAACACTTCAGGACGCTTCGAGGTTATGGCAGGTCAGGAATACGTGCTCTTCGACAGAGATTTCGACGTGAATGCCACGCCATACAGAATGGTGACCGACAAGCCGTTGGAGCTAAACAACGTGGTGCTGATTTTCTCGCCCAACCCATTCACGAAGTGCAACGACGACGCAGGCGACTTCCGTCACGCCAACTCTGTGGACATTGACGACTTCGAGAAATGGCTCCGTAAGACAAGAAAACGCGACAACGACATGGTGGTCGACCGTTCACAGTGGCTGGTCATCACCAATGCCAATGCTAAGAATTAACAATAAAAATAATATTATATGAAAAAGATCAAGACATCTATCATCGCTGCGTCTTTGGCTTTCGCACCATGTGCATACGCCCAGGACGTCATCACGATTCCTAATCTCGACATGGATGAGGACACTACTGAGGTGACGACAGTCAGCGACATCGTGAAAATGCAGCAAAAGGTCATCACTAACAACAACACGGAGAAGCACTATTTGGACATGTGGAAGAGACGTACCTATCTCAACATCGCCACCAACACCACAAGTCTCAAGTCGGACGACGACAAGTACGACTTCTCAAGCGACTGGGGCGTGTCTTTGCAGCTCGGCTATAACCACCGTCTGACCAAGAAGCCTTTATGGGGAATGTGGGCTATTGACGTGCCCTGCCTCGACATTAACGTCAATCACTTCAAGAGCAAGTGTGATGCCGACGGCTACTGCTATGACAGCTCGGACAAGAACGGCGATTACTACAAGACCCCGTGGAACCTGGAGAAGGTGGAGGCTAACATCGGTCTTGGTATCGGTCCCTCTTACACCGTCGCACCTTTCGCAGCATTGCACAACGAGCAGCTCGACTATATCAAGGTGAACGTATACTGGCACATTGGATTCGGAGGTTCTTTCCTCTTCATGTCTGACGACAAGAATAAGGACCGTAACAAGGATGAAGAAAATCAGGACCACGAGAAGATGGCAAGTGCCACCAAGGTGCTGTGGGGTCTCGGAGCATTCAATTCGTTCGGCGTAAACCTCCACTGGAAGATGGTGGGTCTGGGATACGAGTATCGCACCAGCTCTGCCGAATACAAGCACTTCAATACGGAGAACTTTGGCAAGGACAAGACAAAGTTCAAGAGCGGAACAAGCAAGTTCTACATCACTTTCCGCTTCTAATCCCAATCCAACCACAGCAGTAAGCTATATTATTAACAAAGTGGAAAAATATATCTAAAAATATATAAGCTATGAAGAAGTTTATCCTTATGGCCCTGATGACCATCGTTTGTGCAATGAACGCATCGGCACAATACACATCCGGCATCCGCGAGGGCTTTTTGAATAATGAGATAAAGTGGGTGTTTGACGGAAAGACACTCGCCATCACCAATGTGACGCTCACAAAGGAAGGCAAGGAACACAGAGCCGCCATACCAGACTACAACCCCAACAAGCAGGCTCCCTGGGTGAAGATGAAGTTCCCCGTGAGAAGCGTGGCTATCGGTAAGGGCATCACCCGAATCGGATCTTACGCATTCGCTAACTGCAAGGAGCTTTCCGAGGTGGTATTCGCTGGTACCAGCATGTCTGAAATCGGCTGGGGAGCATTTATGAACTGCTCACATCTGCGCACCATATCACTGCCTCAGAGCATAAAGAAGGTGGAGACCATCGCCTTCGCCGGTTGTACAACGCTGCCTTCAGTAAAGGTTCCTGACCACTGCGTCATCGAGGATCAGGCTTACGTAAACTGTACAGGCATCAAGATCATCGAGGTAAGCCCGACATCTGTCGTTGGTCACTACGCCTTTGCCAACGAGGTGAAGGTGAACGGCAAGACACGTCACGCCCTCTACAACGGCGAGATTCATCGTCTGCCCTCTTACATCAATGTAGGCAACGCCAATACCTTCGGTCTTTCAAAGGACGCCGTTGACAAATATCTGGGTGGCAATACGGCTTCTCGTTCGCTCGTTGACTATGACTACCGCACATCAGAGATCGACTCGCTCATCCCGATGTCTTCGGTTATCCGCAACGATACTTACGCTCTCGTAATCGGCAACCAGAACTATCGCTTCGCTCCTGGCGTTCCTTACGCCATCCATGACGCCCGCGTCTTCAGAGAGTATTGCGAGAAGACTCTCGGCATCCCCGTTGAGAACATCCACCTCGTGGAGGACGGAACAAAGGCTATGATCAGCGAAGAGGAGTTCCAGTGGCTTAAGAGCATCAAGAACCGTGAAATGAAGAAGCTCATCGTCTACTATGCCGGTCACGGTGTGCCTGACATTCATGACTCTAACAAGGCTTACTTGTTGCCCACCGACATCCGCGGCACAAAGCCGTCGAACGGCATCGCCCTCAACGACTTCTATGCAAGCATCGGCGACCTTGACTTCAACCAGACTTCCATCTTCCTCGACGCCTGCTTCAGCGGCATCAACCGTAACAATGAAAGCGTGAACGAGGGATTGCGCGGCACCGAAATCGCTGCCGAGGAGGGAACTCTGAGCAACGGTAAGCTCGTGGTGTTCTCTGCCGCTCAGGGCAACGAGACTGCTCAGGGCTGCAAGGAAGAGGGACACGGCCTCTTCACTTACTACCTTATTAAGGAAATCCGTGACAACTACGGACAGATTTCGTTCGGCGAGTTGTCTGACTATATCAAGAACAACGTGAGCCGCAGGGCCATGACAATGAAGCTCCAGAAGCCTCAGACTCCTACCACCAACGTGACAGAGAATCTGACTGACAGCTGGAAGCAGCTGAGATTCTAATCTCTACACCAAGTCTGAATCGAGTAGGAGGAAAACGAAGCAGTTTTCTTCCTACTTTCGTTTTCAGACCTCTCACACCACCGTACGTGCGGTTCCGCATACGGCGGTTTCTATTTTGGATACCATTCGAGATACGCCTCCATTAAAGTAGCATACCCTGCGGAGCGTAGTTTATTGTTATCTATCGCCCTTTTTAGAACAGGGCCGTCAGCTATTCGCCAATAGCCCTTGCGAGTGTTACCCCATTCGTATGCTTGGTATTTATTGATACTGCATCTAATGAGGTTTGCCACTTTTGTCTTGACTTTCTTCCAAGCTTTCCATATACACATGCGGATTCTACGCCTTAGCCATTCGTCTGTTACAAGCAAGAGACGCTTCATATTGGCAAGGTGATAATGGCCGACCCAACCTCAATACGACACTATAGTCTTCTCCTTGTTGACTTTGAGATATAGAGCATTCTCTATAAATTGGGTTATAGACTCCTTTACTCGCATTGCAGCCCTTTTGGACTTGCAGAATATCATCGAGTCATCAGCATAACGCACAAAGGGGAGTCCTCTACGTTCGAGTTCTTTATCCAATTCGTTGAGCATTATATTACTCAACAGTGGACTTAGAGATCCGCCTTGAGGAGACCGTCCATCAAGGAACGAATGAGTTCATCCTTGTTGGTCAAGAGCCATGGAAGCAACTGCTCACACGACATCTTGTCGAATGGTACTTCCACGATGTTGTCTTCACACATCCACATGAAGGTCTGCACTCCCCCATACCATTCGGTTTCCGACCTATCTCTTTGGGGGCAGCCATTAACTTGGGATAATGTTTTCTGCATTCTTTCCTTCATAAGGTATGTTTCAATTACTATCGTTTAATTGTTAGGTTCAGCCCTTCGTGCAACGTTATCGACGGTTGCACTACTATGGCTTCTGCTGACTTCTCACGGCAAGCTTTACTCCGCTTCTTTCGTAAAAAAAAAAACTATTTGAAGCGTCCGTGAGACCTCCTCGGATAAGGGCATTATCTTTTCATCTTATACCTACCTCATTTTTTCGCAAGCTCAAGGAAACTCCACCAACCATTCCGAATAGCTATGGGACTTTGATTTGTTAGGCAATCTTACCCATGGTCAAATGCCTTATATGAAGTTCCTGTTCGTTAGGTCAGATATTTGCCGCCGGCTTCTTTCAGATTCCATCTCACGATGGACACCCTTGCTCTTGGCTATGTAATTCCCGCTATTAGGGCTTACTCTGGACTTGCACCCGTTAGATAATGCTCATGCCGAGCGTACCTAAGAAAACAGGCTACCCGCAGCGATGCAAGTAGCCTGTTATTTTTATATAAGGAGAGACACGGCAACATGCCGTACTTCCTACATTTACTATTATTACTTAATCTTGTACATTCTGAACGACTTTGCCGGAAGCTTGTCACTCAACACTGTAGCGTTCTTCTTGCTTTCACAAGTGGCTGTTGTCTCAACGGGACGAATCTTATTAGGATTGTCAAGAGTGTTCTCGGCATCCATATTGTCGCACTGCAAGGTTGTCAACGAAGCTGAACGAGAGCCTTTCAAGCCGTTAAGGTTGAGTGTTACCTCCTGAGTCTTGTCCGAAGTATTAGCTACCTTAACAATCACTTCGCCCTTCTTTTTGTCTACAACAGCACTGGCAAACAGTCCGTCCTGACCTTCCTGACCTGCTACAGCCTTACCATTCATTGTCAGAGGCAGCACGTTTGTACCCTTGTTGCAAGCATACATCTGCTGAACATAGTAGCTTACGGTCTTGAACATGCGTGTGTTGTCGTACCAAATCATATCTGGACGCCACTGCCAACCATCCACATGAGCAAACAAAGGTGCATATGTAGCCATATCCACAACATCTGCGTTGCGCTCAAGATCGGTCATAAAAGCTGCTTCGTATAGCGATGTCTCAAAGTGGTTCCACTTCTTGCCCTTGCCATGACATGCATATTCACCGGCAAATACCTTAGGCCCCTTGCGGTCGTAATCCTCATAACGCAGACCGTGAGAAAGGAACCAATGCTCGTCACGATAGAAATGCTCGTCAACAAGATCGGCCTTAAGCTCCTTCATAGCCTTCCATCCCTTGTCAAACATCTTGCCCTCAGAGTCGGGACCAGATGTACCTATGAGCTTGATGTTGGGATATTTTGCTTTGATAGCCTTTACGAAAGGACGCAGACGCTCGTAGTAAAGATTGTCCCACTGCTCGTTGCCCACTGCAAGAAACTTGAGATTGAATGGTGCTGGATGTCCCATCTCGGCACGCTTCTTACCCCATGTTGTGTTGACATCGCCATTGGCAAACTCAATGAGGTCGAGACAGTCCTGAATGTAAGGCTGAAGCGAGTCGACCGGAACGTGTGCTTTAGGGTTGTTCCAGTTCTGATACTGGCACGCCATACCTACATTGAGCACTGGCAAAGGCTCGGCACCAATGTCCTCAGACAAGAGGAAATACTCGTAGAAACCTAATCCATAGCTCTGATAATAGTCGGGGAATAGGCGATAGTTGAAAGTAGAAAGCCAACGGTTACCGTTCAAAGGACGGTTTTCTACCGGACCTATAGAGTTTTTCCACTGATAGCGCTGCTCCAATGACGAACCCTCAACAATGCAACCACCTGGGAAACGGAACACACCAGGATGCAAATCGTAGAGAGCCTGTGCCAAATCGCGGCGCATACCATTATCGCGATCTTTGAATGTATGCTTAGGGAAAAGGCTAACATGCTCTAAAGCCACGCTGTTCTTACCCTTTAACAAGAGGCGCAGATTGGCTTTCTGCACTGTTTTGGCTGGCTTAAGTACGAGTTCATACTTTTTCCATTCGTTGCCACTTACTTTCAGTTCGGCAGTGGCAAACTCCTGATGTTCCTCCATAGTGTTCTCGTCTACCAACGACACCTCAACAGTGGCATCGCCAGATACAGCCTTAGCCCAAACAGAGAAACGATAGTCCTCGCCTTTCTCTATACCTATACCAAAATAGCCTTCGTTTTGCAGACCTGTTGCTGTATCGTTATGACCAGAATAGCCTAACACTACATAATGAGGACAACGTTCGAACGGTCCGTCGTTCTTAACCTCAAACTTGCCGAAGGCTTTCCAACCCATCAACGCATCGGGAAATTCAAACGAGCGGTTCTTAACAAGTTCACCATACAGTCCGCCATCGGCGGCATAGTTGATATCCTCAAAGAATATGCCGTACATAGTAGGCTGCACCTTAGCTCCCACCTTCTTGGTGTTCACATCGAACGTGTGGGTTTGGGCGTATGCTCCAAACAGCGACGAAGCAGCGATGATGCACGACAGGAGACGTTTATTGTTCATATTAATATATTATGTATAAGAAAAGCCCCATTTGGGGATGGAGCTTTCCATTGTTACTACATCATTTCCTTCACCTGCTTATAAACATTGTCAGCAGTGAAGCCAAGTTTCTCGTCAAGCACTTTATAAGGAGCAGAGAAGCCAAAGCTCTCCATGCCCCAAACCTTGCCATTGTCGCCAACCAAACCCTCAAGGTTTACAGGCAAACCTGCTGTAAGGCCAAACTTCTTGGCGCTCTTTGGCAACACGCTCTCCTGATACTCCTTAGACTGACGACGGAACAATCCCTCTGAAGGAACGCTTACAATGCGCACCTTTATACCGTCCTTGCGCAACAGGGCAGCACCACCAACGAGAGTTGATACCTCTGAACCTGAAGCAAGAAGTATTACATCATAGTCCTCATCAGAACCAGCAACCACATAAGCACCCTTGCGAGCCTGCTCGTAGTCGTTGCCTTCTGGCAGACTCTCAATATTCTGACGAGAGAGAACCATTGCTGTAGGAGTAGACATATTTTCCATAGCCATTGCCCAACATACAGTTGTCTCCTCGGCATCAGCCGGACGGAATACGCGTACAGAATCCTCACCCTTGTGGTTCTTTAGCTTCTCCATAAGTCGAATCTGGGCTTCCTGCTCTACAGGCTCGTGTGTAGGTCCATCCTCACCCACACGGAATGCGTCGTGAGTCCAGATAAACTTAGCCGGAACACCCATAAGGGCAGCCATACGAACAGCAGGTTTCATATAGTCGGAGAATACGAAGAAGGTACCGCAAGCCGGTATTACACCACCATGCAGGCTCATACCTATACACATGCAAGCCATTGTAAGCTCTGAAACACCTGCCTGGAAGAATGCACCAGTAAAGTCGTCCTTTACCAAATCGTGTGTCTTCTTAAGAAATCCATCTGTCTTGTCAGAGTTGGAAAGGTCGGCCGAAGAGCATACCATATTAGGTACTTGTTCTGCCAAAACTCCCAAGCAAGCAGCCGAAGCAGCACGTGTTGCCGAGCCAGACTTCTGCTGAACAGCTGTCCAATCAATCTTAGGAGCATTTCCAGAGAACCACTCTTTAAGCTGTTCTGCCTTTTCAGGGTTGGCTGCAGCCCACTCAGCTTCCTGCTGATGACGTACTGCAACTATCTTCTTAAGTTCCTCGCGACGGTTGGCATACAGCTGCTCTACCTCTGGGAATATATAGAAAGGATTCTCAGGATTACCACCAAGGTGCTTGATTGTATTCTCATACGACTTTCCTCCGAGCGGTGCACCATGTGTCTTGATACTATGCTCGTAGCTTGAACCGTCTTCCTTCAATGCTCCCTTACCCATGATTGTACGACCAATAATAAGTGTAGGACGCTCTGGCTCGGTCTGTGCAGCTACAAGAGCACGACGTATCTCGTCTGGATCGTTGCCGTTGATTGTCATTACATTCCAGCCCCAAGCCTCATACTTGGCAGCTGTGTCTTCCTTCATCACCACTTTACACTCGGTTGAGAGCTGTATCTCGTTTGAGTCATAGAACATAATAAGGTTGTTCAAGCCCAATACGCCAGCCAAACGACCTACGCCCTGCGATATTTCCTCCTCTACTCCACCGTCTGAGATATAAGCATATATCTTGTGCTGCATAGGTGTCTTGCCCAAGCGAGCCTCAAGAAACTTCTCTGCAACAGCAGCACCAGCAGCAAAAGCATGACCTTGACCAAGCGGGCCAGATGAGTTTTCTATGCCACGAGCAAGGTCGCGTTCTGGATGTCCTGGTGTTGGCGAACCCCACTGACGGAACTCCTTAAGCTCGTCCAAGGTAAATTTGCCTTGCAATGCAAGTGCTGAATAGAGCATTGCAGACATATGACCTGGGTCAAGATAGAAACGGTCGCGACCAGTCCACTCTGGGTTCTCAGGATCGTAAACCAAGAATTCTGAGAAAAGGACATTAATAAAGTCGGCTCCACCCATTGCGCCACCTGGGTGACCTGAGTTAGCTTTCTCTACCATTGATGCAGCCAGGATACGGATGTTATCGGCTGCTTTATACATAAGTTGTATTGAGTTCATTGTTATTTTATTTCTTGTTTTCAACTGCTGCCTGCTCAATTGCAAGTCCAGCCTTATAAGCTTCGATGTAAGTATCAAATCCTGCCACTTCCTCGACAGTTGGAGCTATCTCCACTCCCTTATTGCCTGCAAAGACATGAGTGTCGAGATAGTCGGCAAGCGATTCGTTCTTGTCGTTGTTCACCATATAGCCTGCAAGCAATGCTATACCCCATGCACCACCCTCGCCGGCTGTCTCCATTACAGAGATAGGCGAGTTGATAGCAGCTGCAAGTATGCGCTGTCCTACACCTGGTGTCTTGAACAATCCGCCATGACCCGTAATGCGGTCGACCTCTACATGCTCGTCCTTGAACAGCACGTCGTTGCCTATCTTCAATACAGCTACGGCTGCATAGAGATTTGTACGGATAAAGTTGGCAAGATTGAACTTATCGCTTGCTGTGCGTACAAACATTGGGCGACCTTCCTGCATTCCTGTGATTGGCTCGCCAGAGAAGTAGTTGTAGGCAATAAGTCCGCCACAGTCTGGATCGCCCTCAAGAGCATGATTATATAGTTTTGAGAAGATGTCGCCTGTACTTACCTCCACACCAAGAAGCTTTGAATATTCCTTGAAAAGCGAAATCCAAGCGTTGAGGTCGGATGTGCAGTTGTTGCAGTGAACCATAGCCACTGGACTTCCACACGGGGTAGTAACCATGTCGATAGCCTCGTAAGGACGGCTCAAAGCCTTCTCAAGAACAATCATAGAGAATGATGATGTTCCGGCAGATACATTACCGGTGCGCTGACGTACAGCGTTGGTTGCAACCATACCTGTACCTGCATCGCCTTCAGGAGGACAAAGAGGTATACCTGCCTGTAGATTGCCAGATGGGTCAAGCAACTTAGCACCCTTTTCGGTAAGGTTGCCTGCATTTTCGCCAGCAAGCAGCACCTTAGGCAGAATGTCAAGTATCTTCCAACCTAAATCCTTTGAAGAAATCAAGCTGTCAAACTTCTCTACCATTGTTGCATCATAATCGTTGGTGGTAGAGTCGATAGGCAGCATACCCGAAGCATCGCCTATGCCGAGCACACGCTTGCCGGTAAGTTTCCAGTGTACATATCCTGCAAGAGTGGTAAGGAATTTAATATCCTTGATGTGTGACTCACCGTCGATAATAGCCTGATAAACATGTGAAATGCTCCAACGCAAAGGAATGTTGAAGTTGAATAGTTTAGAAAGTTCGGCTGCTGCCTTGCCTGTATTAGTGTTACGCCATGTACGGAATGGTACAAGAATATTTTCGTCCTTGTCGAAAGGCATATAGCCGTGCATCATAGCACTGATACCGATAGCTGCAAGCGAGGTTATTTCCTCGTCGTACTGCTCTTTAACATTCTTGCGAAGGTCGGCATAGCAGTCTCTGAGTCCATTCCAAATATCATCGATACTATAAGTCCAAAGACGACCTTCATAGCGGTTTTCCCACTCATGTGCGCCTTGCGCTATTGGAGCATTGTTCTCGTCGATAAGCACAGCCTTAATACGTGTAGAACCGAACTCGATACCGAGAACGGCGCGGCCTGATTGTATGGTTTGTTTTGGAGTTGTCATATATGAAAGAGAAAAGTGAAAAGTGAAAAGTGAAAAATCCAATAGTTCTGAGATTTAATATCATAAGGTTAAGAGAACTATGGGTTAAATTAGGGAAGAGAGAAGAGCGAATAATACTAATGGATTTTTCACTTTTCCCTTTTCCCTTTTCACTTTAATTTATCTCAGCGCCTTGCCAAGCATATAGTAAATCTCGTTGTTGCGGAGCTGCTGCTTGAAGTTGCTGATAGTAGTGTTCTTGTCGATATTTACAAACTCGATGTTGAGAATCTCGCAGAAGTCTTCCCAATACTCAGCTGTAATGTCATAAGAGAATGCACTGTGGTGTGTACCACCTGCAAGAATCCATGCACCAGCACCAATCTCGAATGTTGGCTGCGGAACCCAAAGTGCAGAAGCAACTGGAAGCTTAGGCATTGCCTTAGGCTCTATGCACTCTACCTCACTTGCTATAAGACGGAAGCGATTGCCAAGGTCTACTACAGTAGCCTTAACACCCTTGCCTGTCTTAGATGTAAATACAAGACGAGCTGTCTGCGACTTGCGTATACCGATACCAAGGAAGTGTACCTCGAGCTTTGGCTTATCCGAAGCAATCAATGGACAAACCTCAAGCATGTGACTCTGTAGACTTGATGTACGATCCTCAGCAAAGTTGAGTGTGTAATCCTCAAGGAATGAGCAACCCTTCTCTAAGCCCTGGTTCATTACCCAAAGTGTACGGTAGAGACAAGCTGTTTTCCAGTCGCCCTCTGCACCAAAGCCATAACCCTCTGCCATCAAACGCTGTGAAGCCAAACCAGGAATCTGGTCGAAACCACAGAAGTTAGGATCGTTAACGTCGGCATCGCCAAGGTCGTCAAAGTTGGTTGTGAAGGCAAGGGCGCCTTCGTCCTTCAATACACGACGGAGTGCTATCTCTGCCTTAGCCGCATTCTTAACCTTCTCCCAATATACTTCCTCGCCCGACTCATCAATCTTGATGGTGTATTCCTTCTTGTACTCTTCTACAAGGGCATCTGCCTCAGCGTCGGTTACCTTCTTGAAATACTCCATAAGTGAAGATACTGGATAGTAGTCTACATGGTAACCAAGGCGCTGCTCAAACTCTACACGGTCGCCATCAGTTACAGCTACATTGTTCATGTTCATACCAAACATCAAACAGCGTACGTTGTGTGCATCGGCTACACCTGCAGCTACACGTGCCCATGTTGCAATCTGCTTCTGAGCTTCCTCGCTCTTCCAATAGCCTACCACTACCTTTCTTGGTACACGCATACGTGTGCAGATGTGTCCAAACTCGATATCGCCGTGAGCCGACTGGTTGAGGTTCATAAAGTCCATATCTATTGAGTCCCAAGGAAGCTCGGCATTATACTGTGTGTGGAAGTGAAGCAAAGGCTTCTTCAAAGCCTGCAATCCCTTAATCCACATCTTGGCTGGCGAGAAGGTGTGCATCCATGTAATGATACCAACACACTTGTCATCATTATTTGCAGCCTTCATTACTGTCTCTACCTCTACAGAAGAGTTGGCAGTGCCTTTGTACACCACCTTGATAGGAATGATGCCACTATTGTTAAGTCCCTCAACCATATCCTTTGAGTGACCGTCTACTATCTTAACTGTTTCGCCTCCATAAAGAAGCTGTGCACCAGTTACAAACCAAATCTCTAAGTTTTCAAATGCCTTAATCATACTGCTTATTGTTTTTAATTATTAGTTTTTACTTTTTTACTTTTTCTTCTGTCCATAGTAAGCATTCGGACCGTGCTTGCGGCTGAAGTGCTTTTCCACGAGCAATGGGTTCATTGTTGTGTTAGGATTAACCGAGAACGACACGAATGCCATCTTAGCCACCTGCTCCATAACAACAGCGTTGTATACAGCGTTGTCGGCATCGGTTCCCCATGAGAATGGACCATGGTTCTTTACCAATACACCTGGAGTGTGGTCAGGATTGATGTTGCCATCCTGGAACTTCTTTACAATCACGTTGCCGGTCTCCAACTCGTAGTTGCCCTTAACCTCAGCCTCTGTCATGTCTGGAGTGCATGGAATAGAGTCGTGGAAGTAGTCGGCGTGTGTTGTACCTATGTTAGGAATATCCTTGCCTGCCTGAGCCCAAGCAGTAGCATAAGTAGAGTGAGTGTGTACCACACCACCTACGTTAGGAAATGCGCGATAGATGGCGAGGTGGGTGGGAGTGTCCGACGACGGATTAAGGTCGCCTTCAACTACCTTGCCAGTCTCAATATCTACAACAACCATGTCATTTACAGTCATCTTGTCGTAGCTAACACCCGAAGGTTTGATAACTACAAGTCCACTTTCGCGGTCGATGCCCGACACGTTGCCCCATGTAAAAATCACGAGGTTGTGCTTAACCAAGTCGAGGTTGGCTTGGAACACCTTTTCTTTTAGTGCGCTTAAATCTTTCATTTTCTTATTATTTAATAGGAGTTAGCCGAAGTTAGAGGAAGTGAAACTCGTTTCGCTCATGAAGTTCTTGCTCTTGCAAGCGGCAAAGCCGATCGAATGGACTTTATTCTTCTGTTTATGCTATGAAACTATTGTCCGATAACTTCAGATAACTTCCGATAACTTCCGATAACTTCCAATAACTTCCAATAACTTCAGATAACTTCCAATAACTTCCAATAACTTCCGATAACTATCTATAATTTAAAGTTAGGCTCCTCCTTATAAGCCTTTTCATTAAAACGGTACAGGTAAGCACCGCGCTTGGATGTAAGTTTGTCTATTTGGTCGGTCTTCTCGATGAAGTCCATCTCCTTGATACGCTTGCGGAAGTTGCGCTTGTCTACCTCCTCACCATTAACTGCCTCATATACCTGCTGCAGCTGAGATAGGGTGAAGAGCTCAGGCAGAAGATTAAAGCCTATCGGCTCGTGCGATATTTTCTCCTGCATCATGCGTCTTGCCTTAAGCACCATCTTGCGATGATCAGAGTACATTTCTGGCAGCTGCTCTATATTAACCCATGCCACGTCGTGCTCTTGCTGCTGTGCCTGGTCGTAGTCGGCAACATTTATCATCGAGTAATAGGATATCGACACTACCCTTGCACCCGGGTCGCGGTCTACATCACCAAATGCCCCCACCTGTTTCATATATAGGTCTTTCAATCCAGTAAGTCCATAGAGGACACGCTTTGCAGCATCGTCGACACTTTCATTTGCGTCAACAAATCCACCATATAGCGACCATAGTCCGCGTCCTGGGTCCATCTTACGTTTGCCCATCAATACGCGAAGCTCTCCCTCATCGAATCCAAAGACTATACAGTCTACAGATACCAGTAGTCTGTCATGTTCGTTATAGAAATTTTCCATGTATATACTTATATTGTTGTTAAGTGGGGTAGTTTGCCCAGGCTATAGCATGAATGCCATAGCCTATATTTTATACTTTTTACCAGAAGTACCAGTAGAACGCAGCACACAGACCGATAACGAGCAATGTACCTACGATATCCCATACATTCCAGCTTGAGCGAATCATCTTGCGATAATCGGTTGTGAAGGTTATAGCCTCAATCTGCTCCTTAGATGGAGCTGGTGTAAAGAACGATACAACTATCATCAAGCCGATAATGAATACCAGCAGCCAGCATTCAAAGATGAGCCAGTTTGTCTGCCAGAACCATGCTGTAGAATCCCAGAATGCGCCATCCATTACAGCCTTGCCCGAGTCGGTAACAACATTGGTTACAAGGCGAAGCATACCAATAGCAAAGCCACCGATAAGTCCCCACTCGCCTGCCTTTGGAGTGATACGCTTAGAGAATATACCCAATGTAAACACCGCTACCATTGACGGTGCAAGTAGCGACTGGATACCCTGAAGATATGTGTAAAGTGTATCCATTGACATCATAACCGGCATCCATGCCAAGCCCAACAATACTACTACCACTGTGGCAATACGGCCTACGAGCACATAGTGAGCCTCGCTCATGCCCTTCTTCAATGGCTTATAGAAGTCCTCTGTAAAGAGTGTCGCACATGAGTTGAAGAATGCCGCGAGCGATGCAACCAATGCACAAACGAAACCAATAGTTACAATACCCTTGACACCTGTAGGCAATACGTTCTTAACCATTACTGCAAAAGCAGCGTCGGTATTGAGCTGTCCTACAGCATTAACGCCCATGTCGAAGCCAGAGCCTGCCTTATTCTGCAAAGCAATGGCAATCATGCCAGGGATAAGGAACATGAAGCAAGGCAGAATCTTGAAGAAACCTGCGGCAATTGTACCGCGGCGTGCACGTGCAATAACCTTTGCATTGTCCTCGCCAGGCTGCTGACCCAACACACGCTGTACGATGTGCTGGTCGGTACACCAATACCAGAAACCAATGATTGAAGCACCCAGAAACACAACATATCCAGGATATTCAGGATACATAGGGTCGCCCTGATCGGTGTGGAACATATGGTTGATGCCATAACCATCGTGCATGGCACGAGCATTGTCCATCATTGCCGACCAACCTGCAGCAATGCTACCATCGCCAAGAAGATTAAGACCGAGGAACAGTACAAGGAACGAACCGATGATAAGAATTGGTGTCTGTATGGAAGATAGAGTCATTACGCCCTTCATGCCACCAAATACTGTGAACACAGCTGTAATGGCTATCAAGCCAATAGCACCATACCAGAATGGTATACCGAGCAAGAACTCGAAGAAGATACCGCCTGTAAAGGCAGTAACGCTAACCTTTGTCAACACGTAGGCTACAAGTGTAATGATTGACAACCATGAGCCTGTGCGGTGGGTGTAACGGAATTTAAGGAAATCGGGCATTGTGATAATCTTGCCCAACTTGTTGTTCAAGAGTTGATAGAACGGTACGAACAACCAGCCAAGGAACAATATCATCCAACCCTGCATCTCCCAGTGGGCCATACCTACACCATCCTTAGCACCTGTTCCTGCAAGACCAACGAGGTGTTCGGAACCAATGTTGGCAGCAAAGATTGCCATACCTATTACGTACCATGGTTCGCCCTTGCCGAAGAGATAATCGGATGAGCTTTCGCCTTTAGAGGCTTTCTTGTCTTTAACAATGGCGCGCCACACTGCCCATACAACTCCAAGGAGACCGATAACGAGGACAGCCCAGTCGAGCCCTACAAATTCATTTGTATTCCAGTTCATTTTTAATTTGGGTTTTTATTAGTGTTATTGGGTTTATTGTTGTCCGTCGTAGCTTACTGATATTCCACTGCTTTTACTACTACTTTTACTTTACTACGATACATAATTGATATTTATTCTACAACAAACTTTATATTACGATTCACGTTCAACTATACTCATAAATATCAACAGCTCTAACGGACAACATTTTTTCTCTATTTAGCCTTTCCGGGTCTCATTACTTATCAATACCAAACTCGCCTGTCCAGAAGCGATAAGCCACATGGCTGTAGTATTTCTCGCCCGGCTTGAGATATGGCGAAGGCCAGTTGGGTTTGTTGGGCGAGTCGGGATACTTCTGACTCTCAAGACAAACCGAAACATGCTTAGGATACTTGATGCCATGTTTGCAACTTACGCCAGTACCCTGGAAGTTGCCTGTGTATACCTGAACACCCGGCTCATTGGTGTACATAGACAAACCAATCTTTGTAACAGGCGACCACAGAACAGCGCAAACCTTTGTATCGTCGCCCTTGCCATTCTTATATGTATTAAGACACCAGTTGTGGTCGTAGCCAGTAGCATTGCGAATCTGGTCGAACGAAGTGTCGTTGATAGTCTCCTCCAATGCATGTGCCTTGCGGAAGTCCATAGGTGTACCCTCAACCGAACGTATCTCACCAGTAGTCATGTATGTAGAGTCGGCTGGTGTATAATTGTCTGCATTAAGATAGAGCCACATATTTGTACCCTCCTTAGAAGGGTCACCATTCAGGTTGAAGTAGCTGTGGTTGGTCATGTTCACCACAGTCTCTTTATCGGTTGTAGCGTCGAAGGTAATGTCGAGCGTATTGTTGCTCAATACCTTATATGTTGTATGTGCTATAACTGTGCCAGGGAAGTTGTTGTCGCCATCTGGCGAAACGATGGTAAGTACAAGTGTTGAGTCGTTAGGTTGCTCGGCATCGTATACTTGATATATCCAACCCGAAGGTCCACCATGAAGACAATGTCCAAAGTTGTTCTGTGGCAACTGATATGTCTTGCCTGCTACTGTAAGCTTGCCTCCACCAATGCGGTTGGCATAACGTCCTACAGAAGAACCAAAGTCGCTTGGGCTGTTCACAGAATCGGTATACTGCTTTATGTTGTCGTAGCCAAGTACCACATCTGTAGGCTTACCATTGACGTCGGGTACTACAAGCGATACCACGCGACCACCAAAGTTGGTGATACAAACCTCCATACCGTTGCTGTTCTTCAACGTGTAGAGGGCTACTTTCTTATTGTTAACTATTGAATCGAAACGTGCAGGATTGAGTCCAGATACTGTTTCGTCGGCCTGTTTACCTGATGTGCAAGATGCAAGGGCTGTTGCCGTTGCTGCCACACCAATAATTGCAAACTTTATTAGGTTCATAATGGCGGTTGGTTTTAGTTATTGTTATAGTTTCTTCTTTTATGAGTGTAAAATTACCACTTATTATTTTACCAGCAAAGAGTTTTCCTATTTATTTTCGCTTATAAGTGTAAATTTCACACTTACAAGCCTGTATTTAACGTTTATAAATACATAAATAGCCTCTACACATTATTATATAAGGAAACAATTGAGCCATATCAAGAAAAAAGGACCGGCTTCATAATCCAACTAAATTAACTTAATCCACCAACACGGTTAATACCGTAAGCCGATGAAGTTAATATCGTTGGCCGATGAAGCCGTATCCATAAATTGAAAAGATACATATGCGTTTGATCTATGCTTGCTATCAAACGTATCTATGCTTGCTATCAAACGTAGCTATGCTTGCTATCAAACGTAGCTATGCTTGCTATCAAATATGTTTTTTATTGCAGAGAAATAAATTCTCAACGTGTCTCGACACTCGTCTCTATTGGTGCCTTACAATTATTAACGAACGTGCCTATTTGCTGAAGCCATGCAGCCTTGTCGGCTGTGCCACTCTTGCACCACGATGCACCAAACCAATAAGTCCATCGTTCACCTGCCTTCAAACCATGTTTTATACCAACAGCATTGCCCACAATGCCTTGCTGCTTGTGCCACGAATCCTTTAGCATACGTGTGCGATTGATGCCATCGGGATAAACGGTTGCGACATATATCTGGAAATTGTGACGTTCTGGAGAGTCGGTTGGGTCGCAATAAGCCACATAGGTTGAAGATAGCGACAGGTCGATAGACTCTTCAGAATGCAGTACAACACCGCTGCATACATTCATAGGACGTGTCAAGCCGTCGTACCAAACAGTCATACGGTTGAAGTGGGCACCTTTGTCGAGTGTTACAAGTCGATGCTCTACCACCCTCTGTCCATCTACAACAACCTCGGGATATTCCAGTTCAAAGGTAAGACGCAACGGTCCATTGTCCAACACCTTATAATCCTTAAACGCCCATGGCATAACAATACTGTCGCCAAGCATAAGGGCAGGCGTGCCACAACCAAGACTTGGACCTACGTTATAGCAATCCAGACCACGACCATGATCAATGTGGAACGACTTGCTATCGAATGCGACATCGGCATTCAGTCCACGTCGGCGCAATTCATCACGCTCGTCACATGCCTCGCGATGCAACTGATAGCGGCGACGCACATCAAGTTCATTGGTCGACTTCATCCATACGTCAAAGCCAAAAGCTTTCTCGCCGCTGCGTTGCAAGGCGGGTCCATAAGCTCGATAGGCACATATGTCATTCTCCCATGTAAAGTCGTCGGCACGCCAATGCGAGAAGTAGCCATCTACATAACTGCGCATTGGCTGCGGGATGCCTTGCTCTACCATAAACCTTGCCTTGCCATGTGGACGTACCGACATCTCAACAAGCAGCTTGCCATCGTGGGTTATCTGATATGGCACCTCCTGATTGTACAAGTCTTTAACAATGATATTGCTGCCCGAGTCAACGCCTAACGATTGCCACACATCCTTAACATCGAACTCTACCACTTCAAGGCGTTGCATATCTGTAGGATTGGTGGCAGAGAGAACCACTTTGGTTGAACCGAGAGCAGGGGTTGAGGGAATGAATGTGGCAAAAGCAAGGAGAAAAGACGATAATAAGCTAGAAATTTTCATAGATGTGATATGTATTTAAAAAGCCCCACCCATATGGGCAGGGCTTTATATTTGGTTATCATTACTTCACGCCCAGCGGTGTAAGACAGAAGCTAAATGTCATGTCCTGATAAGGCAGGCGATGCTGCTTAAGCGGCCATGCGCCCCAGCTATTCTCGCCACCAACACCAAAGTGAGCCAAGTTGATACTTAGTTCAGTATACTTGCTTTTTGGCACCTCAGTAGAATGGCGTTGCGCTTTCTTCTCACCTTCGTCAAGGTCGCTAATGTTATAATGCAGAGCACAAGCGTCGAAGTAGTTGTTAAGCGCTGATATGCAGAAGCCTAAGCCATCGGCTGTGGTCTGCTTCCACCAGCGAATGTCGCTCTTTGTACCTGTTTCCTGCGGACGTATATAAGGGAAGAACTGCTGGTCGGCAGTTTGCTTGTAAATGCCAATGTTCTGACTTGCCTTGCGATCGATATAGTTCTCTATAGGTCCACGACCGTAGAACTCGCTGTTGTCCATATTATAGTCGAGATCCATCACCATTCCGAAACGCATAAGGTCGCTCACCTTTGCATCTGCAGTAGTCTTCATCTGCTGCTGAACGGTCATTGCGCCCTCGCCATCGATATCGTATGTGATGGTAAGTGTAGCCTTTACATCAGGCATGTCGTACACGGCTACAACACGAGCACCTACTTTACCCACCTTAGTGCCTGTTATAGAGGTAAGGTTGATTGTAGGATTGCGCCAAGCCTTAAACTTGTTTTGCAGGTTGGCACCCATATCATTGTCGGTTACAGCACGCCAGAAGTTAGGACGCAATGTACCACCCTCGGGCAGCAAGTTCTTGCCAGCTACGTTGTAAGTCTTCAGCAAGCCTGTGGCCTTATCGAATACTATGTTCAACATATTCTTTACGTCTACGCTGATTACACCATCCTTCTTATTGTCGGTAACCTTCAGCTTAGCCTTTTGAGTGGGCTGCTGTACAGATGCAGGTTTGGCTTCGCGCACAACAAGCTGACGATAAGCCACAACCTGACCCTTGTCCATAAGAGGCTCAGCATTCTTTAGGCGGAACTCGATGTTTAGCATCAGCTCGCCATCGGCAGGAATATTGTAAGGCAATGTCAACGTTATCCTCTGCTGAGGCTTCACATTTAGTTGTTCTACAGTTCCGTTTTGCACAGCCTTACCGTCCTTCATCATTGTCCATACAAGCTCGTAGTTGCTCAGGTCGCGGAAGAAATACTCGTTGTAAACCGATATTTTGCCACTCTTGAGGTCTACAGCCTCTGCCCAGATATTCTGATGAACGTAAGCAATCTCGTATGCATGAGGGTTGAGCTGACGATCTGGAGCTATTACACCATTACAGTTGAAGTTGTTGTCAGAAGCATCCTTCTTGTTGTAGTCGCCACCATATGTGTAGTTGGGCGACATATTGCCACTGCCCGGTTCGTACTTGGCAGAGATTGCCTCATAATCGGCAAGCGTGCGCGAAGCCTTGAAGTCGGGTTTACGATGCAAAGCTTGGTCGACGAAATCCCAGATGTATCCACCTTGATATTTAGGATACTTGCGTATTAAGTCCCAATACTCAAGGAATCCACCGCTTGAGTTGCCCATGGTGTGATTATATTCACACTGTATTAGTGGGCGCTTGTTGGCGTCGTTCTTAGCATACTTCTCGCTTCCGTCATGCGACATATACATTGGACAGTATATGTCCGAGTCGTCGCCATGTCCCCAAAGTCCACGCTCATACTGTACAGGGCGACTCTTGTCCTGACTCTTAATCCAGTTGTAAGCATCAACAAAGTTCTGGCTGTTGTCAGTCTCGTTGCCCAAACTCCACACAATCACCGAAGGATGGTTGTAGTACATCTCCATGTTGTGCTGGTTGCGCTCCATTATCTGTTTGGCAAATATCTTCTTTACGATAGGCGAGTTTTGTCCATATTGGAAGCCATGACTCTCCTGATTTGCTTCAGCCGTAATGTAGAGGCCATACTCGTCGCAGAGTTCATACCATATTGGGTCGTCTGGATAATGACATGTTCTGACGGCGTTTATGTTCAGACGTTTCATTATCTTTATGTCCTGAATCATACGCTCGCGAGTTAGAACGTAGCCTCCATCAGGGTCTATCTCATGACGATCGGCACCCTTTATAAGCACAGGTTGTCCGTTTACGAGTAGTTGACTGTTCTTAATCTCAACCTTGCGGAATCCCACCTTTTGCGGAATTACCTCTACCACATTGCCCTTGCCATCCTTGACTATTGCAAGCAATGTATATAGATAAGGTGTCTCTGCTGTCCACTTCTCCACATTGGGCACAGTGAAACGTGCCACACCGTTAAGCTTTTTATTGAAAGTACCCGTTGACTTGCCCACCACCTGATTATTGGCGTTAATAAGTTGGAACTCGATGATTGGGTTTCCCTTTACGTTCACGTTGACAAGCAACTCGCCATCCTTATAGTCGTTGAGCAAATCGGGCGTGAGCTTGATGTTGCTAACTTGCACATTAGGGTTCTTGGCGAAAAGGTAGCAGTTTCTTGCCACACCCGATAGGCGCCAAAAGTCCTGATCTTCATCCCATGAACCGTCACACCAGCGGAATGTCTGGAAGGCTATGAGGTTCTTTCCTGGCTTTACATACTTGGTAATGTCAAACTCGGCAGCTACCTTGCTGTCCTCGGCATAACCTACATAATGTCCGTTTACAAAGAGATAGATGTTAGATGTAACCGAACCGAAGTGAGCTACCACCTGCTTTCCATTCCAGTTGGCAGGCAACTCCATAACACGTCGATAGCTGCCCACATGGTTGTCGCTTATAGGCACAGGCACGCTGTCGTTGGTCACCTTATACTCTTTCTTGAAACCCTTGAAGTAGTCTTCTTCGTTGAACATATATCTCCATCCAAAGCCTACATTCACATATTCTGGGTCGCCATAGCCATTCATTTCCCAAATACCGGGCACCTGCATTGTCTTCCAAGCCGAGTCGTCGTAATTGGTCTTATAGAAATCTGTGGGGCGTTGGTCGGCATCAGCAACCCAATTGAACTTCCATGAACCCTCAAGCGAGAGATAGTTAGCCGACTGTGCCATATTGCCAGCAAGTGCCGCATGCATATCTTCATAAGCAAAGAAGTTGGTGTGTAGACCATAACGGTTCACCTCATTTACTTGCAGGTCGTGCCATTCGGTCCATGTCGGCATCAGCTCCGTAGGCACAACCGTCTTCTTAACCTTAGCTGCACTCACACTAATAGCCATAGCAGCCATGGCTGTTATTATTAATGATTTTCTCATCAGTCTATAGCTTTAGTTATTTCTGATTGTCTATATATCGATAGTACTCGCAAGCTGCCAGCAACACAGCACCTACACCAAAGTTGGCCTGTGAATTGGCATCTACAGTCTGACCAGGTATGGCACGGTCGCCTATAGGCTGCACATACCCTACCTTGCCATCTGCCTGAACAGCAGTTTCCGAGATATATTGCCAAGCACGGTCTATGCATTTCTTATAATCCTTCTTGGCAAGGAAGCCATTGTTCACACCCCACATAATGCCATATGCAAAGAAAGCTGTACCGCTTGTCTCTGGTCCTGGAGCGTGGTTGGGGTCAAGTATTGAACGAGTCCAATAACCCTCCTTCTGCTGTGTCTTTGCAACAATATCAGCAAGACGCTGGAACTTGTCAACAAAGAACTTGTAGTGCTTATAGTCTTTTGGCAAATCCTGTAGAACCTTAGCAAGACCTGCAAGCACCCAACCATCACCACGAGCCCAGAAATCCTTCTTACCATTTACACTCTTGTGATTAGGATAAACGTAGCGAGCATCGCGGAAATATAGGCCAGTCTCCTGGTCGAGCATAATACGATCGGAATATAGAAGGTTCTCGTAGAGTTTGTCGAGATACTGCACATCGCCCGTGAGTTTGTACATCTTTGTCATAACAGGCATAACCATATACAGAGCATCGCTCCACCACCAGTAGTCGTCCTTCTTTGAGTAAGCCTCATAATGCATTACCTCCTTGGCACGCTTCACCATGAAGTAGTTGTCGGCATCGGTACCACCATTGGCAATAGCAAGATTGTATAGGTCGATATATGTTTGGAAGCATACCTGCCAGTCACCAAAAAGCACATAATCCTTACCCTCGCCATAATTGGCATACTTCCAACGACTTGGGTCTGCCTCGGTTGCTCCACTCCAATTGTTATGATAAGCCCAACGGCGTGTATAGTCAAGCTGCTTGTCGTCCTTTAGCAACTTATACACTTCCATATTGCCTGTATGATAGGCAGCTGGGTCCCAGAACGAGCGTGTTTCAGCCTTATTGTTCTGCTGCCAGTATGTATTGACACGTGTAATGAGTTCTTTCACCTGATCGGCTGTCCAAGTTTTAGCAGATAGAGGGAGGGAAAAGAGCAGGAACAAAAAGAAGCCCCATACCCTGGCCTTCCCCAATAGAGAAGGTAGTGAAGTGTTGAGTTTGTTTGTTATTACGTTCATATTTTAAAACGATTTATTGTTTAGATAAAATATATAATATTTCTTACCACTTATCCTTAGTTTGGATATCATCTCCCCAATGATGATCCTTAGGGAAAGCCTCGCCATTCCATGCCTTAACCTGTGTCCAAGGTTTAGCCTCATCGGTCCAGAACGGATGTGTGGCAGACAATCCAAGAGGCATAAAGGCAAGAGTGGTCATATAAAGTGAGCCGTTGTTGGTATACCAGTCGGCTACGTTTGGCTGATGACCGCAGAATCCGATGGTTAGATATCCCCCCTCGTTGAAGTTCTGCTGATGGTCGAACATACGATGTAATACCTTGGTAAGAGCAGCACGCACCTGTCCGTTAGAAAGATCCTTAGGTAAGGTTTGATACCATGCCATAAGAGCCAACGGCTGCATAGTAGCCATACGATATGGTATGCTACGGCCAAATACGGGGAAGGTGCCATCGGGAGCTATGAAACGCTCAAGCACGATAGAATACTTCTGACAACGCTTCAGCTCACGATCATAATACTTCTGATAGTCGAGACGTGTATTTGCCTTGGCATCCACCATAGCCTGAAGTGTCTCAAGATACATCGGATGGAACACGTAAGAGCTGTAATAGTCAAATGCAAACGAAGGTCCATCGGCATACCAGCCGTCACCAACATACCATTCCTCCATCTTGCGACATGCCGAGTTTACACGATATTCATCATACTCGCCACCAGCCTTTGCCATAAAACTCTCGATTGTTGACGAGAAGAGGAGCCAGTTGGTATATGGAGGATCTATCTTGCGAAGCTTGCGGAACTCGGCCAAGTAACGCTGCTTGGTCTGCTCGTCGAGCGGCATCCACAACACATCATAAGCACGAAGGAAACTCTCGGCAATATAGGCAGCGTCAACAAGATTCTGTCCGCCTATGCCCCAGCACAAATAGTCGGCACTCTGAGGATCTACGGCATTCTTGTACGAAAGCAATGCCCATTGGCGCAACTGCTTGCGCTGCTTTCCTTCTGCTGTATTGTCGTCGGGCAAGGTTAGCCACGGGGCAATGCCAGCCATCAGTCGGCCAAAACATTCCATATATAGTACCTTGCGGTTGCGGTTGTCAAAACTTGGACTGAACTCGGTCTGCATATTCTTCTGCAGTTCGCCCTTTGCCATATTCTCAAGTACTGGTTGCGCCATGCGATAGGCAAGCGAACACCAGTATTGACGATCGTTTTGCTCATGTACTTTCTTCTTTGCAGCTGTAGAGGTTAAAGGAAGAGCCAACAAGAAAACGAGCAAGAGACCACAAGCCAAACTTCTACCCCTTAGGGAGGTGAGCAATATGTTAAGATTATTGGTTTTGAAAATCATATATTATACAGTTTTTATATTTTTACCTTTTTATTTTATTGATTGGTGTTTTTTCAATACCGGCATACCATCCTCAAACACTATTGGTATCCACATATGTCGGCTGTCGCTCAGATGTTTTGGATTCCACATATCCGCCATAAATACATAGTCGGCACCACCAAACATCTTCTTCTGTGCGGCAGTTTCCACCTTATATATATATGTACCCTGTGCACCAAAGGTTTTGTCGGCACCCTCGCCACGGCATGGATTAGGCAACTGCTTCCATGGACCAAATATGTTCTTGGCACAGAACATACGGGCTGCATTAGGAGCCCAACCGGTGCATCCACTTGTTATCATCCAATAGATGCCGTCTTTCTTAAAGATAGTAGGCGCCTCGTTTTGCCCACCAGCAGCAACACGAACGAACGAGCCGTTGTGTTGCATGTAGTCATCGGTGAGCTGAGCTATCTGGATCGTTAAATTGTCCTCGGATGAGAATATGTGGTATGCCTTGCCGTCATCGTCTACAAAGACGGTCATATCTCGTGCCATCTGTCCACCATCAAAGTCGCGCATAAAAAACATGCCACGCTCTATCTGCATGCGCCACTCAGGTGTCCACCACTTCTTTAATTCTGGATACAACAACTGATGACGTAGGTCTGTTGTATCTGGCTTGGCAAAACCAATAGGATAGACACCAGCATTTACACGACCAGAACGCACAAACTTGAAAGGACCGAATGGTGTATCGCTAACAGCCACAGCAGCACGTGCCGCACCATATCCCCGACCTTTAAGTTCCAAATGGAACCACATAACAAACTTCTTGGTCTTGGCATTATACAGCACCTTGGGGCGCTCTATAATGCATCCGCCCTCAATGTCGCTACCCGACTCTTTGGATACTGGAAGTACAAGACCATGATTAGTCCAGTCCTTAAGATTCTTTGAAGTAAAGCAACTAACACCAAGCGAACTATATGGCTTGCCATCATCCGAACGGCTTTCGCCATACCAATAGTACGTTCCCTTGTAGTTAAATATACTGCCACCATGTGCATTGATGTGCTTACCCGTATTGTCCTTCCACACGCCGCCATCCATTGGAGCCTGTGCAAGAAGCGGAGCAAAAGAGAGTTGCAGCGCAAATATGGCCGCTAAAATCTTCTTCATATTAATTGTATAGGTTATGATTATTGTTAAATAATATACTATTTTAGTTATCAGACGTTGCAAAATTATTAATAATAACTATCATCGATTGACTATTATCAGTAATAAAAGAGCAATAATTAAGATATGAACAAAAACATACATCTTATTCGAACCAATACCTAATGATGCCCGACTTAAGTCTTGACTTCATAACAAGTCGATAGACATTGTCTTGCCACTGGGTCTTCATTATGCCATCGTTCATCTGTAGCTTGCTCCAAGATACATCCACAGTCTTTGGATTGTATACAAGCACAGTCTTGCCATCTGCAAGCGCCACCCTACCCTGCTGCATACTGCGTGGTGAGCCATAGCACATAAGTGTTATATCGGTTGAATTGCTGTCATTCTGCAAAGAGTTGGCTTTAGCTTGCTGAACATTACCCGAACCTGATCTTTCATTATTATCATTCATAATGATATGCTCGGTTATCTCAATCCTATTATGCATTCGATCCAACGTCAGCCGACGCACCCACGACCTTACTCCAGCCTCAACGGGATATGCCTTGGCTATATCAACAAGCATAATAGATGCCGAATCGGTATAGGTATGATCTACGTTTATGCCCTCATACTGGCGGCCGTCTTTCTGCTCGTATCCGTTTACAACTGGCACGTTGTGATACAGCGAGCGGTTGTTTGTCATCTCATAACGGTGTGGCCCAAAGGTCTGCGACGTATATGTGTCTCTACCAAGATCTATAACAACGGGCTCTCCATTGCGGTATACCACGAAGGAACCCACATCATTGTGGTTATGGCTCTCGGCGTTGTTGCCTCCCTTGGCAGCTATTAGCCAGCTATCGTTGCTTGCCACCATTATCTGCGAATTAGCAAGCCATGCATCCAAGGTCTTGGGTTGCATGACAGCTGTATGGCTTAAATGCTTAAGCATAGACAGCAGCATTAGCTCTCTACCAAGTGTGGGCCAGTTGCCCGACTGCAGGAAGAGAGTTGATGGTTTGACATAGTAATTGTATTTGTTGGCTATATAGGCAGCAAACTGCATCATCTGTGTGCCCACTTCTTGCCATTTATGCACCATCAAGGTGTCGGTTGATGCCAACGTGCAGCTATCCTTTAGCCACTCGCCGTATGGAAATAGGATATTGATGTTAGGCACATTCTGCACCTTGGCATCCGAGAAGTTTACAAACGAAAGGTTGCCTATGTGCATTGTAGTAATGAAGCGTCCCATTGCTGCCACCTTCTGCAGTTCGGCAGAAGTCAGCAACATACGATTGTCAGCATCCTTAATAATAGGTTCTGCAGCACGCAACATCCACAATGACTCGAAGAATGAGGCTCCGGCACGATCCCAATAACCAACACCTTCCTCGCAACCACCATCATTGGGATAGCCGTTAAGGAATAGGCGCATACACGACTCGTTTATCTTCAAAGCCTTGGCAAGATGTTTGGAGTCGGATGGATAGCATATCAAACTGGTCTCAATGAAATTGCTCATTATCCATGTGTTCCAGTTGTTCACGCTGCGCATCCATCCATGCTTCTCTGTAAGTGTTGGGGTAAGGAAACGTCGGTCTATCTCGTGGCTTATACGCTCTGCCAATCCGCTTTCTGCCCGATCTATCTCTGCTGACAGCATATACAAGGTCCATGCAAGCATGGATGAGGTTTCGGCATTGAATAGGTCTACTGGCTGTATTGTCGAGTCGGGTTTAGCCTCAGGATAATGTGCAGGCAGACCCCACCATGGTTCCTTGTCGATAAAGTAATGCAGTCCGTTGCAGATGTCCTTTATAAAGCGGCCTTTATACTCCATAACCTCCGCCATAACAAGACATGCAAACTGGCAGCGGCGGGCAAAACAAGAGTCTTCATAATTGGTACGGTTTCCCGTTGTGCGGAACTGGGCAAACACCTCATCGGGTATCTTGTCCCATGTCTTTCCACTATATTGGTTGCCAAGACGTATATAGTCTTGACGCATAAACTTTGGCACATCGGTACGCCAATAAGGATTGGCTGCCTTAGGAAATGGGGCGAACGCCGACTGAGCTACGGCCTCAAATAAAGAAACCGCAATAAAGAAAATCGTAATAAGAGTTTTGCGCAGATACATTTGTATGCTATGGTTTTAGTTGGTTTTCAGTTATTAAAACTCTGTACAAAAGTATACAAAAGGCTAATATTAGATGGACTATTATTGCTTATTAAGGTACAATAATAGTTATTATACTATTGAATAACAAAAAATAACATAATAAGCACAGCCTTTATGCCATACCTATTATGTTATTATATACAATACAGTATTACACGATACTACTTGTCCAGCATCTTAAGCGACTGAACAAACCAAACATTCATTTGGTCGGCGCCACGATGGTTCCAAGCATAATAAGGAATTAGGGTTAGCTTCTGATTCTTAACCGAAACGCCATTTGCACCATCCTCCAGCATCTGAGCCTGGGTTGTTATAGCCTTTACAGCAAAGGCAGGCGCACCCTTCGTCTCGGTGTTGTTAATCTTATAGTTGTCTACAACGTCGAATGTAGGCTGCTTGCCTATAACGGCACGTAGCACAGGCTCGTTCTGATTGTCTGCAGCCTCGGCACAATAAACTATTGGTCCACGCTCTACGGCCACACGACCCTCGTCGTCCTTGACATTATTGTTGGCAACAACGGTGCGTACAGGCATATCAAAATGGATGCGAACGACATCGCCCTTCTTGATGTTCTTAACCGGCAGATAACCCTTGTTGGCAGCAAGGTCTGCCTCTACCTTCTTGCCATTGACGCTAACGATGTAGGCAGGCTTAGCTGTGTCGCTGTACTTGTAGAGGTCGCTTGGCAGAACCTGATTCTGAACCCAACCTGGAATGCGCACCAAGAGGTTGGCATTCTTGGCAGCCGACTTAACCACACGTATCTGGATATCGCCATCCCAAGGATATTGTGTAGACTCCTCAAGTACCACATCCTTACCACCTACCTGAATGGTAGAGGTGTTGGCAGCAAACAGATTTACATAGATGTTGTTGTCCTTAACGCCATAGAGGTAGCCAGGCACCGAAGGGATGAAGCGGCAAAGGTTACTTGGACAACAAGCACAACCGAACCACGGCTGACGAGTCTTTGTATTGTCGGCATTGAAGGCATACTTGCCGTCGCTCGACAACGGATTAGGATAGAAGAAACGACCACCGTCCATGCTCATACCCGAGATTACCCCATTATATAATGTACGCTCAAGGCAGTCAATATACTTGCTCTCGCCATGAAGCAAGAACATACGCTCGTTGAGGTAAACCATAGAGATGGCAGCGCAGGTCTCGTTGTAGGCAGTCATATTAGGCAACTCGTAGTTCTTGCCGAAAGCCTCGCCCCAATGCAATGCGCCAACACCACCTGTTAGATAAACCTTCTTGCCATAGATGTTCTGCCATATGCGGTCAACGGTCTTGATATAAGCCGAGTCCTGAGTAAGGGCAGCAACATCGGCAATGCCTGCATACATATATCCGGCACGTACAGCATGACCTACTGCCTCGTCTTGTTCAAGGATTGGCTTATGGCTCTGCGAGTATTCTTTACGGAAGTTTGTCTTGCCACGGAAGTCCAACAGATACTTAGCTTCGTCAAGATAACGCTTCTCGCCAGTAAGTGTATAAAGGCGGGCAAGAGCCATCTCGGCAATCTGATGACCAGGCACAACAGTTGTCTGACCTGAACCAGAACCTACCTCACGACATACACAGTCGGCATAGCGGCGGGCTATATCGAGGAACTTACGGCTGCCAGTAGCCTGATAGTGGGCGCAAGCAGCATCTACCATATGACCAAGGTTGTACAACTCATGGCTTAAATCCTCCTCCTTCTCCCAACGCTTCTTGCCAGACCATACGTGTGGATGTTCGGGATTGATAGTACGGGCGGTATAAAGATAGCCGTCAGGCTCTTGTGCGGCAGCCACAATGTTGAGCACACTATCGATATAAGCCTTAAGCTTTTTGTCGGGATATGTCTGCAATATATAGCTTGCACCCTCAATAGTCTTGTACACATCCGTGTCGTCGAACGAGAATCCCATTATCTTGGCAACATCCCACTTGGGTGTCTTCAAGCCCGGATGTTCTGGATGCTTAAGAGTATAAGCAGCCATATCAAAATTCTTATAACGATGCTCGCTCTCGCACTTTGAGAATGCAAGGGGCACAGTTACCTCACGTGCTGCCTGTAGACGTGCTCCCCAAAAAGAGTTGTGCGCAAGATTTACACTCGTGAATGGCACCTGAGTGTAAGGATAGCCATTGGCTAATACCTTAGTAGTGTTAGTTTTGGCAGACACCGTAGCTGATGCGGCTACGATGAATGCAGTGGTTAAGATAAAAGACTTCATTTAATCTGAATATAAAGATAATATTATGTTCGTACAATGATTATTAGCAATTACATTCCCCTCCCTATTGAGGAGGGATTGGGCTAAGGCTCATATTCTACCTCACTATGCTCGGTGTACTGTCAATGGGCTTTATCGACCCATCGCTATTATATTCCAGCTTTTTCATCACCACACTACGCTTATACGAGTGACCGTCGTGCAGCGAACCATCGTGTGTGAAGTACAGCCATTGATCCTTAAACTTAACGATAGACGGATGAGTGGTGTTGCTATTGCCTGCCACACCATCTATCAGCCCCATAGGTTTCCATGGCCCCATAATGTTGTCGCTCATGGCATAGCCCATACGTTCGGGCCAACTAACAGCATATGTAAGATAGTATTTGCCATCATGCTTGTGCACCCAAGGAGCCTCGGTAAATGGGAAGTCGTTGCCAAGGTCAAGCTGATGGATGTCGCCATCAATCTCAATCATGTTGTCTTTTAACTTAGCTATGTAGCATTGGCGATTGCCCCATATTATATAAGGTGTATTGTCGTCGTCGATAAAGATGGCAGGGTCGATGCAAGCCCAGCTATGCTTAGAGCCACGACAGTCCTTATTGGTGAGCAACGGCTTGCCCAGTGCGTCCTTATACGGACCGGTTATCTTGTCGCTTACAGCCACACCAATGCCACACCAGTTGGTAGACACATACCAATAGTATTTACCGTTACGCTTGGCAACGTGTCCAGCAAAAGCTTGCTTGCTGTCTGCCCACTTAAAGGCAGATATATCAAGTCCCACTGGGTGCTGATGCCAATGCTTGAGGTCGGTGGTAGAAAAAGTAAGCCAATCCTTCATCTTATACTCGTTTCGTGGAGCATCGTCCTCGTCGTGTCCGGCAAATAGCCAAAGGGTATCGCCCTCTACGTATGCGGCAGCATCGGCTGTGTGTACATGGCGGAAAAGAGGATTGCCATTGTTGATGAGATCGATAGAACCATCCTTGTTGATTACGGCATTAGATGGAGTTACAGGCTTTATGGTGCCGTCGGCATTAAACTCCATTCGGTCGATGCATACCTCACGATGTATGCCCGGTTGTTCATCGGCATTGATAAAGTATTTGTTGATACGATGATACACAATGTACCAATCGTCTGTTCCTGGAACATTAATAACAGAGTTGTGCGCTGTACCATAGATGCCATGCTTGGGGTCTTGCTGTATCACTATAGGATTCTTTGCCACAGTGATAGGACCAAGAGGCGACTTGGCCGTACCATAAGCTACGTGGTAATTGGCCGAACCTGTATCGTCTACCGACCACATAAAGTAGTAGATACCATTGCGATAGAACACGTACGGAGCCTCACGATAGGCATAATCCTGCAATGTGCCGCCCTTAGGTGTGAGCACCTTGAGTGTTTGTGGCTTAATGGTTGTCATATCCTTCTGCAATTCGGCACCTGCCATATAGCCGTTGCCCCAATAGAGATAAGGCTTCTTAGAGCGTGGATCTACAAACACGTCCACGTCTATCTGCTGACCGTGGCATCCGTCAGGTATGGTGTTGACTATCGACTTGCCGTAATCAACAAACGGACCAGTAGGACTATCGCTAACGGCAACACCAATCTCCTTGCCGCCACCCGCCTTGGGATTGGCACTATAATAGAGATAATACTTGTATTTGCCCTTGCCTGTCTTTACCTCCTGTATGGCTGGTGCCCACAGATTGCCGTTGGCCCAAGGTATCTGACCATTTTTGGCATTAAGCACTTCGCCCTCGTCGCGCCATTCCTTAAGGTCGGCCGACGAGAAGCATCGGTATGTATAGCCACCCCAACCTGGCGCACCGTCTGTGGTGGAATATATATAATAGCGGTTGGTAAGGTTGCTGTATACTATCTCGGGGTCGGCATGAAAGCCTGGGAGAATTGGGTTCTGCTGTGCCTTGGTCTGCGATGGGCAGAGAGCGATGGCAGCAAGAACTAAGGTAATAAATGTTTTCTTCATAATGGTAAGTGAAGCTGGTTATTAATGTTTATTATTTATACTATTATTATTTATAACAATCATTGCACATCTCTCCCCTCTCTATTGGGGATGGACTGGGGGTGAGGCTTTATTTTTGTGTTTTCTCCAACCTCTTCGCCTCCTTCTCTGTTATCTGCACCACAACTCCATGCTTAGGTTGGTCGAAGTTAGTGGCAAACATTATGCCCTCATTGAAGTGTCCCAACGGGCGGAATGTCTTAAAGTCGGTAGTCTCAACAAAGCCAAAGTTGTGCACCTTCTGTCCATAATGATCGTACATCAATACCCACTTGTCTTCGCCAATACGCTTCCATACGGTAGGAGCCTCGCAAGCTGTTGGCTCAGGGTCGCACCATGCAGGGTCGTACAGCCAACCATTGTTGATACTGTCGGATGTAGCTTGCTTGATACCTGGTGTACCGTCGTGAGCCACATAGAACAGATGATACTTGCCCTGAGCATAACAGATGTCGCCGTCGATAGCAGTAATCTTGGTATCGGGATATTCGAAGAGCAGCTTTGGAGCGGTCTCAATACGGTTAAAGTCGTTGTTGGCATATACATAGTATAACTTGTTTGGACCATTCTTGTGACGCATGGTAAAGTATATCATCAACCGTCCAGCCTTCTCGTCGTATATAGTCTCTGGTGCCCACGCACATCCTATGTCGGCAAGTTCAGGCGAAATCTCGTTGATGTTTACCACAGTATGAGTCCAGTTGATAAGGTCCTTAGACTTCATTAGAACCAATCCACGGTTGTTGCCCCAACCATATGTTTCTCCATCGCGTTCCCATTCGGTAGAACGCTTGCCCTCGCGCTGCGCATAGATGTGCAGGTCGGTAGCTACAAGATAAAAGGCACCGTCAGGCCCACGATAGATATGCGGGTCGCGCACGCCACGTTGTTCGGCTATTGTGTCGCCACTAATAACTGGCTGAGCATTGTTAAGAGCTGTGAAATGATAGCCGTCCCTACTCAAAGCCATATACAGACTATGTGTGTCATCGCGATGAAACACCATGAGATAAGCCGACATCTGCTTTTCGCTTATCGGCTTCTTGCTGGCTGCCGTGGCTACTGCCAATGGCAACATAAATAAAAACAAAATAAGTTTCAGACCTTTGTCCATTGTCTTACGATTGAGGTTTTCTTTAATCAGGTTTATTTATTACTTATATTTACTACGGCAAAATTAAGGAAAATACTTATTACCGAGGTGGACAAATCGTGCGAAAAGGGGAACAAATAGTGAAATAAGTGTATAAAGCACGCTTATATATAAAAAAAGAGGAGGCACGACGTTAAGTCGTACCTTCAATATTAACATCTGATGGTGCTATGCCATACTCCTTATTGATTACCTATAGATGAGAGTTTAGATGTCTCAATTGCAAATTGATATTGATTTTCTGTGAATTTAGCATTAGTCTTACTTGTTTTATTTGCTTATTGAACAGACAGAACATCGTTTTCTGTAGCCCCCAAAAAGAAATAAGACAATAAATCGGTCATACCAATAACACAAATCGTTCAATGATGTAAAAAAAATGCCAAATATCAATTTTTGCTATTATATGAACGATTTGTATACTTCGCTTTAACAACATTATCATAACTTTGCATCAGAAAAAAACGAAAACAGTTCGCTTCAAGTAGTTCTTTAGGTAATTAGGTAAATAAGATTGCATTATTAGGATATAATAATATATAGTTTTGATTTCGTTAGTAGTTAATAGGTGTTTTTGATTTAGTTTATAGGTTTAAGAGATTTGATTTAGTAATTAATTAGATTGTTGTTTAGATTGTTTTTTAGTAGTTGATACTAGAAAGGTCTTGTAGTTAGTTATAAGAATAAAGTAAGTTTAAGGTTTGTTGAAAAATGTGTACGCCGCGAGGCGCACACATTTTTTGTTTGTGTTTTGTTTAAGTTTGTTTTGTATCGTCCGCGATTTGCACTACCTTTATATAATGTAGGCGGCATCTCGACAATAAAAACAAACAAGTTTGTTTTGTATTGTCCGCGATTTGCACTACCTTTGTCCCTATGAAAACACGTAGAATAATAACTCGTACATTTGCCGCTTCGGCGATATTCGTAGCAATGGCTCTATGGACTGCATGCACCAGCAAGCCTAAAAGCAACGATATTATAGCACGCAAGCCGGCTAAAGCAGCACCAAAGCCTACACAGACTATGGGCGACTATTCGCAGAACCGAACTGTCAATTGGCTCGGTTCGGCTTACACATTGTGTGTAGAACGCAAGGCTGACAAAGACTTGCAACTCGCCAAGGACGAGAGTGGTAATAAATACTACGACAATCGCATTAAACTTGTTATCAGACGTAGCGATGACAGCGAGTTCTTTAACCGAACATTTTCTAAAGCCGACTTTACCGAATATGTTGGCAATGACTATAAAGACGGTGCTTTGCTGGGCATTGTGTTCGATCATGCGGATGCCGACAATCTATACTTTGCCGCTTCTGTTGGCTCACCAGACAAGATGAGCGACAACTATGTGCCGCTTGTTATGACGGTAACACGATTAGGAGCTGTGAAGATTAAGCAAGACACCAAGCTCGACACTACAAGTGACGAGGATGCAGAAGAGGCAGTTGAAGAATAGTATATATAAGGTAAGTATGAAGTATAAACTGAATATCATACCACGTACGCTGCACTTTAAGCAACCTGCAGGCACATCACGCGGAATATACACTACACGCAAGTCGTGGATAATTGAGGCTACAAGCGACGATAAGCCAGGCATTAAAGGCATGGGCGAATGTGCTCCTTTGCCAGATCTTAGCTGTGATGCCCGACCTGAATATGAGGCTACACTTGAGCAACTCTGCCGTATGACCGAACTTACGGGAACGCTCAACCATAATATGCTACGCCCATACCCATCAATATTGTTTGGACTGGAAACTGCATTGCTCGACCTTGAGAATGGAGGAAAAGGTATTCTGTATGATACCCCTTTCACACGTGGAGAAGAGGGTATTTGCATCAACGGATTGGTTTGGATGGGCAACTATGACGAGATGTTGCAACGTCTTGAAGACAAGATGAAGGCGGGATTCAGATGTGTTAAACTGAAGATTGGCGCTATTGACTTCGACCGCGAACTAGACCTTGTGCATCATATAAGAGAGGCTTTCGACGAGAAACAGATAGAATTAAGGCTCGACGCTAATGGCGGATTTGCACCAGATGTGGCTATGACCCGCCTTGAGCAATTGGCACAGTATGGCATCCACTCTATAGAGCAACCTATAAAGCAACATCAATGGGCAAGGATGGCAGAACTTTGCGCATCGACACCTATACCTATTGCATTGGACGAGGAGCTTATTGGCGTGAACATGACATCAATGAAACAGGACTTGTTGGACCGTATACAGCCTCAATACATCATACTTAAGCCGTCGTTGCATGGAGGCATATGCGGCACACGCGAATGGATTAAGTTGGCAAAAGCACGTGGCATAGGATCGTGGATGACAAGTGCACTGGAAAGTAATATAGGTCTGAACGCTGTGGCTCAGCTTGCTGCCGATATCTACGGACCTAACATACAGATGTATCAAGGCTTGGGCACTGGACAATTGTTTGAGGACAATATACCCATGCCACTCGAGATAAAAGGCGAGAAATTGTGGAGAATATGATTCTCCGGAATAAATACACCCATTATCATTCATTAACTCTTAACAATTAGACAAATGTTTTCTGGTATAGTAGAAGAAATGGCTACTGTCGTTGCCATTAAGAACGACAAGGAGAATGTGGACTTTACGCTTACATGCTCGTTCACAAACGAACTAAAGATTGACCAGAGTGTGGCACACAACGGCGTTTGCCTTACTGTTGTATCAATAGAGGGCGACAATTATACGGTTACAGCTATGAAGGAAACTTTGGAACGATCTAACCTTGGACTGATGAACGTAGGCGACCGCGTTAATGTGGAACGCTCTATGATTATGAACGGACGACTTGACGGACATATTGTACAAGGACATGTGGACGGCACTGCCAAGTGTGTGGACATGCGCGATGCTGACGGCTCTACATATTACACCTTTGAGTATGCCTTCGATAAGGCTATGGCAGAGCGTGGATACTTTACGGTAGACAAGGGTTCGGTAACTGTTAACGGTGTGTCGCTTACGGTATGCAACCCAACCGAAAACTCGTTTACCGTGGCTATAATTCCTTATACTCACGACAATACCAACTTCTGCAATATAAAAGTGGGCAGCGTGGTGAATATAGAATTCGACATCTTGGGCAAGTATATCGCACGATTGCAACAGCTTAAGTAATTGGCCAAAAAGATAATGCGTCAAACATCTTTACATAAAAAGAGTTTGACGCATTAAACATATTTACCCCAAAAGTGTTTGACGATCAAACACTTTTGTTTTTTTCTTTTATTAAACAAATGTACCTAAATACAAAACATTTGTTAATAATATATACTCTCAATAAACCTTTTGCTCTATTTTTACATCAAACTATCAGAAATAGACAAGAGAGAGAGTATAAGAAATTAAGATCAAGAAAACATTAACAAAACACTATTTAATTATGAGAAAGATTGGGATGACTTGCCTGGCAGGACTTTTCTTGCTGTCAATGTCTACTGAATGTGCGGCGCGACAATGGTCGCTTAAGGATTGCATCAACTATGCACTTGCCAACAACATTCAACTACAGAAAGCAAAACTACAGCAATATTCGGCCCTTGAGGATGTTAAACAGAGTCAGGCTGCATTGCTGCCGTCGCTAAACCTATCAACATCGCAAAACATAAGTTACAATCCATGGCCTGAGCAAGGTTCGGCTATGATTGCTGGCAACAAGGTGCAGACAAAGGTGGAAAAGGTTTACTATAATGGTTCTTACTCGCTTCAGGGCAACTGGACTGTATGGAACGGTAACAAGAACCAAAACACCGTTAAGCTTAACAAGCTTGCCGCAGAGCAGGCTCGTCTCGACTCGGCTACAACAGCCAACAATGTGTTGGAGCAGATTGCTCAGCTATATGTACAAATACTATATTCTAACGATGCCATAAACGTGAGCAAGGAAAGCCTGAACACAAGCAAAACCAATGAGGAACGTGGCAAAACAATGGTTGAAGTAGGAAAGATGAGTCGTGCTGATTTGGCTCAACTTACAGCTCAACGCGCACAAGACGAATATAATATTGTGGAGGCAGAGAGCAATATGCGCAACTATAAACGCCAGCTTAAACAGCTGCTGCAGATTGCTAACGACGAGGAATTTGATGTTGCCATACCACAAACCACAGACCAAATGGCTTTGGTGGAGGTTCCGGCTCTTAACGATGTGTACACAGCTTCGCTCGAACAGCGTCCAGAAATAAAGAACGCCCGACTAGGTATTGAGAGCAGCGACCTTAGCGTAAAGATTGCCAAGGCTGGCAAGTTGCCTACTATAGGATTGAGCGCCGGACTGTCTACCAATACTTCGTCGATGAACAACAATGGCTGGGGCACTCAGCTGAAAAACAACTTTACTGTAGGTGGTGGCATTACTGTCAGCATTCCGCTGTTTGACAACCGACAGACCAAGACAGCCATAAACAAGGCCAATATACAAAAGCAGAGCTATCTGCTCGACCTACAAGACAAGCAGACTACTCTCTACTCTACCGTAGAGAACTATTGGCTGCAGGCTGTTACCAACCAGAATATGTATAAGGCGGCACGCGTGTCTACAGAGAGTGCTCAGGCAAGCTACGACCTTCTGTCAGAACAGTTTAAGCAGGGACTTAAAAATACTGTGGAACTGATGACTGGAAAGACTAACCTGTTGAAGGCTCAGCAAAACGAATTGCAGAGCAAGTATCTGGCTATACTTAATCTTAATATGCTGGAGTTCTATAAGACAGGAGAGATTAAGTAAAGGGGAAAGCCCCACCTCTTACCCCTCCCCATAGGGAGGGGGACGATATGTAATAATTGGGATAAATAATTAGAGACAAGATTAGAGATTTATGAGAAAATTAAGTAAGGTATGGCTGGTAGTGGCGGGCGTCATTATCATAGCCCTTGCTGTCTATGCTTTGTCGGGCAGCAAGAAGAAAGAAGAGATTTCGTTTGAAACGGTTGCGGTTGCACCGGCAAACATTATGAACAGCATTACAGCTACAGGTACCATCGAGCCTGTTACATCTGTAACAGTTGGTACTCAGGTCAGCGGCATCGTTAGCAAGCTTTATGTCGACTACAACTCGGTGGTGAAGAAGGGTCAGGTTATTGCCGAACTCGACAAGACAAATCTTATGAGTCAGCTAAACACAGCCAAAACTCAGCTTGCCACAGCACAAAGCCAACTGAACTATCAAACCACCAACTACAACCGCTATAAGACCCTTTATCAGAAGGGACTTGTTGCTGCCGACGACTACGACAATGCTAAACTGTCGTATACACAGGCTAAGGAGCAGGTGATTTCGGCTAAGGAAGAGGTGCAACGCGCACAAACCAACCTTGGTTATGCCACTATCACATCGCCTATTGACGGTGTAGTACTGTCGAAATCGGTAGAAGAAGGTCAGACTGTTGCAGCCAGTTTCTCTACTCCAGAGCTGTTTACTATCGCACAAGACCTTACCAACATGCAGGTTGTGGCAAATGTTGACGAGGCTGATATAGGCGATGTTAAAGAAGGCGAACGTGTAACATTCACCGTTGACGCCTATTCTGACGACACTTTTGAGGGCACCGTTAAGCAAGTTCGCCAAGAGGCAACCACTACCAACAATGTTGTGACATACGAGGTGGTTATATCGGCTCCTAATGCCGACCTTAAGCTTAAGCCAGGTCTTACAGCCAACGTAACCATTTATACTGCTGAGCGCAAAGGCGTGCTCTCGGTTCAGTCGAAGGCTCTGCGATTTACTCCACTGAAGGAGACTGTAGGCAAGATGAAGATTGTAGACCAGACTGGCAATGCAAAGAACAAGGTGTGGACTATAGAGGGCAACAACATCGTGGCTCATAAGGTGAACATTGGCATGACTGATGGCACAAACACACAGATTCTTAACGGCATAAGTGCAGGTGTTAAGGTGATAACAGGCCTTAACGTCATTGGTGGAGAAGATGACAATAATGCTACTACTGATGCAGGAGGAGAGAAGAGTCCGTTTGCTCCTGGCCCTCCGGGAAAGAACAAGAAGAAGTAAAAGAGATTAGAATCCACTCTAAATATAGGCAGCATTCTGTAGGAGGTACGGTCTCCGAACCGTACCACTCTAACGACAATAAATAATGAAGATATGCCACTTGCGTGGTACGGTTCGGAGACCGTACCTCCTACAAGATGTTGCCTTTATCTAAATCTCAAAACATAGAAGCATACCACTCCCCTCCCTATGTGGGAGGGGCAAGGGGGTGAGGCTTCCAAATCTATAATATATATGGACGAAAAAAAAGTAGTAATAGAACTCGACAACGTAAAGCGCGACTTTCTCGTAGGCGACGAGACTGTGCACGCACTACGTGGAGTGTCGTTCAAGATATACGAGGGCGAATTTGTAACCATTATGGGTAAGTCGGGCTCGGGCAAGTCTACATTGCTAAACCAACTTGGTTGCCTCGACACACCAAGTTCAGGCGAATACTATCTTGACGGGGTTTCGGTTAGAAAGATGTCTAAGTCGCAACGAGCCGTATTGCGCAACCGCAAGATAGGTTTTATTTTCCAGAACTACAACCTTCTGCCTAAGACCACGAGCGTTGAGAATGTAGAGTTGCCATTAATGTACAACGCTGCTGTAAGCGCAAAGGAACGTGAGGAGCGAGCAATTAAGGCTTTGCAGGCAGTAGGCTTGGGCGAGCGATTGTATCATAAATCGAACCAGATGTCAGGCGGACAAATGCAGCGTGTAGCCATTGCAAGAGCATTGGTAAACGACCCTGCAGTGATTCTTGCAGACGAGGCAACTGGTAATCTCGACACACGTACATCGTTCGAGATACTGATACTGTTCCAAAAGCTACATGCAGCAGGTCGCACTATAATATTCGTTACGCACAACCCTGACATTGCCAACTACTCCTCACGCAATATTATGCTACGCGACGGACACGTGATAAGCGACGAGTATAATCATAATATACTGTCGGCAGCCGACGGACTGGCTGCTCTGCCTGCCAACTCGGACGAATAAAGAATTAAGAATTACGAGTTAAGAGTTAGGAGTTAATAATTAAGTATTTAGGTTCATCTATATTTAGTTCCCACGGAACGCACAGAAGACACAGAAGCCTACGGGGTTAAGCTTTTCGAATCCACAGAATGGCCTACGCTTCGCGAGGCAAGAATCCACAGAATTGATTGCATGATTCGCCGCCTTTGGAGACACAAGCAATCGTTTCCGTGCTTTCTGTCGTATGACGCGCAGCGTCTATACGCTCTGTGGAATCGAGAAAAATACCCCGTAGGCTTCTGTGTCTTCTGTGAGTTCTGTGGGAACTATAAAAACAAAATATCAGATGAGCCAGAATTAAGAGCTAACAAGAAAACAATGAACTATAGCAATCTTTTAAAGATAGCCCTCCGCGCAATAGCTGCCAACAAGTTGCGCTCCTTCCTCACTGCCTTAGGCATTATCATCGGCGTGGCTTCGGTCATCACGATGCTTGCAATTGGCCAAGGTTCGAAGAGGAGTATACAGGCTAACATTGCCGAGATGGGCTCTAATATGATTATGATTAGTCCTGGTGCCGATCGACGCGGACCAGGTGGTGTAAGACAGGATGCATCGTCAATGGAGACTCTAAAGCTGACCGATTATCAGTCGATTAAGGATGAGTGCAACTTCATCAAAGGCATTAGTCCTACTGTTAACAGCAGTGGACAGTGGATATACGGCAACAACAATGCACCATCGTCGATATACGGTGTAAACCAAGACTATTTGGACATACGCCAGCTGTCTGTTGACGAGGGCGAGATGTTTACAGATGCCGACATCAAGGCAAGTGCCAAGGTATGTATATTGGGACAAACGGTAGTGGACAACCTGTTTCCTGATGGTTCCGACCCAGTAGGCAAGGTAGTGCGATTCAACAGCATCCCGTTCCGTGTTATAGGTGTGTTGAAGAAGAAAGGATACAACTCTATGGGTATGGACCAGGACGACCTTGTGCTTGCACCATATACAACTGTTATGAAGCGCATCTTGGCTCAGACCTATCTCGGAGGCATTACATGCTCGGCAATAACTGAGGGTCTTACCGATAAGGCTATCGACGAGATAACAACAATATTGCGCCATAACCATAAGCTAAAGGAGGCTACCGACACTCAGGATGCCGATGACGATGACTTCAACATACGTTCGCAAGAAGAGCTGGCAAGTATGATGAACTCTACAACAGACATGATGACCATATTGCTTGGTTGTGTGGCTGGCATATCACTTATTGTAGGCGGTATTGGCATTATGAACATTATGTACGTAAGCGTTACCGAGCGTACACGCGAGATTGGTCTGCGTATGTCGGTAGGTGCACGTGGCGTGGATATCCTCAACCAGTTTCTTATTGAAGCTATCCTGTTAAGTGTAACAGGTGGTTTGATAGGTGTGGCATTGGGAGTTGGAGCGTCGTATGCCGTAAAGCTGATAGCCCACTGGCCTATCTACATCCAACCTTGGAGCATAATAATGAGCTTTGCCGTTTGTACATTCACTGGTGTGTTCTTCGGTTGGTATCCGGCTAAGAAGGCCGCACAACTCGACCCGATTGAGGCTATAAGATACGAGTAGTCGAAAAAAGTGCCCAAAGTGGCTGAACACGTATACACTATTGTTATCAAGCATCTATAGGCTGTTAGATAGGCAATTACACTGCCTTATCTAACAGCCTATATAGCATTGTATGCACTGATAAGTAGCAAACGTTACAAAATAATGATAATAGTAAAAAATGCTACATAATATTTTTGTAATTAACGTAACCTACCAATAAATCTCCCTAAGCGGAATCATTACAAAGTCGCGCTCTTCCATCAGCGGATGCGGCAGTGTAAGCTCTTTGGTACTGATGTGCAAATCGTCATACATCAGTATGTCAATGTCTATAGGTCGGTCGTGATAATGACCGTCTACCGACTTAACCATCCTTCCAAGCCCACGTTCGATACTCTGTGTTGCGGCAAGCAGCTGTAGTGGCGACAATGTGGTGAGCACCCTTACACACATATTAAGAAACTTATTGGCCGACTGAAATCCCCATGGTTCCGTTTCAAGCATTGACGATTGGCGGTCAACAATGCCTACCTCATTGCCAAGCATATCAATGGCTTTAAGCATTGTGGCGTACCGGTCGCCAAGGTTGGAACCGAGAGAGAGGTAAGCTATGTGTTGATAATCGCTTGACATTAGTCGTTTAAAATAAGTAGAGCGTCGCCGTAGCAGCCAAACATGTATCCATGCTTAACAGCAAGATTGTATGCTTCCATCACGAGATCGTAGCCACCAAAGGCACAGGTCTCCATAAGTAAGGTAGATTGCGAATGATAGAAGTTGGATATCATCGATTCGGCAAGACCAAAGTCATAAGGCGGGAAGATGAACTTGTTGGTCCATCCCTCATACTCCTTAAGCATACCATCTGTGCCAACAGCAGTCTCTGTAGCCTTAACTACGCTTGTACCAACGGCACATACACGATGTCCTTCCTGCTTAGTCTTGTTTACAAGAGCGCAAGCCTCGGCTCTAATGTACATCTGCTCTGAGTCCATCTTATGCTTGGTAAGGTCTTCCACCTCAATGTCGTGGAAGTTGCCCAATCCGCAATGCAGCGTGATATAAGCAAAGTTGATGCCTCTAATCTCCATACGCTTCATCAACTCACGTGAGAAGTGCAAGCCTGTAGCAGGAGCTGTAACAGCACCCTCATTCTTGGCAAAAATGCACTGGAAGTCATCAAAGTCATCCTCTGTAGCGTGATGTTCCTCACGTCGGTCAATGATATACCTAGGCAGAGGAGCCTCGCCAAGCGAATAGAGTTCGCGCTTAAACTCATCGTGCGGACAGTCGTAAAGAAAACGCAATGTACGTCCACGGCTTGTAGTATTGTCTATAACCTCGGCCACCATAGTACCGCTCTCGTCAAAGAACAACTTGTTGCCTATACGTATCTTACGTGCTGGCTCAACAAGCACATCCCAAAGGCGCATCTCCTCATTAAGCTCACGCAGAAGGAACACCTCAATCTTGGCATCGGTCTTCTCCTTTGTGCCATAAAGACGAGCCGGGAACACCTTGGTATCATTGAAGATGAACGTATCGTGCTCGTCAAAGTAGTCGAGTACATTGCGGAAGTCGAGGTATTCACCCTCAATAGGCTTTCCATCGGCGTCCTTCTTAAACATGTCGATAGTTTGAGATTTCTTATGCAAAACCATTAGTCGGCACTCGTCACGACGTGTTATGCGGAAGGTTTCCTTCTCGCCTTTGTCGTTTTCGAACTCACGATAGATGCTGTGAGGATATAGTGCAATCTGATTTTCGGGTAATTTAAATTTAAACTGTGATAACTTCATAGTCCTTTTTTATTTATTCATCTTCTGTAGTTTCTATTGTCTGCTGTGCCAACCAGTCCTCAAACTGCTTCAGTTCGATGCAATTCTCTACGCGATATTCGCCTGATCGAGTTCGGCACAAAGCTGTGAGATAGGCACCAGAGTTTAAAGCTCTGCCTATGTCGCGCGCCAACGCTCGTATATAGGTACCCTTTCCGCAAGCCACACGTATAGACATCTGCATTGTCTCGGCATTGAAGTCGAGCAACTCTATCTCGTCAATACGTATCTGCTTGGCTTTAAGCTCCACGTCCTTTCCATTGCGTCGCAATTCGTAAGCACGCTGTCCGCTTACCTTGCAAGCACTAAATGTAGGTGGGACCTGCTCGATGTCGCCCTCAAACTGGCGCAACACCTCTTCTATACGTTCGCGTGTTATGCCGTCAGTAGGATAGGTCTCGTTTACTGGATGCTCCATATCATAACTCGGTGTTGTTGCACCAAGCTGCAATGTGGCTGTATATTCCTTGCCGTGCTGCTGAAATTCCTCAATGCGCTTTGTAAACTTGCCTGTACATAGCACAAGCACACCAGTTGCAAGAGGATCGAGTGTTCCGGCATGGCCCACCTTAAGTTTTTTCACCCCAAGACGCATACACAGACGCTTGCGCACATATGCCAAAGCGCTGAAACTCGTCATGTCAAGAGGCTTGTTTATGGCGATAACTTCGCCTTTGGTGAAATTCATATTGTCTTTGTTCTATTTTTTAGAGCATTGAACATACTATTGTTACAGCACCAGCTATGGCACAGTAGATGCCAAAGTAGATAAGCTTACCCTTCTTTACGATGTTGATCATCCACTTGCAAGCAAGACAACCGCTGAAGAATGCGGCAAGGAAACCTACAACAAGTGGCAATACGCTTATATCGCCAAAGGCCTCTTCGCCCTTAACAGCCTTAAGCACGTCGAGCAAAGCCTCGCCTAGGATTGGCGGTATAACCATAAGGAATGAGAACTGTGCCAACTTCTCCTTCTTGTTGCCAAGCAACAATCCTGTTGCAATGGTAGAACCTGAGCGCGACAAACCAGGAAGTACGGCGCACGCCTGTGCAAGACCTATTATAAAGGCATCCTTCATAGAAATGTTATCACGCTGACGTGGCTTAGCATAATAAGAGAAAGTGAGCAGAACCGCAGTCAAAAGCAAGCAGCAACCCACAATAAGCAAGCCCGAGCCGAAGATATCCTCTACAGTGTCCTTGAAGAACACACCTACAATACCTATAGGTACCATAGACACCACGATATTGAGAAAATACTTTGTCTCGTCGTTCATCTTGAACTTGAAAAGTCCCTTCAATATCCAGTCTATCTCCTTCCAAAGCACAACAAAGGTACTCATAACTGTTGCCACGTGTACCAATACGGTGAAGGCAAGATTCTCCTCGCCATCAATGCCGAAAAGATAAGAGCCTATGGCAAGATGTCCACTACTGCTTACGGGCAAATATTCGGTAAGTCCCTGTACGATGCCAAGGACTAAAGCTTGTAACCAATCCATTCTTTATTATAGTTTTATTATTATATGCATCTTTTTTATCGTCTTACTCCTCGCCCTTGTCTGCAGGCTTTCGAATAATAGCATATATTATTGAGATGAAACCGATGAAGCAAACCACCGGAGCAACCTTGATACGGCGCACACTAAAGATGTCGTTATTGAACACCGACTCGTCGCTGCCTGCTCCACTCATCAGAATGAAACCAAGAATAACAACCAACATTCCTACCGCTAACAGTATGAAGTTAGTCTTGTCGAAAGCATAATTTCTTTTATCCACGATTCTATTATTATAATGTTGAATTTTAAATCTTATAAAGGTCGCCTGCCTTCATGCGCAAGAACTTGTTGACTGATATTGTGGAACATATTGCTGTGATGAAGAGTCCGAAGAACACTACCACACCAGCCGTAATTGCAAGCTCCAGCCATGTAAGCACCTCAAGAATGCCCGGCTCATACATATACAGTCCATATATAGCTCCGCCCAAGGCACAACATGCTATGAGTGCCGCAAGCAAACCAAGAGCCATATATCTGCGCACAAACGGACCTCTGATGAATCCCCATGACGCTCCAACAAGCTTCATTGTGTGTATGGAGAAACGTCGGGCATATATACTCAGGCGTACAGTGTTGTTGATGAGCGAGAACGACACAATGGTCAATAGCAATGCTATAGACAGCAACACAACACTTATCTTGGCTATGTTGGCATTAATTTGGTCTACAAGGTCTTTCTCGTACTTCACCTCGCTAACCTTAGGATAGCTCTTAAGTTCTTTGGATATGTATCGAAGCGAGTCGCTGTTGGCATAGTCGGCATTTAGCGTAAGCTCCACTGAAGAGAGGAAGGGATTTGTATCGGCAAACTCGCGAGGGTCGGCGCCCAATGTCTTTATGCCCTCTCGCAAGGCCTGCTCCTTACTTACATAAGCAAGCTGACATACATATGGACGCTGTTTGAGCTTGGCACAAAACTGCCTTGCCTCACCAGACGTCATGTCGTCCTGAAGCATCATTGTCACCACGATGTTCTGTTTTACATAATTGGAAAGGTTGCGGGCTATAAGCACCGAGAACACTACCATTCCCAACAGGATAAGCACCATTGCCGTGCTTATGCACAACGTTACTGCCTGCAATCCTTGACGATTGCCGGACTTAGTTCTTTTCTTTGCCATTTCGAAATGGGTATATTATACCAAATTTCTTGCAAAATAACAAAAAAAAAACCGGATTGGCGAGCGATTAACGACAATTAACATGCAATAAACCCACAGATAAAACGTTATACTATAAACAATAAGTGATATTATTATGTCTATAACACTTTATCCATCGCCTATCGTCGGACCGATACACAGTCGGCGATTGGGCATATCGTTAGGTGTGAACGTCAATCCAGCCGACTCAAAGTCCTGCACCTTCGACTGTATATATTGCGAAGTGGGCTACAATGACTGGCACTCGCCAATGTCCAAACGTCCAACTCGCGAGCATATTGCCTCTTGCCTTGAAGAGAAACTTAAGGAGATGAAAGCAAACAACTCCAACCTTGACGTCATTACTTTCTCGGGCAATGGCGAACCTACCGGACATCCCAACTTTCTCGAAATAGTAGAGGACACCATACAGCTGCGCAACAAATACTATCCTAATGCTAAGGTGTCGGTACTTACCAACTCTACCTTAGCCCACAAACCCAATGTGCACCGCGCACTCGAGCTGGTGGACAACAATATTATGAAGCTCGACACCGTGGACCCTGAGTATATAAAAAAGGTGAACCGCCCAGAATCGTCGGCTTTCAACGTCGAAGAGATTATCAAGCAGATGCAGTCGTTCAACGGACACGTCATTATACAAACCATGTTTATGCATGGGACAGACGACTTAGGCAATGATGTATCCAACACTGACGACCGCTACGTCATACCATGGCTCGAAGCTATACGCCGCATTAAACCAAGCGAGGTGATGATATATACCATCGACCGCGATACACCATGCACCCATCTTAGCAAGGCAACACACAACGAACTTAACGCCATACGCGATCGTGTAGCGGCAGAAGGCTTTGAGTGTATCGCGGCTTATTAAGCTTATCAGGCATTTATGCCCTGACTCAGTATGTCTGCAGGAGTATCCACCAATGTTGTTGCACCATGTTGCAACAGGAAGTCACGGTCGCGGAATCCCCACAACACACTGATACAGGGCATGCCCGAATTGCGTGCTGTCTCTATGTCAACATCGCTGTCTCCTATATATACCGCACCTTCGGTCGTAACACCAAGCTGTCGCATAGCCTCGATAACCGTATCGGGAGCAGGTTTCTTGCGTATATCCTCACGCTCGCCTATCGCCACCTGAACAAGATTGCCAAAGAAGTGGCGGCATAGTTCTTGGGTTGCTGCATAAAACTTATTGCTTACCACAGCTACCTTCTTGCCACGGCTATTCAACTCTTTAAGCAAGTCCATTACGCCATCATACGGCTTTGTGGTATCCAGATTATGCTCCATGTAATGCTTACGAAAGTCGGAGTACGTCTTCTCAAATGCTGGATTGTCCTCGCCATTAGGCACGGCACGCTCCATAAGCTTCTTTACTCCATTACCCACAAATACCCTAACCTCGTCAATTGTACGTTCTGGCATACCGTTTGTGCGCAAGGCATAGTTGCAACTTGCGGCAAGGTCGCCAAGGGTGGACAGCAACGTGCCGTCCAAATCAAAAATATAAGTGTTGTACATACCTTATTATATATAATACCTTCTTTTTACTATATTAAACGGTGCGAAGGTAGCCATAATAATCATAATACGTATAAAAAAAATAAATTTATTTTGCCAAATATTCCAATTCAGTTACCTTTGCATACGATTATAATAAAACAAAAACCATCTGAAACATCATGAGAAAGAAGAAAAACAACAAAAGAAAATACCTCATCATTGTTGGCTGCTGCCTGCTGTTGGCTGTGGTTGCAGTCTACTACTTTTTCTTTGCATCAATGTCGGCAAGCTCTGACACCAAGTATGTCTATATAGACAACGACGACAACATCGACTCGGTATACACCAAAGTTGCCGAGGTGTCAAAGGCAAGCAGAATGACTGGTTTCAAGACTTTGGTACGCCACAGCAAATATGCTGACAACATACGTACCGGACGCTATGCCATCCGACCAGGCGAAGGACCATTCATTGTATTCAGACATATGAAGAATGGATTGCAGACTCCTGTCAACCTTGTAGTGCCGTCTGTACGTACTACCGACCGACTTGCTGCCGAACTTTCCAAAAAACTTATGCTCGACAGTGCCACTATATATCACGCTCTTGCCGACGAAACCACATGCAAGAAGTATGGATACGACACAGCTACCATTGCTGCCATGTTCATACCAAATACATACGACATCTATTGGAACGTTAGCACCGAGAAACTACTCGACCGTATGCAGAAAGAATACCATAAGTTCTGGAACCATGAGCGCACCGAAAAGGCTCGCCTTATAAAACTAACACCTGTAGAGGTGAGCACATTGGCAAGCATAATAGACGAGGAGACTGCCAACGATGGCGAGAAGCCCATGGTTGCAGGCATGTACTACAACCGTCTGATGCTGCGCAACGCAGAATATCCAAATGGTATGCCATTGCAGGCCGACCCAACCATCAAGTTTGCATGGAAACGCTTCGACCTAAAGCGCATCTACAACAACCTCCTGTACATCAACAGTCCATACAACACTTACAAGAACCCAGGATTGCCTCCTGGTCCTATTCGCATACCATCTATAGCAGGTATTGACGCTGTGCTCAACCACGTGCACCACGACTATATATATATGTGTGCCAAGGAAGACTTCAGCGGAACACACAACTTTGCACGTACATACAACGAGCATCTACAGAACGCCAAACGATATAGCGAGGCCCTTAACAAGAGGGGCATTAAATAGGATTTTAACGAATACGTATTCATCGGCTTACGAATACGTATTCGTTTTTTCTCATATATTTTAGGTTTGCACCATTCCTAAAACAATACTAAATGAATATAAACAAAATGCCGGGCTCTTCTCAGAGTCCGGCATCATTATCAATAGGTATTAGTCTTTTCTTAAGGTAAAAAGATTGTATTCAGGATAACACCACAAAGGTAGCGCTTTTAAAACTAACCTCCAAATATATTATTATGTTATAAAGCATATTATTACTTTTATCCTCCACACAACTTTCTACGACACATTTTTATATATACCAATACATTTCTTTATACATACCTACATTTTCCCAAACAATACAGCCAGAACAAATGACATAAATCAATATATGAAACATTTAAACTTTAAAACCAAGAAAAACACTCAAAACATTTGGTAGTATAAAAAGAAATGCCTACCTTTGCACTCGCAATTAAGAAACACACCCAATTGCAAATAAAGATTGGCTCCGTAGCTCAACTGAATAGAGCATCTGACTACGGATCAGAAGGTTGCAGGTTTGAATCCTGCCGGAGTCACCAAGTTGTACTAAATTACCCTTTAAAGAGAATGTTATTTATTTAACATTCTCTTTTTTTGTATATAAATATCCGTTACTACAAACTACCAATAAGCAAGTTTTCACCCATTAGACAATGCTCATGCCGAGCGTAATAATAAAAAAAGCCGCTGACATGCAGCGACTTTTTAAACTATAGGGTGGAGCTGGTGGGATTCGAACCCACGTCCAAACAGGGAAACCATATGCTTTCTACATGCTTATTCCAGCCTTCGGTTTTCGTGCTGCGACAAGACCTGGACCACCAATCGCAACCTTATCCTCTAAAATTTCATCAATGCACCGAGGCATACACAGACTATTTCCGATTTACCTGCACCGCTTGACCCTCAGATTCGGAACAACATCCTTGGAGCGATGTCTCGTTCCGCCAACCTTGTGGCGGAATAAAGCTAATCTACTGTACTTCGATTAAGCAGCGAGAGCGTAGTTGTTTTCGCCAATTAAATTTTTGATCACTCAGATTAAGGAGCTAGCCATCGAGGCTCCGCATGCTTACATACCATTTCATCCCGCTGTCAAATCCAGTCAACCCCGAGATGTTAGCATGATGCGTGACAATAAAACACAATATGCCACAAGTTAAATAATGAATGCAAAGATATAAATAAATACTGAAATATCAAAAAGATTAACTCTTTTTATTCGTTTATTATATAAAATATGTTACCTTTGCATAGTTAATGCAATATTTGAGCCATATTGCGGTTATTAAAAAGAAAAGCGAAAAAGCAATAGTGAGTAATCAAAAACGAAAGAGGTAGACAATCTCAAATGTAGCTATGACGATTGCTATGCTGCACAATATTTTTTAAGTAAAAAAAAGTAGATAAAGACAATAGAAAAATGGAAGAACAAAAAAAGGATGTCATAAACCTTGCAGAGGTTTTCCAACACCTAAAGAAGAAGAAGAAAGTATTCTTTATCGTATTACCCATTGTGTTTGTACTGTCGGGCTTGTATATATTTCCACAACCGCGATATTACCGTTGCAGCGTGATGCTTGCACCAGAAAGCACCAGTGAATCTTCCGTAGGTGGATTATCATCTCTCGCATCGCAGTTCGGCGTAGATCTTGGTAGCGGAAGCCATGATGCCATTTATCCGCTGTTGTATCCCGATCTTGTCAGTTCAAATGGTTTTGTTATCGGATTACTCGGGATTAAAGTTACCACTGCTGACAACACTGTCCATACAGACTATTACACCTATATGCGCGAATACCAAAAGAAAAATCCTGTAATGGCACCATTCAGGACTATAAGGTATTCTATTGAGTCACTCTTTACAAAGAAGGACACCACACCCACTACAAAAAAAACTTCGGAAATAAACCCATTCAGAATGTCGAAGAGGGATGCGGATCTACTTGGTACCATAAAAGGCAAGATAAGCTGTAATGTTGACAAGAAAACCGAGGTAATAACGATAGCGGTAGAAGATCAAGATCCGCTTGTGTGTGCTGTTATGGCAGACTCTGTGCGCTGTCATCTACAAAGCTTCATAACACGCTACCGTACAAACAAGGCCCGCATTGACGTGAAGCATTATGAACAACTCACATTAAACGCAAAGAAGGAATATGAGGCATGTGTGAAAAAATACAGTGCATATTGTGATGCGAATCAGGATGTGACGTTGCAGTCATTCATATCGCAACGCGACGAGCTTGAAAATGAAATGCAGCTTAAGTTCAACACATACTCTGCTCTGCGTACTCAGCTTGAGGCAACGAAAACAAAGTTGCAGGAAAAGACCCCTGCATTCACTACCTTGCAGAGTGCCACAGTGCCAGTGTTGCCAGCAGGTCCGAAGCGTATGCTCTTCATACTTGGTATGTGTTTCCTTACAACATTCTTCACAGCCCTGTGGCTTGTGCGCAAGAATCTGTTTATGAAGGATTAATGACTGTCACGATATGCAGAAGATAAGAATATTATCGCTTTCATTTAAAAAGATACCACTGTGTTTCAAGCGGTTTTCGTTGAGTTTCAATTTACAAGAGATGACGTTATTACCATTCTGTATGGTATTCGTTAGTATTGTAAATATGTGTCTCAGTTTGGCTAGTCTTGAGATGCAAATGCTGTCGTATATGGTGCTTGGAGGTGTCATTCTAAGTTTTCTGTTCATGCTTACGCTTATCATTCATAGCAATAAGATATCAAGGTACGGCTTTATATATTTCCTTTTCATGTCGACACTAGTTGGGTTGTCGTTCGTGAATCAAGTGGACTACAAAAACGCTATATATTTCTCGATGGCAATATGGTTGAATTTGATGCTCTTTAGATACTTTAGCAACAGAATAAAGATGATACTTTCTTCATATGCGATAGCCCTGTCTTTCTGTGTATATGTCAATTTTGCCCATTTGCTTGCAAATCCGATGATGTGGATGGTAGACGATACAAAAGAAGCTGTGGGGTATCTGTTGGGAGGCAACTACAACCAGATGGGATGCAGAATGATGATTGCTGTATTGGCAAATTGGATGTGCGTAAAGTTTTCGCGTTTGTGGATGATAAACTTCATTCTGGTTTGTACGGTAGGAATAGCTACGCTTGCAATCGTTGGCTCAATGACATCGCTGTCAATGATCATTGTATTCTTCGCATTCTGTCTTGTGCCATCTGGAAAATTACGCAAGATAGGTATTTACAGTATATTCACAGCCTTTGTGCTGTTTCAGGTATTTGTTGTTTTCAACGGCAGAGGATTAGAGAACAACGAACTGGCTGTATATGTTATTGAAGATGTGTTGAAGAAGGATATGACATTCACATACAGAACGTATATGTGGGAAAGCGCGCTCAACATTATTGAAAAATCTCCAATCTTTGGATGGGGATTGCCAACCTCTGAATGGTATGATTCCAATATGTCATCATTTGCTATTGGTCCGCACAACTTCATACTGTCAATTCTGATAAACGGTGGTGTTGTTCTGCTTACATTATATATAGTTATATGCGTCATGACATGGAGATCAATAAGTTCATATATGGATAGGAAAGATGCTCAGATACTAGTTTTCGGACTTTTGGCCCTGTGGTTCATGTCGCTGATGGAAATGTATCCGTACACGATAATGTTTTTTGCCATGATGCTGGTGTCATATTATAAATATATGCCAGGTGTGGTGAATGAAAAAACAACAACAAACGGTGGGTTGAAAAACGAAAATACAGATTATGAAAGAAAATACCAACAAATCGATTGCCATTAACTCTATAATCCTAAACATCAGGCTAGTGATAGTCTCGGTGTGCGGATTGCTGTACACCAGATTCAGCCTGCAGGCACTTGGTGTTACCGACTATGGATTGTTTTCAGTCATAGCCTGTATCATATCTTTCTCGAGCATTATAAATACCATAATGGTGGTTACATCAAACCGCTTTATAGCTATGGCTATAGGCAAGGGAAACACTGAGGAAGCGTGCCGCACATTCAACGTGAATCTTGTGATACACTTACTTATTGCCATGTTGACATTAGTGGTGGCTTTGCCCATAGGACATTGGTATATAAGCAACTATGTGAACTATTCGGGAGATATGGCAAACGTATACGTGGTGTTCGACATATCTGTGGCGGCATCTGCAGTGTCGTTTGTAGGTGTACCGTATAACGGATTGCTTATGTCACGCGAACGCTTTTTCGTGTTTTGCGCAGCTGATGTGGTGGCTAGTGTGGTAAAACTTGTAGTTACATATCTGATGATATACCATTTTGAACACAAGTTACTTGTCTATGCTCTTGTAAACGCATTTATGACTGCTTTTCCAACAGTTGTATTCTTTGTGTATTGCAGTAAGTATTTCAAAGATATTGTGCGTTTCTGTTTCGTGCGTGAAATACGCAAGTATGTTGAGGTGTTGAAGTTCTCTGCGGCTGTAGGCTATGGTGCAGTGGCTTTACTGTTACAGACGCAAGGCGGCGCATTGATTATCAATATGTTCTTCAATACAGCGATGAATGCAGGACTTGCAGTAGCAAACGCCGTGAACAATATTTTGCAGACCTTCGCCAACAATGTGCAGAAGCCTATTTCGCCACAGATAGTAAAGAACTATGCAACGGGTAATATGCCGAGGTGCACCTATCTTGTATGCCTTGCCTCTAAGGCTACATATCTTTCTATGTTTATGGTGTCTATTCCGTTCCTCATAATTCCTGAAAGTCTGCTGAAACTATGGCTATCAGATGTACCTCCCTATGCTGAATGTTTTACCAGATTGCTTATAATTGATACGCTCATATTCAGCATAAATGCAGGAATCAATGACTTTGTGTTTGCCACTGGCAGAGTAAAACAATATCAGTTAATTGTGAACTCATTGGTGATATTATCAGTAATTGTCGGATATTTTGTAATAAGACATTATATGAAAGCGGAAACTCTATTCTATGTATACATCGCTTTTTCTTTTATAGTGTTTTTGGTCAGACCGTTCATACTTGTGCGCATTTCACATTTCGACATAAGGCGTCTTGTATATGATTCGTACATCCCTGTACTGATGGTTACAGCACTTTTCATGCCAATATTCTTGACAAGGTCGTTCATGCATCCAATAGCGTGTGTTGCTGTAGCTTACCTGTACTTCGCGGTACTTGTGTATTTCGTTGCGCTAAAAAAGAAAGAACGCAGCTGGATAGTAGCAGCCGTATTGGAACGTTTTAGAAGAAGCTTATAAATTAAAACAGAATAAACACAATAAGAATGACTATAGAGCGTTCATATGATAACGGTTCTATAAACATTAGAATAATATATATATTTAAAACATTTATGGATATAATAAAGTCATTATTGGTTATAAAGAAATTCCTGTGGAATATCAAAATATACATCTTGGGACACTATTTCCCCAAGCAGCTGATAGAATACCGCTTCAAGGGAGTATACAACAGAAAATTTGACTGGAATAATCCTCAGACATTCGACGAAAAGGTAAATTGGTCTAAATTGATGGCCGACACTACAGAGTGGCCGCACTTGGCTGATAAATATGCCGTAAGAAAATTTGTTGAGGAAAAAGGATATGCGGATTCACTGGTCACTTTGTATGGAAAATGGGATAAAGTTGAAGATATAGATTGGAGTAAACTGCCCGACAGATTCGTTATGAAGGTAAACAATGGCAGTGGTGATATTATTATATGCAAGGATAAGGCACACCTCAACATAGAGGAATGTAAGCGACATTTCAGTAAATTGTTGAAAAAGAAATTCGGATATGATATGGGGGAATTGCATTACAACAAGATAAAGCCATGTATTATAGCAGAAGAACTGCTTGACGCTGAATGTCAGGCGTTCAAATCAAGCTCTCTTATCGATTACAAGATTTTCTCCTATGATGGAAAACCTGCTTATATTTGGGTCAGCTTCAACCGTACACCGCATACACTTGATGTTGCTGTTTACGATACAGACTGGAAATTTCATCCTGAGTATTCCAGAACAACAGAACATTTTAGACTCTACAATCATGAACTGCCACGCCCTGCATCATTAGACAAGATGTTGGAAATGGCTTCAACCCTATCAAAAGGATTTCCATTTGTGCGTGTAGATTTATATGAAGTAGGAAACACTCCCTATTTTGGAGAAATGACTTTCACACCTGGTGCAGGATACAATGATGATTATCCTGAAGAATTCCAGAAGAAGCTGGGAGATCTTTTCCTGATTGAACGTAAAAGTTAACAATAACTTTTTTCGCATATGAGAAATATAGTCCAGACATCTTCTGATATAGTTCTATCCATCGTTATGCCCGTGTTCAACCATCACAGCGATGTGAGGGAAATGATAGACAGCATACTTGCCAACACTTTCGGTGATTGGGAATTGCTTACTGTAGACGATGGTTCTGATAGCGAAACCATTGAACTGATTGAACGTTATGCTGCTTCTGACAAACGAATACGCCTAATAAAGCGCGATAGGCAACCAAAAGGAGCCCAGACTTGCCGCAATATAGGACTGTGCGAAGCGAGAGGAGAATTTGTCGTATTCTTTGACTCCGACGATTTCATTATGCCTTATTGCCTGCAGCAACGAGTTGAGCAGATGAAGGCCCATGAAGAACTCGATTTCATGGTGTTCCCTTCGGGCATATATACGGATAGAATTTTCCATACCAAAGGCTATGCCTCAATGTATGGCTATCATATATATACAGATGATGTAGAACAGTTTTCCAGCCGTCAGCTACCATTTATAGTATGGAACAATATATACAGGCGTGATGCTTTGTTGTCACACAGTCTGTGTTGGGACGAGCATCTGCTTTCGCTTCAAGATGCCGACTTTAATATTTCGGCGATAGCGGCAGGTTTGCGGTATTCATATGCCGAGAATGCAAAGCCTGACTATGGATATCGTATAGCAAGCACCTCTTCTGTGTCAAAGAACATAAAAGGGGTGCGCCATCACGAAAGCCATGTATATGCCAACAGGAAAATGTGGAGCGTTATACAAAATGCCTATGGCAGAAAATACAACAGGGCATTGTACCACGGAACTTTGAACATATATAATGCAGGTTTGTCGGGTAGAGGGATTGACAGTAGATTTGCAAAGGCTCTTATGGAAAGTTTGAAAGGCAAAAGCTGTTTGTACCGTTTCGTTTTCGGTATTCAGATAAACACAACACTGATTTTGCAGAAAATCATACCATCAAAGATGGCGCGACAGTTGCCAATGGCATTCTATCTGACAAAAGCGACGAAACTGCGTAAGCGTAAGGCTGATATAATAAAAGCCCTGCTTGCAGGAAAAGATCAAAAAAACGAGAAATGACATGAAAAGGGTTTCTGTAGTTATAGTAACATACCGTTCGGAAAAAGACATATACGACTGTTTGGCCTCTTTGTTCAAATGGGCGGATATTCCGCGCGAAGAACTTGAAGTGATTGTTGTTGACAACAACAGTCCCGAAGCAGATCGTATGTTCAACGGCATTCGAAGAATCTACGGCGACGAGATTGTTCTTGTTAACAACACGAACAATGGCGGCTACGGACAAGGCAACAATGTTGGAATACGGCGTGCCAAGGCACCAGTGATAATGATTATGAATCCTGATGTACGGCTCAATTCACATGTCTTCAATCATGCCCTTTCCATCTTTGCTCAGAAACAATATGTAGGTATATACGGATTGACACAGATGGTATCGGAAAACAGAAAATGTGGAACGTCGTTCAACACCACACATATGATGAACGGTTATCTGCGTATACTGCTTACTGGTATTTCCAACCGTTTCAATATATTTTTACCATCATGTATGTATGTATCTGGGGCTTGCTTCTTCATCCGTCGTGATTCATTTGAAAAGGCTGGGCTGTTTGATGAAAGTATATTTATGTATGGCGAGGAAGACGATGTTTGGTATAGAATGCGCAGAATCGGCCAAAAGACTATGTTCGATGCTTCATCGACATACATCCATCTTACGGATGAACGCAAGACCGATGCTAATTACGAACTCAAGATGCTACGCTCCGTAATATATGTGAACAGTAAATATGGTTTTCCTGCAATACGCACTCTTAGGGAAGAACGTCGCAGTCTGCATATATTGCGCTTTCGCCAATGGCTGAAGTCTTTCATAAGTGGGCACGGATACGAGCTTGATGTTTATCGTGAATACGACGGTCTTATCCGCCAAATGATAAAAGAAGAGAGAAAGCACAAAAAGGAGAAAATGTAATAATAACTCAAGTTCAGAGAATTCAGAAGTTAAAGGAGTTTTTCGCAAAGCTCAAGGAAGCTTCACTCCCTTCGGTCATTAGAATTTATAGCCATACTCTTTTTGCTGAATATTCAGCTATAAGGCATACGGCTTTAAATTCTGTAACTTCTGAACTTGCGAAAGTTCAAATAATAGCATTAAAGTAATTAAAATGTATAAGATTCCTGTATTGTTTGTTGTTTTCAAGCGCAAGGATGTGTCGCTTAGAAGCTTAGAGAGACTTAAGGAGATAAAACCTTCTAAATTATATATTGCTGGTGATGGACCTCGTAAAGGTGTTGCTGGCGAAGCAGAGGCAGTGGCAGAAACACGCAAGGCAATACTTGATGCCATCGACTGGGATTGTGATGTACACACCAACTTTCAGAAAGCCAATCTCGGCTGTAGTATGGGAGTATATACAGCCATTAATTGGTTGTTTGAGAACGAGGAGCGTGGCATCATCATTGAGGACGACTGCGTGATGCGCGACAGCTTCTTTCCTTTTGTCGAGGAAATGCTTGACCGTTATGCTGACGACACACGCATCGGACTTGTTGATGGAGCCAACTATATAGAGCATGTCGACATGCCCGACTCATATGTGTTCAGTCGTTATAAGTCGACCAATGGATGGGCATCATGGCGCAGAGCATGGCGACTGATGGATATGGATATGTCGTGGCGTGGAACGAAGTATGAATTGTCGGTCATCAAGAATATGGGCTACAAGTCGAAGGATGTGCGCTATTGGAAGTATCGCCTCAAGGCTGTCGACCTCAATGATGTGAGTGCATGGGACTGGCAGTGGTATTTCACACTTGCTGCCAACAATATGCTCGGCATCACTCCTAAATACAATCTTACTACAAACATTGGATTTGGTGAAGGTGCAACCCACACTACAGAGGGATCTACCCCATCGCAGTATATTTCTACTCGCGACCTTAGCTTCCCTCTCCGTCATCCCAAGTTTGTTGTGCCCTATCAGCCGTTTGAGCGTGCCTTCTATAATTCCAACAACACATTGTTCAACCGCATCAAGCAGTTATTCCCGTTTTGGTTCAAGAATATATTAAAAAAAATAGTAAGAGGATAAATAGATATGAAATTGAAGATATATACAGACAAAGGAGTATACAAGTATAAGTTCGTTCCCATTTTTGAGGGAATAAAGCCTATTAACAAGGATATAGCAAGAGAAAATCTTGCTATACTGAAAAGGGTGTGCGAGAATGCTGGCATAACATTCATACTCTTCTACGGTACTCTTTTGGGAGCCATGAGGGAACATGACTTCATCGACCACGACGAGGATATAGATCTAGTACTCTACAAGGACGAAATGAGAAAATTCGAGAACCAGCTATTCCGTCTACGTGAACTAGGATTCGAGGTGGCGCGCTATGAACGTCGCGGATTTATGTCGATAATCCGTAAGGGCGAATATATCGATTTGTACTTCTACAAGCAGTATCCTGGCAATCCTGACATCTACTACTGCTGTCAAGATATGTGCAAGAAAGAGTTCATTTTCGACCTAATGCCTTATACATTCCAAAACGACACGTATCTGGTTCCGCGCAACTACTTAGACTATTTTGAGTATTATTTCGGCAGTAACTGGCGTACGCCAATACAAAAATTCGACTTCAATATGAACAAGTTCGAACTGGCGAAGCAATATATGGTACAGTATGTGAAAAATCTGCTCCCCGTGTCGTTGATTGAAAAGATGCAGATGCGAAAGGACAAGCCACTACACGAAAAATGGTTGTCTAAAATACATCACTAGTGTACACAATATCTCTACAACTAACTATATTTAGATTATTCCAATGAGTACTCGGCGTTTTATTAAAATAGATATCAATAAGAATATTTGGTGACATTAAGTTTCAAACCTTCCTAAACCCAATTACTTACAAACTAACAACAATGAATATTAAGATTCTTTCTGGAGTGGTGGCTTCTATTGCTATGCTCCTACCCGCTATGGCATCGGGACAAACTGCCAACTTCAACATCATTCCACAACCACAAAAGGTGGAGGTTGCACAATCGGCTGCTCCATTTATACTCGATCAGAACACACGCATTAGCATTGCTAAGGGCAACCTAAAGAACAATGCCAATATGCTGGCACAGTACATCGAGCAGTCTACCGGATTACGTCCTGTCGTAGGCAAGGCAACCAAAGGCGGTCTTACTATAACACTCGACATCGACAAGACCATCAACAATGCCGAAGGCTACACTCTAAAAGTGGACAGCAAACAAATACGTATCTGTGGTGCTACACCAGCTGGTGTATTCTATGGTATACAAACACTACGCAAGTCGTTGCCTATAGTTAGCGGCAAGGCAGTAAAGGTTGAGATTCCTGCTGTCAACATTACAGACGCTCCGCGATTTGCCTATCGTGGCACTCATCTCGATGTATCTCGACACTTTGTTCCTACCGACTCTATTCGTACATTCATCGATATGTTGGCTTTGCACAACATCAACCGATTCCACTGGCATCTTACAGACGACCAAGGTTGGCGCATAGAGATAAAGAAGTATCCTTTGCTTACTGCTGTTGGCTCTAAGCGTGCCCAGACAGTTATAGGTCACAATTCTGGCAAGTACGATGGCAAGCCTTATGGTGGATTCTATACACAGAAGGAGATTCGCGACATCGTTAAATATGCAGCCGACCGCTATATCACCATAGTTCCCGAGATTGATCTTCCAGGACATATGCAAGCTGCACTTGCCGCTTATCCAGATATGGGTTGCACAGGTGGTCCATATAAGGTATGGGAGATATGGGGTGTATCCGACAATGTGCTGTGTGCTGGAAACGATAAGACAATGAAGTTTATCGACGATGTATTAAGAGAAGTTGTGGGGTTGTTCCCTTCTAAATACATACACGTAGGCGGCGACGAGTGTCCTAAGACACAGTGGCAAAAGTGTCCTAAGTGTCAGGCACGTATCAAGGCTTTGCACCTTGAGGCTAAGGATGGACATACAGCCGAGGAGCGTCTGCAGAGTTATGTCATTACACATGCAACTAAGTTCCTTAAGTCACTTGGCCGAAACATTGTTGGTTGGGACGAGATACTTGAAGGCGGACTTGCCGATGGTGCTACCGTTATGTCATGGCGTGGAGAGAGTGGCGGAATAGCCGCAGCCAAGCAGAACCACGATGTTATAATGACTCCTAACACATATCTCTATTTCGACTATTACCAGTCGCTTGACAAGGCTAACGAGCCTGAAGCCATAGGTGGTTACCTTCCTCTTGAGCGCGTATACTCTTACGAGCCTATGCCTAAGGAACTAACATCCGAGGAGGCTCGTCACATTATCGGCGTACAGGCCAATATATGGACCGAGTATATGCCTACATTTAAGCAGATGCAGTATATGGCCTTACCACGATTGGCTGCATTGAGCGAGGTGCAGTGGAGCCAACCTGAACAGAAGAACTACAAGGACTTTGCCTGTCGTCTTATCGACTTTGCCCAGCGTTACGAGCAACTTGGCTACAACTATGCCAAGCATATGTACAACGTGGCTATTAATGTAGACAGCGACACCAAGTGGCAAGAGGATGTAGTGCGCCTTACAACTGCTGGCAATGCAGAGATACGCTATACACTCGATGGCTCTATGCCTACAATGTCAAGTGCATTGTATACTGGTCCGATGCATCTGCAGAAGTCGGCTGACATACGTGCTGCTGCCTTTCGCAACGGCAAGAGAAGCAATGTTATAAGCCAATCAATATCGTTCAACAAGGCCACTACTTGCCCTGTAACTCTGCTTCAGTCCACACACAAAAGCTATACATACGAGGGTGCAACAGTACTTACAGATGGTATTATAGGCGATGCTGCATATAGCACTGGACGATGGTTGGGATTCTGTGGTAACGATCTTGAGGCTGTTATAGACCTTAAGAAACCTACCGACTTCTCTGAAGTAGGCTTCAATACTTGTGTGGAAAAGGGTTCATGGGTATTTGACGCACGTGGCATTGAGGTTAGCGTGTCGCAAGACGGCAAGACATTCACTACTGTTGCAACAAAGGCTCTGCCTGCAATGGAGGAGAAAGATGCCAACAAGATATACAATCACCAGATTGACTTTACTCCAACAAAGGCCCGTTATATTAAGGTTCTCGTTAAGTCGGAACACAGCATACCGGCATGGCACGGTGGCAAAGGCAAACCAGGCTTCTTGTTTGTGGATGAGATTTGCGTGAAGTAAGGGATGTATAAAAGGGGAGTTATTGGAAGTTAAGAAGAAGTTAATCCATCTACGATGGATGGAAGTTAACAGACTTATGTTTTGTTTACAACAATATATACATATGTCTGCTAACTTCGGTTAACTTCTTCTTAACTTCCAATAACTCCCCTTTTTATATCTTCTCGTTTATATACGATACAATGTATTACTCAGCGCGGAAGCTTGAGAGGTCTTCCTTGACAAAGTTAGTGATGTAAGCATGCTCGCCAAATACATTAGCCTGAGCCATGCGTACATATACATTAGCACTCTTGGCAAAGAGTTCAGCCGAACGTGTAGCGTCTTCGAGGATGAGGAGCGACATGATTATCTCGCAAGTCATATTATATAGACGACGTGCAAGGAAGTCGTGCATCTCCTGATCCTGAGCCTCCTTAACATACTCGAGAGCCTGCTCGTAGAGCTTAACCATCTCTTCTACACGAGCCTTCAATGGCTTCAACTCTTCGGCAACATCCTTCTCAAGCATCTCCTTGATGATGCCGAGGTATGTACCGTTAGAGATATAGCGGATGGCAGCCACTACCTGAAGCTGTGTTGTACCCTCGTAGATAGAGAAGATACGTGCATCACGATACAAACGCTGGCTCTTGTACTCCATGATGAAGCCCGAACCGCCATGTACTTGTATTGCATCATAGGTATTCTGGTTGGCATACTCAGAGTTCATACCCTTAGCCAACGGAGTAAAGGCATCGGCAAGACGCGAGTACTTCTTCAGTTCCTGACGCTCCTCGGCTGTAAGCTTACGCTCACGCGAGATATCCTCAAGAGCCTTATAGATATCTACATAGCGTGCTGTCTGATAAAGTATAGAACGACCTGCATCGAGCTTAGCCTTAATGCGGGCAATCATATCGTATACAGCAGGGAACTTTACTATCTCTGTATCAAACTGCTTGCGCTCACGTGCATACTTCAAAGCCTCATCATAAGCAGCCTGGCTTACACCTACCGACTGTGCCGCAATACCAAGACGCGCACCGTTCATAAGAGCCATAACATACTTGATAAGACCCAAACGTGTAGAACCGCAGAGCTCAGCCTTAGCATTCTTGTAAACAAGCTCGCATGTAGGAGAACCATGAATACCAAGCTTATGCTCGATATGACGAACAGTTACGCCACCATCACGCTTGTCGTAGATGAACATAGACAAACCACGACCGTCACGTGTACCTTCCTCAGAACGTGCAAGTACAAGGTGAATATCAGAGTCGCCATTGGTGATGAAACGCTTAACACCATTCAAGCGCCATGTACCATCCTCGTCCTGTGTTGCCTTAAGCATAACACGCTGAAGGTCGGAACCTGCATCAGGCTCGGTTAGGTCCATAGACATTGTCTCGCCTGCACATACACGAGGAATGTATTTCTGGCGCTGCTCCTCCGAACCGAACTCGTACAGAGTCTCGATACAATCCTGAAGCGACCAAATGTTCTGGAAACCCGCATCTGCACAAGATACAATCTCCGAAGCCATAGAGTACGGAGTGATAGGCATGTTAAGGCCATTGTAACGGCGAGGCATAGAGATACCCCATAATCCAGCCTGACGAGTAGCCTCAATATTCTCGTAGGTCTTAGATGCATAATGCATACGACCGTCTACGAGGTGTGGACCCTCAAGGTCTACATCCTCCGAGTTAGGCTCGATGATGTTGGCAGCGATATCGCCGGTAATCTCAAGCACACGCTTATAGTTCTCGATAGCGTCCTCAAAGTCAACGGGCGCATCCTCAAATTTATCTTTATCAGCATAGTTGCGCTCCTTGAGCTCTACAACACGCTGCATTTCCGGGTGATTAAGATAGAAATCGTACTCCGGATGGTCGGTATAATAGTTAGCCATTGTTTTTTTAAAGAATTTAGAGAATTTAAAGAAGTTAGAGAAGTTAGAGCCATATGCTGTTCTCCTACATTCTTAAGAATTTAGAGAATTTAAAGAAATTAGAGAAGTTAGAGCCATATGCTATTCTCCTACATATTACTTGTTATCATAGCTACAACTCGTCTGCAAAGGAAGATTCTTTTATTTTTCTTCCATAGGCATTAAGGAGCCTACTGACATCTTCAATTAAACCATTAAGTTGTTCATATTCGTCTGTAGAAATGTATGCTAAGTCTTTTGACAGAATAACATAATATCTACATTCTTCCAAACTGCCTTGACTTATATTTATAAATCGCAGTTTGTCAGCTTTGCTCAGTTTCCTATATCCTTCTGCTATATTCGCAGGTATAGATACGGCAGCACGCTGAAATTGAGAACACAATCCAAATCTCTCTATGTTTGGGAATTTGCAGGATATATTATATACAAGCAAAACAAAAGCGTGAGCTTTTTGCCATACTATCAAGTCTTTGAATGAGGTACTCATATAACAATATTAATGATTATATTCAAGTGCCAAAAGTAAGATTTATATAGTAGTTAAAGAAGTTTTTGCTTGGCAAGCGGCAATGCTGAATTTAACCAATGGTTCTTTTGCAGAAAGACATATGGCTTTAACTTCTAACGACCGTAGGGAGCGATAACTTCTTCAACTTCTATAACTTCTTCAAAATCTACTTATTGTTCGCTTTATAATACTTGATGAGTTTCGGAAGCACCTCTTCAACAGTGCCTGTGATGACGTAGTCGGCAATCTTGTTGATAGGAGCATCTGGGTCGTTGTTAACAGAGATGATGATGCCTGAATCCTGCATACCAGCAATATGCTGAATCTGTCCTGATATACCGCAAGCTATATACACCTTAGGATGAACAGTAACACCAGTCTGACCAATCTGACGGTCGTGGTCGCACCAACCAGCGTCTACAGCAGCACGACTTGCACCAACCTCACCATGAAGTTCCTTAGCAAGCTGGAACAGCATGTCGAAGTTTTCCTTTGAGCCAACACCATAACCACCGGCTACAACGATAGGAGCACCCTTAAGGTTGTGCTTAGCAGCCTCTACATGACGGTCGAGCACCTTAACAACAAAGTCTGCCTCTGGCACATACTTAGCTACATCTGGATAAACAACCTCGCCCTTAGACTCGCCTTCATAAATGGCCTTCTGCATAACACCGCTACGTACGGTAGCCATCTGTGGACGATGATCGGGGTTAACGATAGTTGCTACGATGTTTCCACCAAATGCCGGACGAATCTGATAAAGCAGATTATCGTAGTGAGTACCACTCTTCTTGTCGTCGTAGTCGCCAATCTCAAGCTCTGTACAATCGGCTGTCAAGCCACTTGTAAGCGATGAAGATACGCGCGGACCAAGGTCGCGACCAATAACAGTTGCACCCATAAGTGCTATCTGCGGTTTCTCCTCCTTAAAGAGATTTACAAGGATGTCGGTATGAGGAGCAGATGTGTATGGGAACAATCCCTCAGCGTCGAAAACGAAAAGCTTGTCGACACCGTAAGGCAGTATCTGATCCTCCACCTTGCCCTTGATGCCAGTACCAGCAACAATAGCATTGAGGTCGACACCAAGCTGGTTGGCAAGCTTGCGACCCTTGGTGAGAAGTTCCTGAGACACTTCCTGAACCTGAGTGCCTTCTATCTCGCAATATACAAATACGTTGTTCATAATCGATTTTTTTTTAGAATTTAAAGAAAGAAAAGAAGTTATCGCTTCGCTAAGAATTTAAAGCCATTACCTTATTATATATACATATATGCAAAAGCATACGGCTATAACTTCTTCAACTTCTATAATTCCTTTAACTTCTCACTTTATCCAATGATTTTTTCGTCCAACAATTCCTTAATGAGACCCTCGATATCGGTGTCGCTGCCAGTAAGGCTCTTGCTCTCCTTAGCCTGGAACACAATGTTCTTAACAGCCTTTACCTTTGTAGGCGAACCGCTCAATCCACACTGCTGTGGGTCGCCATCTACATCGGCAACAGTCCACTGATTGAGTGTGAGATAAGGACGTTCTTCATAGAGATAGTTGTACTTATCCTCAGCCTTACGTTCCATAGGAGCTGTGGCACGCTTGTACTTCATAACAAGCTTTGCATTAGCAGGACGGCAAGGAGCTGCCGAACCAGTAACAGTAACCACGAGTGGCATAGGAGCCTCAACAGTTTCTACACCTCCATCAATATGGCGACGTATAGTAAGCTTACCGTCTTCGCACTTAAGTATTTCCTCAGCATATGTAACCTGAGACAATCCCAGCTTCTGTGCAACCTGCGGACCAACCTGTGCTGTATCGCCATCAATGGCCTGACGTCCGCCGATAACAACATCCACATCGCCAATCTTCTGAATGGCAGTAGCAAGAGCATAAGATGTGGCAAGTGTATCAGCACCAGCAAACAAACGGTCTGTAAGCAACCATCCTGTATCTGCTCCGCGATACAAACCTTGGCGAATAACCTCGGCTGCACGGGGAGGACCCATGGTCAATATACCTACTGTTGAGCCAGGATTCTGCTCCTTAAGACGCAGAGCCTGCTCCAACGCATTAAGATCTTCGGGGTTGAAGATAGCCGGCAATGCAGCACGATTGACAGTACCTTCGGCTGTCATAGCGTCCTTGCCGACATTTCGTGTGTCGGGTACTTGCTTGGCAAGTACAACAATTTTCAAACTCATGTTGTTAATAAATTATTGTAGTTTCAATGTTGCAAAAGTAATAACTTTATGTTACGCAGCCAAATATAAGCCTCGAAAAATACACAAAACCATCCGTATTTGTGTACAAATGAAACACTTCTCACCTTATTATATATTATATATTTACAATTTATTTATATCAAGTAGATTACAATAATCATAAAAAATTCATACGTTTCTCGTATATTATACGTAACTTTGCAGCACAAATTTTCAATAAGAAAGCATAATATTAGAATTTATGGGAGGCATATTCGGCACCATTACCAAGAAGAGCTGTGTGGCAGACGTCTTCTATGGCACTGACTACAACTCACATCTCGGAACACGCCGTGGCGGTTTGGCGATGTACAGTAAAGAAAAGGGGTTCGTACGTTCGATTCACAATTTGGAAAGTTCTTACTTCCGTTCCAAGTTTGAACCAACACTCGACCGTTTTAAAGGTTGCACAGCGGGTATCGGCGTTATAAGCGACACCGACGCTCAGCCGCTTGTAATCAACTCTCACCTCGGACGTTTTGCCATCTGCACAGTTGCTAAGATTGCAAACCTTGAGGAACTAACTCAGAAACAGCTTGAAAACAATATGCACTTTGCCGAACTCTCGCAAAGCGCTACAAACCAAACCGAACTGGTGGCCTTGCTCATTATTCAAGGCAAAACGTTCAAGGAGGGTATAGAGAACGTATACCACAACATCAAGGGCTCATGCACCATGATGATTATGACCGAAAACTCGATTATCTGCGCCCGAGACGCATGGGGACGCACACCTATAATTATAGGCAAGAAGGATGGAGCTTATGCTGCTTCGAGCGAGTCTACATCATTCCCTAATCTTGATTACGAAGAATGCTACAACGTAGGACCAGGCGAGATTGTTGAGCTTACCGCCGATAGCATGACTCAGCTTCGTCCTGCCAACAAGAAGATGCAGATTTGCTCGTTCTTGTGGGTATACTATGGATTCCCTACATCCACATACGAGGGCAAAAATGTTGAGGAGGCACGCTTTGCCAATGGATTCAACCTTGCCCAAACAGACGATATTGATGTAGACTGCTGCTCGGGTATACCCGACTCGGGTACTGGTATGGCTATGGGTTATGCCGCAGGAAAAGGTGTGCCTTACCAGCGTTGCATAGCAAAGTATACTCCTACATGGCCACGTTCATTTACACCTGCCAACCAAGAGATGCGCTCGCTCGTTGCCAAGATGAAGCTTATCCCCAACAAGGCTATGCTTAAAGGCAAACGTGTACTATTCTGTGACGACTCTATTGTACGCGGCACCCAGCTACGCGACAATGTAAAGGTTCTGTTCGACCAGGCTGGTCTTAAGGAGTGCCATATGCGTATTGCATGTCCACCATTGGTATATGGCTGTCCATTCATAGGCTTTACATCGTCAAAGAGCGATATGGAGCTTATCACACGCCGCATAATCGAGAAATTTGAAGGCGATGCCAACAAGGACCTCGACAAATATGCCACTACCGACTCACCTCAGTACAAGCGTATGGTAGAAGAGATTCGCAACCAGTTGGGACTTACCTCTCTTAAGTTTAACACTATAGAGCAACTAATCAAGGCCATTGGTCTTCCAAAGTGTCAGGTATGCACCCACTGCTTCGATGGTTCAAGCCAGTACACGCTTGAAGAGCAGGCAGACGAATAAAATACTGGAAACAGCGAATGATTTAAATTGAAATAATTGACATTCCATCCAAAAACAATAATAAATAATGAAGCCGGTTTCAGATGGCATCGAAGCAAACCTCGAAAGCCAATGAAACCGGCTTCTTGAATAGTGGAAACAACAAACCTTGTATAACTAAAAGCAATAGTTTATAATGCAAAAAGGGCGGGATTTCTCACGAAGTCCTACCCTTTTGTCTTGATTTTTTCAAGTGTTCCTTTGTTGTAACTAACAACAATCAAACAAGTCTTTTTACCTCATTAAAACTAACTACCAAAATTTCTCTTATAAAACAAACCTTAATTCAGTAATTAACAAAATCTATAACCAAACCTTCTATTAACTAATACGATACTACTTTCTTTTTTTACACTTGCAAAGTTACAACTTCCACGTAAGATGTAAGCAAAAAGTATATAAAAACTATTGTTTTAGCTGTGCAAACGTTTGATATCACCCATGATTCATACTTTTTTCTTACCTTTGCAATTGGTTTTACTACTACAAGCTGTATATAAATGCAACTTGCTGAAACCAAAACAAATAACATAAACAATAAAATAATGAGAAAGAAAGAGCTCTGCTACATATTGGTAGTGGCAGTATTGGGCGTTTCGTTGTTATTGGGATTCGCCGTTGAAGTGTTTAATTTGAACTTGGGCAGCGCCGCTTGGATAGCCCATTGGGTTTCGTCGCCAATAGCCCTTGCCATTGGTTTTGTATTTGCCTTGATCTTTGGCAAGGCTTTTCCCGACTTCAACAAGACAATGTCGAAGAAACTCCTGCAATACTCTGTCATAGGTCTTGGTTTCGGCATGAATGTCGACAAAGCCATTGCTTCGGGTTCGGAGGGTATGCTTTTCACCATAGTAAGTGTGTTTGGCACACTGGCTTTAGGTTGGTTTTTCGGCAGAAAGCTCCTTGGTGTCGACTCGCAGACAAGCTATCTGCTATCGTCGGGCACCGCTATATGTGGCGGTTCGGCCATAGCAGCAGTAGGTCCGATAATTAAGGCAAAGGCCGAAAGCATGTCGGTAGCACTGGGCGTGGTATTTGTGCTCAATGCCATAGCCCTATTCGTATTCCCCTATATAGGCGACGCCATAGGCATGACAATGAAACAATTTGGCATGTGGGCAGCTATAGCTATACACGACACTTCATCTGTAGTAGGTGCCGGTGCAGCCTACGACCAAATGCACCCAGAGCTTGTTGCATCACAAGGTGTAAGTGCGCTTGAAGTAGCAACAACCATCAAGCTTACGCGTGCCCTGTGGATAGTAGTCTTGGCATTGGTAACACCTTTCTTCTTTCGCAAGTCGTTGGCTGCATCAACCGATGGCGGCTCAAAGCCTTGGTATAAGTGTGTGCCACGCTTTATAGTATGGTTTATTGTGGCTATATTATTCAATACATACATCTTGAGCAATGCTTCGCTTATAGGCGATACAGCAGCAGGCGCAGGCAGCATGTTCAGTGGAGCCGTTAACAAGCTTGCCAAACACCTCATCACACTATCGCTGTTCTTTATAGGTGCTTCGCTAACACGCGAAACACTACGTAGCGTTGGCTTGAAACCTTTGCTGCAAGGCGTAATGTTGTGGATAAGCATAAGCGTGGTTAGCTTGGGATATATATTCTGGGTAGAATAAAAAGGAAGATAAGAAATAAGCCCGTAGGCTTCTGTGTTTTCAGTGAGTTCTGTAGGAACTATATACTAAATGGTCAAGTATATTATATTAAATGGCAAAGTATATTATATTAAATGGCAAAGTATATTAT
>ERZ1034973.13-NODE-13-length-110887-cov-102.579517_pt1 | contig 110887 bp, 79 predicted proteins | sample MGYA00520686_ERZ1034973 | MGnify/ENA primary metagenome ERZ1034973 (study PRJEB33766, sample SAMN09781775) | gut metagenome | biome: gut microbiome | host: Homo sapiens | place: Madagascar | study: EMG produced TPA metagenomics assembly of the PRJNA485056 data...
TGGCTTCTGCTGACTTCTCACGGCAAGCTTTACTCCGCTTCTTTCGTAAAAAAAAACTATTTGAAGCGTCCGTGAGACCTCCTCGGATAAGGGCATTGTCTTTCCATCTTATACCTACTTCATTTACACCAACCATTCCGAATAGCTATGGGACTTTGATTTGTATTGCAATCTTATCCATGGTCATATGCCTTGTATGAAGTTTCTGTCCGTTAGGTCAGATGTTTGCCGCCGGCTTCTTTCAGATTTCACCTCACAATGAACACCCTTGCCTTTGGCTATGTAATTCCCGCTATTAGGGCTTACTCGGGACTTGCACCCGTTAGACAATGCTCATGCCGAGCATACACGAAGACGAGGGGTAGGTTTTTCTTTCCTGCCCCTCGTCCTGTGTGTTATCCTGATATTCTTCTTACTAACTAACTCACTAAACCTATTGTTAACCTAAAACAACAAACTTACTAATTACTCTACTAAATAAACAAACCTATTACTACTTACTAACTAATCTACTAAAACAACAAACATATAACTAACTAATCTACTATAACAATTATCAATAGTCATACTTTCTACGCTTTGAAAGCCACATCTGTATTTATCCTTTATGTATCTCTGTAACCTCTTTGTTTCTGATTACGATGCAAAATTATAAATAGTCAGATAAATTCAAGGACACATATCGTTCAACATACACTATATAATATTCAAGAAGCAAATTTGCTTATTCTATTACCCTAAATGTAACGATAACTATACCTTCTTACGACTTTCTCATAACGTAAAGACGTTTTTTTACCGCACAAAAAACCTAATTGAATGAAAGTAAAATCAGTCAAAGTCAGCAATATATATTAAATGCCAAAGTAATATATATTAAATGGTCAAGTAATAACAGTTCAGAATTATCTTTACATATAGGGTATGGCATCCTTGCCATACCCACTAAATTGGCTGTACAATCATGGCAGAGTGGGTATGGCAGGGATGCCATACCCTCCTACTGGTACATATATAAAAAAACAACCACGCTGCATCTACTGCGGCGTGGCTATCAATTAATAGTAAAGTGATGACTATCAGTTTTTATTCTTTGAGAAGGTATTATTAGGTGATTGTTTAAAGGTATTTTTTGCCGCTCTTGAATTACACAAATCCTTTGAGCGAAAAGTTGTGTCTAATGGTCTCAGTAGGTTGTTATGAAATGATGATAACTTTTACGTCTGCAAAGATAGTTCTATTTTGGTTCATACACAAACTTTTGACAAAAAAACTTCAAAAAAAGTTGATTTTAACATTTATATTCATGTTTTATATCCAAAAATGGCACTTGAACCGTGATTCAAGTGCCATTCTATGCTTTTTTTGACAGATGTCAATATAATGCCTGTTGTTTTTTGACTTGCATCAAAATTGCATTTCCTTTTATTAACAATTGTAATTTATATTACTTGTTGCTCATCTCCGCCTTCTTCACCTTCTTGAACAATTCGGATGCAAACACAAGATCATTTAATCTTTCGTTTGTGGCCCCCATCACGTCATCCTTTGTGCCTTGCCATTCTTTATGGCCTTGGTATATAAAGATGATGTTCTCGCCAATGCCCAGAACCGAATTCATATCATGGGTGTTGATGATGGTAGTCATACCGAAATCCTTGGTTATTGACGACAATAACTCATCTATAACTAGAGATGTATGTGGGTCAAGTCCAGAGTTAGGCTCGTCGCAGAACAGATACTTAGGATTAAGCACAATGGCGCGAGCTATAGCTACACGCTTCTGCATACCACCTGATATCTCGCCTGGAAACTTATTCTGTGCGTCGATAAGATTAACTCGGTCGAGACACTCTTGCGCTCTGCGCACACGTTCACGATAATTCATGGTGGAGAACATATCAAGTGGGAACATAACGTTCTCAAGCACCGAAAGCGAATCGAATAAGGCTGCACTCTGGAATATCATGCCCATCTCGCGTCGCATAAATACCTTCTCCTTCTTGCTCATACCAACAAAGTTGCGCCCGTCATACAGCACATCGCCACTTGTAGGCGTAAGCAATCCCACTAGATTCTTCATTAGCACCGTCTTGCCAGAGCCGCTCTGTCCGATTATGAGGTTGGTCTTGCCGTCCTCAAACACGGCATTGATGTCCTTCAGCACTTCCTTGTCGCCAAACGACTTGCATAGATGTTTTATTTCTATCATAGTACTTTCTTTAACTGAGTAATTGTGTAAGGAACACGTCAGAGAACAATATCAGCACACTTGACGACACTACTGCGTCGGTACTTGCCTTGCCTACCTCCACAGAGCCGCCCTCTACCGAGTAGCCAAAATAGCTTGACACGCTGGATATGATAAAGGCAAACACAAGACTCTTGATGATACTCATCCACATAAACCACGAGTTGAACGAGTGTTGCAAGCCAAGCGTAAGGTCCTCGGGCGACAATATATGGCCTATATATGCCGTGCCGTAGGCTCCAAGTATACCCGTGCACGAGGAGAAGACTACGAGGAACGGCATAATTGTTACCAGTCCAAGTATCTTGGGTAATATAAGATAGTTGGCCGAGTTTACACCCATTATGTCGAGAGCATCTATCTGCTGGGTCACGCGCATTGTGCCAAGTTCGGAGGCGATATTCGATCCCACCTTTCCGGCAAGTATCAAACACATTATACTTGACGAGAACTCAAGCAGCAATATCTCACGTGTGGTATAACCCGACACCCATCTTGGCATCCAGGGACTCTGAATGTTGAGTTTCATCTGTATACATATTACCGCACCGATGAAGAACGATATAAGCAGTACGATGCCGATAGAATCGACACCCAATGCCGACATCTCCTTGACGTATTGCTTAAGAAACATGCGCATACGCTCGGGGCGGGCGAAGGAACGTCCCATTAGTATGAGATAGCGTCCTAAAGTGTTTAAGTATTTAAATATCAACATAATCGTGTCGTTGTTTTGTTTCGTTTTGCAAAAGTAGCAATAAAACGGTAAAAACTATACATCAAGTTTAAGTTTTTATTTTTTATTTGTAGGAAATGATATTTTGTTTTACCTTTGTATCAATAAATATACATATACGAACATGAGTGAAACAGACAACATAAAAATGGAAGGTCAGCCCGTTGTGGAGCAGGCTGCCGAGGACAAGCCACATTGTATGGTGCTGCGAACAGAGGGACTTGTAAAGCGTTATGGCAAGCGTACAGTCGTTAACGATGTTTCTATTAATGTGCGCCAGGGCGAGATTGTTGGTTTGCTTGGTCCTAATGGTGCCGGCAAAACAACATCGTTCTATATGACCACGGGGCTTATTGTGCCCAACGCCGGACATATCTACCTCGACAAGCAAGACATCACCGACTATCCCGTGTATAAGCGAGCACGTGCCGGCATCGGCTATCTGCCACAGGAGGCGAGCGTGTTCCGCAAGCTTAGTGTTGAGGACAACATCATGGCTGTACTTGAGATGACTAAACTCTCGCACAAAGAACAGTTGGAGAAGTTGGAAAGTCTTATTGCCGACTTCAACCTTGGTAAGGTGCGCAAGAACAAGGGTGACCAGCTATCGGGTGGCGAGCGACGCCGTACCGAGATAGCACGTTGCCTGGCAATCGACCCTAAGTTTATTATGCTTGACGAGCCGTTTGCAGGTGTCGACCCTATTGCTGTAGAGGAGATTCAGCATGTGGTGTGGCGACTGAAGTATCGCAACATAGGAATCTTGATAACCGACCATAACGTGCAAGAGACATTAACTATAACCGACCGCGCTTATCTGCTGTTCGAGGGTAGAATTCTATTCCAGGGCGCTCCTGAAGAATTGGCAGAGAACCGTATAGTACGCGAGAAGTATCTTGGATCGACATTCGTACTGCGAAAGAAAGACTTCCAAGTGGTGGACGAGTCGAAGCGCAAGCGCGACATGGAGAGAGAATTACACGATTAAATATGCATAACATGAAATACTTACTTGTATCTGACATTCACGGATGCCTACCTACACTTGAGCGCGTCCTGCAGTTTTTCGACCAAGGCAAATACGATATGCTGTGCATCCTTGGCGATATTCTTAACTATGGACCACGCAACCGCATACCCGAAGGTATAGATCCCAAGGGCATTGTAGAGCGGCTTAACGCAATGAAGGAACGTATTATTGCCATTCGCGGCAACTGTGATGCCGAGGTGGATCAAATGCTTCTGCAGTTTCCAATAATGGCTGATTACGCTCTTGTTGTAGACAACGGGCGCCGACTGTTCCTTACACATGGACATGTATACAACGAACAGAACCGCCCTACCCTTGCACACGACATATTTGTATATGGACATACACATCTGTGGAAACTCGAACAAACTGACGAGGGAGACATTGTGTGCAACATTGGTTCTATAACTTTCCCTAAGGGTGGCAACGAACCTACATTCGCCACATATGAGGATGGACAGCTTATTGTACGCCATCTTGACGGCTCGATAATGAAGACTTTATCGACTACACCCCATCAATAATCACCTTATTTTATGAATACGTATTCATTTTTTTAAGTAACAGTTCAGTATTATCTTTACACATAGTAGGAGGGTATGGCATCCTTGCCATACCCACTAAATTGGCTGTACAATCATGGCAGAGTGGGTATGGCAGGGATGCCATACCCTCCTACATATTACCGTTCATATATAAAGATAAATATGAATACTTACATAAGCAAGTTTATTAGGCTAATCGTATTGGTGGATTAGGCTAATCGCATTGGAGGATTAGGCTAATCGCATGAACGGATAAGGCTAACCTCATGGGAGGATTAGATTAATCGCATAAACTGACTTAGTTTACTTTGTAATCTGACTTAGTTTACTTCATAATCCAATCTATTTTACTTCGTTAAAAGAGCAATGCGTTTACCATATACAAGCAAGGGGGCTTTCGACTAACCGTCGCAAGCCCCCTCTTCTTAGGATATACAAATTTATTTATTGGAATGGTGTCTCACGACACGATTTTTCTCTTAAGGAATATATCGAACAAATGCTTCCATAGCCTCATAGCAAGCTAAGCCAAGGCTGTGATACAATTCGGCTGTGGCATGATTGCGGTCTTCGGCACGCTGCCAGAACAGACGTTCGTCGTTGCCAAGGAATGGTGCACTCTCCATCTGTGACGAATGTTTGAGGATACAATTGCGCTTGCCACGCAGCTCTTCAGGCGACATAGGCACACACATCTCTATATTCTCAATTTCCCACTCAGCCCATGCGCCACGATACATCCATATACGACAATCGTTAAGCCATTCGGCTCCTGCCTCCTTCTCAAGGTCTATGGCAGCAAGCACAGCATCTGTACACTTGCGATGTGTGCCATGTGGGTCGGCAAGGTCGCCTGCCACATATATCTGGTGAGGCTTAACCTTCTGCAGAAGGGCACGTACTATCTCTACATCCTTCTCGCCCATAGGTAGCTTCTCTATCTTGCCCGACTCGTAGAACGGAAGGTCGAGGAAGTGAACATGGTCGAGAGGAACTCCATTATAGGTACATGCCGTGCGGGCCTCGCCACGACGTATGAGTCCTTTTATGGTGCGAACCTCAGGAGTATCCATATCCGATGGTTTCTTCTGTGCAAGGAATGCCTTGATATCGGCGTACATCTTCTTGATAACCTGGTCTTCATTGTTGCAGAACAGCTGGTTGTAGCCATTGACAAAGTGCATAAATCGTGTTACTTCCTCGTCGCCAACGGCAATATTGCCAGATGTCTCGTAAGCAACATGTACGTCGTGGTTCTGCTGAACAAGGCGTCGCAAGGTGCCACCCATAGATATAACGTCGTCGTCAGGGTGCGGCGAGAACACAATAACACGTTTTACTGCCGGCAATGCCCGCTCTGGACGGTTGGTGTCATCGGCATTAGGCTTGCCGCCAGGCCATCCTGTAATGGTGTGCTGAAGGTCGTTGAATATCTTTATATTGCAGTTGTATGCCGAACCATAACGGGCAAGCAACTCGGAAAGACCGTTCTCGTTGTAGTCTTTGTTGGTGAGCTTTAGGATTGGCTTCTGCTTCAACTGGCACAGCCAAACAACAGCGGCACGTATGGTCTTGTCGTTCCATTCGCAGTTGGTTACGAGCCATGGATGTACAATACGTGTAAGTTTGCTTGCTGCCGAAAGGTCGATAAAGAACTTAGCGTCGTTGTGTGTCTGTATGAATGATGCAGGAACGGCGTCGGTTATAGGACCCTCGACTATCTTCTCCACGATGTCCGATTTCTCCTCGCCCCATGCCGTGATAAATAGCTTGTGTGCTGAGAGAAGGGTATGGATGCCCATGGTGATAGAACAAGGAGGTACCTGTTCCTGTGTACCAAAGCTGTTGGTCATCTCATCGCGTGATGTCTGGTCGATAAGGATGATACGGCTGGTAGAAGATAATGTAGAACCTGGCTCGTTGGTTGCGATGTTGCCCATTCTACCTATGCCCAACAAGGCGATGTCGATACCACCCTCGGCTGCAATAAGCTGCTCGTAAGCATGACAATGCTCTATAACCTCGTCCTGTGAGATAGATCCATCGGGGGTATGTATATTCTCGGCCTTAATGTCTATATGGTCGAGCAAACGCTCACGCAACTGACCAAGCGCACTATGACGGCAGTCTGCCGAAAGTGGGAAATACTCGTAGGCGTTGAATACTACCACATTCTCGAAACTTAAACCGCACTCTTTGTGACGGCGGATAAGCTCGGTATATACTGGTGTAAGCGACAAACCGGTGCCTAAAGCAAGCACACACTTACGACCAGCGGCTTTGGCACGCTTTATCTCGGCCTCAACGCTGTTGGCTATTACGCTTGCAGCCTCTTCTACCTTGGGATAGATGTCTGTGAAGATTTTCTCACAACGGGTTATCTCAGAACGTTCTACTGCCGTACGGGGGCGATAGTACTGCTCCGGAACCTTGTTCAACACAATCTGCGAACTTAAATTCAGTCTCATAATGGTATATGTTTTTAGGTTTGTTATTTTCTAACAGATTTTTGTTTGTATCTTTAGCATTTAGTGATTGCAAATATACTATTTTTTGGCGGGGCAAGAAACATTTAATAAATGTTTTCGTATTAAAAATAACTAACGACATTCAAATAACGCTAATAAGACACATTGTTATATATATGTCATCGATTTAGCGGAGGCTTTTCTGTAATTTTGCAAGATGATAGAACAAACTGCTTTTTGTTTATAACTATAGAATACAAACCTAACACATTATATAATATATTATGCAGTATAACTTCGACAAAATAATCGACCGACACAATACGGGAGCTTATGCTACTGAGATGCTCGGCGAGGTACACGGACGAACTGATCTTACACCTATGTGGGTGGCGGACATGAATTTCGAGACTCCAGCTTTTATAACAGAGGCCTTGCGCAACCGACTGGACCACTCACTCTTTGGATATACAGTTATACCTAAGGACTTCTGGCCTACCGTGACTGATTGGATACGCAACCACCACCAGTGGGATGTCAAGGCAGAGTGGATGCGATATATACCTGGCATTGTCAAGGGTATAGGCTTTGTCATTAACGTTTTCTGCAAGGAGGACGAAAAGGTTATAATACAACCACCTGTATATCATCCGTTCCGACTTACCCCATTGGGCAATAAGCGACAGGTGGTTATGAACCCTATGCATAGAAATGACGACGGCACCTACTCTATGGACTTTGACAATCTTGCAAAGGTGGCCGACGAGAAGTGCCGTGTATTGATACTTGCCAATCCGCACAATCCGGCTGGCATAGTATGGGATGTGGAGACGCTAAAGCGACTGGCCCACTTCTGCTGCGAGCGCAACATTATTGTGATAAGCGACGAGATTCATTGCGACATGGCACTCTTCGGCAACAAGCATCATCCGTTTGCTAACGTGAGCGAGGAGGCTGCACGATGCAGTATAACATTTGGAGCGCCATCTAAGACATTCAACATTGCCGGTATTGTTAGCTCTTACTGCATTGTTCCTAACGAGGATTTGCGCAAACCGTTGTTTGAATGGCTTGCAGCTAATGAGCTTGACCAGCCACACTTATTCTCGCCTATTGCCACCATCGCGGCTTTTAAGCAAGGAGAGGAATGGCGCAAGCAAATGTTGGCTTACATAGAAGAGAATGTAAAGTTTGTGGAGGAGTATATGGCCGCAAATATTCCACAGATTCATCCGTTGCGTCCACAGGCCTCATTCCTTGTTTGGCTCGACTGCAGAGGACTTGGCTTGGACCACGATGCCCTGCAAGACCTATTTGTAAATAAGGCTCGACTCGCCCTCAACGACGGTGAGATGTTCGGCGCTGAGGGCAAGGGATATATGCGTATGAATGTTGCATCGCCACGTAAAGTGCTTAAGGATGCGCTGGAAAGACTAAAGGCTGCGTGTCTTATCGGCTAACCAAGCTTTGTGCTCCTCATCCAACATTGGCGACAATCGCTCGTACACCATCTTGTGATAGGCATTAAGTAAACCGAGCTCTTCGGTTGAAAGCATATCTACAACGATAGGACGTGTATCGATTGGACATAGGGTGAGGGGCTCAAAGCGAAGGAACTTGCCAAACTCAGTTGTCATATACGGCACGGTGAGCAATGTGTTCTCTATGCGCACACCAAACTTTCCGGCAAGATAAAGACCTGGTTCGTCGGTTACTGTCATGCCTTCAAGCATTGGAGCAGGACGATATTCTTGACGTATCTGGTGAGGGCCCTCGTGCACACTTAGGTATGAACCTACTCCATGACCAGTGCCATGCATAAAGTTCATACCTTCACGCCACATTGCCACACGTGCAACAGCATCAAGTTGGGTACCTGCCGCACCACGTGGAAAGCAGAGATTCTGCAACGAAAGATGGCCTTTAAGTACAAGTGTGTAGACACGGCGATGAAGGTCGGTAACCTTACCAAGCTGAATGGTACGTGTTATGTCGGTGGTTCCATCAAGATACTGTGCTCCGCTATCAAGCAGAAGGAAGCCTTCTGGACGCAATGGCACATCGGTATCGGGTGTTGGCTCATAATGAACTATCGCTCCATGCTCCTCGTATCCGGCTATTGTGTCGAACGACTCATCCTTGAACAATGGCTGCTCGGCACGCAACTGACGCAACTTGGCACTAACCGACAACTCGGTCTCGCAACCTTTTGGTACTGCCTCCTCAAGCCATTTAAGGAATTTGACCATTGCCACGCCGTCGCGTTGCATGGCATTGCGGAAACCATTACACTCCACCTCGTTCTTTATTGCCTTCATCTCGGGCACGGGCGATGGGGCACTAACGAGATTGAAATTGCCTCGCAACTGAGACAATGTATAGTTGGTGGTAGCTGGGTCGATAAGCAATGTGTAGCCATCGTAAGAGTTGAGGGCATCTATTATATTATCATAATCATCGACAGCCACTCCCTCGGCATTGAGATATTCTATTACCTCGGGCGACAACTTCTCGTCCTTTATATACAATACAGCTACTTCCTCTGCCACAATAAGCCATGCCACAAACACTGGTGTGCAATGGACGTCGGTGCCACGAAGGTTTAATGTCCATGCAATATCGTCGAGTTGGGTCATTAGCATACCACAGGCTCCACGACGCAACAAACTGCTGCGTATTCTACTTAGTTTGTCATGGCACGATTCACCGGCATACTCGATTGGTTGAATACTTACCGGATTGAGCGGAACTGATGGACGATCGGTCCATATACGGTCAAGTATATCGAGATTGGTACGTACAGTGATGCCGCCATTATGCTTAAGGTCGGTCTTCAAGTCGGAACACTCGGCATAGGTCATACACATGCCGTCAACACCTATCTCGGAGCTTTCGGCACCTTCTATCTCTGTGGCTATCCATTCTGCTATACTCGGAGTGCCTTCAACCCGCTCGCGCATAAGCTGGAACTCAGTTCCTGCAAGCTGCTCTTCTGCGGCAAGGAAGTAACGAGAATCGGTCCAAAGGGCAGCCGAATGTAATGTAACCACAGCTGTTCCCGCTGATCCATCAAAGCCAGAAATCCATTTACGTCCCTCCCAACGCGATGGAACATACTCGCTGTTATGAGGATCCGAACTCGGAAATATAAATGCTGATAGATGTTCGCGGCGCATCTCTTCTCGCAAGGCAGCGAGACGTGCGGCTATTGTCTGCTTGTCTGTTGTCATAATGTAATATAATAATGTGTTAAAAGATTGCTGATGTTTTAATTGTAGATGCTAAAATATTGCTCCTTTTCGGCAAAGTTACTAAATTGTGCTGAAAAAGTTGTACCTTTGCACCCAGGATAATAAAAAATAATAACGATTATGCTTGATTTACCAAAAGATCCGATGATGCTCTTCAGCGTCATCAATATGCGCTTGCGTGATATATATCCATCGCTTGACGCTTTGTGTGACGATTTACACGTGAACAAAGATGAAATTATTGACAAACTAAAGGCAGCAGGATTCGAATACAATGCCGAACAAAACAAATTCTGGTAACATTTTATGAACTTTTACCCCAAACACTACAAATCACTACTATCCATTGGCATTCCTATAATGATAGGACAGATGGGCATGATTGTGCTCGGTTTTGCCGATACCATGATGGTAGGACATCACAGTACAACAGAACTGGGTGCCGCTTCCTTCGTGAATAACATTATAAACCTTGTTATTATTACCGGAACGGGATTCTCGTACGGACTGACTCCTGTAGTAGGAGGATTGTTTGGACGTAAGGAATTGCAAGAGGCAGGCCAGGCTCTTCGTTGCTCATTGCTTGCGAATACACTTGCCGGAATAGTAATGATGCTGGCTCTTGCCATTCTCTTCTTCAATCTTGGCAACATAGGACAGCCAGACGAGTTGCTTCCGCTTATGCGACCATACTATCTGGTACTGTTTGCATCTATTCCGTTTGTAATGCTGTTCAATGCCTTTAAGCAGTTTACCGACAGCATAACCGAGACCAGAACGTCAATGTGGATACTTCTGTCTGGCAATCTGCTCAATATCATTGGCAACTATCTGTTTATATACGGTAAGGCAGGATTTCCTGAGATGGGTGTATTAGGTGCTGGTGTGTCTACATTGGTATCACGAATAGTGATGGTGGCAGTATTTATTGCGGTGTTCGCTTGGCGAAAGAAGTTCAAAAGCTATCGTGAAGGTTTCCTTCGCTTGGGTTGGTCGAAAGAGTTGACTAAGCGTCTTACCACTCTTGGCACTCCTATAGCATTAGAGATGGGTATGGAGACAGCCTCATTCTCATTATCTATTATCATGGTGGGATGGCTCGGCACTATTGCCCTTGCATCACATCAGGTGATGATAACTATATCCCAGTTCACCTTTATGGTTTACTACGGACTTGGAGCGGCTGTAGCTGTGCGCACAAGCTACTTTAATGGACAGCACGACTATATCAATACCGAGCATACGGTTATAGCCGGACTGCATGTTATGGTGGCTCTTGAGATTGTTCAAGGTGGCATTATCTTCCTTCTGCGCAATCATATCGGCGGATGGTTTACCGATTCTGTCGAGGTTTCGGCTGCTGTACTTACGCTTATGGTTCCTTTCTTTATATACCAGTTTGGCGATGGTCTGCAAATCAACTATGCCAATGCATTGCGTGGCATTGCCGATGTTAAACCGCTAATGATTATAGCATTCGTTGCATTCTTCGTAATCTCACTGCCAGTAGGCTATCTATGCGGATTTATATTGAACTTCGGACTTGTGGGTGTTTGGATGGCATTCCCATTCGGACTGACAAGTGCCGGCATCATGATGTGGTGGAGATTCAGACAACAAATGAGGCTGAACAACAAATAAAATGTAATAACATTAATGTTAATACGTATAATAGATAAAAAGACCGCCGGGCATCACTGCCAGACGGTCTTTACTCTTTTCTTGATTATCAAACAATTACAAACTGCTTCTTTTATTTATTCGTTTTCGTGTATGCAATTTGAAAGAATCATGTCCTTTTTTTCTATATTGCAAAGATACGAATAAACATAATATATAGGGTGTCAAAGAATAAAAACAAGATGTCAAGAAGTCAAATTGTTAGGTTTTGAAAAATTTGACATATTATTTTATAGTGTTTTACGCCTTTTTACCCCTCAATATTTTCCAATCTACATTCGGCTCTATACTGCAATGGACTACATCCATTGGCCTGAGAGAAAGCTCGTCTAAAGGTTGAAAGCGAATTAAAACTAGACATTGAAGCTACTACCTCAAGAGTATAATCAGTATCGTGAAGCAACTGCATAGAGTGGCGTACACGATATTCGTTGACGTATTCGTAGAACGACTGGGCACAACTATGGTTGAAATACTGGCTAAGATAGGTGCGGTTGGTACCAAGGCGAGCAGCAAGTTCTGACAAACGCAACTTAGGGTCAAGATACACTTTGTCTTCCTCAAAACATTGTTGCAGACGATTACGTAGCTGCGTTATAGTCTCGGTATCTGAAGACGTGTTATTATTTGACATGACATTTGTATCAGGGATATCGGCATCAACAATAGTTTCTGTTGCTAATGCACTGTCAACAGCTTCGGTACCCGGCTCATCGCATCCTGATATTACATCTCTTAATACTGTCTCTTGCTTGTTGATGAAGTAGCACACTATTGCCCATCCCACCAACGAGCTCGACATATACAACAAATCGGTGAATGGCGATGGACACACATTGCTAAACGCCCATAAAAGCAAAAGAACAAAGAACAAGACCATCACTCCACGCATCCAATGCAGGTTTATGTCCTCGTCGTATGAGTATTCTTCCTTTAGTCGACGATGATAGCGAGGCAACTCGCGAAGGGTCCATAACGCACAACCTATACCATATATTATCGATAGCACTACCATTGCCTCAAAGAAGATGTCTATACGAAGCAACAAATAAAGCAATGACAACAGAAGTATAGGGGTTTCAAGCAAGAAGGCACGCATTTTGGAGAGCCAACCAGGACGGCAGAACTCTATTAGAATGAGTACATAAAGCGGTACGGTGACGATGTCTATGCTCGAAGCTATACGCTCCATAATGGGATCGGCTTCATAGAAGTCAGGAAGAAACACAAGGTCCTTGGCATACTGCACTGCAACAAGAAGCATAAGCAGACCTATGAGTTTCTTTGCAAGTCCTTGTTTACGGCAGCAAAACACCCAACCCATCATTAGGTGGAACATAATGCACATGCCATAGACAAGATATAGCAAGTTTGTATCGTTCATAATTTGCATTGTTTTGATAACCAATGCAAAAATAAAGAAAAAAGATGAATTAAACGATAGAAACCAAAGGATTTAACGAATAAAAGATTAAAGTTAATTTAGCATTATGTTATTACAGATTATTACACAATAATGCAAACTGATGATTATATGGGGCTATAATATAATGAGGATGTGTCAAAAAGGAGTTATCGGAAGTTAAGAAGAAGTTAATCCATCTATTTACTTCCATTTTGACACACCCTCTATTATAATTGATTATTTATGCCAACAGTTTCTCCAAACGCTCGCGTATAGCAGCAATGAAACCTGCAGATGTCTTAGGCTGCGGTGTTACACCTTCCATCAGACCAGCGAGGTCCTTTGTAACAATACCCTCATTAAGAGTCTGGAAGCAAGCCTCCTCAAGCTTATTGCCAAAGTTTACAAGTTCAGGCAGCGAGTCCATCTCACCACGTTTGCGCAAAGCACCACTCCATGCAAAGATAGTAGCCATTGGGTTGGTACTTGTTTCCTCACCCTTAAGATACTTGTAGTAATGGCGTGTCACAGTACCATGAGCAGCCTCGTACTCGTACTTGCCATCAGGAGATACAAGCACAGATGTCATCATTGCCAATGAGCCAAATGCTGTGCTGACCATATCAGACATAACGTCGCCGTCATAGTTCTTGCAAGCCCATATAAAGCCACCCTTCGAACGAATAACACGTGCTACAGCATCATCGATAAGGGTATAGAAGAACTCTAATCCGCGTTTCTCAAACTCTTCCTTATACTCTTCGAATACCTCGTAGAAGATAATCTTGAACTGTGCGTCGTACTTCTTAGAGATTGTATCCTTTGTAGAGAACCATACGCTCTGGTTGGTATCCAACGCAAACTTGAAGCATGAATGAGCAAACGAGCGAATAGACTTGTCGGTATTATGCATAGCCTGAAGCACACCAGCACCCTTGAATGTATGAACAACCACCTCTTCGTGCTTGCCACTTTCGCCATCAAATATAAGTTTAGCAACACCTGGCTCATCTGCGCGAATCTCTACGCTCTTGTATACATCACCATAGGCATGACGTGCAATAGTGATAGGTTTCTCCCAATTGCGTACTGCCGGATGGATGCTCGGAATAGTAATAGGTGTGCGGAATACGGTACCGTCGAGAATAGAACGTATTGTTCCATTAGGACTCTTCCACATCTGATGAAGCTTATACTCGTCCATACGCTGGTGGTTAGGTGTGATTGTAGCACACTTAACGGCAACACCAAGACGCTTGGTTGCCTCAGCAGCATCCTTTGTTATCTGGTCGGCTGTCTCATCGCGCTTAACAAGACCAAGGTCGTAATATTCTGTCTTGAGGTCAACGAAAGGAAGAATAAGTTCATCCTTAATCATCTTCCACAATATACGGGTCATCTCGTCACCATCCATCTCTACGAGAGGAGTTGTCATCTGAATTTTCTGTGCCATAGGTAATTAATTTTTGAATTTTAAGTTTTGAGTTACTTCATAGATGAAGCATAATAGTTCATCAAGCATCCGTCTGCCAATATCTGACGCTCATTATCTGTGAGGTTCTGGAAGAAGAGGTGGATAGGCTGTACACCATTCTTGGTGATTACCTTTGCATCAATCTCTTCCTTACCAGAAATGATAGCCTCGCGTATGCCAGGGATAAACACCTTATCACCAGGTTCGAAGTTGAACTCTACATCCTTACCAATAGTGAATGGAACAATACCCCAGTTGATACAGTTAGAACGATAACGCTTTGTTGCATACTCGTAGCAGATATTAGCATCGCCACCAAGAACCTTTTGGCAACTTGCAGCCTGCTCACGTGCAGAACCATCGCCAGGACGGTTAGCAAATACGCATGAGCCGAATGATGTATTCTCTGCAGTAGCACCAACAGCCTTAAGAGCCTCAGCAATATTGTCGCTTATATTGCCTTCGCGACGAGCGAGGTCCTGCTTCTGTATTTCCTTGCTCAAACCAACATACTCAGGTACGCGGCGAGATAGAGCAAACTCAGAAAGCTTCAATGGGTTAGAACGATATGAACTTGTTTCGCCTGAAGGTATAAGCTCATCTGTAGTTGTAACAGGATCGTGGATAACGGCAGCAAGCTCTACAAGCATGTTCTCTGCCATTGGATACATCTTAGGCCAGTCCTTGATGTTAGGACCATATCGAAGCTCTGTCTCTGGCTTAGCCTTGCCAAATCCATTGTATACACGACACTTGTATATCTTGTCGTCATACTGATATGGCTTGTGTGTATTCTCGTACTCAACGTCTGTAGCTGCTGTTATGATACCACCATTAGCTGCAGTGGCAGCAATAGAGCGTGCATCCATAAGTGCTACTAATGACAACTGACCCTGACCTGGCTTAGAACCTTCGCGGTTAGGGAAGTTACGTGTTGTATGACGTATACTTAGACCATTGTTTGAAGGAACATCGCCTGCACCAAAGCAAGGACCACAGAAAGCTGGCTTCATTGTAATACCTGCCTCCATAAGGTCGGCTGTTATGCCCTCACGAGTTACGGCCATAGATACAGGAGTTGACTGTGGATAAGCCGAAGCCGTGAAGTAGTCGTTGCCGATGCTCTTACCTTTTATAATAGAAGCTGCCTCTGCAAGGTTGTCGTATGTACCACCCGAGCATCCGGCAATAATGCCTTGGTCGGCCCGAACCTTACCGTCAACAATCTTGTCAAGAAGATGAACGTCAACCTTATCGCCAAAACGTTTCTTTGCATCTTCCTCTATGCGTGTGAGGATACCTACTGGATCGGCCTGAAGTTCGTGAATGGTAACAGCGTTAGACGGATGGAACGGCAATGCTATCATAGCCTCCTGTGAAGAGAGGTCAATACGAATCATCATATCGTAATAAGCCACATCGCCTGGTTTCAATTCGCGATAGTCCTGTGGACGCTCGTGTATCTCGTAATGGTGCTTTACCTCCTCATCGGTTACCCATATTGAGCTCAAGCAAGTGGTCTCTGTTGTCATGATATCAATACCATTACGGAAGTCAATAGGCAGATTCTTAACACCAGGTCCAGCAAACTCGAGTACCTTATTCTTCACAACACCACTCTCGAATGTAGCCTTAACAAGCGAAATGGCAACGTCGTGCGGACCAATACCCTTCTTAGGCTTGCCCTCGAGCCATACAAGAACAACTTCAGGAGCATTGATATCCCATGTGTTTTTAAGCAGCTGCTTAACAAGCTCGCCGCCACCTTCGCCCACACCCATATTACCAAGTGAGCCATAGCGTGTATGTGAATCGGAACCGAGAATCATGTTACCGCACTTAACCATCATCTCACGAGCATACTGGTGGATTACTGCTTGATTGGCAGGAACGTATATACCACCATACTTCTTGGCAGCAGACAGGCCAAATACGTGGTCGTCTTCGTTGATAGTTCCACCTACAGCACACAGAGAGTTGTGGCAGTTGGTCATAGCATAAGGCAACGGAAACTCTGTCAAGCCACTTGCGCGTGCTGTCTGAATGATACCTACGTAGGTGATATCGTGCGACATCATCGCATCGAAGCGGATGCGCATCTTCTTACCCTTTGCTCCGTCAACATCATGCGAGCGCAGAATGCCGTATGTGATAGTGTTCTCGCGAGCCTCATCTGGGTTCATGCCCTGATACTCGTCGCGGATTTCTGTACCGTTTAGGAGATAGACTCCATGATTAATGAGTTCAACCATAATGTCAATGTTTTTAGTTTTCGAAGAATAAAGGTACTAATTTTTATTTGTTAGTAATATAGATTGTTTCAAAATCTTGCAAATTTGTGTCTTTTATTGATACATTTAGTATATTTTATGAAATTATTTTACTGTTTGCGCACAATACAAGACAAAAAGACAACGAGCGACAACATATCAGCACTACCTCCAGGAGATATGTTACGATGTATATAGTCGGTGTTCATAGCCTGTAATGCCGCCTCAAAATTTACTATATTTCGAGATGTGTCAAGCATTTGCCTGGCTTCTGTCTTTACCTCTTGCATTGTTTCCATTGATGTACGGTATACGATGTTAGTATCGTCAAGGTCGCACATTATTCGCAGCAATGTCTTGTGCAGAGCATAGTTGTCGCCCTCTGCTATGCGGTCAATGTAGAAAGGCAGCCATGCCTTGAACAGTTGCGTATAACCTTCGCGGGCATTGTCAAGTGCGCCTTTCAGTATGTTGTTTGCCTTAGCCTTGCTACCATGAGTTCCGTTTGTATCGGGAAAGAGACGGGCAAGCGAAGCTATTGAGTTGCTTAAAGATTGAATTTGTTTGCTGTTTACGTCATTGTATGCCATAGTGCCACATCTCTCAGCTTGTGTCATACGGCTGAATGCCTCACCTGCTAAGGCAACTGCAGCAAGACCTATAGAGAATAGTGCACCTTTGTGGGTGTTCACTCCACCTGTAGCCTTAAACATTTCTCGTTCTGCCTCAATGCCAATATTCACTATCTCGTCATGACATGGCTGTTTGTCGGTAAAGCCAAGTTGGGCAAGACGCACAAAATAGGGATGCAGAGTCTGTATGCTGCGTTGCATCAATGCATGATCCATATCGCGATGAGCACCATTATCATTGCGGTCTACCAATCCCGGCTTGGGAGTAGTGTCGAGCTCGGCTTGCAATGCCATCGATGCGAGATGTCCTATTATATAAGGTATAGTGGTAGGTGGCACAAGCTGTATAGCGTCCCATAAACAACCTTCCATCATAGCCTTGCGCACACGCGATGCACTGATTGCACTTCCTTCCTGTTGTTTTCGTTGTATCTCGTGCACATGTTCCTCTCCAAGTTGCTGATGCATAAGCTCGTTATATCGTCGGGTAAGAGGATCGGTAGGTTCGCTGCCGAAGAACCTTATTGTAGCGCCAAGAGCTGGAGCAATACGGCGACGATATAGGTCGAGGTCGAGAATAATCTGCGTATCAGTTGCATCAGAGGGTTGTTTCAGGAAATAAGTCGGGAATGTTGCCGCGCTAACAGCGTAGTCGCTTCCGTCAACAACAACAACATTCCCTATATCCCTAACGCCTTGGCTCACCATCGCTTTGCGTTCGTTGTACGAGAACATGGAGCAGTCTTCCCTGACGACTACAACATACAATCTTTCAACCAACTCTGACGACTGCTCAACAAGAAAGCGATGTCCCAAAGTGAAAGGGTTTGCGTTCATTACTATTACACCTATCGGCTTCCGAGCATTCGAAACAACTGATTCGTCATTCTTTAACTCTTCACTCTTAACTCTTAACTCTTCACTATACTTTTCTATTCCTCCTACACCTGTCTCCATCAATATAGCATTTGGAGATTCGGCAATAAGTCGGAACGACAAGCTCTCGAAGAGTTGGCGGTTATTAGGTTTGGTGTACAGTTTCACACACTGGCAACCTTCAGCATTAGCTTTGGCTATCAGATGAGAAACAATGACATTAGCCACAGCTTCCCCCTTATGTCCGTCAGCCACAGCAACACATTTTATCACACTACCCTTCAATCCGCCACCCGCAATCATCTCATCAGACGATTCATCAACTATGGCGGCATAGTAGTCTACGTCGTCATACCGCAACCCATTAGTCTGTAGAAACATCTCTATCTGACGTCGTTGGCGGGGTATTGTTGGGTGAAGTTCGAGTATATTCAAGGTTTTAATTACTTTTTATTCAATGCTTTTGCCATAACGGAACATATCATCTAAAATGTTTTCGTCCATTCAGGCGTTTTGTGCATATCATGAACATGTTTTCGCCCATTCAAGGCATTTTGTGCATATCATGAACATGTTTTCGTCCATTCAAGGCGTTTTGTGCATATTATGAAATAATGCGGGCTGAAAGCCCAATTTGCGCCTAGCCCAGGGCAACGCCCTGGGTAGAACGTTTGTATTCCCCTACGCCCTGAAAGGGCAAAAGCGTTTCAATCTTTAAACACATATCGTTCATCATATTCTATATTATATGAAATAAGAAACGCCTTATACTCATCGGCAAACGAAACTCTTTTGTGATGTTCGCGTTGTCCTTTGATATATTGTAGGGTTTTACTAACAACCGATTGACTCACCGAAAAAGCCCCATATCCACCTTGCCATGCAAACATATGATATTTTGGCGATATCGACTTTATCCATCGGCTGCTATTGCGTTTTATTTCTTCTACCACATACGATAGTGCCACATCTTTTGAAAGAATAAACAATATATGTACATGGTCTGCCACACCACCGACTTGTATATCTATACATCCAGTATTATTAACGAGCTGTCCTATATATGAGTGGATGCGATCTATATCATCATCTTGAATCTTAGGACTCGTTGTTTTGACGTGGAAGATTAGATGTATGTATGTCTTACATAATGACTGTGGCATATTTTTACGCTTTTGCCCTTTCAGGGCGTATTATTGATTTTTACTCATATACCCAGGGCGTTGCCCTGGGCTAGGCGCTGATGCCCCTTCGGGGCGTATTGTCTATATCGCTTACACGCTATAACCTTCGGGGCGTATTGACAACTATCGCATACACGCTATAACCTTCGGGGCATATTGTCAACTATCGCATACACGCTATACCATTTGGGATGTATTGTCAGATATTTGCTTGGTATTCATCCACCATTGCATTTATTCTCTCCCATATCTCCTCTTGCGTGTGCCACCTCATCCTCATGCAATATCTTGCTTCGCGGTCGCACACAAGGCAACGACGTGGGCTGCTCCCTACTCTATCTCTTGATACTGGCACACCATCCTTATCAATGATGTCGATATCAAAGAGACGTCCGAGAGGGTGAGAATCTTCTATCTGTACAGCAATGCGCTTGGCTTCGAGCAACGGCAAGTCGGTAATGAGATAGGCTTCGTATCCAGTTTCGAGGTCGCGCTCTATCAAGCACCCCCCAAACCTACCTTCTAACTCGTCATCCCTAACTCCCAACTTGTCATTCCTAACTCCTAATTCGTAACTCCCAATCATCTGCTCCACCGCAGCATGAGCCACGATAAGCGACTGCTGATTACGCTTCACGCTTCCTGGCATAACGACAGTAAGGCACACCAGTGTCTTTCCCGAATGTTCAGCCAGCAACTTTTGTTGCATAGCATGGCGTGAGTCGCGACTCGCCAGAAGTTCGTTAAGCGTAACCATTGAATGAATTTTGAATTTTGAGTTTTGAATTTTGAATTGTTGCCTTTGGCAATTTTGAATTTTGAGTTTTGAATTGTGCGCTTCGCGCATTTTGAGTTGTTGAGTTGTGAATTCTTAATTCCTAATTGAATAATTCCTAATCGGCGCAGCCGACAATTCCTAATTCAAAACTCAAAATTCAAAACTCAAAAATCCTAATTCCTAATGTTCTTTATAACATCCAGCACCGAGCCATCTCTGCCAAGCACAACACCAACAACCTTGTCGCCGAACGGCAATGGAGCAGGAGTGCCAATGATAGATAAAGCACGGTCGCGCAGATCCTCAAGACTTACAAGCTTCAAGCCTGCTGCACGCAGACGCTCGGCTATCTCTGGACGAGACGGATTAACAGCAATGCCATACTCTGTTACAACAACGTCTACCGACTTGCCCGGAGTGATGAGTGTTGTTACCTCATTCACAATGCAAGGAATTCTGCCACGAAGCAACGGACATACAATAATGCTGAGAGCTGAGTCTTCGGCTGTATCGGGATGACCACCAACAGCACCACGGATGATACCGTCGCTACCAACAAGAACATTAACGTTGAAGTTGACGTCAACCTCAAGAGCCGACAATATAACAATGTCGAGATAATGCGTAGCAGAGCCCTGCTCCATAGCACTTGCATACTCGTATGCGGCAACCTCCTTATGTGTAGGGTCGTTCTTTAACGACTCGGCTGCCACTTTATCAAACGATTGCACATCAATCAATCGGTCGATAAGACCCTCCTCATGCATCTTAACCATGTGGGCAGTAATGCCACCAAGTGCAAACGAAGCAGTTATACCCTGGTCTATCATACTCTGACGGATATACTTAACAGCAGCTAACGACGCGCCACCCGTACCTGTCTGGATAGAGAAACCTTGACGGAAGTAGCCACTGGCAAGAATAACCTTGGCAGCTTGCTTGGCAAGCAATATATCGCGAGGGTTCTTTGTATCGCGTATAGCACCCGAGGCTATCTTAGAAGAGTCGCCTACAGAGTCAACCTCAACTACGAAGTCGACATCATGCTCCGATATAGCGTTAGGTGTGTTAGGATAAGGCACGAGGTCGTCAGTCAATATCACCACCTTATCTGCATAACGTGCGTCAGGCAGAGCATATCCCAACGAGCCACATATACTCTTAGCATTCTCCGAACGCGAATAGCCACAAGCATTGCCCAATGTATCGCAAGACGACGCACCAAGGAAAGCTACATCAATATGCAACTCGCCTGATGCAATAGCAGCACCGCGGTTGCCATGCGAACGGAATATTACAGGCTTCTCCATCAACCCATGAGAAATCTCGTTAGCCAGTTCGCCACGCAGTCCAGATGTTGACACCTGCGTGATAACACCATTCTTTATATGCTGGATAAGCGGAGCATGCACATCCTGCAAACTTGAAGCTGCAAGATGCAAATCCTTAAAGCCCATTGCAGCCAACTTGTCTACAACCATATTTACCACCTTATCGCCACCACGGAAGTGGTGATGGAAAGATATAGTCATACCGTCGCGCAAGCCAGAACGGCGAATAGCCTCCTCAAGTGTTACAAGCTTCGGACTCTTCTGCTGAAGTTCCATACGTGGAGTAACCTCCTTAAGGTCGTGCTCTACATTATTATAAACCTTTTTTCCCATAGCCTCAGCCACCTGCGAGGCAATGGCAAGTCTTTCTTTCAGTGTGCTCATACCAAATCCTCCTCTTTAATTACGCCCGATGCCAAAGCAAGATCAATAACACGCTGTGCACGTATAACCACTGGGCGGTCTACCATTTTACCGTTTACTGCAATTACACCCGAGCCCTTACGCTCGGCTTCTTTAATGGCGGCAATAACAGCAAGCGCCTTGTCGATAGCCTTCTGCGTAGGTGTAAACACCTCGTTTATAATCTCAATCTGCCTAGGATTGATAATCGACTTGCCGTCAAAGCCCAACTGATGAATAAGTTCTACCTCCTTGCGGAATGTATCCATATCGTTAAGGTTGCTATATACAGTATCGAGTGCATCTATGCCTGCAGCACGTGCGGCAACAACGATAGTCTGGCGAGCCATAAGCAACTCCATACCTTCAGGCGAACGTTGTGTCTTCAGATTGGCACAATAATCCTCAGCGCCAAGAGCAATACCCATCATACGCTTCGAGGCTGTGGCAATGGCATAAGCATTTACAACGCCAAGCGTACTCTCTATAGCTGCCATAATCTGTGTACGTCCAAGGCATCCAAGCTCACGTTCCACCTTCTCAATTTCGTCTTCTACCTCAACCACCTCTTCGGCTGTCTCAGTCTTAGGCATACGTATAACATGTACGCCAGCCTTGACAACAGCCTCGATGTCCTTTTTGCCGTATGGAGTAGATAGCGGATTGATGCGAACCACCATTTCTGTATTGCCGTAGTCAATCGACTTCAGCGCATTGTATACAAGCAGGCGTGCTGTGTCCTTCTCTGCCATGGTAACCGAATCCTCAAGGTCGAGCATGATAGAGTCGGGGCTATATATATAAGCGTCCTGCATCATGCCAGGATTGTTGCCTGGCACGAACATCATTGTTCTTCTTAATCGTTTCATCTGTTGTGGAATTTTTAGTTAAAATTACAAGCTTTACGTCGTCAAAGCATGTTTAATAAGCCTAACATCGGCCAAGCTGTCAAAGAAGCCCAATACCGACAAGGCAAGCAGAAGACAAGAAGGGTTATATATATTATTCCTTCCAAACGTCCTTACCAGTAGCTCTCACTGCAGCTGCAGTAGTGCGTGCGCGTATGGTGCAATCAAGGGCACCCTTGTCAGTAGCATGCACGTCAGCCTTGGTGATGCCAAGCCCTGTAAGGGTTTCACGTATCACCTCACGTATTTGGTCGCCAAACTGGAAGGCCACCGAACTTTGTAGTTGGATGTCAAGCCCCTCATGGTCTGCAGGGGCAATTTGAATCATAATGTCGCCAGATTCCATTGTTCCGGCTGTAGCTTGTTTTAGTTCCATAGGTCAACGGATTTTCAGTGGTTAGTTTTCACGGGGTAAAGATACAACTTTTATGTGACACTGCAAGCGTTTTAGCGAAAATTAATTGTATATCACAGACATTTAGATATTCACCACATAATAAAACTTGCCTATTCAAATAATAAACGCTATCTTTGCGAAAAATTTCGTAACGAAAATTTTCGCAATATGAACAACCCATTCAAATTCGGTTCGGTTGTTGACGAACCTTACTTCACCGACCGCACCAACGAATTAGCCTACATCAAACATTCTATGAACAGTGCAAACCATATTGTACTGATAAGTCCGCGACGCTTTGGCAAGACTTCGCTCGTAAAGAAAGCCATTAAGGAAATCAACCGTCCAAGCATCTTCATCAACATGCAAATGGCTGTAAGCGTTGAAAATCTCGCCTCGTTGCTACTCAAGGAGATATTCAAGTTGCGCCCATTCGAGAAGGTTAAGCATCTTATGACACACTTCCGTGTTATACCAACCATTTCCACAAACCCATTCAGCGACGCCGTGGACGTGTCGTTCCAGCCGAGCCTCGACTCTACTGCAATATTGGAGGACGCATTGGCACTATTAGAGAAGGTAAGCTCGCCTACCAACCGCATCATCACTGTGTTCGACGAGTTTCAAGAGATTATGGGCATTGAGAAGGGTCTCGACAAACGGCTACGTGCGATAATGCAAGAACAACAGAACATCAACTACATATTTCTTGGTAGCCAAGAGTCGATGATGACCCAAATCTTCGAACGAAAAAAGTCTCCATTCTATCATTTCGGTATGTTGATGCACCTGGACAAGATTCCATACGACGACTTTATGCAATACATCACCCAACGCCTACCGCTCAAAGACAGCACGCAGACTAATGATATTGCCAAGGACATACTCGACACCACACTATGCCATCCATATTTCACACAGCAACTCGCATCTCAAGTATGGGAGATTCTAACCTACTCGGATGTGAAAGAAAACATCGTGAAGGAGGCTGTTGAGCAACTAACAATAATACACGACCTTGACTTCGAACGCCTATGGATGAATTTCAACAAAACCGACAAATACATCATGCTTAACCTCGCCCACAAAAAGCAACCGTCGTCCACACGCTCGTTGCCAACAAGCACCATCTACAGCAGTGTGAAACGCCTTATGCAAATGGGATATATAATAAAGATAAACGAATACGAAATAGAGGACCCATTCTTCAGAAACTGGCTTATTAAAAAACAAGGATAATTGTATTTGCACCTATATATGAAAGTAAGAAACGCACAAATCGACCTACTTAGGGTTGTAGCAATGCTGATGATAAGATGCTTGCATTGGCTAAGACAATCACAACCATACAAATTAAACTACCTCTGAACAATGATGTATACACTCAGACAATGTTGATGGCAAGGCATCAGAAAATCGCCAAACTCTTTGATGAAGATTTTTGGGGGTACGCAATAACGAAGTTTGGAAAAAACGGGTATTAACGACCGTAAAAACAACCAGTCATTAATACCCGTTAGTCAATTACCACATTTCTACCGCTTTTGGCAAAACGCCATCTTCTTCTACCTCATCCTCATCTAAAGACAGTGGCTTATAGTTTCCATCAGCCGGCTTTTCAGAGGTACCAATTGAAGTTTCTAATATAGAAAACGTATTTTCCATTTCTACTTGCTCAATCATTGGTTTTTTATATTCTCTCTTCTTCATAGTTGTTATTTTTTTATTACCTTGTTATTATTAATAATATACACACCTGAAGGCAAACCCTCTAAAGCTTTTTCTGCTATAACATTGCTTCTTACCTTCATACCCGTTGTATTGTACACATCTACATTCTTATTCTGTTCAAGCCCAACTGAAGTAACCCCAGTCTCCACATTTGGCAACTTAACACATTTGGCAACCTCACTTTGTTTGTTAAGCCAGCAACGATAAGCAGGCATAGTTATCTCAGATGAATCGTAAACACGATAGAAAGCAAGTCCGTCCTCTTTCTGGTCTTGCAACACGTATGAGTTCACAGGCACCTTCTTGTCTACATATACTCCAGTCATATAATCGGTAGAGTATTCGTCGTAGATAGCACTGTACACACCATTGAAATGGTATGTGGCAGGAGCTCCCTTTACAATATACGGAGTATTGGCAGCAAACGAATTTACACTATTCAACATCAGAACATTGTTATTGTCAACCCCATTGCACTCTAATACTGTCAAACCTTTTGGAATCTCACAGTTGAATGGTAAAATTATGGTTCCATATCCGGCAGAAGTCATTGTATAATCGATACCAGGAAAATCCTGTCCACCAGTAATAGTGAAATCCGAATATTCAATATGGTCTATACCATATCCCTTAGCATGTTGTTTATCTTCATCAAGGATAGAGAAATTCACATCCCACATCTCTACCTTATATGTTCCGTTTATAGCTGTATCATCTGCAATAAGACCAATTGAAAATAGCTCCTTCACTATTGCTCCATCTTCATTATCAGGAAAGAGTTCACTATTTGTGAGACTGTATCCCATAATTTTGATTGTAAAATCATTTGGCATTCCGCATGATATAGTATGATCGTATGTACGGTCTGGATTAAGAGTTATATCGTTCACATACTTACGACCTTCCTTGCGTTGATATACCTTTACACCTTTTGGTACAGACAAAGCCATATTGAATGCAAGATAATTGATGTTTGGATCATACTCGTAGACTGTAAGTCTTGTGACAGTTTTTCCATCTGCTGTCAACTCCACCTTTTGATCCATCCACACGCTAAGCGTATTCTCGGTAGTAGCCTTGGCTAATGCCTGTGCCGAAAACAGCACAAGCATTAGCATTACATTAAATATTTTCTTCATTGTGAAATTTGTTTATTAATGTTTCTTTTCCTTTTTCTAACTTTAGCCTTACTCTCATACGAAGAAGTATATATTGACACTATCTCTACAATATCGTTAGAATTTATCACACCATCCTTATTGACATCAGTAGCAGCATAGTTTATGGAAGCCTTTCCTGTAATATAATATTGAACGGATAATATCACATCCTCAGAATTTACTTTGCCGTCACTATTAACATCGCCATTCTTGAATGTAGCCTGACTAATTTCTCTGGTCAGTTCCTTCTGCTCAACATTGCCAGCCATATCTACAGCCATAACACAGAATCCATAGTCGAAACCAGGATAGCCCTTGAACTTATATTCAGACGTTGTTATATCGTCCTCAACCTTTGTCCATTTGCCACCTTCTGTATCTTGTACATATAGATTATACTTCCATATACCAGAGCGATTGTCTTCTGCATCAAAGCGGAGCGTAACAATACCATCATGCGCCGCTGAGAAAGTTATCTCACTCTTCGGAGCTATGGCATCAACAGTATTTGTCCATACTGGTGTCTCTATAGGTTCCTCAAAGTCAAAGGTAATGGTTGCACTGTTGTTTATTTTATCACCATCCTCCATCTGCTTCTTTATGCCAATATTGTAGCTCAAGAAACCTAAGCCATTACCACCATTGTTTACAGGCAGTACGCCTTGCATGATATCATATGTCTCCTCCATAGTCATTGGATCGAGCGAGATTATTGTCCACTGAGCAACACCTGTCTTAGAGTCATAATCCAAGCTAACCTCAGCTATGGCATTAATAGCAGGACGCATATCAATGGTCTTGGTGAAGTTTGGCTCGCCATCCAAATCAATTACCTTGTCACCTATCTGCACTCTTGTAGGTCTAAACGTATTAAGGTTGAATACCTGAGCATCAAGATTGTTGGTTACAACAATCTTGTGAGCTGAGGCATTGGCTATCTTCGGGTCGTTCTCAAACTCTATTGTATAGCCTACTTCCTTCACATTATTGCTGATATACTTGCTGCCAGCCTCTGACAGGTAACCATGCATTTCGTTAGGGTCACCAGGATTATATGCGTTGCACAAATGTGGGTTCGGATCCTTACAATTAGGATTGTTCAACATATCCCTCTGATTGTTGTAGGTTGACACTATTCTCCCTGCCTGACCTGGCATACAGTGTTGCAACCAGTACCAATACAAATCTGCTGGCGATGGAAGATAATTATCAGGGAAATAATCACTAGGATTATCAAACAGACCGCTTTGTGCCAACTGATCTCTCATCGCCTGATTGTGCTGATTCTGCAAGGCATTCTGTATACCACCCAACGTACCTCCTAAAGCCAATGAAGTTCCGCATGTACATTCTGCCGCCCAACCTCCATGTTCTGCAAGACTGCATGGGTCGTCAGCACAACCATTGAAGATACCTGCCACAGCTGGTGCTTTAGCCACCTTTGCCGTTCTGTAGCTTGGAGATTTGTAGTAGTTATTGGCTATATACTCTGTAGCTTCAGGACCCTTTAGATTCCATGGTGTCTCAGTCCATGCATATGCATTAAAATCTTGATGATCACCTGTCTTTATGCCAAGGGTAAAGGTCAAGGTTTGACCTGGCATCATTTCAGGAATAATAGCAGGCACTATCTTTGTCTTGCTATTATTATCTCTAAAGTTGTCATAGTCGAAACTCAGTTGCAATCCATTCTCATATAATTCCTTATTACATCCTACGGCGAAGTTCATGTATTTCACACTCGTCATACGATCAGCATGGTCTACACCGAAGAAGAACGGAATAGCCTGATAGCTGATATTACTCTTATTTGTAAGAGTAATTGTAACAGGATATGGATCGGCTACAACTCTTGGATCTGTTATTGTCACCTCTATATCGTCAAAGCTTGCAGGCTCAAGTTCCACGTATCCTTCTCGCTTTAAAGTGACTTTACTTTCACCATCATCAAAGTTCAACACAAGGTCATACTTGCCATAAGCCTCCTTGCCATCCAGCTTCATATATAACTTTGCCTTCGACTTTTCTGTACTGACAATAGAGCTGACATTTATTGTATTATCTCCCATCACGAGCGAGGCAGATTTAAGATTATCAAATCCATTGCCATCAAGTTCCATTATCTGTATACAAGGCATAACTCCAAGGGTAGTTGCCGATGTGCCAAACAGGTCGAACTTGTCAATGTGTGTATAATCCAATGTCAAGTTTTCGTCTCTAGTTCCCGTGACATCGTGCAAAGCCAGATAGTATGTACCATTAGCTTTTATATGAGTACCACCCAGGACAACCGACTCAGCTCCATTTGCTTTATAAAGTTCCTCACCTGACGTTGAGAACAACTGAATTGTGGTAGCCTGCGAACACTTGAATGCCACACTATCACCTCTTTCAGCTTTCAAACTGAACCACTTGACATTGTTCTCGCCTATACGCTTAAACGACTGCGTAGTCTGTAGCACTGTAACATCGTCGATAGTTTGTGACACTCTATAGTCAACAAACTGGCGCGTGTCATCCAAACGTCGGCTTGAAGCATCGTAGAATGCAAAGTGTATGTCATTTTTAGCATACATCATAGGCTTGCCGTCCTTGCCAACTTCAAAATGGAAACAACTGCTACGTATCGGTTTCGTCTCTACGGGTATCAGCTTCACTATCTGCAAGGGACTAACACGCTTGTCGAGTTTCACTATCTGCCGATTTGCCTCATTGTCGTTGAGCCAATAGTCGTACTGCATAATGCCATTGCCTCCTAATGGAGTCTTTACGAAGAACGAGGTCATAACTTTAGAACTTGTTCCGTCCTCACCCATCAGCATATACGACAGACGATGGAAGCCATCTGACAGATTGGCTACATCGATGTCGAAATGATATAGGTTGCCATTTAGGGTTCCTGCTTCTGTGTAATGATTGTCTCCATCTATTGAATATAGACACTTCATATTGCTGCGTTCGGTTGTGGTCATGCTGCGGTAGAAGAAAGCCTCCTTTACTGCTGTAGCCGCACCTGATTGAGTTACAACAAAAGCTTGAGCCTTATGCAAACCTGGTTTCATACCCGTTGCATCAAGTGTCCAATTGACAATGCCTCCATGAGTTGATACTTTTTCCTGTTTATACAGTTCCTCGTCCACCATTAAAGCGCACGTCATATATTCGATGCCTTGCGTCTGCGGCACCTTGATAAACATGCTTGTTAGTGGTTTACTCGGTGTATTGCTCTCCACCTGTGCATGAAGAATATGGAATCCATCGTCCAGTTTGCTTACATCTAAAACCACTGGCTTTCCTGTATATTTGCCCGAGATTGTATCCTCTGGTTTATTGTCAAACCATAGTCTATACTTGGTATTGGCAACCATAGCCTGCTTCCAAAACACAGCTGTTTGTGGCGAACTGTATGATGCACCAGAAGTACTGGCTTGCAAATGCACTATATGCATGCCTTCGGCAAGCGCACTCACATCAATATCTGCCTTACCGCCACTTGCCAAAACAGACTTCTTCTTTGTGTCATTGTCAAACCAATACTCAATATTAGTTGTCTGTTTTTGTGCAAGTTTTATGAAATAGCGCGTCATAGGCACACTCCACACACCCTTTGCATCTTTCACTTGAAAATGCATGATGTGGAAATTTGCATCCAATGCGCCTATATCCAAATCCATCTGCCATGCACTATTGTCCGACAAACCTGTTTGCATGGTGCTTTCGTCACCATCAAACCAATATCGGTATTCGTACAAGGCTTGTCCCCTTGCCATTATACATAGACTAAGGAACAATAATAATATTAACTTTCTGCGCATAAGTGTGTTTATGCTTAGGTTGTTGGTTTTATTCGGCACTCTTAACCTCAATGTCAACACTCAGTTTGCCGTCGGCTGTAGTCTTGGCTGCAACGTTAAACTTACTTATTTGTGGATTTGTTGGTGTCGGGTCGTAAGGTAGACTGCCACCATAGATGCCAACCTCTGTTCCGTCAGTGCCTTTAATTAGTGCCTTGGCTGCTTCAGTAAGTTTATACTCATTGTCGTCTGAATTGCCGAACAGATTTTTTATTGCTTCATTATCCTTAGCCACCTCCACATTTGTATTATTGGTAACATTAAATTCAACATCACTACTATATTTACAATATAAATTATTATAATATGTAGATGTCGTATTTATACTATATGAGTTAAGAATAATACAATTTCTATATTCTGAGTTTCCACAATGAGCATTACCACCATTTGTGTCTGCTAAAAACAAACAGTTGTTGAAGATATAGTTTTTACCAGCCATACCTTTTACTAAACAGTTCTGGAACGCCGCAGAATTATTAGAATCTTGATTTCCACTATATATCTCTGTTATTCTACAATGAATAAACGTCAAGTCTTTTCCATATGCACTTCCTGGAAAGGCAAAATATCGAAACCTATCCTTCAAGAACATAGCGTTCTTTAGTTTATTGATTCTAACCATTTGATTAGTATAAATACCCTCAATAGTCAGTCGTTGTGTTGTTTCGTCAGAGATATCAATAGTAAAATCATTTACCAACACCGTAGGTTCTATTTGTGTGGCAGCATCCAATACCATACCCGCACCACGCAGGGTTACAGCCTTTGTGATGTTAACAGATTGGAATGTTCCCGATGATAGTGTAATTACATCACCGTCCGCAGCAGCCGCATGTGCCTGTATCAATGCATTCGTTCCATAGAACGTAGATATTGTACCCTCATGATTAAGGGTTGCCAACAACGACGACTGAGCCTTAGCCGTTGTAGCGAACATTGCCATAACAGCCACAAATAAAACTATAAACTTTTTCATTTTGATTAGGGTTTATATACGCCTATAGACTCTTCGGATTCAGCTAACGTTAAAGTTTCGGTGTTTAGATAATCATATACGAAAAAGGCGCAGGAGTCTGTTTCTTGCTTATCTCAAGGACACCGGCCTTCGCATTGCCTACCCAACCGAGATAAGCAACGCAGCCAGCCCACGCCCATGTACGTATATATTGCCATTAGCCTTACATCAATATACATACCAAAACATGTCCGTATGTATATACAGACATAATGGTACGACAATTGATGCAGACCATAGCCTACAATAATCGTACTAAACGCAGGCGTTTATCGTTGCCTAATCTTCGGTTGGATTGGAAGTTGCGAAGTTCGTGTCCTTAAAGATTAGCGTCTGAAAACGCCATTTCCCATAAAGATGCCTACCACTTTCCCCACTGGGACTGGCAGCGTGTGCAAAGTTAGACAATTATATTCACATTTCAAACAATTATCCCCATAAATCTCCATCGCTTCAGATTATTATCACTAACTTTGCAAAAGCGCCACAGCACTACACATTATAATATAGAACAGCTTATGAAATATCCTATAGGCATACAAGACTTCAAGACTATAATAGAAAACGGATATGCATATGTGGACAAAACCGCATTGGTATACCGTCTTGTTACAGAAGGACAGGTTTACTTTCTGAGTCGCCCGCGTCGATTCGGCAAGAGCTTGCTTATGTCTACACTTGAATATTACTTTAGGGGCGAGAAGGCTCTGTTTGATGGACTTGCCATCAGTAATTTGGTGAAGGATTGGGAGACATACCCTGTGTTTCATATTGACTTCAACAGCAACGACTTTACCAGAGGCAATACGCTTAAAGACTTGCTCGATGCATACGTGGAGAAATGGGAGAAGGAGTATGGATTCACTGGCGACACGCGATTCGGTGTAGGCGAACGCTTTGCTCAACTTCTTGCTCATATCCACCAACATACGGGCAAGCGTAGCGTGGTGTTGATTGACGAATACGATAAGCCTCTGCTCGATGTTCTCGACACTGGATACAAGACAAAAGACAGTAACGGCGACGAGATTCTTATAGAGGAATACAACCGCAATATCCTTAAGGGGTTCTACTCTACATTCAAAGCTGCCGATGCCGACCTACAATTTGTGCTGCTAACGGGTGTAACGAAGTTCTCGCAAGTGAGCGTGTTCAGCGGTTTCAACCAACCTGCCGATATCAGTATGAACTCTAACTACGAGGCTCTTTGCGGCATCACAGAGGAAGAAATGGAACAGATGTTCCACGAGCAGATTGACGAAATGGCAAACGAACAAGGGATTTCTCCTAAAGAAATGCGCTTGGTATTGAAGCGACACTACGATGGCTACCACTTCAGTAGACGTATGAAAGACATTTACAATCCATTCAGTGTGCTCAACGCTTTGAACAAAGGCGAGATTAGCGACTTTTGGTTTGCATCAGGAACACCAACATACCTCATACGTTTGCTTAACCACACCAAGGAGAATCTCAACGAGTTGACCGGCAAATATTACGATGCATCCGATTTTGTTGACTATCGTGCCGACGTTGAACGTCCGCTACCAATGATATACCAAAGTGGATACCTTACAATTAAGGCGCACGACCGACTGACAAACACCTATCTCCTCGACCTTCCAAACAACGAAGTAAAGCGTGGGTTTGCTACAGCCATTGCCAACAACTACCTGCAGAGCCGTACACCTGTACTAACAGAGATGACCCAACTGGTACGATCGCTTGCCTCTGCCGACCTTGAAGCGCTACGCAAACAGCTTACCTCCTTCTTTGCAAGCATACCATATACAATGCGACGCAAGGACACTGAGGCTGAACGCGAACGCTACTTCCATTACACGTTCTATCTTATCTTCCGCATTATCAGCACCTACCTTGTGCTTACGGAGAAACAACAGAGCGAGGGCAGAGCCGACTGCATAATAGAGACGCAGAACGATATATACATATTTGAATTTAAGCTCGACGGTACCGCCAGACAGGCTCTTGACCAGATAGAGGCTATGGGATATGCCCGCCCATACACCTCAGACCCGCGCCATATACACCGCATAGGTGTAAACTTCTCGTCAAAAACCGGTACGATAGACGATTGGCAAGTGGAGTGAATTCGTTATCCCTGTTGAGTATATAAATATGGTGTGTAAGAAAAAATCAATGCCAAAGTATAAGTAATATATATTAAATGGCAAAGTATATAATATTAAATGGCAAAGTATATAATATTAAATGGCAAAAGAAATTATATTACTTTGACAAGACACTTATTGCTAAAAATATTCATCCGGCATTTGGAGCGAGACAGAGCTAAAAATGAGCCTCAATCACTCCAAATGCCGGATTATTCTTTTTTTATTTATTATCCTTTATCAGAGCTACACTGAAAGCACCGAGCACAAGCAGTACACCTGCCACAATCATCATGTTGCTCTGTACAGAACCTACAAGCGACAATATAGCACCGCCTGCAACAGCTGCTATAATCTGAGGTATACAGATTGTGCCGTTGAACAGTCCGAGGTAAGCTCCCTTATGTCCATAACCCTCAAGAGCATTGGTTACAAAGGTGAATGGCATGGCAAGCATGGCAGCCCAAGCACAACCGATAAGCATAAACGGAACAACAAGTAGGTCCTTATCGCCTACAAACGGAACCATAGCGAAACCTATGCCACCGATTACAAGACTAAGAGCATAAGCCAGCTTGGCATTCTTGAATTTAGGCAAAGCCATAGCCCAAAGCACCGAACCTACTGCCTGCCAGCAGAACAGCACACCAACCCAGTTGCCTGCTGCCTGATAACCCTTAGAGGCAGTATCAGTGGTATGCCATACAGTGTCGGCAATGGTGCCATTGGTGTATGTCCACATATACATAAAGGCTGCCCAGCAGAAGAACTGCACCAGTCCTACCTTCCAGAACATCGACGGAGCATGCTTCAGCAGTTCTATCCACGATGCCTTCTGCTCCTCTTCCACTGGCTTAGCCTCATTATATTCGGCATATTCCTCGGGGTTCCATTCCTTAACCTTGCATGTAGTGTAGAGCACGCAGAGAATAAGGATAGCCGCACCTATATAGAAAGAGTAGATAACCGAATCAGGAATAACCCCCTTAGGAGCTTCGTTGGCAATGCCAACAGCAGTAAATATGTATGGGAATAGATAACCAACAACCGAACCAGAGTTGCACAGGAACGACTGTATTGAATAAGCCAACGACTTTTGCTTCTCGTTAACCATGTCGCCCACAAGCATCTTGAAAGGTTGCATAGCCATATTGATGCTGGTATCAAGGAACATAAGCGAGATAAGACCAAACACCATAGCCGTACTTACAGCCATGCCGAACGAGCCTGCATTAGGCAACAGACACATCACAGCCACAGCTACGGCAGCACCAATAAAGAGATAAGGTATACGTCTGCCGAATCGAGTCCATGTGCGGTCGCTTAATGTACCTATTATAGGCTGCACAAGGATGCCCATGAGTGGAGGCAAAATCCAAAAATAGCTCAAGTTGTGTGGGTCGGCACCAAGCGTTGCGAATATACGCGAGATGTTTGCACTTTGCAGGGCGTAGGCTATCTGTACGCCGAAGAATCCGAAGCTTAGATTCCACAAGCTCCAGAAACTTTGATTTGGTTTTGGTTTCATTGTTATTTGGTTTTTTATTTATTGGTCTATTCGTTGATTTCCCCACGGGTGCTACCACGCACTACCAAACGTGTGCGCACCACTTTCTTCTCAATCTTATTCTTAGGCGACAGTCCTTCCACCTTATTCATAAGTATGGTGGCAGCCTCCTCGCCCACCTTCTCACCTCGCTGCTCTACTGTTGTAAGCTGAGGATCGCAAGCTACAGAACGCTGTCCGTTGGTGAATCCACATACCGAAACATCTTCAGGCACATTGAATCCGGCATGCTTTGCAGTGTACATAACACCAATGGCAGTATCATCATTCACACAGAAGAATCCATCTGGACGGTCTGGGCGTTTTAGTACATCTGGTGTTATTCTTTCGGCATCATCCCTATTGTCGCAAACATATACAAGCGAAGGATCTGGCTCAATACCTGCCTTTATCAGCGCATCGCGGTAGCCATTAAAGCGGTTGCGTCCAAGCACAGTATTGCCTCGCATACTATAATAAGCAACACGATGGCAACCAGTACTTACAAGATACGTTGTGGCAGCAAATGCACCCTGGTAGTCGTCAACCACAACAAGCGATGCTTCAATACCAGTACATATACGGTCGTAAAAAACAACAGGTATTCCACGATCTACAAGCGACTGGAAATGGTCGAATTTCATAGTATCCTTTGCTTGTGATACTATAACGCCACACACCTGGTGTGCCTCAAACATCTGACATATGCGCACCTCGCTTTCGTACGACTCTCTTGATGTTGTGGCAATAATGCGGAAACCGCGCTTTGCGGCAGCTGCCTCAATACCATTAAGAATGGTGGAGAAATAATAGTGGGTAAACTCGGGCACAATAACTCCAATCACTTTGATAGGTGCACGTCTCGAGTTGCGCAGCGACTTTGCAATGTCGTTGGGATAGAAGTTGTGCTCATGAGCATAATCGCAGATAAGGCGACGCTTCTCGGCATTTACACGGTCTGAACCGTTCAAGGATCTTGATACTGTTGCAATGGATACACCAAAATGTTTGGCTATATCCTTCATTGTTGTAGGCAAAAGTTCCGGCATGGGTAAATTGATTAGCTATACTGTAGATGTTTGTAATTTTAATAAGTTGTTGCAAAGGTATGACATTATTTTAATATAGCAATACAAAAGTGTTTTTTGATGTGAATCAAACGATGCAAACGTTTACATTAACTGCAAACGTTTGCACACTTAAATAGCAATATTTATGAACAAAAAACATACATCGCATTGATTAACATCTTAATTTTGCACGTGAGTTCAATAAAAACCAAAAAGATAGAATTAGAGAAAAGCTCTTAAACGATTAAAAACCGCTTTTGTAGAACCACATCTAAACTGTAATAGTACCTATCTAAAATAGGAGTCAACCTATCTAAAAAAATAAACCATATCAATAGAAATCAAATACAATATTTTACTAATATCTAAAGCTACAATGATGAAGCAGGTTAAATTCCAAAATGCCATTAGGACAGCTACGCTATCAGCAGGTCTGTTCCTTTCGGCAAGTGCCTTTGCGCAGCAAATTACTGTGAAAGGCCACGTAGTAGACGAGACCGGCGAGCCTGTCATAGGCGCATCCGTCAAGGTTGTTGGCGGTAAGACTGGTGCTGTGACCGACATCGACGGTAATTTCTCTATCGCCGCCGACAAGAAGGCTACTCTCGAAATCACTTACATCGGCTACGAGCCTCTTAAGGTTGTTGCCGGACAGGATCTTAAGATTCAACTTAAGAACACATCTACAACTCTTAACGACGTTGTCGTTATCGGTTATGGTGTGGCTAAGAAGAACGACTTGACGGGTTCGGTTACTGCCCTCAAGCCAGATGACAAAAACCATGGTATTATTACTTCTGCCCAGGACATGATCCAGGGTAAGATTGCTGGTGTAAACGTAAACTCTGCATCAGGTGCTCCTGGTGATGGTGCACAGATTCGTATTCGTGGTGGTGCTTCTTTGACAGCAAGCAACAACCCGTTGATTGTTATCGACGGTATGCCAATGGATAACAATGACACTAAGGGTGTTAATAACCCTCTGTCTCTTGTCAATCCTAATGATATCGAGAGCTTCACTGTATTGAAGGACGCTTCGGCTACAGCCATCTATGGTTCGCGTGGTTCTAACGGTGTTATCATCATTACAACAAAGAAGGGTCGCAGCGGCCAGAAGCCTCAGGTTTCTTACAATGGTACTGTTTCTGTAAGTACTATCGCCAAGAAGCTGGATGTGATGAACGCAAAAGAATATGTCGACTTCATCAAGAATTATTATGGCGAAGATTCTTCTGCCTACCAAGGATTAGGCTGGAAGGAATACAACGAGGACGGTACTCCTAACTATGCAGCAGGTACATTCGATACCGACTGGCAGGACGAGATTTATCGTAACGGCATTAGCCAGGAGCATAATGTAAGCCTTACTGGTGGCATCAACAAGCAGTCTTGGTCTATGCCTTATCGTGTCAGCGCAGGCTACACTGGTCAGGAAGGTATCTTGAAGGGTTCAGACTACAAGCGTGTTACCGCAGGTTTCAACATCAATCCTTCATTGCTCGACAAGCACCTCAACATTAATATCAATGGTAAGTATTCTTACTCAAAGACTGTTCCTGGTGGAGCAGATGCTGTAGGCGCAGCTATCAACATGGATCCTACTCGCCCTGTAAAGAGCAACGACGAGAAATTCAAGAACTGGGGAGGTTATTGGCAGTGGGCATTACCTACTACATCATACGACCCAACATTCCCATACAATCGCAATGATGACGCTCCTACAAACCCAGTAGAAAAGGTAGAGAACTACGACTTCTACAAGAGTGCACACGTTCTCTTGGGCAACGTAGAGGCTGACTATAAGATTCATGGCTTCGAAGACCTTCATTTGCATGCTAACTTAGCCGGTGAATATACAACCGGTGGTGAGTACACCAACAGCAATCCTCAATCTACATACGGATTCTACTATGGTGGCAATAAAGAAAACAAGGAGAAGAAGTACAACCTCTTGGCTACAGCATATGCACAGTATACCAAGGACTTCAATAAGGCCAACCACTTCGACATCATGGCTGGTTACGAGTATAGCCACATGAAGTATTGGGGTAACGAGTGGAGCAAGTCAATGTATCCATCTACCTTCGAAGGAAAGAACGACAAGGGCGAAGCTCTTGCAGGAACTGTAAAGTCATTCGATACAAGCAGATGGAGAGGCCAGACTTATCTCGTGAGCTGGTATGGTCGTGCCAACTATTCTTTGCTTGACCGTTATCTCCTTACTTTCACAGCACGTTATGATGGTTCAAGCCGCTTTGCCGACGGACACCGTTGGGGCTTCTTCCCATCAGCAGCCTTCGCATGGCGCGTTAAGGAAGAAAGCTTCCTTAAGGATGTAAATGCTATCAGCGACTTGAAGCTCCGCCTTGGTTGGGGTAAGACAGGTCAGCAGGATACTGGTAAAATGTATTACACCGCTACCTATTTAAAGAGTAAAAGCAATCACTTCCTCTATCCTATCGGTGGTATTGCCAACAACCCAGGAACACTCTACCGTCCATTGGCATACAATGACGAATTGACTTGGGAGACGACTACTACATGGAACGTAGGTATCGACTATGGTATGTTCAACCAGAGATTGACCTTAAACCTTGATGCTTACTACCGCAAGACAACTGACTTGCTCAGTACAACTACTATTGCTGCAGGTCAGAACTTCGATAATGCCCTCCTTATGAATGCAGGAACATTGGAGAACAAGGGTTTTGAGGTTGCTATCACAGGTCGTCCTATCCAGACAAAGGATTGGTTCGTAGAACTTAGCGTTAACGCTGCCTACAACAAGAACGAGATTACAGAGCTTGCAGGCGGTCGTGATTTGATGGAAGCAGGAATGAGAGTAGGTCAGGACCAGGCTATCACCTATCATAAGGTAGGAAAGCCAGCCAACTCATTCTTGGTATACCAGCAGGTATACGACCAGAACGGTCGTCCTATCATGGGCTGCTATGTAGACCGCAATGGCGATGGAACAATCGACGAGAACGATAGATACTTCTATAAGAATATCGTAGCTCCTTGGACAGGTGGTTTCAGCTTCAAGGTTTCGTACAAGAACTGGGATCTCGGTAGCAACTTCCGTGTAAGCTTAGGCAACTATCTCTACAATGGATACGAAGAAGGTGTGATAAACACTAAAGAGATTTGCAGCGCTAAGGGATATTACAAGAACAGTACAAAGGATATAGCAGCTTTAGGCTGGACTTCTTACAACTATCCTCTTACCGACTACTTTGTACAGAACGGTAGCTTCTTGAAGTGCGACAACATCACATTGGGCTATAACTTCAACAATCTGTTGAAGGGTGGCAACTATAAGGGTATATCAGGTCGTATCTACGCCTCATGCTCTAACGTATTCACTATCACAAAGTACAAAGGTATCGACCCTGAAGTAAACTCAGGCAAGGACGACAGCATGTATCCACGTTGCCGCACATTCTTGCTCGGTCTGAACCTCAACTTCTAACAATTTAAAAAAACAGATTTCGATATGAAACTCAATAAATTCAAAACAATTGCCCCTGCAGTAGCTCTTCTGCTTACAGCAAGTTTGAGCTCTTGTATGGATGATTTGGACAAGGGAAACATTGATCCTAATGTTGACGCTACTCCAAACATTACAGGCTTGTACAGCAAGTGCTATGCTGGTCTTATCATGGAAGGTAATGACGGTACTGCCGATTTCACTATCGATGATAACGGTAAGTCAACTCTTCTCCGTAACCTGTTCAACTTCAACGAGGTACCTACCGACGAAGCAATCTGCTGGTGGTCGGATGGCGGTATCGCAGATGTTGGCTACAATAAGTTCGATCCGGGTAATGCTACATTGAAGAACTTGTACTATCGTCTGATGTCAAACATCTCTTACGAGAACCACTTCTTAAGTCTCGATGCTGCCAAGGCTGAGACAACCAAGTATGCAGAGGTGCGTGTACTTCGTGCCTATAGCTATTTCTTGATGCTCGACTTCTTTGGAGACCCGACATTCATTGACAAGATTTCAGCAGAGACACCACGTCAGGCACACGCTTACAACTCTAAGTTTGAGGAAGGCAAAACATATACTCGCGCTGAGCTTCTTCAGTTAGGTCGTGAGTTCTTGTTCAACTGGGTAGAAAGCGAATTGCTTGCTGCAGAGCCAGACCTGTTGGAGGCTAAGGCAGAGACCAGCGATACAGACCCCAACTATGGTCGCATCGACAAAGGCACATGCTGGTTGCTCTTGAGCCGTTTGTACCTCAATGCCGGTACATATCTTAACAACGATGGTCAGAACAATCCTTATTGGAACAAGGCTCTCGAATATGCCGAGAAGATCATCGATCCTTCTACTGGCTATGCCCTCTTCGATGACAGCAAGATGTCTGCAGAGGCAAAGGCTAATGGCTACAAGCCATACGACTTGCTCTTCATGGGCGATAACGGTTCGAATGGTGCAAGTTGCGAGGCTCTTCTTCCATTGATGCAAGATGGAGACAAGACTCAGGGATGGGGTGGTTCTATGTTCTATGTAGCTGCTCTTTGGGATGCTTCGATGCAGACTGTTACAGCTAAGGATGCTGCCACTACTGCCAACTCATGGTCAGGTATGCGTGTTCGTCCACAATTCGTAGAGAAGTTCTTCACCGATCCTTCTGTAGTAGTGAACAAGTCAGCTTCCGAAATTCGTGCTATGAACGTTGACGACCGTGCTATCCTTTGGGGTAAAGGCAACAGTGACGGCGATCGTACCTTGGAACTTGGTGCTAACGATAAGTTCGTCAAGGGTATTGCAACACCAAAATGGAATAACAACTATTCTAATGGTGGTACTCCTCACGACAGCTATAACGTAGACATCGACTTCTTCCTCTTCCGTGTAGCAGAGGCTTACCTCAATGCTGCAGAGGCTGAGATGCACCTTAACGGTGAGGGTTCTGCTAAGGCAAAGAAGTACATCGATGCTCTCCGCAATCGTGCCCACGCAGCCGTACGTCCTTCTTACACTCTTAACGATGTTCTTGACGAGCGTTCTCGCGAGCTTTATTGCGAAGGTCTTCGTCGTACCGACTTGATTCGTTTCAATCAGTTTGGTGGAACTCAGGCTACATACAAATGGGAGCTTAAGGGTGGTAGCACTAAAGGTACAACATTCGCTAAGACCAATAATCTATATCCTATCCCATCTTCAGAGATTCTTTCTAACAAGAACCTGACACAGATTGACGGATATAATGAGGTTAAGAACTAAAGTATAAAAGTAAAAATAGAACTATAAAAGTAAACGCAATATGAAGAATAAATATATGATGGGTGCTCTGCTTCTCGGCATCATCAGCTTATTCGCATCATGTTCGGATGACAACGACTCTAACCCTACGCTTATACAGCCTACTGAGTTTACGTTGAATACTCCTGAATATATAAATTCGACTGTTGATTTGGAAAAATCTACTGGTCTTGAGCTTACATGGTCACAGCCTAAGTATACAGCAGACAATGCTCCTATCAATGCGACATACGAGGTGCAGGTATCTCCAACCAACTCCTTCACAGTTTCTACTGATGAAGCTGCTGCAGACGAGAGTGGCGAAAAGGTTCCAGACTACGCTGTTCTTAGCAACACTACACAGAAATGTGATATCTCTGCCTCTGCTGAAGAAATGGACAAGGCATTGGTAAAGATACTTAAATGGACAGAAGCTGACGTTCCTGCCGAGCAGGAGATGTACGTTCGTGTTAACGCTTACATCCTTGAGGGTACAAACCATCTGAACCCTGTCGCTTCAAACTCAGTAAAGCTCAACGTAAAGCCTTACTATATTGAACTGAAGGATGCTGTTCCAACAATGTGGTACCTTGTAGGTAACATGTTCGGCGCTAAGTGGGCAAACAACAAGGACATTGGAGTAGATGCACTTCCTATGTTCCTTAAGCCAAACTTCTCTTACGACAAGAAGACTGGTGCTGGTGAGATTGAATACACCAACTACTTCCTTACTGGTGATTACAACGAGAAGGCCGAGTGCGACGGAGCTGGTTTCAAGATTCTGCCTTCAGACTTCAACTGGGATTACAGTATGAACGCCATACTCAATAACGAAATCAGCGCTAAAAAAGGCACAATAGAAAATCGTAATGGCGGTGCTGACGGTGGTCACATCGTTGCTGCTGAAGCCGGTTACTACACCATTACAATCAACACAGCTGACAATACAGCCAAGATGGTGAAGTACGAGGGTGATGTAAACAACAACTATGGTACTATCCAGATTAGTGGTTCATTCAACGATTGGGTAGACACTCCAATGCTTCCTTACAACACAGAGGGCGTTGAGAACCACGCCTGGTACTATGTAATGGATGTTCCTGCCGGCAAGACTGAACAGTTCAAGTTCAAGACTGCAGGTTCTTGGGATACCAGCTGGGGATATGGTGCAGCAGATGGCGCTATCAACATGTACGGAAAGTGTGATGCAGGTGGCAAGAACATCGGCTTGGCAGAAGGCAAGTACGTCATCTCATTCAACGACATCACAGGTTCGTTCAGCATCGTTAAATTGTAAATCACTTTAAGCAAAGACAATTATGATTAAGAAAATATTATTGGGAATGACCCTTCTGATGGGTATGGTGTCTTGCACCGAGGACTTCACAGATTGGGGTAACCCACAGACAAATTCTCAGAAGGAAGCTGTGGCATTCGGAAATGGTAGCGTAGCTCCAGTTGATGTCATCAACTTGGCTGACGTTAATACAGAGAAGGTAAAAGTGGCGAGCATTGTTGCTCCCACTTCTTCCAACGCTGCTTATACACCTAATTATAAGATTAACTTCGACGGTCAGTCATTCGACATTGATGCTGATGGCAACATGGCAACAGCTGAATTGACAAGCTATATCGTAGATAAGTGGGGAAAGCGTCCTACAGAGCGCGACATCGATGCTACTCTTGATGCATGGGTAAGCAATGGCTCAACAGCCGTGAAGATGGCTACATCTGCAACATTCCAGGTTAAGGCTATTCCTGAGGCTCCAGTTATTGAAGATGGCTATTACCTCGTAGGCGATATGTTTAATGTCGAAGCCGTTGGTGATGCCCCAGCCGTTGACGGTTGGAATACTGTAAGTGCTAAGCAGGCATTCAAGCACAGCGATAAGGATGTATATGATGATCCTGTTTTCACCATCACATTCGAGACAACCAAGGATAATCAGTATTGGAAGATTATTCCTAAGAAGAACGTTGATGCCGGTAACTTCTGGGCTGCTGGCGTAGTAGGTCCTAAGGTTGACGGCGACGACAGCATGACAGGTTTGTTGACCAACGGTGACGCTAAGGCTGGTAAGATTGCCAAGGCTGGTAAGTATAAGCTCTCTATCAACATGATGGACTACTCTTATACCTTAGAGGAGGTTAATTACGATCCATTCATCTACTTCATCGGTAGCACTGATGGTTGGAAGTCATCCGACCAGAAGCTTGCTCTCGTAGACGATGCAAAGGGCGTATACACTGGTTATGTTTATTTGGCCGATCCTAACGGTGCTGGCTACGAGTTCAAGTTCCAGCGTGCAGTAGGAAATTGGGACACAGCAATAGCTGCAAGTAACTTCGTTACATTTAATGGATCTGCTGCTGGCATTGCTAATGGAAACCTCGGTGTAAATGACGGCGAAGGTGTTTACTACATGGATGTTAATCTTTCAGAAGGCACTATCACAGCCACTAAGGTTGAGACCATGGGTCTGATTGGTAACTTCAACAATTGGGCTGGCGACGCAGTCATGACTTGGAATGCTGAAGAGTATTGCTTCGAGGCAACAAATGTTGGTGTGACAGCCGACGGTTGGAAGTTCCGCGTAAATGGTGAATGGGACATCAACCTCGGTGGAAGTCTCAACAACCTGACAGCAGGTGGTAGCGACATTAAGGTTGCAGGCAACACAGTTAAGTTGTATCCTACAAGAAAGACAAAAGACAATATCTACTGCACAGTAGAATAATCATAAGCATATAAGATTAAAAAAGATTAGTGATAAAATAGAAAAGGTTGGGTTCCCTTACGAAAAGGAATCCAACCTTTTTTATGTGTTTACTAAACCTACAGATATACTGCATGAATGACTAGATACTTTAGCCAAATCAAGCCAAAAACCATCGATTTGGCTAAAGTATGTGCGATACTTTAGCCAAATCAAGTCTAAAACCATCGATTTGGCTAAAGTATCGTTCGTTTTATCAAATAATTATCGTAATTTTGCACCATAACAATTATCTTTTTCAAGCAATATGGAGCAAATCATAGGACGTAAAACAGAAATCAAGCAGCTGACAGAGTATTACCATTCTGGCAAAGCCGAATTTGTGGCTGTATATGGAAGACGACGCATAGGCAAGACTTATCTTGTGCATAATCTCTTTAATGATGAGTTTGTCTTTGAGATGTCTGGCTCAATTGATGCGCCAGCAGAGGCCCAATTGTCTAATTTTGGCTATGCATTGCGTGAGTTTGGAGATCCTAAACAGCCATTGCCTTCCAATTGGACAGAGGCTTTTGAGGCTTTGAAATTGATGTTGAAACCCAAACTATGTGGTAAGAGATTGCTCTTGTTTATTGATGAATTACCATGTCTTGACACACCTAAGTCTAATTTCCTGCAAGCTTTTGAGCATTTTTGGAATAGTTGGGCTGTAAACCAGAATGAGATTATGCTAGTGGTTTGTGGTAGTGCCACTTCGTGGATGATTTCCAATCTCGTAGATAGTCATGGTGGACTTCATAATCGTATCACACATGAGATGTATTTGGCTCCATTTAATCTTGGCGAAACAGAAGAGTATCTCCAGGCGAATGGATTCATGTGGGCTCGTCTTTCCATATTGCAGATTTATAGTGTGATGGGCGGAGTGCCTTACTATCTGAGTTTGCTAGACAAGACGCAAGGAGTAGAGGCTAATGTTGACCGCTTGTTTTTTGCTGAGCGTGGTGAGCTAAAGCGAGAGTATGCTCGCTTGTATTCTTCTTTGTTCAGAAACTCTGAAATCTATATGAGTGTGATAGAGACGTTGGCTAAATGTAAGCAAGGCATGACTCGCAAGGAGATTTCTGACCATCTGAAATTAAAATCGGGCGGAACATTGACCAAGGTGCTTCGAGAATTGATCAACTGTGACTTTGTGAGAGGTTATAATACACGTGAGAAGAAAATTAAGCAGAAAGACCAGATTTACCAACTCACTGACCTATACACCTTATTCTATATGTCCTTCTGTCATCCGGGCACCACGGATGTTGCTTACTGGACACATCAGATGGGCAAGCCTCTCCAAAACACCTGGTATGGCTTGGCTTTTGAACGTATCTGCATGTTGCATATTCCTCAGATAAAGAAGAGTTTGGGAATCGAGCAAATCTACACAGAATATTATTCTTGGCGAAGCAAATGCTCTACGCCTGCGGCACAGATAGACTTGCTCATAGAGCGAGCTGACCATCTGATTAATCTTTGTGAAATTAAGTATTCGCTGTCACCTTATAGTATTACAAAGGAGGAAGAACTTCGTATCCGAACTCGTATGGCTGATTTCTTGGAGGAGACAGGAGTACGTCATGGCATTTTGCCAACGTTGATAACCACTTTTGGCATTCGTCCTACAGCTCATTCCTCGATAGCGCAGGTGCAACTTACTATGGATGATTTGTTTGCATAAACAAGATAAGAGCAAGGTGTATCTCTTTGTGATGAGATGCGCCTATGCATAGCCTACCTTACTGAGTTTTTATACTCTCTTGCCAGCCATTTAGCAAAGAAGCGGTCGCTGACAAAGTAGCCTTTTGGTGTTTTGTTGACTAATTGCTTGTCCACCAGAGCCTTCAGAGCAGTCTTTACGCTGCTGGTGGCAGGTAGGTGGTGGGTTAAGATGAATTGTTGGCTAAGTGGGGAGGAAACTACTTGCTCCTTGGCAATTGCTAACAAGAGTAACTGTTGGTTTTCGGTCAGCCATGCACAATAGTTTTGGTATGCCATAGCTTGCTCCTCTATCAACTCTTGAATCACTTCATCCACTAAGTCCTTATTGATCTGCTCATCACGATGTTCGAAAATACCATGTAGGATGGCTTGTACATACCAAGTTACGCTGTCGGCTTGCGAGTAGATGTAGGTGAATGTGTCTACATCCACTTCTCGTTTTTGTGATGACAAAAGACGATTGGCAAATGATAGATATTTTGACTCGGCGATACATGGTAGTGACATTACAAGAGAACTCTGGAAGAATGGGCGGTTCGCCGACAAAAACATCTCTTCCATCATGTGCTGCTGGCTGCCTGAAAATACGAAATATACATTGGGAAGGAATTGGATGTAAGAGCGTATCAATGCTTCCACTCCATTCTCTGGATAGTTCATGATTTGTTGAAACTCATCTATTGCCACGTAGCATCGCTTTCCAGATTGCTTCATGTACTCGAAGATTCGCTTCAAGCTTTCTCGTCCCTCGTTTGGTTTCAAATCCAAAGAAAATGTTGGAATGCCTGTCAGTTCGTCAATTGTTAGCGTTGGTCGCCAACTGCTGAAGAACTCCTGTACTTTACGCAGGGCGGATTGAGAAATTGTATCTAATTTCCCAATGATTTCCGAAGCCATGAGCTGCACCATTTGCTCCAAGTTCTTGGTGGCAAATATGTCTAAGTAGAAGCATTTCACATCATCGTATTGCTTTTCCAACTGTTGGAAGACATGATGGATTAATCCTGTTTTGCCCATACGGCGAGGAGCGACAAGCGTGATATTTCGCTCATTGTGTAGCGAAGTTATCATCTTCTCGGTTTCTTTCTCACGGTCACAAAAGTACTCTGCTCCTTTGTATCCATACATCACGAAAGGATTGTTAATTGTTGTCATAATCTTATTGCGCTTTTTACGTTGCGTAAATTACGCAATAATTATTGAGACTACCAAATGTTTTCAAGTTTTTTAACCCAAATCCTAATGACCGATTTGGGATAAAAAAAACTTCTGAACTTTTACAAGTTCAGAAGTCTATGGTGATTTTATCAGATAAAAAGCTCTTTATTTCAATCTAAAGATATTTAGCGAATTTGCCGGTATCTCCACAACAGCACCATCTGTAGATGTTGTAACAAATGTCTCTGTAGGATGAACATTTGTCGGGTTGTCGATTGTGTTCTCCTCCTTGCCATTCTTTGCTGAAAGGCGAATAAGCTTAGCATTAGATATTGTCTTGCCCTGAAGACAAATCTCGGCTGTAGTGTTTTCGCTGCTTGTGTTTGCAACCTTCAGTATCACCTCGCCTGTATTCTCGTCCAATGTAGCTGTTGAGAATACGCCAGGCAGAGTGTTTGCACGAAGCTTAGAGGCAAATATCTCCTTACCATCCAAGCTTGCAAAAATGCTGTCGCCCTTGACCTTTAGTTCAATGTCATACCAGCGACCTGTCTCTATATTTCCAGATACTGTGGCAACCTGACCCTTTGCGCCATCCACAATCTGCTCAATACCATGTTGCGTATTGTTCCATCCACCAAGGTTTAGCCAGCAATAGTTCTTGTCGTCCACATAATTGAATATAAGGAGGAAACCTTCATTGCCAGCATCCTTACGCGCACGTACCTTATATATATATCCCTCTGAGGTTATTTCACCAGGGTTAAGACGTATGCAACTCTCGCCATTGGATGTCTGCTTGATAATATTACCATCTACCTTCCAGGTACCACGCACATCAGTAGGCAACTCCTGTAAAGTCATTGGCAATGCATTACCGTTAGCGTCGGTATAACCTTTGTCTTCAAACGATACTTGTGTGCCCCATGTACCCATGCCTACACGACATACAGCAGGCTTTACCTGAACATCTCCATATTTATAAGGATTGGTTTGGTTTACTTTAAGCACACGTGTGCCTATGTTGTTGGCCATAAGGTTCTGCACATAGTAAGATGGAGTGCCGAATACCTTGTCGGATGTAAACTGAATCATGTCAGGCGCCCACATACGGTCGTTGAGGTTGGCAAAGATAGGAGCATACGAAGCCATTGTAACGATGTCGCTATTGTTCTCAATACCCATCATATATACAGCCTCGCCCAGTGCGGCGTCAAGCGATCCCATATTGCCGAAGCCCTGTGTAACAGCATACTCGCCTACATATATCTCTGAACCCTTACGGTTGTAGGTATCATACTTGTTAAAGTTCTCGGCAAACCAAGCTGGGTTGCGATAGTAATGCTCGTCGAGCAACTCAACACTCTCTTTGCTGTCCCATGTCGGATTGTCATCACCCCAAGCTACCACGTTTCCTATTAGGTGCATATTGGGATATTTGGCAAGCACGGCATCCTTAAACTTCTTGAAACGCTCATAGTAATGGTCACTCTGAAGTGCAGGGTCGGGTTGATTGTTCTCGTTACCAATCTCAAGATACTCTATATTATATGGCTCGGGATGTCCATTCTTTGCACGCAAAGCACCATACTTGCTTGTTACGGGGCCATTGGCATATTCAAGAGCGTTCATACACTCATCTATCCAAGGCTGAATGCTGTCTACAGGTGTCATACCTCCATGCCACAAACCAACATTCACAACATATAGAGGCTTTGCATTGAGGTCTTCTGCAAGTTGCAGATATTCGTCAAAGCCCATACCATCACTTGTGCGATAACGCCAGTTTACATTCTTATGTCCAGGACGTTGTTCTATAGGACCAATGGTCTTCTCCCAGTGGAAAGCATTCTCTGGAGATTCTTGTCCCTCTACATAGCAACCGCCTGGAAAGCGTACGAACTTTGGACGTATGTTATAAAGAAGTTGTGCAAGGTCGGGACGCAAACCATTAGGACGGTTCATGAATGTAGGCGGGAACAGACTTACAACATCAAGTGTAACGGTGCCCTTGCCATCGAATACCAATTCAAACTGAGCCTTAGGATCATTAGCATTAGCAGTAAACTCGGCTGTATACTTGTTCCATTTCTTGCCAATAGCGGCATCAACTGTTGTCTCGGCATATACAGTCTTGCCATCAGCACTTATCAAACGTGCCTTTAATCCTCCCTTATAGTTGCCTTTTGCAAAGAGTGATAGTTTGTATGTTCTGCCTTGTACTGCATTGATGCCCCAGAATCCCTCGTTGATAAGCGATGCAGTTGCAGCCTTGTCAGCCTTAACTGTTATCTGCAATGCCTTACCCTGTGCATTGTTCAACAGAGCCTTGCTTACAAGCTGACTTGTTATGCTTGCTCCATTCGAGGCAGATGTGCGCCATGTAGGTATAGCATTGTCACTATCCTCAAACGAGCGGTTGCTGATAAGTTCGGCATACAATCCGCCGTCAGCAGCATGATTGATGTCCTCAAAGAAAATGCCATATAGATTTGGCGATACCTTGATGCCGGGATTAGCGGCATCCACATTTATCTTTACTTGGGCGTTGGCTGCAAGAGACGAAGCGAGCAACGCCGCGAGAAGTATGTTGTTGCGTTTCATTGTTTTAATTATATAAATAGTGAATTATATTATTCCAGTGTGGGCCAGCCATCAGCCGTCCACGTTATTTTCTTTTGTATCAGCAATGGCACTCCATTCTTAGGAATGCTGTATCCATGACACACAAACCAGTCGCCATCTGCAAACGAATAGGCAGAGCTATGTCCTGCCGCTTCAAACTCTTGTTTATCGCCTTCGATGACAATAGTGCCACCACCCTGACGCATATCCTTACCATTGCGGTCGCGATATGGACCAGCAACCTTCTTACTTCTGCCTACAGCAACACGGTAGTTGCTCTTTGATCCACGACAGCAGTAGTCCCAACTTACAAACAGATAATAGTAGCCACCATGCTGCATTATGAACGGAGCCTCTATGGCATTGGTGCCGGCAAACTGGGATGTAGGGTTTGGCTCTACATTAATGTCACCCACAGCATGACGTCTGGCAATAGTCATTGGCTTGGCACCACGTTTTACGTGCATAGTACGGTCAAGCTGTATCATCTGAATGCCATCCCAAAACGATCCCCATGTCATCCATGGATTGCCTTTCTTGTCGATAATGATATTAGGGTCGATAGCATTCCAGTTGTCACGCTCGCCCTTTGAGGCAACTATACAACCCTCGTCTTTCCATCCGTCAGCATTGGCAAGCGATGTATTACTTAGTAGTCCTATTGCTGATGTGTTCTTGCCGAATGTAGAACACGAATAAGTTAGATACCACTTATCACCATACTTTATTACGTCTGGCGCCCAAATATGAGTCTCAAAACCTGGTACACTATCGCGCGTCCATGCCGGTATCTTGTTTCCTGGTAGCACACCATCTGGCTTGATAGTCCAATGATGACGGTCAGTAGATGTCATCTGTGTTATACCATGACCCGTACAATAGAGATAATACTTGCCATCCTCAAATGCAATGACTGGATCGTGCACCATTGGAGTATCTACAACGAGAGGAACAGGCGGTGGTGCTGTTTGAGCCTGGACTGTATTGGAGATTGGGGCAATGGCGAATGCCATTGCTCCAATTAAACATTTTGCTCGAATCATTTATTATACAATTGTTGTTAAAGAATTACTTATTCAAGAATTTACGTCCATTAACAACGACAATGCCCTTGTAAGAGCGGTCTACCTGCTGTCCATTAAGGTTGTACCACTTGCCCTCGCTCTCAGTCTTCTTGGTAATAACCATAGGAGTCTTTATACCGGTAGCAATGCTTGAGCCGTCGATATACGAGCCTTCGTTAACAAAGAATAGGGTTACGTTCGACTGGTTCTCAACGAGCTTCATGCTGAACGAGTAGTTGTATACCTTCTCTGCCTTTGTGGTGATGGTAGACACTACCTTAACCACATTGCCTGTAGTGAACTCAACGTTCATATCAACCAACGAGCCGTCCATATCGTCCTTGAATGTATCCCAGTTGTATTCGCTCTGCATTGTGAAGTCGATGTTTGAGGTGTTTTCGGCAGTATTGCCTCCTGCTGCTGCAAACCAAGCATAGTTGTCGGCACGCAATGCGAAGTGCTCCGAATAACCTTCGGCTCCACGCTCGGCTGTTGCTGCAATAAGACACCAGTTATTCCAATTGGCTTTCTTGTTGCTGTAGTTGTAGAACTTAAACTCAGCCTTGCCACCCTTCTTCAGGTTGTAATAGTCCTTAGAGAAGTTTACCCAGAAAGCGGCATTAGTATTCTTCTCCATCGACTCAGGATAGTAAACTGGAGCGTCTGCCACTACATCAGCCTCAACATTGAGGGTGAAGTCCTTAGTGTATACATAGTTGTCCTTGCTTATAACCATTGTCATTGTTACCTCGCCCTGACCCTTAACAGTACCATCGGATGTAAGAATCGACTCGTTGCTTGATTTCCAAGAAACGTTAGTGCCAAGCAATCCCTCTGTAGGCAGAACAGGTGCTTCCTCAAGTACAGTACCATCATCAAACGGAAGATTTATCTTGTTGGCTGTATACTTAATGGCTGCCTTTGCATCTGCCTTAACAGCCCATACCTGCTGTTGCTTGGTATACGACTTCTGACCAAGTGTTGTAGAACCGCTTGATGAAGAAAGGGCAGCAATAGCTATAGCCGGTATGTTGGTATAGTCGATAGTCTGGCGAACAAGTACACCACGATATACAACACCATTAATAGTAAGGTGTATATAATCAGTGCCAGCTGTACGCTCCCATGTTCCTTCTTCACTACCTGTTATAGTGCCGTCGGCATTGAGACGGATGTTTACTGCTGTTTCGTAAGCTTTATTCTCTGTGTTCTGACCATATTCGTGACGCATAAACTGATAGTCGCCTGTTATCTCGCTGTCGGCTATAGAAGCCTTTGTAGCAATATCGTTGTTGGTAATAGTCTCGCCGTCAAACTCGAACGGTGCAGCCATAATCCAACCCTCATCATTAAGGAATAGCTGATGAACACGCACCTCATGACCCTCGCCCTTATTAGTAAAGCGTGAGTGATATACAACGAAAGAACGTCCCTGCTTGTCGGTAAAGGCCGAGTTATGACCTTGTGCCACCTCTGCTCCCGACATCGGATCCCACTTGTAGCCACCAAAGAGCAACACTCCACGATTATCGGCTGTCTTGGCTCCGTAATTCAAAAGATAGCGTTTTGTAATTGCAGATGTGCCGTTGCAATCTACGTATGGTCCTTCTGGATTATCCGAGCGGAACACACGCATCTGATAACCTCCTGTGCTGATGAGTCCGCCATAGCTCATAAAGAGGAAATAGTGCGAACCTATCTTCTCTACATAACTTGCCTCACCCGATACATAGTAGCCGCCAGCTATCTTCTTGCCAAAGTAAGGATCGCTTGTGGTATTAGCGTTGGCAGCACCCTGTGTTGCAGCTTTGCCGTTAACCTCATACGGGAACTGATAAGTATAATCGCGCAGACCATTAGTTGCATCAAGTTTCAACATAAATATACCACCCGACCATGAGCCATAGCTCATCCAAAGGTTGTCGTTGTCGTCATAGAACACACATGGGTCTATACAGTTAGGCCAAAATGTGCCCCACTTGTCGCCAACATTATATCTCTCAGGCAACGATGTTGCACCGGTTGCAATGGCAAGGTCGGTGTTCTTCCAATCGTTAGCAGCTGCGTATGAATTGTGTGCATACTTTCCAAAGAAACCAGAGAACACTACCGGACCCTGATATTTCCATGGACCCTCGATATTGTCGCTTGTAAAACATACAATGCTTGAGCACCAATTGTCACCATTCAAGCTCATATACATGCACCACTTCTTCATAGTCTTGTTGTAGATAACGTCGGGTGCCCACTGCATTCCCTTTACAGTGTTGCCCTTCTTCTGCCAACCATGAGCATCGAAGTTGCCAAATGTTACGCTCTTGCCTGTATAGTCCTTAACGGATGTTATGGCATGTGTGGAATAAGCCTGTGAGTAGTTGACAAGTACGCCACCCGTATTACAGAACAAACTGTTTGTTGCTGTAGCGTTCCCCTCGTCTGCCTTGAATACTGTCCACTCCTGATAGTTCTTCTCGGCTGTGGTCTTACCTTTGCCAAGATGTGAGCCATATATATAATATGTGGGCGATGAGGGATTGCTGATATCATCGATAACGATAGATGGGTCGTGACATACCACGCGCTTGTTATATTGACGAGCACTGTATGCACCCTGAAGATCGGCATCGGTTAGATTGGTCTGCGCTGAGGCAGACATTGCCGAGAGGGCTAATATGGGTAGTAATAGATTCTTCATAGAAATATTAATTAAAAAGGGGGTGTGTCAAAATGGAAGTTAAAGGAAGTTGGGCGTAGCCCGAAGTTATCAGAAGTTCTCGGACATATGTATAATTTGCTGAAAGCAATGTATTTGTCCGTTCGCTCGGCTTTGCCGCTTGCCTAAGCAAGAACTTCCATCCATCGTAGATGGATTAACTTCTTATTAACTTCAATAACTCCTTTTTGACAGACCCTCTTCAGGTTTTGTTATTATTCAAATACCAAATGACTTCCGTCTACTGTAAACGATACGAACAAGTCGCTTGGATTGATATTGTTTATACCAGTGTACCACTGATAGGTCTCTGTACCGTCGGTACCTGTAACAATTGCCTGAACATCAGCAGTACCGTTGTTACAGTTGGTTACATATACCTTAACCTTTGCACCATTCATTGTGGCAAGCCATCCAGCCCAGTCGGCATAAGCCTCAAGCTGTGTGCCAACATGTGCACAAGCGTCATAACCGCTACCCCAACCATAGTTATCGGCACGTACTACTGCATATTCAGGTGCTGTCTTTGCTGCATCGCGAAGGATAACATAGTAGTTGTTCCAGTTGCCTGCACCAGATGTGTAGTTGGTGAGTTTGAACTCACGTGTTGCGCCAGCCGGAAGTTTTATGTCGTCTGTGCATACTGACCAGAATGCTGCTGAACAATCGGCTGCACCAAGAGATTTTGGTTCTGGAGTAACAGCAGTAACCTTCGACTCGTTCACCTTAATAGTTACCTCAACTGTCTTGCCGCCATTGGCTGTAATAACAACCTTATGCTCGCCTACTGTAGCAGGGATAGTAGAGAATGTCAACTTAGAGTTGTCGAGAATCTCTGTGCGACCGTCCTGATATGTACCCTTAACCTCAAGACCTTCTGTATCGAATGCCAATGTGCGCTCTACACCAAGAAGGGCATCCGAGTTGTAGATGTAGTAGTTGGTGTGCTTAGGCTTGCTTACAAGCTCAACCTTGACTGGAGTGTCAACAACCTTAAACTTAGCGCTTGCGTTGATGGTCTTGTCAGCCTGCTTGTTGAGGAGAGTCTTGTTGAGAGTAGCAACGATGTACTTCTCGCCAAGTGTGTTGAAGTCGGGAACTACCATAAACGAGAGATCGCTTGAAGCTACTTCCTTGACAGTACCGCCATCGTATGTAACCTGAGCCTTAATCTGTGATGTGAAGTCGGACAGCTCTGAACCGAGGTTAACCTCTTCTGGAACATTCACAAGCTGCATTGATACTGGCTGCTGGTCTACGGCATCTGTTACGTCCATCTCGTCCTTGTCGAACACGTAATAGCATCCGTCAACGGTGAAGTCGAGGTAAAGGTCGCCCGATTCAACAGGAATACCTGTGTACTTCTGCTGCGAAACCAAGCCCTCAGTACCAACAACGTCAGCTACAACGTCGCAAGTGTTGTCGCCATAGTTGGTAACGGTGACCGTAACCTTGGCACCATTCATCTGTGCAAGCCAACCAGCCCAATCGCCAGAAGCGGTGTTGCTATGTGTACACGATGCATAGCTGTCGCCCCATCCATAATCGTCCGAACGTAGACAGCAATACTCTGTCTTGTCCGCCTTGCGCAACACTACAACATAGTTGTTATAGTTGTTGGCAAGTGATGAGTAGTTGGTGAAGGTTGTAGAATAAACCTTATTGCTCTCGATCTTGATGTCTTGATCAAGGTGAGCATCCCACCATGCCGACGAGCAGTCGGTCTTACCAAGTGTTGTAGGCGAAATCTTCGCTCCCTGGCCCTTATTGGCATTGGCTATATCGTTGATCTTCTCCGAAAGCCAGTCGGGACTATTAACACCAAAGATGTCGCTGCCCTCACATCCGGTTAGTGTTGTCATCGCCAGGGCGGCGGTGCAGAATACGGATGCCAATTTGCTTATATGTTTCATAATTGTATTTGCTAAAATTGATTGTTATGATTTAGGTATTTATAGGAGGTACGGCTCGAAGCCGTACCACCATATTCTATTTAAGATTAACAACCGGATGTACTGTCCAACCCTTCTCCTTGAAGTAGGTAGAGTTGTCGGTAGAGTTGTTGGCTGAGTTACCCACAAGGTTCGGGTTGTTGTTCAATGTATTCTGCGAGATAGGCAAGAACTCGTGACCAGGAACATATGTATCAAATGGACAGATAACAGCAGCATCGCTGCCTACTTCTGAGTAAGATACTGCATCGCCAGGCTTAACACTGGTTCCCTTGCGTACAACGCTGTGCTCCTTCATCTGCTGCAGACGACCTGCATCGTAGAAGAATCCCCAACGGATGAGGTCAAGACCACGACCAAACTCGCAACCAAACTCCTTAGGACGCTCTACATTGGCAATCTGCTCAAACAACTTATCCTTAGTGTCGAAGTTGGCAAGCTTAAGATCCTTAAGTCCAGCACGCTCGCGCACCTTGTTTATCCAGTCGATAGCCTGCTGTGTAGGTCCATTTACCTCGTTCTCGCACTCGGCTGCACGGAGCAATACGTCCGAGTAGCGCATCATGCGGAGGTTAATACCGCAGTGAAGACCTGTAACAACAGTGCTGCAAACATTGGTACGGATATTGGTCCACTTGGCAATAGGTATACCGCCATTGAGGTTGTTGGTAACGAGGTTTCTGTCTGAAGCAATCTTCTGAGTATATGCAACGTTGCCGTTCTCAAATCCTTCCCAATCGTTCTCGTATGTGCAGAGTGTCCAGTAGAGACGTGGATCGAGCTTGCCTGCTGTTGTGCGCTCGCTCTTGAAGAGGTTGTAGAGCCAAGGCGAAGCAGAGAGGTCTGCCCAACCACCAAAGTCGCCCGGACAGAAGTTAGACTCTACGGCATGTCCCTGTGTAGCGTTAGGCGATGTGTTTACTGGTGTCCACTCGTCGTCGGTACCCTGTGTACCATAATCGAGATACTGTACTTCGAACAAACTCTCAATATTATTCTCGTAGGCCGAGCCTTCGCGGAAGTTGTCGCCGTAGTTGGCTACGAGGTCATACTTGCCATACTTCTTTCCGATGATGTCCTTCAACACTGTCAAAGCCTCATCGTACTTATGACGCTGCATAAGAGCACGTGCATAATAGCCGGCAGCCGAACCGCATGTGGCACGACCCTTAGCCCACTCGCCTCCCTCGTCGCGCGAGGGCAACAAGGTCATAGCTTCCTTAAAGTCGGCTTCTACTTGGTCAAGCACCTCGTCGTACGAGTTGGTCTTGCCATACAGACCGTCGAGTGTTGAGTATGTATCGTAGTCGGTGATGAGAGGCACATTCTGATAGTAACCAGCGAGGTTGAAGTAAGAGAAGGCACGCAGGAAGAGAGCCTGACCCTTGATGCGCTTCATTGCCTCTGACAGATTGGCATCGTCGTTGCCTGTACGAGAGAGGATGAAGTTGCACACATTAATAGTATAGTAAGCCTCGCGCCAGGGCCACTCGGTGATTTCGTTGGTGATTGGTGCGTTGAAGTTGTCGAACTCAAGATACCAAACCTGTGACGAGTTCCATACCTCGTCGCCACGAGTGAGGTCGATGGTATAACCCACACGGCCTGTTGAACCTTCGATACGTATGTGGTTGTAGGCAGCAATGACACACTCCTCAAGATCGTCGGAGGTGAACTTGTCAGTGGTCTGCTGGTTGGGGTTGGTAAGCTCCAACTTGTCCTCACATGATGTAAGCGACACTGCGCTCAAACCGAGGAATGCTGCAAGTGCATAATTATATAGTTTCATAATTGGATTTACGTTTATTAGTTATTGTTTCTATTAGAATGTGAAGTGCAGACCTGCCATGAAGCTACGTGCGCTCGGGAACGAGCAGAAGTTGTAGCCCGGTGTGAAGGTGCCGCCAGCATAGTCGACGTTGTAGCCCTTATAGCCTGTGAAGGTGTAGAGGTTCTGTGCCGATACGTAGGCACGTACACCTGTAACAAGACCCTTGAACCAACGATCGGGGAAGTTGTAGCCAAGCTCTACGTTGGCAATCTTCCAATATGCAGCATTCTGTATCTTGCGTGAGCTGAAGAGGTCGTTCCAAGCAAGGGTTCCCTTATTGTCTACGTATGTACGTGGAACATTTGAGAGATATGTAGAGCCATCCTCAGAGAAACGGTTGGCATCTGCCATAGCTACATCCTTGTTGCCCCAACCATAGCAAGAGTTAAGGCTGTTGTAGATGTCGTCGGCTACGTGGTAGTTGAGGGCGCCGTATGTAGAGATGCTGAGGTCGAAGCCCTTGTACTCCATGTGTGCGCTCAAACCGAAGTTCATCTTTGCCAAACCGCTGCCAAGCACTGTCTGGTCGTAAGCATCGATAACGCCGTCGGGCTCGCCGTTAGGACCAGAGATGTCCTTGTATAGGCAATCGCCTACATTTGCTCCCTGCTGTGTGGCGTGGTTATCAAGATCGCTCTGTGTGCGGGCGATGCCCTCATATACCCAACCATAGAACTTACCTATCTCCTTGCCTACGTATGTGGCGTATGCACCCGTGATGTACGACTCGGTGCCAAAGCCAAGAGAGGTTACGCGGTTGCGCAATGTGCTGAGGTTGGCTGAGATGTCATACTTGAATGGGTGGTCATGGTTGCGGTATGTTGCCGAGAACTCGAAGCCGCTGTTCTCCATTGAGGCAGCGTTCATTGTTACGGTAGCGTTAGCTACACCTGTCTGTGTTGGCACTGGCACTCCGTAGAGAAGGTCCTCCGAAGTGTTCTTGTACCACTCGGCTGTAAACTCGAAGCGGTTGTTGAACATAGCGAGGTCGATACCTACGTTGGTTGACTTCTTCTTCTCCCAAGCGATGTTCTTGTTTACAAACTCTGAAACGGCAGAACCTGTAACCACGTTATTGCCGAAGCTATAGGTCATATTGTTGCGCTTCATTGTAGCCATATACATGTACTCGCCAATGTTCTCGTTACCAAGCACACCATAGCTGGCACGAATCTTAGCCATGTTGACGATGTTCTTGCTTACCGGGAAGAACTTCTCCTTGTCAAGACGCCAACCCAATGACACTGAAGGGAAGGTACCCCAACGGATGTCCTTAGTAAGACGTGAGCTACCATCGCGACGGACAACTGCAGAGAGCAGGTACTTCTCGTCGTAGTTGTAGGTCAAACGGCCGATGTATGAGGCAATGGCGTGACGATACTCATACGACTCTGAATATGTATTGGCTGCATTCTGAAGCTGGAGATAGTATGGCTCTGTGAACTTGATGCCCCATCCTGTAAGCAGGTTGGTGTTCTCTTCCTCGTATGTCATACCTCCGAGGAGGTTGATGTTATGCTTGCCGATGTGGCCATCGTATACAATGGTGTTCTCGATAAGGGCATCAGCATAGTTGCGCGAAGCCTTGGTGAGACGCTCGTTCGACTTGTCGAGATATACACGGTTCGACTGTATCCATGCAGGAATCCATGTCTTGTCCTTTGCCTCGGTCTTACTGTAAGAGAGGTTGAGGTTGTAGTGCAAGCCGTGGTTCTTAAAATTAAGACCCACCATCTTAAATAGGTCGACGTCGGCAGATGCTGTACCTACGAAACGGTCTACCACGGTGTTGCGCTGCAGCATTGTGTTGACAAGCAGCGGGTTGGATGCCGAGATATCGCCATGTACTGTGTCGTAGTAGACACCATAACCATAGGCATCGTAGTGGTAGTTGTTGGCGGCACCTACCTTATCGTCGAGCACCCATGTCGAATTGTCGTAAGCCTTGATAGTAGGCTGCATTAGCAATGTGCTGCGAAGCACGTTGCTAACCGAGCCGTACAAACCTTGAACATACTCGTTTGCGTTAGACAGACCCATATTGTCCTGATTTGAGTGCGAATAAACCATACTTGTGCGGAACTTGATGAACTTGGTCTCCATTGTGTTGTTCACACGTGCGGTATAGCGCTCGTAGTTAGGACCTGCTCCCTCAAGTGTACCCTTCTGGTTGAAGTAGTCGAGCGATACATTATATGTGCTCTTTGCACTACCACCGCTCAAGGCAACGTTGTGGTTTTGGCGAATACCCGTCTTGAACACTTCCTTAAACCAGTCGGTGTTGGTATCATCCTGGAAGTGATAACGACCGTCCTCGCCCATTTTGTAGCCACTTGGGAGTGTGGTGCCCGAATTGGCGCAAGCCTGACCGATATAGTCGCTATACTGCTCAGCGTTCATAACGTCGTATGTGCTACTTGGTATAACGTCGGCACCAAAGTAGCCCGAGTAGTTCACCTTGAGAGGTTGGTCCTTCTTACCATTCTTTGTGGTGATGATAACCACACCGTTTGCAGCACGCGAACCGTAGATTGCACCAGCCGAAGCGTCCTTAAGAATTTGGATAGTCTCAATGTCGTTAGGAGAGAAGTCGCGGATGGTGGTACCCATTGGCACACCGTCGACTACATAAAGAGGAGCTGTGCTACCGAACGAACCGATACCACGAATACGTACTGCTGGGTCGGCACCAGGCTGACCGTCAGATGTAATCTGTACACCGGCTACCTTACCCTCAAGCATTGTAGAGATGTTTGAGTTGGATACCTTCTTCATTTCCTCAGCATTAACAATAGCAACAGAGCCGGTGAGGTCGGCCTTCTTCTGTGTACCATAACCTACAACAACAACTTGCTCAAGCATATTGTTGTCAGGGGTAAGCTCAATTTTTTCGATGATAGCGCGGCCGCGGACTGCAACCTCGCTGGTTTTGTAGCCAAGATAGCTAACAAGCAGAGTGGCATTGGCATCTACGTCCAGTACAAACTTACCGTCCATGTCGGTAACGGCACCAGCCTTAGAATTCTTTGCCTTGACTGATGCACCCATAAGCGGAGCACCGGTTTCGTCAACAACCTGTCCCTGAACCTTAATGGTTGGGGCTTGTGCTACAGCTGCAGTGGCATTGACTGGGGCAACAACGGTTGCACCACCCATAGCACCGAGGCATAGCATCATTGAGAATAGATTTTTCCTCATTGTTCTGAATTTTAGGTTTTGATATTATTAGATGTATTATTATCGCTCTTGTATGCCAAACAATAAATTTGACATATATACCATAAGGCTGTCGGTTTTGTTTTGAATGTTTAGCTTAAGTATAAACAACAAACAGAGAATGTAAAGAAAGTGGAGATATGTGCTTGCTCCACTTTCGTACATCCGCAGTTTTTCTCATTATTAATACTTGCTCATGACAGTTATTGGTGTAAGGTAATTTTGATTGATTGCTTAACGTCTGTAATGTAAACAATGTTGCTTGTGCAACTTTTCGGTGGCAAAATTACACTTATTCGTGTTTTTTATGGTGGATTATTGAAATAAAAAAGGTGGACAAATAGTGTAAATATGCTGTTTAAACCATATTTACATATTTATCCACCTACTGTGTACCCACACAATAAAAATGATATATATCAACCACGTGGACATATTTGTCGTAGGTGGATGAACGATTTTTATACTATTTCTACTCGCCTCTATAGGCCGAAGGGGCCACTCCATACTGCTTTGTAAAGCAACGTGTGAAGTATTTCGGGTCGTTGAAACCCACTCTATAGGCTATTTCTGTTATATTTCGGTTGGCTACATTATCCTTTAGCATGCGTTTGGCAATATCGAGTCGATAGTTGCGCAAGAATTGCGAAGGGGGTAGTCCACTCTCGGCATTGAGCCTTTTACTAAGCAATGTACGGTTCATGCCCATTATGTCGGCAAGCTCTTGAACACCAAACTTCGAGTTGCTGTAATTGGCTTCCATTACCTCCATTATGCGCTCCATAAACGGACGCTCATTAGCTTCTACCTCCACACGGTCGGCTTCAATGGTCTTTTGTTGGCTTTCCTTGTAGCGTCGCTGGTTCTCAAGTATCGACTTTATACGTGTCTGCAACTCGCCAGGTTCCTCGCTCTCCTTGAGGGCATCCTCAATAGGTTGGTATAGCGATTTTATCTCAAGCTCGCGCATCTTTTCCATGCGGCGTAGGAAGAAGTAACGTGTAACGATAATGCAACATAATATTATAATGAGCACAAACCACCAACTCTTGTAGAAGTAGGGTGTAACGCTGACGTCGATGGATATAGTCTGCTCGTGGTCGGTACCGATGTATGGCGAATACTTTACATAAAACTCGTAATCGCCAGCCGGCAGAGCCGAATAGCGCACACTGTGCTGACCCGGCTGCAGTTTTATCCAATCGTCCTCATAACCCTTCATTCTATAGCTATACACTCCTTGGTTCTCGCCCGCGAAATTTAGTGCCGAGAAACTTATGGTAAATGATCGGTCGCCCTCATGCAACTTTATCTTGCGGGCTGTAGTTATGTTACGGTTGATATAACTGCTGCCTGCAAACACCTGCTGATTGTTGACACTAAGCTCGGTAAAACGCAAGTTGCACACCTGACTATTGGCATTGTCCATACCCGCAACCGCCATCATGCCACGCTCGGTGCCAAGATATATAGTGCCCTTGCGGTCGCGCACGGCACCGTTATAGTAGAACTGCGAGCATAACAGTCCGTCATTCTTGGTATAGTTGTTAAACTGACGTGTGCGCGGATTGTATACCGACAACCCATAGCCAGTTGTAATCCACAGACGTCCCTGGTTGTCTTCCACAATGCCCGTAACCGAGTTGTTTGCAAGTCCGTCGCTTGTGGCAAAAGTCTCTATACTGGTTTTGCCGTCCTTAGAACGTGTAACACAATACATGCCATAACCATTGCTGCCCATCCACACCTTACCATCGCGGGTCTGGCAAAATGATATAATCTTGTCGAAAATGCGGCTGTTAGGCTTGTCGAGCTTGTACACATTGTGATAAGCCTTAAAGAATCGCTTGCCCTTACTGCGCGATTTAAGCTCAACCGTTACCATACCTCGTGTGCAGCCCACCATAAGCTGACCGTCCTTTGTTACCAAGCTACCTATACATCCCTTTATGTTGCGGCAGTCGGGAAATGGGTCTTCCAGACTATGGGTATTCAGATTGTAGAAGAATAGGCCCTCGTTAGCACCTATCCACATGCCGTTGTTTATGCGGTCGTAGGCAATGGCTCCTATAAACGTAAGCATATACTGATGGTCGGGGTCTACATTCAATCGCCAAATATTATCGGGATTATTGGGATTGACAACAGCCACTCCTCCACCCCATGTTCCTATCCATAGGTTGCCCTTGCCATCAGGAGCAAGGGTAGACACCGAGTTGTGAGGCAAGTTGGAGTTGTCCACGCGATAATGCACAAATTCCTTACTTCCAGGATGCATAACGTTGAGTCCTCCCTCTACCACACCTACCCATATAGAGCCATCGGGAGCTGCATACATGGCATTTACGGCATTGCGGGCAAGAGAAGTTGGGTCGTCGGGGTTGTTAGTATAATATGTTATGTGCAACTGACGCGGCACAAGCTTTACAACACCTCCCATCTCGGTGCCAATCCACATACGTCCGTTCTTTACCAATATCGAGTTGACAAAGTTGCTGCTTAGAGGATTTACCAGACTCATGCTGTTCCAATGTTCCACCACACCCGTCTTGTCGTCTATTATATCCACGCCGCAAAGAGTACCTACAAGCAGTCGGCCCTCAGGCGATATGGCAAGACTTGTCGTCACATTATGTTGCAGGGTGTGACGTTTGTCGTATGTATGAAATTGGCGTCCGTCACTACAAAACAAACCATCATTAGTTGCAAGCCATATCTTATTGTTATACTTGATGATACTTGCCGCATAGCGGCTGGACAACGGAGCAAACATCGCTGTGATGTCATTCTGTACCAACTGACCATCGCTGACACATATATCGCTGACCCTACCGTTATTGCACACCACAACAGAACCACGTCCATAGACATCGCACATGCCAAACTCGGGTGCGGCTGTGGGACAAGGTGTTGTAAGTATCGACGCTACCTTACCATCCTTATCAAAAGCAATGCGCACTATCTCAAGTGTTGTGGCTATCCACACACATCCTTTCGAGTCGCAATAAGTGCGGATACACCCGCCATTGAACAACTTATGCAGTTGCTCGGCCAATTGAGAATTGACACAAGGCGGCACAACCGGATGCATTGTCTCAAGGTCGAGCACCTGAGGTCCTTCCTCAAAAGCAATCCACAAACGGCGGAAATTATCCTCGCTTACATTACGACAACTGTTACTGCGCAATGCCGTAGGCGTGGCAGTATAGCCTAAACTCGCCACCTTATAACCGTCATAGCGCACCAATCCACCTCCGTGTGTACTTATCCAAATAAATCCATACGAGTCCTGAAAGATGTCGTCAGCAAAGTTATTTGGCATTCCGGATGCCATATTAAGGTAACTCACATTGTACTTGGCGGTCGTATAGCTTTGGGCAATACACCCCATCGACACAATGAGCGCAACCAATAGGGATATAATAGATTTTATCATCTGAAATTCGGCTTATTCTGTTTATTAGGGATAACAATCTGCTGCAAATATAGCAAAAAAAATGATAATATCGCACCTCGCATCAACCGAATAGCAACCACTTTTGGCTTATTTGTTAAATTCGCCAAAAACAGCCACTTTTTTCATCTTAGTGTGCCGTATATATATAAAAAATGTGTAATTTTGCACAATCGTGCCAAAACTGCAACAATAAATAAAAAACAATATATAAATTTCTACATTAAAACAAGAAAATGAACATTTCATTTGAAAACTCAGACAAAGTGAATGGTCTGTTGACTATCACAGTAGAAGAAGCAGACTTCAACGCCTCTGTCGAGAAGACTCTTAAGGACTACCGTAAGAAGGCTAACATTCCTGGATTCCGTCCAGGTCAGGCTCCTATGGGATTAATCAAGCGCCAGTTTGGTGCTTCTGTACGCTACGATGCCGTTAACAAGTTTGTTGGCGAGCAGCTCTACAAGTACATCCAGGACAATAACATCCAGATGCTTGGCGAGCCTCTGCCTTCTGCAAAGCAGGAGACACCTGCCGACATCGAGAAGCCAGCTCCTTACACATTCGTATTCGACATCGCTGTAGCCCCAGAGATCAACATGACTCTCGACGGTCGCAACAAGATTGATTACTATACTATCAAGGCTGACGACAAGCTCATCAATGAGCAGATCGAGATGTATCAGAGCCGTGCCGGTAAGTACGAGAAGGCTGAAGAGTATAACGCTGAGCTTAACGACATGCTCAAGGGCGACCTTCGTGAGCTTGACGCTGAGGGCAACACTAAGGAAGGCGGCATCACCGTTGAGGGTGCTGTGCTTATGCCTTCATACATCAAGGTTGACGAGCAGAAGAACCTCTTCAACAACGCTAAGCCAGGCGATATCATCACATTCAACCCACGCAAGGCTTACCCAGAGGGCGAGGCAGAGATTTCTGCTCTCTTGAAGATCGACCGCGAGGTTGCTAAGGATCTCGAGTCTAACTTCAGCTTCCAGATTACAGAGATACAGCGCTTTGTTAAGGCTGAGCTCAACCAGGAACTCTTCGATCAGGTATTTGGCGAGGGTACAGTTAAGAGCGAGGACGAGTTCCGTGCCAAGATTGCTGAGGGTCTTAAGCCACAGCTCGAGGCTAACTCTGACTACAAGTTTATGCTCGACGTTCGCACATATTGCGAGAACAAGGTTGGCGAACTTACATGGCCAGACGAGCTTCTCAAGCGCATTATGCTCCTTAACAACAAGGATAAGGGCGAGGACTTTGTTGAGAAGAACTACGCTGAGAGCATCAAGCAGCTCAAGTGGCACCTTATCAAGGAGCAGCTTGTAAAGGCTAACGAGATCAAGATTGAGGACGCTGACGTTAAGGCTGCTGCTGTCGAGATGGCTCGCATGCAGTTTGCTCAGTACGGCATGACTAACGTTCCTGACGAGTATGTTGAGAACTATGCTAACGAGCTTCTCAAGAAGCGCGAGGCTGTAGACAACTTCGTTGAGCGTGCTATCGACGTTAAGCTCGCTGCTGCTCTTAAGAGCACCGTAACCCTCAACAACAAGGAGGTTACTCTTGACGAGTTCAACGAGATGATGAAGGGCTAATAAACCCACTTAAAATTAAGATTAAATCTTAAACATACAAAGGGCCGCAAGGATGTAGACATACAACCTTGCGGCCCTTTTCTTTATACGGCTTTATAAGGCCCATTATTGGCTTTACAAAGCAATTTATCCTCCCACTAAAAGCATTATTATATTACTTGCTTATTTTAATAATATTACTTGCCCATTTTAATAATATTACTTGCCCATTTTAATAATATTACTTTCTCATTTTAATAATATTACTTGCTCATTTTAATAATATTACTTGCTCGGTGAATATATATATCAAAAAAAAGCACGTAGGGCATTGTCTGAAAGACAAAAGCCTAACGTGCTTTTTATTTGAGATAATATGTTTCTCTTGATTGGCTTACTTAACCTCTGCAACAGCAGAACCATCGTAAGCCCACTTATAGAAGGAAGCTCCGTGAACGAAACCTGCTCCGAAAGCGGTGAAGATGACGTTGTCGCCCTTCTTCATGTTTTTCTCATTATCCCACAATGCCAAAGGAATTGTGGCGGCACTTGTGTTGCCATAATGCTGAATGTTTACCACTACCTTTTCCATAGGCAGACCTACACGCTTGGTTACAGCTTCGATAATACGAAGGTTAGCCTCGTGAGGAACAACCCACTTAACGTCATCAGCTGTAAGCTCGTTGCGCTTCATCACCTCAGCCACGTCGTTGCTCATATCAGTAACGGCATAGCGGAACACGGTGCGTCCCTCCTGATAGAGGTAATGCAAACGGTGGTCAACTGTGAAGTGTGACGGTGGACATACAGATCCACCCGCCTTCATATGAAGGAACGGAAGACCGATGCCATCTGTACGTAGGTAAGAATTCTGCACGCCTACGTTCTCTTCCTCAGTAGCCTCTACAAGTACAGCTCCAGCTCCATCGCCGAAGAGCACACATGTAGCACGGTCGGTATAGTCAACCAGCGACGACATCTTATCGGCACCGATAACGATAATCTTCTTATATCGACCGCTCTGAATCATTGATGCAGCAACATCGAGCGAATAAAGGAATCCGCAACATGCTGCCTCAAAGTCGAAAGCAAAGGCATTCTTCAGTCCAAGTTTACCAAGAACGATAGATGCCGTAGAAGGGAACTTGTAGTCGGGAGTTGTAGTGGTAACGATCAGCGCATCAATTGTGTCGGGATCAACTCCAGTCTTCTTGATGAGCTGCTTGGCCGCTTTACGTGCCATATAGCTCGTGCCGAGACCTTCCTCTGTAAGGATATGACGTTCCTTGATTCCGACACGGGTCATAATCCACTCGTCGCTGGTGTCTACCATGCGCGACAATTCCTCATTATTGAGAACATAGTCGGGCACATAGCCGCCAACTCCGGTGATTACTGCGTTTATCTTTCCCATCGTGTGGAGAAATATTATTCAGCTACTTCCTTTACGATAGCCACCTTGCCACGATAGTAGCCACAAGTTGGGCATACTGTGTGGTATACATAGTAAGCGCCACAGTTAGGGCATACTGCCAATGTAGGAGCTACTGCCTTATCATGAGTTCTTCTCTTAAGTGTACGTGTCTTTGACTGTCTTCTTTTAGGATGTGCCATTTTCTTTTAATCTTTAATTATTGTTTTTAATTTTTCTAATTCATTCCAACGCGGATCTACCGCTTGCTCTTCATTCGCGCCACTACTTCGGGTAGCTGAGTGTTCTTCGAGAACCTTTATCATCGCCGCGTTACATTTTCCAGGTGTATGCACGTGCTTAGCGGGAATGTTAAGTGCTATAAATTCGTAGATGAACCACGCCACGTCGAGTATGCCTTCTCGCTCATCAACGGTGATGAGGTCATCGTCTTCGGAATATTCTTCACCAAATTTCACTATTAGTCGGTCGTCCGTCTCAATAGCTTGTTCCATATCGTCAAGACAGATATCGCACGGAATAACGACAGTGCCCTCGGTATGGAAGTCGAACTCAAAATAGTTCTCAGTGCGCTTTACATTTACAGACACACTAATATTGCCACGCTTTATTTCTTCCTCGTCAAGTGACTCGAAATAAGCGTCGCCCAAACTGAAGTTGAGCGTGCTTACGCCCTCGTTCAGTTCCTTCAAATCTATTTTAAGTACCTCTAAACTACACATTTGGTGTGCAAAGTTACTAATATTTTCCGACATACAACAAAATCTTTACAAAGTTTTTGATTTTTAGTGTGTTTATTTCTTCAGTTCTATTCGGAACGTAGTTCCAACGCCCACTTCCGACCACTTTACCCAAATACGTCCCTTATGATATTCCTCTATAATGCGCTTGGCAAGCGATAGTCCGAGTCCCCATCCTCGCTTCTTTGTTGTAAAGCCCGGACGAAACACGTTGCGCAAGTCTTTCTTGCGTATTCCCTTGCCCGTGTCGGTCACTTCGATTACTGCCTTCGTTGGCTCCTCCCACATCTTTAGAGTTATCTTGCCTTCGCCACCCATTGCGTCGACGGCATTCTTTGATAGGTTCTCTATAACCCACTCAAACAGCGAGGCATTAATCTTTACACGTATGTCGGTTTCAGGAAACTGGCGTATCATTTGCACCTTGTTTGACGTGCGACGATCCATATAGTCTATCACGTGTTCCATTACCTCCTTAAGATCAGTCTCTACAGGTTCGGGCAGGGAGCCAATCTTTGAGAATCGGTCAGCGATAAGCTGCAATCGTTTTACGTCCTTGTTCATCTCTGGTATCAGGTCGTCGTCTGGATAGGTTTCCTTCAATATCTCCACCCATGCCATCAGACTTGATATCGGTGTACCCAGCTGATGGGCTGTTTCTTTCGACAGTCCTACCCACACTTTATTCTGTTCGGCCCGCTTGGATGTAAGTAGCGCGAATATGGCAATCACTACAAAAATCATTACTACACCCAATTGTACATAAGGATAGGATGCCAGTCGGCGCAACATAACCGAGTCGTCGTAGCACACGTTGATATAATCGGCTGAAGAAGGATTTGCATCCAGGTTGTCGTCCAAGGCAATGCGTATGTCGCGTCGTTCGCGCAGCAGTTTGTGTCCCAAATTGGTTACAAAGCGCATGGTGTCGGCTTCGTTGGCACAGTCGGTTATATCAAGATTGCGATAAGCCTGGACTTCTCCCGCCGAATCGAGCACAATAACGGGAATTGTGTTGTTTCCGTTAATAACCTTAAGCACAAGGTTTATGTCGGTGTTCTCGTCGGCACGGTTGAGGGTGCGCATTGCCTCTGCCCATACCTCCATTTTGTTGTGCTCCTCCTTGGCAAGGTCGCTAATGAGGAAATGGGACACAACAAGCGACGCCACGGCGATAATCACCGCAGCGAACACAAGTACAATCTTAACTCTACGTATTTGGTCGGTCCATTGCATATAAATGTATAACGCAATTATCGATAAATTATTATTGAGGTTTATGAATTAGTATTGTAATAAAAGCTCGCACCAATTGATGCGAGTCTCACCAAAGACTACTATCCATCACCTTGTTGGCTGCTCCTGCAGAAACAGTATCGGCATTTACAGCGTCTGCTGGTGTGGTTTGGCGTGTGCTCATCATCACACCGATGATGACAATCAGCACCAATGCCAATGCTATGAGTAGAACGTTCACCATCGCCAACGACCTGCCCTTGTCTGCCATCAGAAGCCTTACCTGCGCAATGTCAGCAGGACGATGGGCACAATCGGCTGTAGCACACTTCCGCCCCACCCTCACCAGTTGCTTGCTACGTACAGCCTCAGCCATATACTCCAACACCTTTCCAAACGAATAGATGTCGGCGCTGGGACTGCTTATAGCATTGGGTTGCAACTGCTCGGGGGCGATATAGCCTCGTGTGCCTGCCGGAATCTTAAGCACGCAGAACGTCTCGCTGTCCGATAGTCCAAAATCTATCAGCTTTACGTCGCCGCCACGATGTGTAAGCATGATGTTCGACGGTTTGATGTCGCGGTGTACTATCTGCTTGGCGTGCATATACTCCATAGCATCAAGCAGCTGAGCAGCTATCTTATGTACCATCTCTTCAGTAATCTTGCCGCCTTTCACAGCCGTCTCAAGCGTCTCGCCGTCCACATATTCCATGACGATACACTCGCCAAGGTCGCCCACTGGCTCCATGCTTATAGTGCGGCAGATGTTGGGATGATCGAGTTGCAATCCTATCTCAAACTCCTTCATCAGCGCCTGACGATACACTGGCGTATAACGAAAATCCGTCTTCAGGCATTTCAGCACATAGCGCTTGCCATATCTCACGGCTGTGAACATACGCGCATGGCCCGACTTCGACACATAGCACTCGCTAATATTGGTGAATCCGTTGTCGGCTCGTGCTACGTTAAAATCCGATTCGCTATCTATGTCTACCACATATCCCGAAGTAGGGCGGTTTTCACTGTCATTCATAATCTGTCTAAATTATCTTTTTCACTATCGAAAGTCCGCCATTGCGTCCTGCCACAAAGGGTGGTGTACGTTCGCCATTACGCTCTATATACGGCAGGTACAGCGGCTGTTCCTTAATGAAACATCCTGTTACAAACATATCATCCGACTGCAACTTGCTGTTATGCGCTTCCACTACACGATATGCACTATCGCCTATGTATTCAAGACGAAGCAGACGATTGGGTGCCCACCCTATCTCCACATTATCGCCTCGCTCCAAGTCGCTGCTCACAAGTTGGCAAGCATCAAAAAACGACGAATTGTAGCGGGTGCTGTTCTTCAGCCAAAGCAGAAACGAGGCATAGTCCTTATGTCCTATATATGCCGATAGAGAGTCGAGGGTCAGCATGCGAGGCTTATGGCTGTCGCTGACATAGCCATACAGTCGCTTCAATGTCGACGGCGACACGAATATATCATGTCGGAGGCGCAGTATTACCGAGAACTCCTCAAAGTCGGTGGTCGTTGTAAGGTGCTTGCCGTAATGCTCCTCAACAAGGCGTTTCAGTTCTTCTATTTCTGGTGTGTTCATAGTCACTTCATTTAAATGTCATCAACAGAACTTTCGCAAGTTCAGAGAATTCAGAAGTTAAAGGAGTTATCGCTCCCTACGGTCGCTAGAATTTATAGCCATTACTCTTTTTGCTGAATATTCAGCTATAAGACATACGGCTTTAAATTCTATAACTTCTTTAAATTCTATAACTTCTGAACTTGCTAAAGTTCAATCATCAATTATATTCTCAAACTGGTCCCAGTATGACTTTGCCCGATAATACTCCTCTCTGCCTTTCGGCACATGCACGCGGCACGTCTTCAGAAAGTCGGTAGCAACATTGACAAATGTGTTGTCATAGCATACTGGTGGCAATGCTGCACCGATGTAAATGTCAGTAAGCGGACAACCGTCGAAGACGTATTCGTTTATAATGTCCACTTTCTTGCCAAGGCGCACCGTGGTAAGGTGGCTGCATTTCTGAAACAGTCCGGAAGGCAGCTGCTTAAGGGTGGAGGGCAGCACCCCTTCCTTCACCTTGCTGTTATAGAAGGCACACATACCCAACTTGGTCAGTCCGTCGGAGAATACGAATTTCTCCACGTTGCTTTCGCGGAAGGCATAGTCGCCAACGCTCTCTATGGTTGAGGGCAATGTGTATTCGCCCTTCTTGCCCATAGGGAACCAGAGTATGCGTTTACCATCACTGCTCAAGAGTACACCATCCTTACTCATGAAGTAGGTGTTGGCTGCCGACACGTCGATGTTCTCCAGCGATGTACAACCAGCCGATGGACTTACCGCGCTTACCGATGCTGGGATGGTGATGCTGCGCAGAGAGGTGCAGCCCTCGAAGGCTTCCTTCTCTATTTTGACAGCTCCCATTGGCAGCTTGATGGTATTCAGACCAGTGCAAGCACGAAACAGACCTACGCCTATAACTCCGTCCTCTGTAAATCGTGATTCGCCATACTCGCCACCACCCGCAACGATGCTTGCTCCTGAAATATCGAGATTGGCAAGACGTCCGGCTGTAGGATGGTTTTCCTCATCACGTCCTGCCATGATGCGCAGCGTGCGCAGATCGTCGCCATTAAGCGGGCCTACTAGAGAAAGACTGGTAAGATTGAATATCTGGTCGCCGAGGAGGGTGGAAAGAATGCCTGCCTTACCAAGCACAACAGCTGATGAGGTAGTGAACTGGATGGCTTCGCCTTCCGACTCGCCTACGCTGTTGACAGCAAAGGGCTTGATGGTGTACGTAATATTGGACTGCAGACCGTCAATAAACAGACTGTACATTCCATCGTCGTCAGCCTTTCCGCTCTGCATGATAGTTTTCTCGCCTCCCTCGATGCCTTCGCCCGAAACACGGCAACCGCAGGATGTGACGAGTTCGCCGCCATTGTCCGTGATGCTGTAGCCTACGATAAGACTAACCGGAGCGCTACTCAGCACTTTCGCCTTGCTTACCGTAGGGCGTTCGTTGGGCTGCGTGGCAAAGCAGATCATCTCGCCAGAGAGCGAGGCTGAGCCATTGGTGCCATGAAGCATATAATAATAGGTGGTGCCAGCATTGAGCGTGGATAGGTGCATACTGACATTGCCGTCGGCATCAGCCAATACTTCCTGCCTCTCAGACATGCTCTCGTCATTGCCATAACTGAACCAAAGACTGGGCATGTCCACCCCTTTTTCCTTGACACACTTGCCCGATAGCGTGGCTTCCGTACGGCTAATGTCCATAGCCGGAAGCGTCTGGAGGCGAGGCTCTAAGTTGTACGGACTGTCACTGCTACAAGAGCAGACCGTCACGACAGCCATCAACAATAATATATAGAGAATACGATTATTCATAATCGGTACATTTTTTACTTGCGCTTTGTTATCATTCCAGTCTTTCCAAGGCATATTCCTACGCCTATACATCCCTGCCATTGCTTGCCGGCAATGGTCAGTGCCGACGCACTGAAGCTGAATCGTCCTACAGAAGCTACAACGCCAAGCTCTGCCGCAAAGCCTTTATGACTGAACTTTTCATTACGTAACCAACCACCGCCCTCGCTGTCGGCAAGCTGCCATGCAGTGGTCTGACTGCCATAGCCCACGCCTTCGAATATGTTGAGCAAGCCATTCAGACGATGTATGCCACCCACGGTTAGGGCATAGACAGAAGTCTGCGTGCGTCCAGTATAATAAGGTGTGTTGCCGGTAGAGGGTCGATAGCCATCGCTATTGCACGAACCTATCGTCGTGGGCGACGAATGCAGATTGCTGCTCACATGCACATAAGCACCATGACGACGCATCAAGGCTGCCATTACGCCCCACGAGGGTCCATCGGTATGTAGCGAGGCTGTAAGCAACGTGAAGGCATGAAACTGAACTATGCGTCGGGGCGGTGCCACGGTCACGGTGTCGACGATGGTTTGAGTATATACTATAGTGTCATGCTTCTCCACCACAGCGGTCTGTGGTAGGCGGAGACGCATCTCATAGGTCATGCGGCTCTCAAGCTTCGTGCCGAACTTATAGTCGCGTAGCACTCCCCATTGCGGATGTTTCAGCGTTATACTCTTGGTACCTTTGGGTAGGAAAAGCCATATCTCGCCCACCTTGTCGCGACGTTCTACAATGCCCAGAGGCGAAGAGAAGGCGAAGTCAGCTGGTGCCACAACCTTAAGCAATGCGCATGCCTCGCCATTAAGGTCGCGTACGGCATCGATGAAGGCACTCACATCGGTAGGCAACTGACGGAAACTCTCCACCGTAAAGGTGCTGTCGGGCGCAGCCAATGCGACTGTCGCTGCTGCAGCCTTAGCATCGTTCAACGGCAGACACGACAATATCATAGTATACACCACGCAAAGCATAACTTTACGTAGCGTAAAGGAAAACCTTACAAATGCCTTCTTTATACTTTCCATTTTATTCTAAATTAAAGTCGGAAATTTCAATTACTCCATCACTACCACTTACAGTTGCCGACGGCTGCCACGTGCGCACATGGATAAGTGGCATGGAAGCGTTGCGGAAGTCCCACAGCAGAAACAGCCAGCCATCATCGGCATAACGGTCGCTCTTATAGCGCTGGCGCAGCGACACTCCGTAGATGCCGTCTTTCGTAGGATGGCGCATTATGCGGAAGTCGGAGAAGCGCACGTCCACCTTCTTGTTCATGCCGAACACCTTGGAGAGTCGCGAGAGATAGTCGGCCTTGGTATGGAGGGCGTAGCTCACACGGCTGTCAGCGCCCACCTTGGCTTCATCCTTCGACTGACGTACTACGTTGCCCACAATAATGAGCGCGTCGTTGCTGAACACCTGACGTAGGAAGTCGATGTCCTTCGTTGTGTATGCCGTGCGCAGATGCTCACAGTAATTGAGAATCTGACGGCGGCGTGTGGCGTCGGTCTCCTCCAGTTTTCCGCTTATTATCTTGGAAGCCTCAGCATAGAACGGACTGTTGTGCGCCATCGTGCGCACGTCCACAGCCGGGAGTCTCACCTCTTTACGGCTTACTTTAGCAGCAGGTTGCTTACCATGCACGTCTGCCACTGTACCGTCAATGGCAGATGTCTGCCCCTCTGGCGCAGTTATTGCCGATTGCGACGGGTCGGCTGACGTGGCTATAAAGACAACTATACCCTGCATGTCAACATATCCTTCACGACCTGTCGACAATTCGCGAAAGCGTAGACGACCGCCACGAAACTGCGTGTCGAGCATACATCCTCGCAGCGGAATGCGGAACATAACATTGCCATGCGCGTCCTCCACCACATACTGTCGTTCGCCGTTGGTCAAGGTCTGCTCTACAAGTTGCATGCCCTCGCTCGTGCCGTAGCGCGTCTCTGCCGTCACATTATTATTATTTCCAATGGGCAGCACCCACAAAGCCACTGCCCACAAGGAAAGAATCAGCACAAGGGCTGATAATACATACGTTATTTTCTTCATTCAGAAAGTGTTATTGCCAGTCATTTATCTCACCACCGATTTCTATCTTCACCTGCTCGGGGTCTTTTGAAATGATAAGGTTGACAAGATTTTCCACACCAGGTTTATAATTAAATCGGCTCTCATAGAAATAGCTCACACCGTTTACCTCCACTTCAAGGAATGGCATACGTGTTGTGATGTTCTGCGGCACGACGATGGCAGAATAGCTGGTCTCGTCGTCCTGATGGGCTATGATGCTCTGGCGTGCCACATTCGGATTGTATGTGACGATGCCTTGGCGTAGGTCGACGGTAGCAGAGGTGATGGTGCTATGTATATACACCTTGGCATTGGTGGGCAGTTCGCCTTCGAAGTCCTCGCCCTTTATCAGGCGTATGCGTAGCTTGCTCATGATGTGACGAAACAAAAGAGTAACGGGCGAATCAGATGCTGTGACACTCTTCTGCGAAGCAAAGAGCAGGTCGCTCGCCTCATAGCCACCAAGCGATGTGGCTGTCTTCGGGGTGTTTTGGTCGAGAGCCACGCTGAAAGGCTGACTGTCGAGGCTGAGCACCTTATCCATGCGTGGATAGATAGCATATACATTGAACGTGCCGTCGTCCCAATAGATGGGACGGACTGATGTCCACTTGTTGCCGTCGTAGGTCAGCGCATCATTGTTGGCAAGATTGCCTCCCAACTCCATCGGCTTTTCTGTGTCTGCCACATACAGTCCTATGCGGTCGCCTATCTCGAAGTCGGTTTCCGTGGCACGTGTCTGCGACGGATGCTTCACCACAAAAGTCATCGGCGTCGACTTGGCATCCTTGTATTGCGGATTGGCATCATCTGAGCAAGCCGCAAGAAACGCTGCCCCTACAATGCTGACACTCATGCAAGCCCACCTTATTATATTATTCTTCATACTTTGTCTTGTTTATTATTATTACGTTACTCACATTCACTGCTGCAGCCTGCATTACTGCTTCATTTTGCAATAATGTGTTTAAAGCCCGACCAGGATTCTGACGACTTATAGTCATTTAAAGCAGACCCTGGCACTATAACAGTGAGGTCTTCTAATGGAACTTCATTGAAAGCACTTTCATTCACGACTGGAGGAATGGTGCTCTTACATTCAATTACGCGAAGCGACTTGCAAGCCCAAAAAGCATACATATCGATTAACTCAAGACTACTTGGCAAGATTATCTTTTGCAGATTTTTGCTATTATAAAATGCATTTTCATGAATACACGTAACTCCCTCAGGAATCTCCGCCTCCCCAGTAAAAGCGCAATTTGCAAAAGCTTCTGATGAAATGCTTAACAATCCCTTGGGTATCTTAAAGCTTCCTGAGAAGTCATTTCCTTGGAAGTTGCCACCTCCAAATTCCAAAAGACTCTTCGGCAATTCAAGTTCGCCTATGAATCCGTTAGCACCAAATGCCCATTCACCTATAGCAGTGATGCCATCATGCAACTGTAGTCTGCCTTCAAACTTACAATTATAAAAAGCACACGAGGGTATAACGGTCAAGGATTTAGGAATCACAAGGTCGCCTTTCAAGCCAGTACAACCATGGAAAGCACTTGAACCTATCTTCTTCAGATGACTTGGCAATATCAGATTGCCATACAGATACTGACAATTATAGAAACAACTACCTCCAATTTCCTCGATTCCATCCGGCAGATTCAATGGACATGCAAAACCACACTCTGAAAAAGCAGAAGCGTCTATCTTCTTCAATGTGGAAGGCAATGTCAGGACACCGATAAAGTCGTTGTTTGTAAAAGCATTATCGCCAATCTCTACCACACCTTCAGGAATATTTAGAGAGCCCGTCAGACCTGCACCGTCAAAAACCCTTGGATTAATACGCTTAAGAACGTCAGGAAACACAAAGCTTGTCAGCGTTTTTTTATCTTTGAAACAAAAACCAGGCAATACATCATCGTCAGCTTTATCTGGCCAATACTGCTCTCCCCCAAACATATAGCTGTATACTCCTTTTATTCTTACATCCTTTAGATTTAGAGCCGTAAGATTTGGCATACTGTCGCGCATAATTCTAAAATCACGCGCATTAATGGTACCGGTCACCTTCATGCGTTTCACCTTGGTAAGATCCTTATGCGAAGCTGCTATCGAGTCATTTAGATGTCCGGCAGTGGTGTTGATAACGACATACTCCGTAGCCGTGGCATCATGGCTTTGGATATCATCCTCCCAAGGGGCAATGCTCTCGCTTACAAGCGTGAGACGATACTTGCCATTACCCTCGGTCTTGTCCACTCTTATGTTGAACTTCATCATCTTGCCCGACACATATGTAAGCGCCTCGTTCTTCGCAAATTTGTAAGGCGCGCCATCTATGGTGATGCTGAAGAGCGTTGTGCCAGCCGGGACGGTCTGAGGCACTACGATGGCACGCCATTCATCGTTCACTTGCGAGGGAATAGTAGCCGACGACTCTACGTCACCTGCCACTTTCACGGTTCCGTCTGTCATGTTTATGCTTGCCTTACGTGCCAGGTTGGTAACAAGCACTGTCTTGTCTATACTTTCCCATTCGCTATCGGTGAAGCCCTCGCCCTTGAGCAACTTTACGCAGGCACTCGACATACGGTGTCTTAGCAACAGACGCAAGGCAGCACTGGTGGGTGCTACGTCGCTCAACTTGCCCCAAAGGAAGTCGCTCGCTTCATAACCGCTCTTCTTGCCGTCTGCAGTGGCATTATATTGGTCGCGCTGTACATTAAAAGTATAGTTGTCGATGCTTTCGGGGTTGGCGTATGGATAGTAGCCATATACGTCTATATGGGTATGATTGTCCTTCCAGTAAACGTCTTGGTCTGAATTCCATTTACGGTTTGCTTCATCGTAAGTGTAGCATACATTATCGGCACGGTTGCCGCTCTGTTGTAATGTGCCGGGTATGTCGGCCTTATAGTCAACAATGTAGATGCCCATTCGGTCGCCGTCGCAAAAACCGCCGTCGTTGACACGTGTCACAGCCACCTGGTCTATCTCGCCCGAAAGTTCAATACGCTGTGTGTGGTGCAGTGTGCCGTCTTCGCCGAACAGTCCGTCAGCGCAACCGGCACACAACACCACACATACCGTTATGGTAATGTATATAAGAAAGTTTATGTATTTTCTTATCATTCGACAGTTTTTAATAATAAATCCGACCAGAAATCTGACGACTTATAGTCATTTAAAGCAGACTTAGGCACTATAACAGAGAGGTCTTCTAATGGGACTCCATTGAAAGCTCTGTAATTCACGAGTGGAGGGACGATGCTCTTACATTCAATGACACGAAGCGATTTGCAATTTTCGAATGCGTAATCATCGATTACCACAAGCGTACTTGGCAAGATAACCTTTTGCAGATTTTCGCTTTCTGCAAATGCTCTTTTATTAATATACGTAACACCATCAGGTATCTCCACCTCTCCCGCAAAAGTATTATATGCAAAAGCTTCATATGAAAAGCTTGTCAATCCCTTGGGTATCTTTAAGCTTCCAGAGAAATTATTTCCTACGAAGTTTCCACTGCCAAGTTTTGTAAGGCTCTTCGGCAATTCAAGTTCGCCAATGAATCCATTATTAGAAAATGCACCACTTTCTATAGTAGTGATACCATCATGCAACTGTAATCTGCCTCCCAACCCACATGCATTAAAAGCGTCCGAGGATATGACGGTCAAGGATTTAGAAATCACCAAGTCGCCTTTAAAGCCAGTACAACCACAGAATGTACTTGAACCCATCTTCTTCAAATGACTTGGCAATATCAGATTGCCATACAGATACCGGCAATCATAGAAACAAGAATAACCGAGTTCTTCGATTCCATCCGGCAAATTCAATGGACATATAAAACAACACTCACGAAAAGCACCACCGCCTATTGTCTTCAACGTGGAAGGTAATGTCAGCACACCGGTAAAGTCGCAGCGAGCAAAAGCCCCATTACCAATTTCGACCACACCTTCGGGAATATAGAGCGAGTGCTTTAGACCAGAGTCGGCAAAAGCGTCACGTCCGATACTCTTAAGAACGTCAGGAAACACTATGCTCGTCAGCGTTTTCTTTCCACTAAAACAATCAAAAGGAATTTCATCATCTTTCCACTCCGTATAAATACTGCCATTGGTCGGGACTTTGATTCTTACATCCTTGAGGTTAAGAGCCGTAAGCTTTGGCATGCTGTCGCGCATCATTATGAAATCACGATGATTAATGATGCCGGTCACCTTCATGCATTTCACCATGGCAATATCCTTATGCGAAGCGGCTATCGAGTCTTTTAGATGTCCGGCAGTGGAGTTGATAACGACATACTCCGTAGCTGTGGCATCATGACTCTGGAGGTCGTTCTCCCAAGGGGCAATGCTCTCGCTTACAAGCGTGAGACGGTACTTGCCATTACCCTCGGCCTTATCCACTCTGATGTTGAACTTCATCATCTTGCCCGACACATAGGTAAACGCCTCGTTCTTCGCAAACTTATACGGTGCGCCACCTATAGTGATACTGAAGAGTGTTGTACCAGCCGTGACTGTCTGAGGCACTACGATTGCGCGCCATTCATCGTTCACTTGCAAGGGAATGGTAGGCGATGACTCCACGGAGCCTGCCACTTTCACGGTTCCGTCGGTCATGTTTATGCTTGCCTTACGTGCCAGGTTGGTAGCAAGCACCATCTTGTCTATGCTTTCCCATTCGCTCTCGGTGAAACCTTCACCCTTGAGCAGTTTCACGCAGGCACTCGACATACGGTGTCTCAGCAGCAGACGCAAAGCGGCAGTGGTGGGTGCTACGTCGCTCAACTTGCCCCAAAGGAAGTCGCTCGCCTCATAACCGCCCATCTTGCCGTCGGCAGTAGCATTATATTGGTCGCGCTGCACATTAAAAGTATAGTTGTCGATGTTTACGGATTTGGCGTATGGATAGTAGCCATATACGTCTATATTGGTATGAAAGTCCTTCCAGTAAACATCATAGTCAGAATTCCATTTACGGTTGGCTTCATCGTAAGTGTAGCGTACATTGTCGGCACGGTTGCCACTCTGCTGCAGTGTGCCAGGTATACCTGCCTTATAGTCAACAATAAAGATGCCCATTCCGTCGCCGTCGCAAAAGCCACCGTCGTTGACACGCGTCACAGCCACCTGGTCTACCTCGCCAGAAAGCTCAATACGAAGAGTGCAGTGCTTGGTGCCATCTTCGCCCAACAGTCCGTCAGCGCAACCGACACACAACACCACACATATAGTTATGGCAATGTATATAAGAAAGTTTATGTGTTTCCTTATCATGTGATAGTAATTAATAATATACATGTTACACAGATTATTCCTCAGTAGCCGTTCCCCCATAGTCCACGTCGTCTGCGTCCCATCCGGTTATGGTGGTGTTCAAGCCGTCGCTTTCCTTGACAAGTGTGACATTGACCGTATAGCTTTTGCCACTTACAAAATCGAAAGCCTTGGAGAACACGAGGTCATGTCCGTCCACATTCACATTTATCAGATTGGTCTGCTCTACTTGCTGCGGCACAACTATGGCACGATAGACATTGCCGTCCTTGTATGGTGTCATCGGAGTCATAGTCAATGACTCGCCATCATAATTCATAATAGGCTCCACCTTGCCCGTTGCAAGGTCTATATTGGCACTTACGGCTGGTAAGTTAAGCGTCACCTTAACATCCGAAGCAGCAAGCGACGCATCGGTGAATCCTTCGCCTGGCGTCAAGACTATCGCCACTCTACTCATCACTTGCTTTAACGCAATGTGGACAATCGTCTGTCTTGGCACCACGTTCATCGTAGAGCCTACCATAACATCGGAATTGTTATAAGAGTTGATCTCGCTTTGGTTTGCCTCTACTTTAAACACCATAGGGTTCTCGTTAATGTGTGTTGCCTGATAAGGATAATACAAATAAAAATCAGCACGCGTCTTTTTATCCTTCCAATACACAGTCTCGTCGGGAGTCCAATACACAGTCTCGTCGGGAGTCAAAGCACTGTGAGCATACGTATAGCGCATATTGTCAACATAATTGCCCGACGGCTTTAGGTCATTATGCGAACCGTCATCGTTACGATTTACTACATATAGTCCTATAGCGTCGTCATTCTTAAATGCAGATTTGGTGACACCAATTATAGAGGTGCCGATGTCAATGGGTATACGCACTGTTGGTTTTTCGGGCTGCGGAGGTGTAGGCTCATCGTCCACACCGTTTTCTGCTCCCGAAGAGCAAGCCAACAGAAAGAAACTGACAGCAGCAATATATAAGCACTTATTCAACAACTTATTTATTATCATAGATTTCAAGTTATGCAATTGCCGTATTATAATAGTTGTGCAAAATTACACAATTTATGTGAATACGACAAGTTCATAATAGTTCATATCAATGAGAATATGCCGTTTGCTTATAGATTCCCTTGGAAATATGTTTTTTAAAAAAAATAGCGGAGACCGAAGTCCCCGCTATTATGAAAATCATATCATACTGTTAGATAGTTCACGAACGAAATTACAGTTTAAGATTCTGAATATCTTCTTCCGACAAGCCCGATGCTTGCACTATAGTTTCTAAAGGCACTCCAAGAGAAAGGAGATTGGCAGCCATCTTTTCCTTTGCTTCTTTTTCGCCCTCCACTTTGCCTTTAGCTATGCCTTTAGCCATGCCCTCAGCCATTCCTTCAGCATGTCCTTCAGCATGTCCTTCCGCAAACTTCGTCTTCTCAGCCGTCCTTATGGCATTCACTATGTCGCGGTAGGCATTGACGCTGTCCTCGTACATTTTTAGCTCCTGCTTATTAAACTTGGAAATTTCTGCTTGCTCAAAAAGCCTTGTAAAGACACGCTCCTGAAGAGCTGCTGGGCGTTGCATAAGTCCGGAGAGATTCTTCAGCACATACATCCATTTGTCATACATCGTCACGAGTTCCGATTCCTGCTTGTCGAACTTCGGAATTTCAACATAGATATACGTCAGTTTGTCGTAGAATATCTCATGCGTATCCACCTCCATCAGCTTTACCTCATGGTGCCATCGTTTGGCGTTCTCAAGTCCTTCTGCAAAGTTGAAGTTCAGCAGACCTATGGTATATACGGGGTTAAGATGGAAATCCCATTCTCCTCCACGCTGTGCCTGTTCACGAATGGGGAACGTAGAATAATATATAGTACGGTCCTTGAAAAACTCCTGATATACATTCTGCATCTCCACTATAAATTTCTCGCCCTTGTCGTTCTCGCAATATACATCGAAGATGGCACGTCGGGCATCAGCACGGTCGCCAAGTTGCTCAGAATTTAGATATGTGACATCTTGGACGTTCTGCTCGCCATGAAACATAGCGTTCAGAAAGCTGATGAGTAATTCCTTGTTAAACTCAGAACCGAAGAGTCGTTTAAAGCCAAAGTCAGTATGTGGATTAATGTATTTCTCTACCATAACGCTGCTATTTGTTATTTCATCAGCAAATATACAGCATTTTTGTTGATTTACAAACATTTGCTGGCAAAAATATTACCTCACCCAAACCATCTATGCATCATTTTCCTCAAGAACTCCTCGGTGATAGGGAAGCCCGAGGCATCGCCAATTACGGCGTCGATGTGGCAGTAGGGACATTCGGCTGTAGGTTCTTCGTCTGATATGTAGTCTGTTATTTCGGATGGCGGGAATATCTCGCAGCAGCTAAAGCAGCCGCATAGCTTCGATTGCTCCAGCTGTCGCTTGTTGCGGATGCTGCAATCGTGAGCTTGGCGAAACACATCCTCCTTTTCATCCTTTCGCATTCGCTTAAATGTGTCGTAAGTTAATTGATTCATATTTTCCACATTGTCTTTGTTAGGGATGATAATGGTATATTTTCTTGTATTCAGTACCATCACAGTTGGCGATAGAGATTTCCAGCACCAATCCATCCAACTGATAGTCAGTTGGGATATTGATGGCACGTCTTACGATATCCATTTCTAAGAAGTTGCTGCCGTCCTTTTTTATGAGCACAACGTCCAGATAGTCGGGCATGTCTGGTATAGTTCCTGGCTCCGACATTTGTGGCTGCAACTCCCCAAACGCTTCCTTCACATACTCATATATTCCATGAGTATATTTTTCGATGTCCACACCTACATATCGTGTATAGGTGTATTTGATAATGCATAAAGACATTTTAAATAATATCGTATTCTATGAATAACTACGTCCTAAAACTCATAGAATGAGTATTTTGGCCAGAAACGATCGTTGGTTACAGTCCAATTATTCAGTAGCAATCGTGGCAATATGGTCAATAGATTTCCTATGAGCTTTATAGTCCACCAAATAGGAAGAATGATTGTTATCGTTCCTATAAATTTTTTGAAGTTCCCATCACCAGAACTAAAGCAATATGTCGGCCATACAACATTACCTTTCTTGTTAGCCATGTAGATTGCTTTTCGTGCCGGATATGTTATCCAACTCAATACACATTTTATTAACCACCAAGTCAATAGTATAGGTATGATGGTAAAAACAATCTTACCAAAGCTACTATTTATAATTTTCTTTACAGCACTATCATTGCTATCAGAACTATCAGAAGAGCTTGAACTATATGACATAAAGCTTGAGCTTGTGTCAAAATCATTCTCTTCTTTCTCACTTTTTTCTTTTACCTTACTTTCTTTAGGATGCAATTGTTCATAGTAATGTTTCGAGTACGTGAGTTTCTCGTTTATTGAACCGTCATCATTAAAATAAAAACGGGCAAAGCTTTCAGAACCACTAGTAGAAAAGCAAGCATACTTGCCACAATCATGACGATCTACATTAAGCTCCTTTATTTCCATATCATTATATTTTTAGATTTTTACCTACGTCCTTTCAAGCGATTCGGCTTTTCTTTGTTTTATGATTCTTAATTTAAGCAATGGCAAAGTTATCAGATAATTATGACCCTTACAAGTCCATAATGGTCCATAAACGAAATCACCTCACCAAAACCACCTATACATCATTTTCCTCAGAAACTCCTCGGTAATAGGGAAGCTCGAGGCGTCGCCTATTACGGCGTCGATGTGGCAGTAGGGGCATTCGGCTGTCGGTTCTTTGTCGGATATGTAGTCTGTTATTTCGGACGGCGGGAATATCTCGCAGCAGCTGAAGCAGCCGCAAAGCTTTGACTGCTCCAACTGCTGCTTGTTGCGGAAGCTGCAATCGTGAGCTTGGCGAAGCGTCATTTCTTCCTTCAGGCTCATATTGCCATTCGTCCTTTTATTCTTTATCTTCATATTTTGTTTTTTGTCCGTTGTAATACTTAAACACTTCTCGCGTAACTTACACATATTTTGTCGTTGATAACCTTTTACAAAAGAGGCGACCATAAAGATCGCCTCTTTTGTTCAGTTATGGTTGATTGGTTTACTTTTCAAATGTGTTATACAATTTCAAGATGTTTTCTGCAAACCAGTCTACCAATTCGTCATCTGATTTCTCCAACGTATCAGTAACGAGCCACATCCATTTGCCTTCCTGTCTTGCACCTGGTTTCTGCTCCAAGTTAGGCAACTGAGAGAGAACATCATTGTTGGCAATGAACTCCTGCATCTTGACTTTAGCATTCTCACCACCTGTTGTGTATATGCAAACTCTGGTTGTGTTATAGCGAACGCTGTAGCCACAGTCATAAGCAAAGCCTTCATGGGTTGGCGAATTGAAGCCGATGTATGGGCGACCCTTCGGGTTGTTAATATGTGACTGCACTTTGTCTTTTACTCTTTCAACTACTTTCTCCCAAATATTGTTGCACCATTCAACATTAGCCTCTGAAGCTTCGTTGCTGGCAGCAGGAGCGTCAGTAAAATCGCCTTCTGTCACAGGCTCGAAGGGCATCTCACCCGAATTGTTTCGCTTTATCAACTCCATAAGATTCTCGAAACCATCCTTGCCGTAGTAATCCAAGATAAGGTTACGTTCAAACTTTGTTACTGCATTGAGCACCTGATTGCGAGTTACGCCATAAACAAACTCACGACCTGCCTTAATCTCGTATTTGTCGACACTTTGGTTATGCACCTTTGAACACTCCAGGCAATACATATCGTTGGTCAGCAAGTTACGGATTCTGTCATCCACATTGCCGCTCATTTCCGGATACTCAAACACATCGAAAAGCTGACACACCTCAGGGATGCCCGTACGAGTCTCTTGATTGATTCGTCCCATAGCGCATTCCCATTTATCTTTACTGTCATCTGTCTCGGAGGTCTGACCGATTTTGAGCCAACCGCCGTCCTGCTGCTTCAACTCAGTATTCGAGAAATACTGAGAAAAAAGACGCTTTGGACCAAATACGTAAATTAATGTTCTCTTCATAATTAATAGTTTTTTATTTTCTGATTATTATCTGAAGGATATCATAGATTTAACAATCTATTAATCTTCTACTTTCAAAGCTGAGAAGTCACGGCCCTTTTTCTTAAATTCCTTTTTAAGTTTTTGGTAGCAAGAAGATTCTTTCCATTGATAATCATTGCAAATCTTTAATCTGAAAGAAATTCCGACATCTTCAGCTTCATCAAAGTTTCCACGTTCGATATATGCCTTGATTAAGGCTAAATACATACCATCGAATTCTCGTACGATATCATAAGAATCGAATGCATCTGGAATAGAGTAAATAGATAGCTCATTTTTCGCACCATTAAGGTCACCATTGTTTATCATCTCCAAAACTTTGTTGCCCAAACTCTGAGTTTGTTCTTTTGCGTCTTGTAGCTTTTTAAGCATCTCTTCTTGCTTTTCTTCTTTTCTTTCTCTTTCACTGTCAGGAGAAAAATAGAAACCAATACCTAACAATAGTAATAATAATACAACTGGAACAACGACAGATGTTACATTTTTAATATTTTCCCACAACGACTTCTTTTTAGCAGCTGCCTCTGCCGCTTCTGATTCCTCCTCCACTTCTTCAACCAAGCGCTGTATCTTAGGATTATTGCCATAGTACATTCTTGCTTTGCGTACATAACGTTCTATCTCTGCTTTACTCTTATCCACATCTTCACCTGACTTGAAGCTTACCAAAGCATTTTCAAGATACTCAATTATTTCTTCCAACTCCTTACTTGCCTCAGGTGTGATGTTGCCGCCACAATTAGGGCACTTGTCGGTCAGTTCAGGAATAGAGCTGCCACAGTAAGGACAGGTCTTGCCACGACGCTTGTTCATAGCAGAGGCTACTGCCTGGTCAGCCTTCTGCTGCTGAGCATCAATGTAGAGGTCAACCTCATCTAAGTTCAAGCCCAGAGTCTGTGCCTTGTTCAGAAGAACCTGACGTTCTTTGGGAGAAATGATACCATCAGAGAGATACTCCTTGATAAGGTTGTCCAGCTCCTGCGGTATTGCACCGTTCTTCTTTGTAGCCTGTGCTTCCATCTCCTTCTTGCGCTTTGCAAGACGACCATTAAGCACAAGTTCAAACTCGTCAAGGTCTATGCCCATAGCCTCGGCTTTCTTAAAGAGAAGATTTTTCTCTTTGTCAGTAAGCACTCCATCTGCCAATGCAGCAGTGATGAGCGCTTCCAATTTTTCGTTGTACATAGTAATATTATTTCGTTGTTATTGAATTTTATTTATATGTCTATTAATGGTGTTTTTCGTAGAATCTTGCCTCAAGCACCATTTCCACCTCATCAGGATCTTCTCCCTCCATGACAGCACGACGCAGAACTATCTCCTTCATCTTGTCGGTCAGCTCATCATTCTCTGCTACAGAATTGATAAGCTCCTCAAGACCATCCGAGAAGAGATTGCCGGGCGACTTTACTATCTGAGGCTTAGCGATTGATTCTGACTGACTTTCTTCTTCATTATCATCTTCATCTTCTTCTACCTCGATATCTACGTCCTCTGTATCTTCTTCTCCGTACTCGTCATCTTCTTCATCTTCATCATCGCTCATGTCCTCCGGAAGTGGTAACGGAGTCTGTGGTTCGTACGGACCATAGAAGTCAAGCATGTCTTCTGGCATCTTTCTTAGTTTTATTTCAGAATCGGTTCTCTGTAAAAGTTGCGCATAGTATGTGTACAGTTCCGCTGGCACATACAATGTCTCCACGCTATAACTCAAAGATTCTAAATCCGTAATCTTATTAGTATAAAGATACAACTCGGATATAGTGCCATCTTCTATTGGATATCCCAATTTCTCCACCGAATTCGGAATAAATACTCTCCTTACTCTCTTGCCACCTGCGAAGTTGTCGCCAACAATCTCCACTCCTTTAGGAATTATTACTTCTTTAATTCGATCACAGCCAGATAACAATTCATCTGGTATTTCCTTGAGTAATGTTACTTTAGAGAAATCCACCTCTTCCAAGTACTTCTCCTTTTCATAGAAAACACAACCCGATAATTTTTTCAAGGTAGAAGGGAAAACGACTTTACGAATTCCTTCATATCCATCCAAAGACTCATCATCAAGGGATGTATATCCTTCGTCAATAGTCAACACACCATCTTCGAATGTCCCCAACTTGATTTTAACATTTTCGTCATCAGATTTGTCATCATCAGTATTGAATAGGTCATGTTTGGTTTCTTGCAAATTCTTCAAGGCCTCGTTCTTTACATCTTCCAGACGTTCCCCAACAGTCTTTGCAATATCATCGACCATTTTTTTGAATATTCCCATACTATAACATCTTTAATGTTTGTTACTTTTGTTTTTAACTATTTGGAAACTTTACATCCCCGGCATCTGCGGAGCTGTGCCTTGGAACAACGGGGCGAGTTCTGCTACGTTACCAGCAAATTTCCATTGCGCCATGCCGTTCTTCCATACGTACGACTGCTGGGTGAGCTGACCTTGCTGAACGAGTTGCTGCAGCTTGTTCCAGTCACACGGACCATACTGCTGACCGTTTATGCCGATGAAGTATTGCACCTGAGGAACGGCTCCCTTACCAGGCATCTGCGGCGCACCACCCATGCCCGGCATCTGCGGAACGCCACCCATCTGACCCATACCGCCCATAGGCTGCTGACGGAAAGCATTGATGCCGTTGTCCATAGCGTTGTTCAGCACACCGGCATTAAGGTTGGCTTGGTGAGCACCCATAAAGGTCTGCTCGGTCTGCAGACGAGAGGCACGCTGCATCTCCTCACGCTGAATGCGCATTGTCTCGCGCTGATTCTCAAGGTTCATGCGCTGCAGTTCCTCCTGACCGCCGAGGTCAAGTTCCTGCTTTCTGCCCATAGCGTCCAGATTAAGAGACGACTGCTTGCGAAGCATGTCCTGCTGCAGGTCATTGTTGAGGTTGAAGTTAGAGATCTGGGCATTGTGCTGAGCCATCATGCGCTCCTTCTCCAAGTCGGCAGTAAGGGCTTTCAGCTCGCGATAGCCACGGCTCTCCTTGTCGATGTTGATGCTCGTGATGTCGAGACTGCGGATGGTGATGCCGAAGAGCTTCTCCACCTGCGGCATAACACGCTGCTGCACCAGCTCACTTATTTCCATAATCTTGCGCTCAATCTGAACCACCGGAATCTGAGCGTCTATAGCAGCATTCACCACCACGCTCTTGATGAACTTGGTGAGCTGACCACGAAGCTTGTTCTTGAAAGTCTCGTCGCTGTAAGCCTCGTTGCGGTTAACGCTATGGAAGAGGTCCATATCCTCAATGGCATACACAATGGCACCGTGAACAGCCACGGGCACACCATAGTCTTGCAGACGCGGGTCGAACACGTCGAAGTAAGGAATGGCAAAGTTCACCTGACTGCCCTTGCTCAGATTGCTGAGGTTGGTCAGATTAGTCTGTTCCACTTTTCTTGCAGCCTCTTCCGCTGCCTGTCTCTTTTCTTCTTCCACTTCACGGGAAGACTTAAAACCAAAGAATCCCATAATATTATTTCAGTTCTTAATTATTATTCGTTATTTAGTTGTGTAAATTCTCTTTGTCTTGCCCTTCGCATCCACCTCCACAAAGGTGTCGGCAGCATACTGTCGGTTAGGGTCATGATAGTTGAACGAGTAGCCCATCTCGTAGTTGCCGTCGATGGTGGGTCGGCTGAATTGGTCAATGCTGTCCAGCGTCTGCGGGTTCAGTCCCAACTGCCGATAGAGATTCTGTTCCACCATTGTCCGGATGGCGTTCAGGTTGTCGTCAACATATCCGCGTATCTGGTCGATGAGCGACTGGCTGTTCATGTCTTTCTTCAACAGTCGCTGGCACATGGTCTTCCTGAGCGGCATTCCGTCAGCCTTTACTGCGGCTGGCGGCATGGCATCGTTACGCAAAGCCGACTCAATGACATGGTCGCTGCGACGCACATTAAGCATCGGATTGCCATAGAGACAGAACATCAAGGCAGTGCTCATCGAGAAGCAGTCGTCCTCTATATTGCGGCACATATTGAAGTAGTCGCACTTGGCTTGCAGCAGGGCCTTGCCTCCCGTCATTCCCTTAAACTGATAGAGAGGATAAAGGCGCATAAGCACCTCGCTGCCCGTACCCGGATTGAGTATCAGCTCGCGCACCTCGTCGGTCTCTCCGCTGCTGAACATAGGCACTGACACGAGCGAACCGGTATAGAGCAATACGCCTCCTCCATAGAGGGCGCTGAGCAACATCGAGTCGTTGCGTTCATAACCGGCATATCGTGCTCCGAAGCATGCCACGGTGTTGAACACCCTTGCCTTGCCATGACTTAGAAGCGAAGGATTGAAGGCTTCTGCCTCGCTATAGAATCCGCACATACCCTTTGCGTCGGCACCATGCAGATTGAACATCAGCATGTCGGCATTGTCCAGAGACTTGCAGTAGATGCCGAGGCTTTCGGCGTCTTGCATAAGCAGCTTAGGACTGATATACATTCCGTTGCGTATGAGTTCGGGGTCATCGTTGTTGTAAAGTAGCGGCAGGTGCTGGGTCATCGTGCAGCTGGCTGGAATCCAGTCGCGATTGCTTATCATCAACACATTGCCTACGGGTATTCCGTCGCCGTACATACCGCTGATATTGAAGTAAGCACCGAGGTCGCTGCGTATGTCCGTACTGAGTTTTCCGTCTTCCAACGGCAGTCGAGCCACATTGTTTCGGGCGCATCCTACGGTGAAGTCGGAGTCGCGATTGTCCAGCAGGTCCACGATGTAGGTGCCTTCAAAGGCATAACATGTGTCAGTGGGTATTCGTTCGCTGCCATACGGCCACGGGTCTTCCACACGCGGAATAGGAATGACGTCGTCGCCACCTATTATAAACAGATGCAAGTCGGCACCTGCTGTCAGCTTGTTTTCGGCTATGCAGCGCGACACCGCCTCGTTGCACTCTATCCATGATGGAGGTTCGTTGGCAGAGTCCATTCCGTATTGGGCAATGTCGAGGAATGTCCAGTACATCCGCTGGTCGTAGGCGTGCTGTATGAAGTCGTTGAAGACGTCATACACGTCCTGCGTGCTGCAGCCGTATTTTCTTGCCAGGGCATTGGCGTTGGTGAGGATTATGCCGTAACGGGCTTCCAAGGCATCGGCTGCGGGCTGAGGAGCCGACTTGCTTTGTCCAGGCATCGGCGGCACAGCAGAAGCTTTCGGCATCGGCGGAGGAGTAGCAACTCCCAATCCCATGTTGTTGGCAGCTTGCAGAGCATTGAAACCACGCATCTGATTGAGCTTCACGTTCTGCGCATTAAACTTCGGCATGGGTGGAGGCGTTGGCATCTGCGGAGGCACAGCCATATTGCTCTTCTCCTTGGGTTTTAGCTCGGCAAGGGTGGTATCGCAATAGAACTGATACCATTCTTCGGGCTGTGGCTTGTCCTCAAGCATTTCCTTCACGGCATACCACAAAGCACTCAGCGGCTCGCTCATTCCGTTCTGCACGGCTTGATCGAGATACTGCATGGTCTGCTGTCGGTAGTAGTCCTGCTTGCCGTTCTTGTGATAGTCGGCAAGATTGTCAAGAGCCATCAGCAGGGCGATGTCGCCTTGCGGACAACCGAAGCCGCCCATTCTTGGCAGGAGCACGGTGGCATTGTCCACGTTGCCTGTCTTGATGAATGCCACATGCGCCCAGAAGAGTTGCCAGTAGTTGTCGGTACGCGAACCGAAGAAGGCAAGGGCGCACTTGTCGGGATACATCGAGGCAAGCAGCAGATGATAGTAGAACTGGATGTTGTTGTCGCTCGTCATCACACGAGCCAAGTGCTCCAGACCATTAAACTTGCGTTGCAGGATGTCCGTATGGTTGGTCTGTATGGCATTAAACACCTCGTTAAGTGTCTGCTCCGCCAAGAACTCGTTGCCCTTGCTGCCTTGCATCACGCTGATGTTGCGGCGCACTTGGTCGATTATCTGCGAGGCACGCATCGGAGCTATTTGCCATTGTATGCTCAGCTGATTAAGCTCAGCCAGACGCAGATTGTCCAGCTTGCCGTCCACCAGACGTTCCTGCACGGCTTCGAGAAAGAGGCGTTCGTTCTGCTGATAAATCTCAGTCTGCGTCTTCTGCGCCTCATACACGGTCTTGTTGTTCACCGTACTGTTGTTGGTGGTAGTGGTCGTGGTGGTATAGTTGTTTTGCGTGTTGTGCGAGTCGGTATGTATTCCGCCTACCACAGCCGCATCGCCATCAAGTTTTATGTCGCTCATTGTCTTTTCTGATTTTTAGTTTTTACCATTGAAACGGAGCACCACAGTCAGGGCAGCATGGTGTGCCTTGCACTATGCGGATGGTGTGTCCGCAGTTGTAGCATTGACATTCTATCAAGTCCTGCTTATGGGCTGCTTCTTGTGGAGCTGTCTGCTGAGGAGCTGCTTGCTGAGGAGCAGCATTGCCGCCTATACCACCATTAAAGGCGTTAAGGTTGTTGGCAGCAGCCGAGCTTACCTGCGACATGTTGTTCATTGCCACATCCTGAGTATGGTCCACACGCTCCTGCTGTCGGCGGTTTTCTTCCTCCAGCTGGCTTATGCGCTGCTGCTGTTGTGTCTGCTGAGCACCACTAATGCCAGTGGCAGTATCCTTTATCATGCCAGCCATCTTCATCATAGCCTCCATCTGTGCGTTGCTGTTCTGCTGCTGCATCTGGAGCATCTGCTGCATCATGGCTTCCTTCTCGGCAGCGCTCTTTCGCAAGGCGTCGGCTTCCTTCTCGCCATTGTAGGCGTTAGCCATTGCCACCTGTGCGTCTGCGGTGAGGTGAGAGAGCTGTGCTGCACGTATCTGTTCTGCCGTCATATTGGCAAACTGGTTGTCGCGATTGATCTGCTCGTTGCTTTGTATCGTGGCTACTGTCTCTTCGTGCTGATACTTCTGTTGGTCAATCTGAGCCTGCATCTGCGCCATCTGCTGCAGCTTGTCCATCTGACGTTGGTGACGATTGGCTTCCAGCAGGTCGTCGTCCATCTTCTCCTGACGGTTGCGCTCGTAAGCAAGGCGGTCGTCTTCCAGTTTCTCGTTGCGTGCAAGCAGATGGTCTTCCTTATCCATTTCGCGCTGGCGCATAAGCTGCTTGAAGTCGTAGTCGTCTTCTTGGGTCTTGCGGTCACGCTGGCGGTTGTATTCCTTTTCCTCCTGCATCCACTGGCGCTCACGCTCTTCATCTTCGATGCCCCAGTTGCGGCGGCGCTCCAAGTCGTCGCGTTCCCAGTCATGGTCGGTGCGCGAGTCGTCGAGAGCCCACTCTGCTTTGAGACGGGCAGCGTCGATGTTCTGCTGACTCTGTATGCGCATTATCTCCGTTATCTCCTCACGCGGAATTCTCTTATGTGCAAGTTCGTCTTCGAGCACCTCCATCTCCTCCTGCTTCACGAGGCGGTTGCGGCGAAGGTCTTCCAAAGCCTCGAACTCTTCCTCCTCGGTCTTTGCCTCACGTATGCGCTTCTGGCTTTCGAGCATCTGCACGAACTCGTTTAGCTCGTCGTCATGCAGAAGCTGGTCCATATTGAGTTTCTGGAGAGCATGGCGCAGTTCTTCGGCGTTCTTTGCAGAAGCTATCTGCTGGGCGTTAGCCTCCACCTCCATACGGTTGCGGAATTCGCCCGTGCGGTGCATGTAGTCGAGTTCCTTCTCTGTATTATATAGCTGGCGTTCCACCTGACGGAAACGCTCAAAGTCCTTATTGTTGTCGGTGATGTTCAGCACCTGAGTGCATTCTATGCCATACACCTGCTGATTGATGGTCTGACGTATATGTTCTTTCAGCGCGTTGACCATGTCAACGGTCAATCCGCCTTGTTCGTAGTTCTGATTGCGAAGCTCCTGTCGTAGCAAGGTCTCTACGGTGCCGTTGAGCATCTGCTGCAGCTCTCTTGCGGTTACGCTATTGCGATCGGCAAGATAATTGGTGGCAAAAGTATGGATATCATGGACGCTCATCTGGAGCGACACACCTATCTGCACATCGTGCATGCCCATCGGTATGGTATAGGGTTGGAAGGCAAGCGCGCCCTCCTCGTTCATTGCTCCGCCGAATGTGAGCGTGATGAAACGGTTGCTTACAATATATACTGACAGGATAGGAGACTGGGTGATGCGAGCTAAGATGCGTGCATAATTAAGCTGACGCTTCTTGGCTTTCTCTTTCTGCTCACCCTTCTTCTCGCCGAAGATGATACGACTGAGCCAACTGAATCCTCTGCCCACTTCGCCCACAATACCGAGTTCGCGGAATGTAGGCTGAGCTTGACGTTTGCGGTCGCGCTCACGCTTCTCGGCTTCAGCCATGTCTTTCTCTGCCTTATCAATAGCCGCTCTGATGGCAGCCTGCTCCTCTTTCAACGACTTATGAAATAGGTAGGCACCAGCCGAAAGTGTTGAAACCAGCTCACCATTAGCAAAGATGATGGCTGTGCAACCTTCCTGCACTATTATTCCCTTGAGTTTCTCTATCTCGTCGAGTTCGCGCTCGCTTATCTTGCGGGCTATCTCGCCGGGTTGAATGTTCCAGATGGTTCTGCCACGCACCACGTCAACACCATCTACTGCCTCCATACTGCGACGGTCACGACTACGCTCTGCCTCGCGTTCGGCAGCCATCTGCGCCTGTTCAGCCTGCTGCTGCGCATTTCTTGCCTCGCGTATTTCGGCACGTCCTTCAGCAGCTTGCTGATTGACAGCTTGTCTCTGCTCTTCGGCAATCTGACGATTGAGCGCACCACCGGTCATGGCGTTAGCCACAGAGCGAACGGCATTTGTAAATAATCCCTTGTTGGCTTGTGGTGATTGAGGATTAGGGGCTTGTGGCATAACCGGTCGTTGCGGTTGCATAGGTCGTTGTGGCATAATAGGTCGTTGTGGCATAATCGGTGCTTGAGGACGCACGGGCTGGGGCGCCATTGGTTGCTGAGGAGCCTGAGGTTGTAAGTCGACTGGTTGTCCACACTTTGTACAAAACTTCATTCCTGATTGTAGCATTGCGCCACACTTTTTGCAATATATCATATATAAGTATTTATTTAAAGGTTATTAGGTGAGAGTATTTTCTATAAGACAGAACAAACAAGAATAATAATAACTATGGCAGCAAAGATAAACCAAATGAATCTACCGAAACAGCCGAGACAACCAGTGATTCCCTCGCCTAAAAAACTTCCTATAAAACCCAATAATTGAACTCCCCAACCTAATAGGCCAAGGATCACGAACAAGAATAATCCTATAAGAATAATCAGAAATATAACTCCCATATCATAAATATATCATTAAGTAAGGAACAAAGTTAGTAGATATTCACGACCCGTACAAGTTCATAATGGTTCACAAATGAAAATTGTAAGAACAAGACAGTCTATAAAAACAGTTAAGGCGCTAAAGTAATCATTTCGTCAAAATGAAACTGATTACTTTAACGCCAAAATATAAAAATAAAGACTATTTTATTAATTCTCTGAACTTGCGAAAGTTCAATTAATTAATTTAAACTGAAAGTAATTGGTAATTGAAATTTCACTGGCACAGGCTTTCCATCCTGCTTACCTGGTATCCATTTGGGCATAGCCTTTACAAGACGTAATGCTTCTCTGTCAATAGAAGGGTCAACACTACCTCCTATTCGCACGTCGGTGAGGCTACCATCAGCCTCGACTTTAAACAATACTATTACCCTACCTTGAATTCCATTTTCTGCAGGAACTGTTGGATATTTAAGATTCTCTTTAAGGTAAGTCACTAAAGCTTTTTCACCACCAGGGAACATTGGCATCTCTTCTATAACTTGGCTTGATTTGGTTCCCTCGGTTTCTTTAACCTGCTGATTTGACTGACTAAAAGCATGAGAAGTAGCGAGCACACTTAGAACTGCCACCAAAAATAGTTTTTTTACTACGTTTTTCATCTTTTTATAATTATAATAGTTATAGTTTTATGATGACAAAGTTAATGGATTTTTATTTTACAAACAAGTCCATAGTAGTTCATATACAAAACTAAATAGCAGGATGTACGCTTCAGAATATATAGCATAGGTGAAGGAAAATTTTCTTCATACCGTGGCAAGCTTTGCCATAAAGGGAGCTATGATTTCAGCTGCCTTTTCGAGATATTCTCTGTCCATGTCGTCGAATGTGGACAGTTCGGTGCTGTCAATGTCTATCTCACCTACTACTATGCCTTCTGATAAGATAGGTACAACAACCTCTGATCTTGACAACGACGAACATGCTATATGACCGGGAAACTCTTCCACATCCTCTACCACAATACTGCGACCTTCCTTCCAAGCGGTGCCACAAACACCACGTCCATGCTTTATCCTTGTACAGGCTGGAGTGCCCTGGAAAGGACCAAGAACCAACTCATTGCCATCGACAATATAAAAGCCTACCCAGAAATACTCCTTAGGAAAGACCATCTTCATCACCGCAGCACAATTCGATAGCACGCTTATGGCTTTGTCTTCTGCATTTGCAAACACCTCTATCTGTGATAGAAGTTCACAATATTTTGACTGTTTATCCATTTTATAAGAGTTTTCCACAAAAATAGCAATTTTATCTTGTATAAAAGATAAATGATTACAAAAGTTTGGAGGTTATCATTTTTAAATGTATCTTCGCAGATATAAGGCATAAACAAGGCAAATAGGAGGCAACAGATATGACAGACAGCATATTTAGAAGACTGCCAGTAGGCATTCAGTCGTTCAAAGTTATCAGAGAGGAGAACTATCTCTACGTTGACAAGAGCGACATTGTATGGAACATGGTAAACTTGGGGGATAAGTATAACTACTTGAGTCGCCCACGTCGATTCGGCAAGTCTGTGCTTGTCGATACGCTGGAGTCGTACCTTGAAGGCAGAAAAGACCTGTTCGAAGGACTGAAGATTATGCAACTGGAGAAAGACTGGAAACAATATCCCGTCATACGTCTTGACATGAGCCGTGGAGGTGCCAACGAAGATACTCTGCGCTCTTACCTGAACCTGCGCTTTAAGGATTATGAGGAGAAATACAACATTACTCCTGATCCTACAGCCATGCTTGCCGACCGCTTTCATGCAATTATAGCCACTGCCTATAAGCAGACGGGACTAAGAGTAGCTGTCCTCATAGACGAATACGACTCTCCCTTGCAACATTCATGGAGAACTCCAGAACACGAGAAATGCACGGGGGTATACCGTGAAGTGTTTGCCATACTAAAGGCAGACGACGAATACGAACATTTTATTTTCATCACTGGCATCACCAAGTTCACCCAAATATCTCTCTTCTCCGTCCTCAACAATCTGTCCAACATCAGCTTCATGCCTGAATATGCTACTATATGCGGCATCACAGAGGAGGAGATAAAAGAAAACTTTATGCCTGAACTCAAACAGATGAGCGAAGCAAACAACTGGTCTGTACAGGAGACTCACGACCGACTGAAAGCATATTACGACGGCTATCACTTCAGCCGTCGCAACATGGTGGATGTTTACAATCCATACAGTCTGGTCAATGCGTTGAAATCAAAAGAAATAATTAATTTCTGGGCATCATCCGGAGCAACATCACTCCTCCCTAAGTTTATTGACAATGCAGAACTTCGTCTCAGCAAATTTGAGAATTGTTCTGTAATGCGCAACACCCTTGAACTGTCTGATGTCTCTGGAGGCGGTGCCGAACTGTTCCTATATCAGTCAGGGTATCTCACAATAAAGGATAGTGATGAGTTTGGCTATATCTTAGGGTTCCCGAATGAGGAAGTTAAGCAAGCCCTATATGAAACTGTACTGCCTGCTCTTGCTATGCGTTCAGAAAGCGAAATTCTGTCGCTACAAGCTTGCTTGTACAGATATTTGGGCACTGGCCAAATAGACGAAGCTATGAAGTCGTTAAAAGCCCTCATCGCTGACGTTCCATACAGCAACAAGAAACTTGCATCTATGGATATGGAGGAACGCTACCGCCTTATCATCAGCACCATTCTCAATGCTATAGGCTTGAATGTAGAGGTAGAAAAGATGATATCTACTGGGAGAATCGACATGACGGTGAAGACCTCACGCTATATCTATGTCATCGAACTGAAATTACGTAACAACGGTGGCAAAGATGCTGCCACTAAGCAAATCCTCAACCGCCAATACATGGAACCTTTCAAGGCTGACAAGCGCAAAGTAATAGGACTTGGCATCGAACTTGACGAAGAAGGAAAGGGACTTCTGGATTGGAAGAGAGCAGAATAAACGTTTTTATCTTTTATAATGAATAAAAATAAGGTGTCGCCTCTGTGCTTTAAGACATAGATGCGACACCTTATTATATATATACTATAATACTATCATTTTTATTGTCTGAACATGACAGCAATCTTACACTCTGACTCCACAGCTTGACCGTCTTTATGGGCAGGTGTGAACACTGGCATTGACTTTACAACGCGCAAAGCCTCGTCATTGAAAACTTCATCGTCAGAGGAGAATATCTCACAATCGGTTATTTTACCATTTGTGCCAACATGAGCATTCACAATAACTTGTCCCTCTTTCTTCATTTTCTTGGCAGCCTCAGGCATGCGTATATTGTTCTTGATATATGAGCGCATGGCTTCAAAGCCACCAGGAAATTGAGGTATCTCTGATGGACTGGAGAGCTGGATATTCGATACGTTTTCTGTCTTTACAGAGTCCGTTTTCTGTTCTTCAATAATAAGTTTCGGCTCGTCAGTTTTCTGTTTTGTCTTTTTGTTGGTGCATGCCCCCAAAACAAGGGCAGCACAAACAAAAAGTAATAGCTTATAGCGTTTCATTCTACATTACTTTATTTAACAACTTTCTTTCCGTTCACGATAAACACGCCATTACCAACAGCGTTGATATCGTTGCCAAGATAAACTCCGTCAATTGAGAATACGCGGTTGTCAACATTCTTGTTGTCATTAACGACACCGGCAATAGCAGTTTCTCCACCACCCATAAAGTCGAAATCTACACTACCATCGTTATTTTGCTTGATGTTGGTAATAGGCTTTGACATGTGTGTGCCGCCATTGTAAATCACCGCAGCAGGAACAGAAGAATTGGTGAGCTCATTATTGCCATTGTAGGGATATAGGTCGCCGTATGATGTGTCCTTACCGTTTGCATTACGGTCATTGTCTGCACAGAACAAGGTGAGACGCTCATGATCGTTCTTCAAGTTTGAATAGTTACATATAGTATTTACAACATTGTAGCCCCATAACTTTGCGTCATAGTCAACATGTGTTATCATCAAGCCACTTGATGGCAATTGAGTATCCCACAAACCTACATTATTCTGTCGGTTCTCCAATAAATAATACTCATTAGGTTCTGCGTCATTATATATAACGTATGTATGTCCGTATTCTTCATCTTGGGGCTTTACACCCTTTACAGTAGTCGGCTTGTTAAGAACTGTTGGCTGAAGCCATCCCGCAAACCATTTCTCGTATGCAGTGAAATTTGGCGGGCAGAAACTGCCACCATTGTAACTGCCTGTGTCCATTAAGTCCCATAATGACATACCTAAGTTTCCTCCATAAGCTGTATCATACATATCGGGATAGCCAAGACAATGGGCAAACTCATGACAGAGTGTACCAATACCTGCACGTGCTGATCCAAGAAGCTCTGGACCACAAGCGTAGGTATTTACTGCTACGCGATTGCCGTTTGCATCATAGTCGTTGCTTGGATACGAAGTTCCAACTTCACTATTTGAGAGACTCGATTCATGTGGCCATATAGTATTGCTGTCGCTACCGTCTGCCTGACCATGTCCTGCAAAAAGCACATAAACTTGGTCGACATAACCGTTACCGGTCCAATCGTAGTCGGCGAAATTTACATCAGCATCAGCCATACGCACAGCCTCAAGAATCATTGTTCCACGGCGTATATCTTTACTGTTACCCTGGTCTGCACCATAGTAAGCCACTTTCTTGCTTAGAGTATACGGACCCACTACGTCGAAGTCAAGCTCAAACTGATTGTTTGACTGATTCAAGAAATAGTCTTTCACAGTTCCTACGAATCCACGACGTGTGTGTGTCTTTGTCAATGGACCGTTAACATAGCCATTGACAAATTTCTGGTTGTAGCCAAGACCAAACTTTGTATCTTGATATTCAACAAGAATTATAATACCCTTCTTCTTACCGATGATTGGTTCTGATGGTTGCCCAATACGAGCTGGGGACTTTCTTAATCCTTTACGCTCCGCATTTGCTATCATGCGTAATGAATCACCACGGAGTTTTATCTGTTTAAAATCAGCTTTCACATAGCGATTGCTACTGTTTTCCATAAGATCATAACAGATGCCATCAGCATCCTTAAAATAATGACAAAACTCGTCGCCTTGCAACTGAGCACGCACCTGAGTGCCATCAGCGAGTGTTATGGTACGCCAAACACCTGGCATAGCCGGCACAGCACTTGCTGACATCACGCTGCAAGCCATTGCAGCTGAAAGAAAAAATTTACTTATTAGCTTCATAAAATTTTACGATTAATATTTTGCAAAAGATACATTAAAATCAACAGACAACAAAAACAGAATAATTGTTTTAGCAATTTCTTACTTAATGAAAATAATATATACTGCCCATATACTAAAAAATCTCCAAACAAAAAAATGTCGGGAGATTTTTTAGTATATGCAGTATATGCATTAGTAAGCAAACTTCTTAAGACGGCTTATCTTAGATTTATTGAAACTCTTATGCACTGCGTTAGCATTGAAGTCCTTACGGAAGATATACTTACGCTCTGCAGCTATCTTCTTAGCAGATGCCATTGCAGCCTTAGCAGCAGATGCATCACGGTCGAGCACCTCATAGGTGTCAAGCTCTGTAACACCGAAATCGCCTAGACCTTTAGATGTTCTGGCACCGAAGTTTAGGATGAAATTGTAAATGTCCTTATCTGCATTATAGTTAGAGTGCCATCCATACTGGTCAAGTTGGGCAGCAAAGTCGGCATTTTCTTCCAACATCCATGTATATAGGTCGCCAACAAGAAATTCGTATTTGTCATTTGTAATACCTGTCTTCTGTGGCTCAACTGTAATTATGCCATCTTCATCCACAGAGAAGTAGAGATCATAACCCTCAACGAGGTAAGGTGAGATCTTAAACTTAGTAGGATCGACAGTACCCTGCGAGAGGATTGACTCCTGCTCTACAGCTTCTTTTACTATCATTCCATTAGGTTCCTTCCAGAAATTCGAGCTAAGGTCCTTAGCTCCTATGGTATAGGTACCAGATGCCACATCCTTGTAACTCTCCTCTGTAGACCCATCCTTACTTGACTTAAGCTTGTATTCGAAACCCTCTGTACCTACAGCCTCGCCAGCTCCATTGTAGATTACACAGACGAGTGTATAATTGCCAGTCTCAGTATAGGCAACGTTGACAGAGCCAGAAGCTGTAGCCTCAGCAGCCTCAATAGAGCCATCGATGATACCATTTGCAGTTGCAGTAGCGTTAGAAGAAGCAACAAGTGCATACTTCACCAAAGCAACATCATCACCAAGTGTGAGGTTGAATGTAGCATAGTCGTTGTTGTCTACATCGGTGAAACGACCCTGATATTCAGCAGTAAGAGCATAATCGGCAATGATATTACCAGGAAGAGCAATTGCAAAGAGACCATTCTTTGCAGCAGTAAGGTAGCTACCCTCCTGAAGTTCTGAACCTGCGATGCAAACAGCCTGTTTCGGGAATGTTATTACACCATCCTTCATTACACCAAAGTACTGTGGGAACTGCTGCTTAACCAACTCCATAATCTGTTCGTCAGTCTTATCTGGGAAATTGCTACGTGAGTTCATCAAAATCATCCAAGGAGTTCCACAGAGTGACAATTCGCCAACACCTTCCTGAGCTACATAGCTCAAACCAGTATGGCATTCCTTAAGATATACAGCATTCGGGTCGGTGGCGTCAATCACCCAATTGTGGTCAACACTTGAGTCGTATTTGAAAGCACATGCAGAGCCATCCTTCTCGGCAGCCTTAGCCTCCTGAGTATACCAATCTTCATAAGGGTTAACGATGTTATACATACCTTCCTTAACAGCACTCTTCTGAATCTTAACATCCCATACAGGAACACCGTCTGTGAACGTGAAGATTGAAGTGATGGCATCGTCACGCATCTTACCAATTGACTTGTCGGTAGGAATATCAATCCACTCATTAGCACCAGCCTTGAATGACAAAGTGGTAATGCCATAAGTGGAATCCAAACCATCGCCAACTACAGAGATGGTACCACCAGTATAAACTCCATACTCAGCCTTTGCAGGATCGTATGTTATATCGATTGGAGCATCGGCAGAGCCATCGGCAAATGTCACCTGTGCAGGAACTGTGAAAATGTTACCCTCACCAGGAGCGTATGACAGAGATACTGTCAGCTCGCCCTTTGTATCAACACGATGAAGTTGTATGATAAAGTTTGAAGCTGTCTTGCTGATGGTGATGACAGAGTCCTGGTTGTTGCTGAAATACACCTCTGTTCCAGAAACTTTTGCCGGAGTGTAATCGAAATCGTTTGTACACGCACCAAGGACGAGCGCTACCAAACTCACCAGGAACAAATATGAAACTTTTGCTATATTTTTCATAATCATTTCTTGTTAGACATTAATTGTTTTCTTTCCAAGTAGGATACTTGTCGCTTGGATCTGGGTTGTTCCAACCAACAAGTGCCTGGTTGTTATCAGCCTCGTTGCGCACCATTGTGAGGTTCATCCATGCCGGACGACCATTGGTGTTGAAACGTGTCTCCTCATACCAGTTTGTGCCAGGATAACCACGTGTTACAGAGTAGTTAAGACGCTTGATATCGAAGAATGTCTGACCTTCACCCCAAAGTTCAACACGCTTTTGGAATACTATCTCCTCCACAACAGCGTCGGTAGAGCTTACCTTGCAGCTATAGTTAGGATCGCGATATGTCTTCATAAACTGTTCGAGCAACTGCTTGCCACGTGCCGCATCCTGATGAGCAGCAGCCTCAGCCTCGATAAAGTACATCTCCTCTACACGCATAACTGGATAAGCCGAAGCAGCACCTGCCTGAGAGTCTGTTGCGTTGCCATTTGCAGGACGGAATTTCAGAGAAGCGTATGAAGGCATATACTTATTGCAAAGATCCTTGATTGAAGGAATGTAGATATTCTTGCTTGCAATACTTGAACCTTCTGGAGCCTTATACATATACTTACGGAAGTCGGTGTCAGACATACGGTCGTACATGCTGCGGTCAATCATGTTGAACGGCATGTCCGAAGAGTTAACTCCAGTATAACCGAATGTTGTTTGGTTTGACAACCATGATACCCAGTTTACAATACCAGTCTTAACCTGGTCGCTCTCACTTGTAAGCTGCTCACCCCACATCCACTTAGAGATGTCGTTGAAACCCTTAGTGTAGCTTGTGCAGTCAGCCTCAGTCATTGGTGATACACCAGCAGCATTAATAGCCTTACGTGCATACTCCTCTGCCTTGGCATACTCCTCATTCCACATATAGAGACGAGCCTTCAGACCGTATACACAACCGAGAGAAGGAAGCACCTTACCCTTGGTATCTGTAAGGTTCACGATATACTTCTCGGCATTGTTGAGGTCTTCCTCAATAAACTTGTACATCTCCTCATGTGATACACGTGGATTGTTCAAGGCAGCCTCTTGGTCGGTGGTCTCCCTTACAATAGGCACTGTAAGACCCTTTACGTCATTACCATCAACATTGATGTTGCTTGTAACGTCTGTAGGAAGATACTCATACATACGTGCCATGTCGAGATATGCAAGAGCACGGTAAGCTAAACCTACACCAAGGTAGCCAAGCTGCTTGTCTGAAGCAGTCTCTGGATTCACAGAACCTACCACATTGTTGGCAGCGAGAACAAGACCGAAATAATACTGGTTGATATACTGTGGGAAGATATAACCGTCGCCCTGATATTTGTTGCGTGCCCAATAGTAGAAGTGGAATGCGTATCCGCTTGAAGTCTGACAGAGGTCGCCAGTCATAAGGTCGCGGATATACATCATTGCACTATAGCCAAAGCAGTTGTGATAATTGTCAATAAAGCCACCGTCAACCTCGTTCATTGTTGCAGGCACAGCCATCACCATAGCCTCAGCCGAAGCCGAAGAGCCCTGAATCTGCTCCTCAGTAGCAACTGTTGTAGGTTCGGTCACGTCCATACAGCCTGTGAGCGAGCTCATTGTGAGACCTGCTACAGCAAGTCCCACAAAAGAGCGATATATTCTATTCTTATTCATTATTTCTTGATTTTTATGTGTTACGAATGTTACAGCATATTAGAATGTGAGTGTGATACCGCCTGAAACAGTACGTATTGGACGATAGTAAGCGTTAGACGCACTACCAGTAATGCTCTGACGTGGGTCAAGACCCTGACGCTTTGACCATGTCCAAATGTTATCAGCCACACCATATACGCGAACCGACTGCAAGCCTAAGCTACGTAGCCAGCTCTTCGGCAATGTATAGCCGAGTGTGATGTTTGACAATGTCAAATAAGATGCGCTGATAAGGAAGCGATCAGAAGCCGAAGACATGTAAGAGTCGCCATACTGCCAACGTGGGATATTGCTGTTCTTGTTGTCTGCCGACCATGCATTCTGCATGTCAACATGGATTGCTGAGCCTGCGCTTGAACTCATCAAGCCAGCGTATGTGCCATCATAAACCTGACCACCGAGCTGATACTGGAAGTCAACAGAGAAGTCGAAGCCCTTCCAAGAAACGCTTGTACCGAAACCACCATAGAAGTCAGGCAACACGTCACCACAGAGATAGTAATCGGCATCGCTATAAGTTGTTGTACTCTCCTGACCAACAACCTTACGGTGCTTAGATCCTTCGTAGTTATCATCTACAACCTGGTTGTTGTTGTTATAGTAAATGTACTGACCGTTTGCATCTGTCTCGTAAACATTTTTGTACCACATTGACTCACCAGTTTCAGCGTTCACGCCTGCATACTTCTTTGAGTAATATGTGAAGCGCGACTCACCCTCCTTGTAGAAGAAAGAACCACTTGAGTAGCCAAGTCCGATACCCTCCTTATAGTTCTTCTTACGGTCGGCAGAGAGCTTTGTAATCTCATTGTGGTTAGATGTAACGTTAGCGTAGATATTCCATGTGAGATCCTTTGTGCGGATAACGTCACCGTGGAGGTCAATCTCGATACCGTCGTTCTTCATGTTACCTACGTTGTCGTAGTAGCCGCTCCATCCGAATGACGGTGGCAAAGATACCCATGAGAGCATGTCCTTTGTCATATTGCTATAATACTCGATACCACCTGTGATACGGCCTTTGAAGAGTGAGAAGTCGAAGCCCATGTTGAACTTACCATTCTTCTCCCAAGAGATTTTCTTGTTACCAAGTGAAGCAGGTGTCAAAGAAACATTGTCGCTTGAGTTCTTAATGCTGTAGTACGGTGTATAGAGGTAAGAGCCGATACCGTCGTTACCATTCTCACCATAAGAAGCCTTGAACTTAAGTTCGTCAACAAAAGGCACCTTGAACCAAGACTCGCGATGGATATTCCAACCGCCACCTACAGACCAGAATGTACCCCACCATGAATCTTGATGGAAACGTGAGGAAGCCTGACGCATTACAGATACAGAACCGAAGTAGCGTGTATCGTAGTTGTACATAATACGGCTGAGCCATGACTCTGTGTTGTACTCACTTGAAGATGAGTTACCACTGTCGAGAACCACAGCACCAGCAAGTTCCTTGTTGTTAACAGAGAACTGGTTGTGTCTCTTTGCAGAGAGTGCATAGCCATAAGCTCTATAGTACTCATGACCCAGCATCACCTCTATGTCATTTTTGCCATAGACCTGATGCCAGTTAAGACGCTGCTGGTAGTTGTAAGACCAATCACGATCGTGAGACTTAGCCACAACACCGTTGTTCGAAGCATACTGTCCGAAATACGGGTTGGTGGTACTAGTTGCACGATACTCGTTGAGGTATACGTTGTTGATTGAAGTGAATGTGAATCCATAAGGAAGACGAATCTCAGCACTACCAGTGGCATTCAATGTGTTACCCTCAACGTTGCTTGTATTCACAAGTGCATCAGAGATAGCGTTTGAACCGCTCATGTAAGGACGGAACGCAGCAACAGTACCGTCTCCATAGTCGTATGCAGTGATGCCAGCCTCCTTGTTGAACATGATATTGCCTTCAGCGTCTCGCATGTAGATAGGATAGATAGGCGCGATATTGGTGAATGAGAACTTGTTGGCTGATGAGCCACCATCTCCATCGTTTCCGAGAGAGTTGTAGTTGTAATGGCCATAGCTGAAGTTGGCACCCAAGCGCAACCAAGGCTTTACCTGATAGTCTGCCTTGAAACGTGATGTGAATCGCTTGTAGTCAGAAGCTGCAGTGATACCATCATTGCTAAGATAGTTTACAGAGCCATAGAAAGTACCCTTGTCGGTAGAACCGTTAGCTGTAATTGTGTATTCCTGACGGAGAGAGTTGTTGTAGATAACATCTTCCCAATCATCAGGAGTCAAATAATAACCGTTGGCAGAAATTGCACCGAGAGTGGCGTTAGGATTAAGCTTGCCGTTGGTACCAATCATCTGCTGACCGTTAGGAATAGTGTATACATTATAACCGAGACCATAAGTCTGGTTATTGATAAGGTTGGTGTTAGCCCACTTCCAGGCCTCTGTCGGGTTCATGTGGCCATAAAGATAGCCCACTATTGGATTGCCTTTGTCATCCTTACCAACTACACCTTTCTGCTGGTTTACTGCATAGTTATAGAGTCCCCTATACCACATTTCGTAGTAAGCGGCAGGATTCTTTATTGTCTCATACTCAGGTACAGCCTTTGAGTTAGAGCCCCACTTTGCATCAACAGTGATAACACCGTTCTGTCCACGCTGTCCACTCTTGGTAGTGATAAGTATAACACCGTTACCACCACGTGCACCGTAAAGGGCAGTAGAGGCAGCATCCTTCAATACTGTCATCGACTCCACGTCAGTAGGGTTGATATCATTGAGCGAGCCACCATAAGGCGAACCGTCAAGCACAATGAGAGGGTCGTTGCCTGCATTGATTGAGTTGTAGCCACGAATACGGATAGAAGGAGTAGAGCCTGGCTGACCTGACGCTGTGTTGAGCTGCACACCAGCAGCCTTACCTTTTAAAGCGTCCGCAGCATTAGTAACCTGCACTTTACCAATTTCCTTAGAGCCTACAACTGCAGCAGATCCGGTGAAAGACGACTTCTTCTGTGTACCATAGGCAATAACCATCACCTCGTCGATGCTATGCTGGTCAGTGTCAAGAACAACATTCATGTTCTTGCCTGCCTTTACTACCTTAGTAACCATACCGATATACGAGATCTCAATCTTAGCATTCTCAGGAACGTTAAGCGAGAAGTCACCGTTCACGTCGGTAACTGTACCGGCGGTCTTGGAGCCTACAACTTTGATAGATGCACCAATCACTGGCGCTCCATCCTCGGAAGAGGTGACCTTTCCGGAAACGTGAGTTTGTGCCAATGCCATTCCTATGCTAAGGAATAGACAGGCGATAAACGTCATGATTTTTTTTTCCATAAATCTCTCTCTTTTAAGTAAAATAATGTATAATTGATGTTTTTTTGCTATTATTGTGCTCCAGAGGTCTGACTGGGTGTCTTCCTCGCGGGGCGAGGTGGACAGAAGGGAATATCACATTAAGGTGTTATCAGTCGATAAAGTGTTATCTCAAATACAATTGAGCACTTTGCAATTGCTGATGTCCTTGTTTAATTACTGTTTTACATTTAGCCTCGAACCCAACATGTCAACATTTTTTTTAAATTTTATAATCTATTTGCAAAATTACGTATTATTTATTTTCCATCCAAATATTTTAACGCAAAAAGCGTGGTTTTATTGCAAAATTATTCCAAATCAAATGAAATTCCGTATATTTTGTTTGTTTTTATAAGTTATACCATGCATTGCGCAACAAATTGTTGTACGCACACACTATGGAGTATTTGACATTTTGGTAGAAAAAGTGCGAAATATCGTGTAGTTTCTGTCGTTTTAAGTTTAAAAATATATTAAAACAGGATTGCTTTATAACATTGCGTCAGTGTAGATATATAATATTTTAAAATGTAAGGAATAACAACCTATTACTATACTGGTATTATAGTCGGTGATGTTATAAAAACAAAAGAGAGTGTGTCAAAACTCAAACAATGCGGGCTGAAAGCTCAAATTTCGCATAGCCCAGGGCCGCTCGGCTCTGTCGCTTGCGACTTTTGCCACACCCTCTTCTGTATGTATCATTACAATACTCTGTTAACAAATAATCGACTTTATCTCCTCTACAGTCTTTCCCATAACAACTGAGATTTCGTCTAACGACATGCCACGGTTGATAAGACTATGGATTGTAGCTTGCAATGTCTTCATATGCTCTGCAATCTGATTGTTTTGTTCTGCAATCTGATTGTTTCGCTCTGCAATCTGATTCTTTTGCTCAGTTATATACTGGTCTTGTTCTGCTATTTTCTTATCACGATTCATTATAGCAGTATCGCGATTCTCTATTGCTGTGAAGTATTCGTCTTCCACATTCATGTCTTGGCGCAACTTGGCATCAGAGGCGGCTGCAAGCAGTCGACGAAGAATATACATCATGTCTGTATCGTCTTCATAATTGTCTTCGTCGATATTGAGCATCTGACGATTGTACTTGTCCTTGTGAGTTTGGTCAAATACACTAAGTACCTTCTCTAACTTGTTGTTTACCCTGCCATGAAGACGTGGAATCTGTACTATTATGCTATCATGGACAAGACTCTCTACGAACGGATCAGGGATGCCTTCTGTTACTTCGTTGCCATAATAGTCGTATGCCTTATGTACGGCATAAATTATCGGTTCTTTTATATCACCCACCTTATGACCAAGCAAATAAACAGTCACCATTGGTATACCAAATTCGTGCGACTCTTCCTTGCCTATATTATCGGGATTGGCATATTGGGCACCAAGATATTGACGGAAACGCAAAGTCTCAGTCTCAAGCCATGTTTTCTGAAGTTCTATAAGCACTAAGTGTTGAGAGCCGTCGCTCTCGCGCACCTTGGCACCAAAATCAATACGAAACATTGAGATGTTGTCGCGAGTGCCGTTAGTGTATTCGTGTTTTCTAACTTCCACTTCAAGCACCTCTTTCTTAAGAAGAGCCGAAATTAGAATCTTTGCGATACGTAAATCCTCTACAAGATATTTAAATACCGAGTCGTAAATAGGGTTGGCTACTCTAAGAATCATAAAAACTCCTCCTTATTATAATATACACCACAAAAATACGTAAAGATTTTCTAAAATCCAAATATTTTGCTGTTTAATGGCTTGTTTTGACACGAGAACGATGTGGACCATCACTCCATTCCCAACCTTTTTAGCATATTCCTATTGGCATCAGCAAGCGAGGGGTCGAACATTGAGCGTATATATATCATTGTTGTTGACACCTTGGTGTGACCCATAGCCTTAGCAATGAGTTGCCATTGTTTGCAACACCCAATAGAAACGGGTGCTACAAACAAGTGGCGTCTTGCTGTTAGTTGACGTTAAGCTTAACGGTCTTGCCGCCAGCCTTGACAACATACAGTCCCTTCTCTACTGGTGTAACGGCAGCAGTGCTGATAAGTTCGCCGCTTGCGCTATACACCTTAACGTCCTTAGCGTTCTGCACTACAATCTTGCCGTTATTGGCAAAAATGTTAACGCGTTTGGCTTCTGGACTGCCAACACTTGTAGGATAGGTTTCGAAGGCAACAACACCCGTAAGAACATTAATGCTAATTGATTTGAAGGTCATCTCCGTACCCTCCATATCAAGCTTTATGTTCAGACCTTTGTTTGTTAGCTTCACCGGCTGGTCGAAAGGAATATACTCGCCATCATAGGCTGTACCCCAATCGAATGTCATCCAATCATCAGACGCAAACTTAAACATCTCGCCATTCTTGATAGTTACATCGTTCCATACAACAATACCGTTGCCCATATCCTTGCCAACGAGTGAATTCTCAAACTGCCATTCGCTTGCCTCGCCTACTATATAGCAATCGGGGTAAACGTCGGTGCCTATGTTGAACTTCTCCCAAGTGTATTCTGTAACAGACATAACAGATCCATCGGGGTTATACAAATTACTTTTGGCAATGTTGCCATTCACATCCCTAAAATCATTAGAATAGCTATCAACAACCCATCCGTTTGTTTCGTTGCTCCATGAGTACCACGTGTATGTGGATTTTTCATAATCTATACGCTCCTCAACTGTACGGTATCCATAATAGCCTTCATCAGTTTTTCTTTGCTCCGAGTACATAGTCTGCCTACCAGAGGCATCGTATGCATAAAGTATTTCTTTTATTATTTGCCATTCCTGCTTGTCGGGGTTCCAATCATAGTCACCTTCATAAATGTTTGTTCTATCATTATATAAATTCTCATGTACTGTTTTACTTCCGACTGTCCATTTCTTTGCAACATTATCCCAAGCAGAGAAGCTGATACCCATATAGGGGTTGTCTCCATCCCATCCCCACTCTTGTCGTGACAATGGCACCCAATCATTAGTCTCATAACTATACTCTTCACGCACTGTGTTATGACCATATGAATCGAACTCGTAGGTTTCCTTATAGCCTCTTTCTATGGCACCAGTTTCGTTGTAGTAACAATAATAATATAAGGTGTTGCGATAGGAATCATTGTATACCCATACTGTTTCTTTTCTTTTAGCATAAGTGTTAGGTTGGGCAACCAGTTCCGACACGGTCTCCTTTGTCTTATTGCCGTTGTCGTCATACTCGTAAGTGGTTATAAACGCACTTTCAAGCTGACCATTTTGGTAAAAATGCGCGTTATGGGATTTAATATCTCCATTGTCCGTAAACTCAGCCTCGGTTATACTCATTACGTTTCCGTTGGCATCCTTCTGAACAGTCTTAGTATTGCGCCATTGCTCGTTGGTTACCACAATACTGCGGCTTGGTTTGTGCTTATCAGCCATCAAATTGTCGTGCTGCATATCACGTACTCTTTGTTCATTGATAAACTTACCACGGTTGTCGGTTTGTGTCATTGGGTTAATACCTTGATTAATAACATTGGGCTTAGTGCCAACTTTCTGGGCAGAGGCGGACAATACGCATGCGAACAATCCTGCCAAAAGTAAATAATGCTTCATAATTTGTGTTGTTTTAAACGGGTTAGTACTATTTTTCCGCAAATATACAACTTTATTCGTTTGGTATGGGTGTCATTGCGTAAAATAAATGTAGCATTGCGTAAAAAGATTGCCAAATTGAATAAAAACAATAGAGAATCGAATGAATACAATGAGGTATCGAATAAATACAATTATGCATTTCATTAAAAAAGCTCAGTACCGTTTTTAGTACCATATAATTGGTACTGCAGTACCACATAGCTGGTACTGGAGTTTCAGTTATATAGTACTGCAGTTTATATTGACTGGTACTGGCGTTTATATTATATTCATTAAAGGTACATCCGAAATTTGGAGTGATAGAATTGTAAATTGCAGTTTATCGGGGATAAGCTCTTGTACTTGTATCTCCTTTGCTCGTAGTTCCCACAGAACGCACAGATTACACAGAAGCCTACGGGCTTAAGCTTTTGGAATCCACAGAGCGTATAGACGCTGCGCGTCATACGACAGAAGGCACAGAATTGATTGCTTATGTAGCATCGCCGAGGTTAAACATGGTTGCCTTCTATGGCGGCGCAAGGCTCTTGTACTTGTATCTCCTTGCTTGTAGTTCCCACAGAACGCACAGATCACACAGAAGCCTACGGGATTAAGCTTTTGGAATACAGAGCGTATAGACGCTGCGCGTCATACGACAGAAGGCACTCTAAGTTTGCAGA
>ERZ1034973.15-NODE-15-length-104423-cov-8.625527_pt1 | contig 104423 bp, 94 predicted proteins | sample MGYA00520686_ERZ1034973 | MGnify/ENA primary metagenome ERZ1034973 (study PRJEB33766, sample SAMN09781775) | gut metagenome | biome: gut microbiome | host: Homo sapiens | place: Madagascar | study: EMG produced TPA metagenomics assembly of the PRJNA485056 data set...
TGTGGGCGGGGGCATAGGCCGCGAACCAGTAGCCCATGTCATAGCCTTTGACGCCCGCTTCGGCGATGGTGGGTACGTCGGGCAGCTGGGGGCTGCGCTTGGAGGTGGAGTAGCCCAGCGCGCGCAGCTTGCCGGCCTTGATCTGCGGCACGCCGGTGGACATGTCGGTGACCATCAGGTTGATCTGCCCGCCCATCAGGTCGGTGATGGCCTGCGGGTTGCTTTTGTAGGGCACGTGCAGGATGTCCACGCCGGCCAGCTGCTTGAGCATTTCGCCGGCCATGCGGCTGGAGGAGCTGCCGCTGCCAAAGCTCAGCTTGCCGGGGTGGGCCTTGGCAAAGGCCAGCAGCTCACCCACGGTCTTGTAGGGGGCGTTCATGGGCACCACCAGCACCTGGCCGCCCTTGCCCAGGCCGGTCAGCGGGGCAAAGTCCTTGACCGGGTCGTAGGCGAGTTTTTTGTACAGGTGCTCGTTGGCCGCGTGCGTGGTGTTGGTGGTGATCAGCACGGTGTAGCCATCGGCCGGGGCCTTGGCCGCCTCCTGGGCGGCAATCATGCCGCTGGCGCCGCCCTTGTTCTCGACGATCACGGGCTGCTGGGTCTGCTCGGTGATCGACAGGCCCAGGGCGCGCGCCAGCTGGTCGGTCGCGCTGCCGGCCGCGAACGGCACCAGCAGGGTGATGGGCTTGCTGGGAAAGCTGCCCTGGGCGAAGGCGGCGGGCGCCAGGGCCAGCGCGAGGCTGGCGGTCAGCAGGTGGCGGCGGGTCGTGCTTGTCATGGTTGTCTCCTGTGTGGTTATGGGAATGGTCAAGCGGGACGGGCAATCCAGGGGGCGAGTGCCCCGGGAACGGAAATCGGCATCTGCAGCACCCGGAAGCACAGCGTCTTGCCGTGGCTGTCGAGGTTCAGGGCATCGTTCACGCCCCCGTCCAGCACCTCGTCCAGCACCAGGTTCATGGCCTGCAGCTGCGGCAGCAGGTAGCGGCGCACCTGGCGCGGCTGGCGATCGGCAAACAGCTGGGCCACGGCGGCCTCGGTGACCTGGGCGCAGATCGGCTCCCACAGCTGCGGGTGGAAGGCGATCACGCTGATGTTGGAGCGGTTGCCTTTGTCGCCCGTGCGGCCGTGGGCCAGCTGGTACAGGGGGACGGTCAGGGTGGTGGGTTCAGCCATGGGCGTGCTCCGGTGCCGGGCCAGGGGCGGTGGCCCAGGTGAACCCGGTGGGGATGTGGGTGTGGGGGATCAGGCAGGAGGTCAGCCCCAGGCGCTGGCGCATGTGTGTGCGCACCCCGCCGCCGCCCGCCGGACCGCAGCAGTACAGGGCGTTGACCTCGCGCGGCAGGCGCTGGGCGGTGGCGTGGTCGGCATGCTGCCAGGCCATGCGCAGGCGCACATCGTGGGGGGCGTGCCGCAGGTCGGCGCCGTCCAGCCAGCTGCTGGCATCGTTGCCCCAGACGCTGGTCACGCCGATCAGGTCGGTGCGCAGCGGCGCGAGATGGCCCAGGCGTTGCTGGATGGTCTGACCCGCCAGACGCGCGCGCTCGGCCGCACGTGGGCCGGCGTAGGAAATTTCGGCCTCCGCAAACCAGCCCGTGGCGTAGCAGACGTTGACCTTCAGCGTGTCGGGCCGGGGGTGGCCGCGCACCCCTTCCAGGCGCACGCGGTCGGGCCCCACGGCGCTGACCTGGGCCTGGGTGATGTCGGCCACCACGTCGGGGGTGAGGTACTGCGCCGGATCGTGGATCTCGTACAGCAGCTGTTCCTTGACTGTGGCCGGGGTGATGCAGCCGCCCGTGCCCTGGGGCTTGAAGAGGGTGCAGTGGCCGTCGGCGTCGATCTCGGCGATGGGATAGCCCAACTGGTCCAGGCCCGGCACGTCCTTGTAGCCGGGATCGGCAAAGTAGCCGCCGGTCACTTGCGTGCCGCATTCCAGCAGGTGGCCGACCATGGTGGCGCGGCCCAGGCGGTCCCAGTCGTCCCAGGCCCAGCCGTAGTGGGCCATGACCGGACCGACGACCAAGGAAGGGTCGGACACCCGGCCGCAGACCACGATGTCGGCCCCGGACTGCAGGGCCGCCGCAATCGGCTGGGCGCCGATGTAGGCGTTAGCACTGACCAGTTCCTGTGCGGGCATGCGCTCGGTCAGGGCTTCGGCCAGCAGCGGGCGGTGCGCGGGGCTGCTCAGGTCATCGCCGTGCACCACGGCAATCCGCGGCGTGCGCGTGCCCAGGGCCTGGGCCAGGCGGTGGATGGTGCGGGCCGCGGCCTGCGGGTTGGCGGCGCCGAAGTTGCTGACGATGCGGATGCCGTGCTGCAGGCAGTCGGCCAGCACCGGGCGCAGAAACTCGGGCATCAGCGGTTCGAACCCGGCCTCGGGGTTGCTGCGCCGGGCCAGCTGGGCCAGGGCCAGGGTGCGTTCCGCCAGGGTCTCGAAGATCAGCACCGCAGGCTGGCGCTGGCGGATCAGCTCCTGCACGACGGGGCCGGCGGCATCGATGCGGTCCCCGGAGAAGCCCGCGGCGCAGCCGATCAGTAGGGGCGGGGTGGTGGCGTGGGGTGAAGTCATGGAATCTCCTGCTGGCCACTATAGGAAGGGCTGGCTAAGCTGTGAAATCGATAATTGAAATGAATTGATTTGGAAGTCAGATGAATATTTCGGCCCGCGACATCCAGGCCTTCCTGGCCCTTGCCGAGGTGAAGAACTTCACCCGTGCGGCCGCGCGCTGCCACCTGTCACAGCCGGCGTTCAGCGCGCTGATCAAGGCGCTGGAGGACCACGTGGGACTGAAGCTGTTCGACCGCAGCACGCGCCACGTGCTGCTGACGCAGGAGGGCGAGCGCTTCTGGCTGTCGGCCCAGCGGATTGCCGAGGAGCTGGAGGACTGCGCCAAGGCCATGCGCGACACCGCCCAGTTGGCGCGCGGGCATGTGGCCGTGGCCCTGCTGCCCTCCTTGGCGGCCGGCTGGCTGCCCGGCGTGCTGGCGCAGTTTCTGGCGCGCCATCCCGGGGTGGAGGTGGCGGTGCAGGACGTGTTGTCCGAGCCCTGCATCACCGCCGTGGCCCAGGGGGAGGCGGACTTTGCCCTGGCGGCGATCCGCGCCGACACGCCCGAGCTGCAGGCGGAGCCGTTTTGCCGCGATGGCTTCCACCTGGTGTGCCGCGACGACCACCCGCTGGCGCAGCAGGCCGAGATCGGCGTGCCGGATCTGCAGCCCTGGCCGTTTGTGCACCTGGCTCGGCACAGCAGCGTGCGCCAGTACCTGGATGCGGCGCTGTTTCCCCAGACCCTGCGCACCCTGGTCGAGGTGGAGCAACTGGCCACGGTGATGGGGCTGGTGCAGGCGGGGCTGGGCATCAGCGTGGTGCCGGCGCTGTCGCTGTTCCATTTCGACAAGCCCGGCCTGTGCACCCGGGCCTTGCAGCTGCCGGCGATGGAGCGCCAGATCTACCTGGTGCGCCGCCGGGGGCGCAGCCTGTCCGTGGCGGCCCAGGCCTTGTACCGGCTGATGCAGGACATGCGGCCGGCGTGCGTGACCGCCTGAGCGGCCGCGCCGCCGGGGTCGCGAACCATCAAGTCAAAACCGCCTTCAGCCCATGCTGCAAGCGCGCTGCATGCTCTGGATGTGGAAGCGTGCAGGCGCCGGCCTGCCAGCCACACCGGGCCTGCGGGCCGGGGAGCGCGTCAGTTCTTGCCGTACAGCGGCGAGCGCGGTCCGTACAGCAAGCCGTTGGGCGTGCCGGCTGCCAGCAGGCGGTTGATCGCCACGCCGGCCATGGGGTGGGCGGCATCGGTGGCCGAGTTGACGACCTGGTTGACCAGGGCCGTCACCAGCATGCCGACCAGGCCGCCGCCCGAGTTGTTACCGCCTTCCTGGTTGGAGGCCGAGGCGCGGCCATCCCAGAGCTGGGTGCCGGTGCGCAGGTCCACCAGGCGTGCTTCCACGCTGACCACGGTGGCGCTCTGGATCACCTGGTAGGTGGTGCCATAGCGGGTGACGCGCAGGTACAGCGCGGCGTCGGCGCCAAAGATCTCCTGGAGCTTGGCGGGGGCCACCTCGTGGATGTCGCTGGCGATTTCCAGGCCGTTCTGGCGGAAGGTTTCGCTCACCAGGGTCACGGGCAGGACGTAGTAGCCCGCCTCGGCCAGGGGCAGGGTCGCCTGGGACAGCACGCTGGCACTGGCCTGCACTTCGGGTGCGTCATTGATGGGCGGCAGCACCAGGATGGAGGCCGGCTTGGCCGCGCGGTAGGCGCTGTAGTCCTTGCCGGGGGCCGTGGCGCAGCCCGCCAGCCAGGCGCAGGTGGCCAGCAGGGGCAACCACTTCAGGATGCGGGGGATCAGGGGAATGCGCATGTCAGATGCCGTTCTTCTTCAGGTTGCCGACCAGGTAGTCGATGTACGGGGCCGATTCGGGGAACTGCTTTTTCTCCTGCTCCCAGGCGGCCAGCGCCTGGTTGGTGCGGCCGGTGTTCAGGTACAGCAGGCCCAGGTGGGCCTGGTAGCCGGGCGGCAGCTGCGCGCCCTGGCTGGCGCTGACCTGCACGCCTTTTTCCAGTGCCAGGATCTGCTCTTCGGTGGCCGGGCCGTCGCTCTTGAGGTACTGGTAGACCTGGTTCTGGTAGCCGTTCCAGCTGTACAGGGGCTTGGGCGCGGCGCAGCCCACCAGCAGGGTGGCCAGCGCCAGGCTGGCGCCCGCGCGAATGGCGGTGTGGAGGTGCATGGTGCGGCCTTTCAACGTGCGGTCGCGGCCAGGGCGGGCAGTGCGCCGGCATCGACGGCTTCGCACAGGCGGTCCACGGCCTCGCGGATGGCCAGGTCCAGCACCTTGCCGTTGAGAGTGGAGTCGTAGCTGGCGGTGCCGCCGAAGCCGATGATCTCGCGGTTGGATAGCTGGTACTCTCCCACGCCCTGCACGGAGCGCACCACTTCCGAGGTGCGGATGTTGACCACGTTCAGCGTGACCTTGGCATAGGCGGTTTGCGTCTTGCCGCGGCCCAGCACGCCGAACAGCTGCTTGTCGCCGACTTCCTTGCGGCCGAACTCGGAGATGTCGCCGGTCACCACGTAGTCCGCGCCCTTGAGCTGCTGTGTGGTGCCCTGGATGGCCGCTTCCTGCTTGATTTCGGCCATGTTGTCACGGTCCAGCACGTTGAAGCGGTTGGTTTGCTGCAGGTGGGACATCAGGATGGTCTTGGCCTGGCTGCCCAGACGGTCGACGCCATCCGAGAACGCACCGCGCAGGTAGCTGGAGCGGTTGTCGAACTTGCCCACGGCGATCGGGCTGCGTGGCCCGTGGTAGCTGCGGCTGGCGCTCTGGGTCTGGGTGGCGTTCAGGGCCTGGGACGTTTCCGTCGCGCAGCCGGTCAGCCAGAGAGGAACGGCTACGACAGCGGCCAGGGGGAGCAGTCGGAAAGAGCGCATGGTGCAGTGCAGTGAAGAGAAAAGCGAATTGTCTCCATATCGGACCGCGCGATGCTTGCGCCATGTCAGACGCCGGTGCGTTGCCCGGACCCCGATCGGGGCCGGGGCTGCGGGTCATGCCCGGGTCAGCAGGGCCGGGGTGGCGGTGACGGCGCGTTCCTGGCCGACCTGGAAGTGCGCCATGGCCTGGACCAGTTGCACGGACTGGGCCTCCAGTGCGCGCGTGGCGGCGGCGGCTTCCTCGACCAGGGCGGCGTTCTGCTGGGTCACGGCATCCATCTGCGTGATGGCGTGCTGCACCTGTTCCAGGCCCTGGGTCTGCTCCTGGCTGGCCGCGCTGATCTCGCCGACGATGTCGGTCACGCGGCGCACACCGGCCACCACGTCGCGCATCACCACGCCCGCTTCCTCGACCAGGGTGTTGCCGGCGTCGACACGCTCCACGCTGGCGGTGATCAGGTCCTTGATCTGCTTGGCTGCATCGGCACTGCGCTGCGCCAGGGTGCGCACCTCGCTGGCCACGACGGCGAAGCCGCGGCCCTGCTCGCCGGCACGCGCGGCTTCCACGGCGGCGTTCAGCGCCAGGATGTTGGTCTGGAAGGCAATCGCGTCGATGACGCCGATGATGTCCACGATCTTGCGCGAGGCCTCATGGATGTCGCCCATGGTGCCCACCACCTGGTCGACCACCTGGCCGCCGCGGCTGGCCAGCTCCGAGGCTGAGACCGCGAGCTGGTTGGCGGTGCGGGCGTTGTCGGCGTTCTGGCGCACGGTGGAGGTCATTTGCTCCATCGACGCGGCGGTCTGCTGCAGGGCGCTGGCCTGTTCTTCCGTGCGGCTGGACAGGTCCAGGTTGCCGCTGGCGATCTGGCTGGAGGCCGAGGCCACGCCGTCCGCGCCCTGGCGCACCTGGCCGACCACGTTGCGCAGCTGGTCACCCATGCCGTCCAGGGCGCGCAGCAACTGGCCGGTTTCGTCCTGGGCATCGCTGTGCACGCGGTGCGTCAGGTCGCCGGCGGCCACGGTTTCCACGGCGTGCACGGCGCGCGCCAGCGGGCTGGTGATGCTGCGTGTGATGGCCACGGCCAGGGCCACGGCGATCAGCACGGCCAGGCCCCCCAGGCCGGCCAACTGCATACGGCCGCGCTCAAACTCGGCCTGCACGCCGGCGGCGGCTTCGCTGATGCGCTGGCGCTGGTGGTCCAGCAGGGCCTGCAGGGTCTGCAGGTAGGCGTCGGCCGCCGGCTGGAAGTCGCTGCGTAGCAGGCGCTCGGCCTCGTCGGCCCGGCCTTCGGCCTTGGCCTGGTAGATGGTGTCACGGGCCTGCACGAAGCGGGTGCGCAGCACGCTGACCTGGTCGAACAGCGCCTGCTCTTCGGGCGTGCTGATCAGCTTTTGCAGTTGCGCTTGCTGGCGCGACGAGGCCTTGGAGGCCTCGACGTTGTCGGCCACGAACTGGCGCGCCAGTTCGGCGTCGCTGCTGCGGGCCACCAGGGCGTGGCGGTTCACGTTGCTGTAGACGGTGCGGTACCAGTCGGAGATGACGCGCTCCTTGGAGAGAGGGCGCGCCATCATGTCGGCCGTGGACTGGGCCACGGCCTGCAGGCGCCAGATGCCGACTGCCAGCATGGTGGCGATGAACAGCGTCAGCACGGCAAAGGCCAGGCCCAGGCGCTTGCCGATGGAGATGTGTTGAAGTGGCATGGAGATGGAGTAAGTAAAAACCCTGATTGGCGGGCGATTGTCCAAGCAATCCTCGTCCCCTCCGTCTACACGCTGATGACAACCTTACATCCCGTAGCAATATCTGCGGGGGTGGTGGCCGCATGCAAAAAGCGCCCCGCAGGGCGCTTGGTCGGGCCTGTCGGGGCCTGGGGCCCCGCGGCTTCAGCGGGCGCCGGCCTTGACCTTCAGGCGCCATGCATGCAGCAGGGGCTCGGTGTAGCCCGAAGGCTGTTCCACGCCCTTGAAGACCAGGTCCAGCGCGGCCTGCATGGCGGCACCGTTGGGGTTGGCGGCCAGGCTCTTGTAGGCGGGGTCGCCTGCGTTTTGCTGGTCCACCACCTTGGCCATGCGGGCAAAGGTTTCGCGCACCTGGGCTTCGGTGACGATGCCGTGCAGCAGCCAGTTGGCAATGTGCTGGCTGGAGATGCGCAGCGTGGCGCGGTCTTCCATCAGGCCCACGTTATGGATGTCTGGCACCTTGGAGCAGCCCACGCCCTGGTCGACCCAGCGCACCACGTAGCCCAGGATGCCTTGCACGTTGTTGTCCAGCTCCTGCTGCTTTTCGGCGTCGCTCCACTTGGGGTCCTTGGCCACAGGGATCTGCAGCAGATCGGCCAGGATGTTTTCGCGCTCGGCGTCGGCACTGGTTTTTTCCAGTTCCTTCTGTACTTCGGCCACATTGATCTGGTGGTAGTGCAGGGCGTGCAGGGTGGCGCCGGTGGGCGAAGGCACCCAGGCGGTGTTGGCTCCGGCCTTGGGGTGGCCAATCTTTTGCTCCAGCATGGCCTTCATCAGGTCAGGCATGGCCCACATGCCCTTGCCGATCTGGGCGCGGCCGCGCAGGCCCATGGTCAGACCAACCAGCACGTTGTTGCGCTCATAGGCCTGCAGCCAGGCGGAAGTCTTCATGTCGCCCTTGCGCACCATGGGGCCTGCCTGCATGGCGGTGTGCATTTCGTCGCCTGTGCGGTCCAGGAAGCCGGTGTTGATGAACGCCACGCGCGCAGGAGCCGCGGCAATGGCAGCCTTGAGGTTGACCGAGGTGCGGCGCTCTTCGTCCATGATGCCGAGCTTGACGGTGTTCTCTGGCAGGCCCAGCAGCTTTTCCACGCGGCCGAACAGCTCGTTGGCAAAGGCCACTTCCGCAGGGCCGTGCATCTTGGGCTTGACGATGTAGACGCTGCCGGTGCGGCTGTTGCGAATGCCGTTGGCACCGAGGCCCTTGAGGTCATGGATGGCGATGGTCGTGGTGATGACGGCGTCCATGATGCCTTCGGGAATTTCCTTGCCTTCTGTGCCCCACAGGATGGCGGGGTTGGTCATCAGATGGCCCACATTGCGCACAAACATCAGCGAGCGGCCATGCAGCTTGACAGGCTGGCCGTTGGCACCGGTGTATTCGCGGTCCGGGTTCAGGCCACGGGTGACGGTCTTGCCGCCCTTTTCAAACGACTCGGTCAGCGTGCCCTTGAGGATGCCCAGCCAGTTGCTGTAGCCCAGCACTTTGTCTTCGGCATCGACGGCGGCGACGGAGTCTTCCAGGTCCAGGATGGTGGAGATGGCCGCTTCTACCACCACGTCGGCCACGCCTGCAGCGTCAGACTGGCCGATGGGGGTGGACTTGTTGATGATGATGTCGATGTGCAGGCCGTTGTTCTTCAGCAGTACGGAAGATGGCGCGGCTGCGTCACCCTGGTAGCCCACGAACTTGTCGGCATCTTTCAGGCCAGTGGTGGAGCCGTCCTTCAGGCTGACGACCAGCTTGCCGCCTTCGACCTTGTAAGCCGTTGCGTCCTTGTGCGAGCCAGTGGCCAGTGGCACGGACTGGTCGAGGAAGTTGCGGGCAAATTCAATGACCTTGGCACCGCGCACGGGGTTGTAGCCCTTGCCTTTTTCTGCGCCGCCTTCTTCGCTGATGGCGTCTGTGCCGTACAGCGCGTCATACAGCGAGCCCCAGCGGGCGTTGGCAGCGTTCAGGGCGTAGCGGGCGTTCAGAATGGGCACGACCAGCTGGGGGCCAGCGATCTGGGCCAGTTCGGCGTCCACGTTTTCGGTGGTGGCCTTGGCGTCCTTGGGCTGCTCGACCAGGTAGCCGATCTGCTTCAGAAACTGCTGGTAGCCCGCCATATTGGTGATGGGGCCGGGGTGGGCCTTGTGCCAGGTGTCCAGCTCTTTTTGCAGGCGGTCACGCTCGGCCAGCAGGGCGGCGTTCTTGGGGGCCAGGTCGTTGACCAGGGCATCAAAGCCTTGCCAGAAGGCGGCGGCATCGACCCCGGTGCCGGGCAGCACCTGTTCGTTGATGAAGTTGTGCAGTTCGGTGGCCACTTGCAGGCCGTGGACGGTGGTACGTGCTGTCATGGAGCAACCTCCTTGAATGATGGGAATGCAGGGAAACCGGGGCCGCAGGGAGGAAGCGCGCTTCCTTTTGCAGGCATTGCGTACCACTGTATTGCAAATGAATGCGTTAATAAATTGGACAAAACGCGCAGAACTAATGACTTTTATGCAAAAGTGAACGACACTAGCTCATAGTGTCTTATGCACTATTGATAGCTACTAACGCTTGCTGGATAAGCGCTAGAGGCTAATTTGATGCAAATTTTTGGCGCAAGCAGCCATGGACAAACTCAAAGCTTTCGAGTCTTTCGTCTCTGTCGCTACCAAGGGCAGCCTGACGGCAGCTGCCAAGGCAGAAGGGGTGGCCCCTGCCATCATGGGGCGCAGGCTGGATGCGCTGGAGGAACATCTGGGCGTGAAGCTGCTGGTGCGCACCACGCGGCGCATTACGCTCACACATGAAGGCAGCGCCTTTCTGGAAGACTGCCAGCGCCTGCTGGCCGATGTGGCCAATGCCGAGGCCAGCGTGTCCGCAGGCGGAGTGAAGGCCACGGGGCATTTGCGCATCACCGCCCCTGCCGGTTTTGGCCGCCGCCATGTGGCGCCGCTGGTGCCGCGCTTTCATGATCTGCACCCGGATGTGACGATTTCCCTGAACCTGAGCGACCGCGTGGTGGATCTGGCCGGGGAAGGCTATGACTGCGCCGTGCGTGTGGGTGATCTGGCCGATTCCTCTTTGGTGAGCGTGCGGTTGGCAGACAACCGCCGTCTGTGTGTGGCAACGCCCGAGTACCTGCGCAGCTACGGCACGCCGCAGCATCCCTCGGAGCTGGCGCAGCACAAGTGCCTGACGCTGTCGAGCGATGCTTCGCAAACGCGCGGCTGGGCCTTTCGCCTGCCGGGCAATGGTGGCGGGGAGGTGGTGCACATCAAGCCTTCGGGGCCGCTCGATTGCTCGGACGGGCAGGTCTTGCACGACTGGTGCCTGGGCGGCTGGGGCATTGCCTGGCGCAGCACCTGGGAAGTGGAAGGCGAGATTGCCGCGGGCCGCCTGGTGGAAGTGCTGGCAGACTTTGCAGCACCACCTAACGGGATTTACCTCGTGTTTCCACAGCGCAAGCACATGACGCTGCGACTGCGCCTGTGGATGGACTATCTGCGGGCACACTATGCACGTCCCGAGTTCTGGAGCAAAGGCATACAAGCATGACCCTGGAAGCGATTTTTGCCAGCCTGCACATGCTGGCCATTCTGACGGCGGTGGTGTTCATGTCCAGCCAGGCGGCCCTGTGCCGCACGGAATGGATGAATGCTGCCGTGGTGCGCCGTCTGGCGCGGCTGGATGTGATTTATGTGGGCGCGCTGCTCGTGCTGCTGCTGACCGGCGTGGTGCGTCTGGTCTGGGGCATCAAGGGCTGGGACTGGTATGTCTCGCAGCCGCTGTTTCACTGGAAGATGCTGCTGTTCGTGGTGATGGCGGCGCTGGCCGTGTGGCCCTCCATACAGCTGCGCAAATGGCATCAGGCCTTGGAAGCCACGGGGGCTTTGCCTGCAGAAGATGCGGTGCGCGCCGTGCGCCGCTGGATCATGGTGCAGGCACACATCATGCCGGTGATTGCCGTGATCGCCGTCTTCTGGGTGCGGGGCATGTAGGCATGGCGGGCAGGGCTTCGGCACGCTGCGGCCTTGGCACGTAAAATCGCCGGATGCTTTCTGTCAAACAAGAATTGCTCGCAGCGCTGGCTGCGCAGCTCGAAACACTTTCGCCAGGCGCTGGCGCACGCGCGGCATTTGAAACCCCTAAAGTGGCAGCCCATGGCGATTTCGCTTGTACGGCAGCCATGCAGCTGGCCAAGCCTCTGAAGGCCAATCCACGCGCACTGGGTGAGCAGCTCAAGGCCGCGCTGGAAGCCACGCCTGCTTTCCAGCAGTGGGTGGATGCCATCGAGATCGCTGGCCCCGGTTTTCTGAACATTCGCCTCAAGCCTGCAGCCAAGCAGGAAATCATTCGCGAAGTGCTGGGCCAGGCCGAGAAGTTCGGCTACCAGCCCGACCGCGGTGAAAAGATTCTGGTGGAGTTTGTGTCTGCCAACCCTACGGGCCCGCTGCACGTGGGCCACGGCCGCCAGGCAGCGATTGGCGACGCCATCAGCAACCTGTACGCCACCCAGGGCTGGAATGTGCACCGCGAGTTCTACTACAACGACGCGGGCGTGCAGATCGACACGCTGACCAAGTCTACGCAGCTGCGTGCCAAGGGCTTCAAGCCCGGTGACGAGTGCTGGCCCACCGACAGCGACAACCCCCTGGCCAAGAATTTCTACAACGGTGACTACATTGCCGACATTGCCAAGGCTTTCCTGAACAAGGAAACCGTGCATGCGGACGACCGTGAGTTCACCGCCAATGGCGATGTGGAGGATTACGACAACATCCGCCAGTTTGCCGTGGCCTATCTGCGCAATGAGCAGGACAAGGATCTGCAGGCATTCAACTTGAAGTTTGACCAGTACTACCTGGAGTCCAGCCTCTACACCAACGGCTATGTCGACGAGACCGTGCAGCGCCTGATTGCCAATGGCAAGACCTATGAACAGGACGGCGCACTGTGGCTCAAGTCCACCGAATACGGTGACGACAAGGACCGCGTGATGCGCAAGACCGACGGGCACTACACCTACTTTGTGCCTGATGTGGCCTATCACATCCAGAAGTTCAAGCGTGGCTTTACCAAGGTCGTGAACATTCAGGGCACCGACCACCACGGCACCATCGCCCGTGTGCGCGCTGGCCTGCAGGCGGCCGATGTGGGCATTCCCGCTGGCTACCCTGACTACGTGCTGCACACCATGGTGCGTGTGGTGCGCAATGGCGAAGAGGTCAAGATCAGCAAGCGTGCAGGCTCCTACGTGACGCTGCGTGACCTGATCGAGTGGACCAGCAAGGACGCCGTGCGCTTCTTCCTGCTGAGCCGCAAGCCCGATACCGAGTACACCTTCGACGTGGACCTGGCCGTAGCGCAGAACAACGACAACCCTGTGTACTACGTGCAGTACGCCCATGCGCGCATCTGCTCGGTGCTGCGCACCTGGCAGGAGCAGGGCGGCAAGCTGGAGCAGCTCAAGGACGTGGATCTGTCGGCACTGGAAGGCCCACAGGCCCAGGCGCTGATGCTGATGCTGGCCAAGTACCCCGAGATGCTGACGGCGGCTGCCAACGGCAATGCACCGCACGATGTGACCTTCTACCTGCGTGACCTGGCTTCCTGCTATCACAGCTACTACGATGCCGAGCGCATTCTGGTGGATGATGAACAGGTCAAGCTGGCACGTCTGGCACTGGTCGCCGCGACCGCACAGGTGCTGCACAATGGCCTGGCAGTGCTGGGCGTGAGCGCGCCCGAGCGCATGTAAGCCACTCTCAGTGAACTATCAAGCAAGGTGACAGGCAGTCTTATGGGTAATCAGCAACGGGGAGGCACCCTCCTTGGTCTCATCATCGGTGTGATTCTGGGTCTGGGTATCGGACTGGGGGTGGCGGTTTATGTCACCAAGATGCCCGTGCCCTTCAAGGGTGATCCTCGGTCTGCAGATGACCGCCAGGGCGATAGTGAGCGCTATCGCAACTGGAACCCCAATGCACCGCTGACAGGCGCTCAGCCTGAGCGTGGTGCGGCACCTGCCGCGCCTGAGGTGCAGCCGTCTGCCCCTGCGACCTCTGCACAGAACCCTGTGGCGCAGCCGCCTGCCGTGTCTGCCGACCCGCTGGGTGATCTGGCGCATGCACAGCTCAAGGCTGCTGAGGCCAAGGCCGCTGCAGAAGCGAAGGCTGCGGCAGAAGCAGCTGCCAATGACGGCTTTCACTACTTTGTGCAGGCTGGCGCCTTCCGCAGCAAGGCAGATGCAGACGCACAGCGCGCCAAGCTGGCCATGATGGGCTGGGAAGCTCGCATCAGCGAGCGTGAGCAAAATGGCCGTGTGGTCTTCCGCGTGCGCATTGGTCCGTTTGACAAGCGCGGGGATGCTGCGCAGCTCAAGCAAAGGCTGGACGATGCAGGCATCGATTCCAGCATGGTGCGCGTGCAGCAGTGAACTTATGGGGCCTGACAGGCTCTGACATGCCATATTTCGAGAAGGAGTCCTTTTGATGCAACGCCGCCATTTCTCTCTGGCTGCAGCCACGGCTGCCACCTCTCTGGCCTGGGGCCTGAGCCCTGCGATCGCCCAGCCTGCCGTGCCTCAGGAAGGCAAGCAGTACCGCCGCCTGTCCAAGCCTGCGCCTACCGATGTGCCCGCTGGCAAGGTCGAAGTGGTGGAGTTCTTCTGGTACAGCTGCCCGCACTGCCATGCGTTTGAGCCTGTGTTTGCGGCCTGGAAGGCCAAGGCGCCTGAGAACGTCGTGGTGCGCCGCGTACCTGTGGCGTTCAACTCGAGCTTTGTGCCCCAGCAAAAGCTTTTCTACACGCTGCAGGCCATGGACAACTTCGATGCCATGCACGCCAAGGCTTTCCATGCCATCCACGTGGAGCGCAACCGTCTGGCCACTGACGACGCCATCTTTGCATGGGTAGGCAAGCAGGGTGTGGACGTGGCCAAGTTCAAGGAGATCTACAACTCCTTCAACGTAGCCAGCCAGGTGCGCAAGGCCACTGCCTTGCAACAGGCTTACGACGTAGAAGGCGTGCCCTCCATTGGTGTGGCAGGCCGCTACTACACCGATGGCCCCATGGCTGGCAGCATGCCCAATGTGCTGCTGGTGGTGGATTACCTGATTGCCCAGAGCACCAAGTAAGCTCTGCATCTGTAGCTGAATGAAAAGTCCGCGCCATGCGGACTTTTTTATGGACCACAAGCGGCATGACTACAATGTGTCGCAAGAAACGTGCCTTGCCCCATGAACTCCAAACTCATCACCTGTCTTTTGCTGACAGCCCTCGCCGGGGCCACAGGCCTTGCACATGCCGAGCGTGCTGACCGCGACAAACCCATGAATATCGAGTCGGACGCGCTGCGCCATGACGACTTGACGCAGACCAGCGTGTTTACGGGCAATGTGGTGATGACCAAGGGCACCATCGTGCTGCGCGGCGAACAGCTGGATGTACGGCAGGATGCCGAAGGCTACCAGCATGGCGTGGTCAAGGCTGCTCCGGGCCAGCGTGCCTATTTCCGTCAGAAGCGCGATACCGCACCGGGAGCACCTGAAGAGGTGATCGAGGGCGAGGGCGAGATCATTGAATACAACGGCAAGACGGATGACGTGAAGTTCATCCGCCGCGGCCAGCTGCGCCGCTACACGGGTGGCCAGCTCAGTGACGACATCATGGGCAGCGTCATCACCTACAACAACCTCACGGACGTGTTCACCGTGGATGGCGCAAAGCGCAGCAATGAGCCTTCGTCAGCCCCTGCTGGCTCCGGCGGCCGTGTCCGAGCCATCCTGGCGCCCAAGAACACTACGCCAGCACCGTCCAGCGCACCTGCACAGACGCTGCAGCCTTCGGATGCACTGAAACTGCAAGGAAACTAATGGCCGAGAAGACCCAAGACACTGCCGCGGTGAGCAAGCTCGAGGCACGGCATCTGGCCAAGTCCTATGGCAGCCGCAAGGTGGTCAAAGACGTGTCCATCACCGTGCAAAAGGGTGAGGTCGTCGGGCTGCTCGGCCCCAACGGCGCGGGCAAGACCACGTCGTTCTACATGATCGTGGGGCTGGTACGCAGCGACGGTGGTGATGTGCTGATTGACGGCCACTCCGTGGGCAATATGCCGATTCACCAGCGCTCGCGCCTGGGTCTGTCCTACCTGCCGCAGGAAGCATCGATCTTTCGCAAACTCAATGTGGAAGACAACGTGCGTGCCGTGCTGGAGCTGCAAAAAGATGCCAGTGGCAAATCGCTGTCGCGCGAAGCCATTGAGCAGCAACTGACCACGCTGCTGCAGGAGCTGCGCGTGGACCACCTGCGCAAGTCGCCTTCGCTGGCGCTGTCCGGTGGTGAGCGCCGCCGCGTGGAGATTGCCCGCGCACTGGCCACGAATCCGCGCTTCATCCTGCTGGATGAGCCGTTTGCCGGTATTGACCCCATCGCCGTGATCGAGATTCAGCGCATCATCAGCTTCCTCAAGGAGCGCGGCATTGGCGTCTTGATTACTGATCACAATGTGCGCGAAACACTGGGCATCTGTGACCACGCGTTCATCATCAGCGATGGCACAGTGCTGGCACAGGGAACGCCGCAGGAGATTGTCGAGAATCCGGATGTGCGCCGGGTATACCTCGGCGAACATTTCCGGATGTAGACCTCCCCTGCAGCGTCATCAATAACAACAAAGGTCGAGAGAGCAAAGAGGGGTACAGCGTTGAAGCCAAGTTTGTCACTGCGGGTCTCACAACATCTGGCGTTGACGCCGCAACTTCAACAATCTATTCGACTGCTGCAGCTGTCGACCCTGGAGCTTTCTCAGGAAGTCGAGCAGATGCTCGACGAAAACCCATTTCTTGAATTGTCTGCCGAAGAGGTCGAACGCGAGGCCTTTGGCGTGGAGCATGCAAATTCCGCGCCAGAGGCAGATGTGCATGCCAGCGACGAAACTTATTTTTCTGTAGCTGACAGCGCTGTATCCACGGGCGCTGAAGGGCAAAAAGATTCAGAAATTCCCGTGGCAGAAGCTGCCGATCTGCCCCAGGACTGGGAGGGCGATGGCAGTGTAGACATGGGGGCGTTGGATGACGCAGAGTGGGGTGGTGAAGCACCGGCACGCGGCAAGCGCAATGAGGACGAGGATGCCCCTTCTGCGCTGGAACTGGCCCGCTGCCACGAATCTCTGACGGACCATCTGCACCAGCAGGCACTGTCGCTGCGCCTGTCGGAAGTGCAGCGCTGCGCCCTGCGCTTTCTGATTGAAAACCTCAACGACGACGGCTATCTGGAAGACTCGCTGCAAGAACTGGCTATTGGCCTGGCAGGCAGTGAGGATGAGGAGCAGCTTGAGGAGCTGATGCACCACTTCACGGTGGCGCTGCGTCTGCTGCAGTCGCTGGAACCCGTGGGTGTGGGGGCGCGTGATCTGGCCGAATGCCTGCGCCTGCAGCTGCGCTATCTGCAGGAGCAAGGCGGTGACGACCCTGCGCTGCTGGAAGCCGCCTTGCAGCTGTGTGCCCAGCCGCTGGACATGCTGGCGCGCCGTGATGTGCGCAAGCTCATGCAGGCCTGTGGTCTGCCTGAAAGCCGCGTGCGCGCAGCGCTGGCGCTGATTGCACGGCTGGAGCCCAAGCCCGGGCGGCGCTTTGTGGATGTGGAGCGGCATGTGATCGTGCCCGATGTGATCGTGCAGAAAACGAACCGCAAAGGGGGCGATGGCCTGATGCAGTTCAGCGTGCAGCTCAACCACGATGTGATGCCGCGTCTGCGTGTGCACGAGGTCTATGCCGGTGCGCTGCGCAGCCACAAGGGCAGCGAGGGCCACGCCATGCTGCAGCAGCGCCTGCAGGAGGCGCGCTGGTTCATCAAGAACGTGCAGCAGCGCTTTGACACCATCTTGCGCGTGTCCAAAGCCATTGTGGAGCGGCAGAAAAACTTCTTTATCCACGGTGAGCTGGCCATGCGTCCGCTGGTGCTGCGCGATATTGCGGACGAGCTGGGGCTGCACGAATCCACCATCAGCCGTGTGACGACGGCCAAGTACATGGCCACGCCCCACGGCACCTATGAGCTGAAGTTCTTCTTCGGTTCCGGCCTGGGTACAGAGACGGGCGGCAATGCGTCGAGTACGGCAGTGCGTGCGCTGATCCGCCAGTTTGTGAGTGCAGAGAACCCCAAAAAACCGCTGTCGGACAGCCAGATTGCCGAGATGCTCAAGGAGCAGGGCATCGAATGTGCCCGCCGCACGGTGGCGAAATACCGGGAGGCGCTGAAAATTGCGCCAGCAAATTTGAGAAAAGCGTTGTAAGCGAACGGAGCAACCCGTTAACGCTGTATTGGTTTGCTCGGGGCGATTGGCTAAGCTGGTGAGCGCTCGCTAGAATCGCGCGGATATTACGGTTATTACTTATGCGCTGCCTGCGGGCAGCGTTTTGTTTTTTGCTCGTAACCCAGTTGAGTGCCCTGCGCTCGGAGAACCAATATGCAACAACGTCGTCATACCCTCTTGGCTATCGGTGCAGCCGCACTGGCCGCTTTTGGTGCTTTTGCACCCGCCGTGCATGCGCAGGACAAGCCCAAGGTGGCGCTGGTCATGAAGTCGCTGGCCAATGAGTTCTTCCGCACCATGGAAGACGGTGCCAAGGCACACAACAAGGAGCACGGCAACTACGTGCTGCTGAGCAACGGCATCAAGAACGAGACCGACACCGCAGCCCAGATCAAGATGGTCGAACAGATGGTGGCGCAGAAGGCCGATGCCATCGTGATCGCACCTGCTGACTCCAAGGCGCTGGTGCCCGTGCTCAAGAACGCCGTGGACAAGGGCGTGATCGTGGTGAACATCGACAACCGTCTGGACCCCGAAGCCCTGAAGGAAAAGAACCTGAACATTCCTTTTGTGGGGCCTGACAACCGCTACGGCGCCAAGCTGGTGGGCGACTATCTGGCCCAGCAACTGCAGGCCGGCGACAAGGTCGGCATCATCGAAGGCGTGTCTACCACCACCAATGCACAGCAGCGCACCGCAGGCTTCAAGGACGCCATGGACGCTGCCAAGATGAACATCGTGGGCGTGCAGTCCGGCAACTGGGAAATTGCCAATGGCAACACCGTGGCCGCCGGCATGATGCGTGAGAACCCCGATCTGAAGGCACTGCTGGCTGGTAACGACTCCATGGCTCTGGGTGCTGTGGCCGCCGTCAAGGCCGCGGGCAAGACAGGCAAGGTGCTGGTGGTGGGCTACGACAACATCCAGGCCATCAAGCCTTTGCTCAAGGACGGCCGCGTGCTGGCCACGGCAGACCAGTTTGCTGCCAAGCAGGCGGCTTTCGGTATTGATGTGGCCCTGAAGGCCATCCAGGACAAGACACCCCAGGCCCAGCTGCCTGCTGAAGTCAAAACCGACGTGGTTTTGGTGACGAAGTAAGAGGCAGACATGGCACACCCCACTCCTGCAGACCACGGTCAGGTGGTCATGCGGCTTGAAGGCATCGGCAAGGACTATGGCGATAGCACGGTGCTCGATGGCGTGAGTCTGGACCTGCGCGCTGGCGAGGTGCTGGCGCTGACCGGCGAGAACGGCGCAGGCAAGAGCACATGTTCCAAGATCATGTGCGGCCTGGTGCAGGCATCGCGCGGCCAGATGACGCTGATGGGCAAGCCTTTTGCACCCGTGTCACGTACGGACGCAGAGCGTCAGGGCGTGCGCATGGTGCTGCAGGAGCTGGGGCTGGTAAACACATTGACGGTGGCCGAGAACCTGCTGCTCGACCGCCTGCCCCACCGCTTTGGCCTGGTGGATCGCAAGCGCCTGCACGAAATGGCGCGCGAACAGCTGGCCAAGATGGGGCTGGACCATATCGACCCACGCACCAAGGTGTCCGAGCTGGGCATTGGCATGCAGCAGATGGTGGAAATTGCGCGCAACCTGCGCGATGGCAACCGCGTGCTGGTGCTCGATGAGCCCACGGCCATGCTCACGGCCAAGGAAATTGAACACCTGTTTGCACAGATTGACTTGATGAAGGCGCAGGGCGTGGCGCTGGTCTACGTCTCACACCGTCTGGAAGAACTGCAGCGCGTGGCCGAGCGTGTGGCTGTGCTGCGCGACGGCCGTCTGGTGGATGTGCTGCCCATGCAGGGCCTGTCAGAAGCCACGCTGGTGGAGCGCATGGTCGGCCGCCACGTGGAAACGCTGGATGAAAAGCCCCGCCGCAAGGCCGGCCCCGTGCTGCTGCGTGCAGAAAACATGTGCCGTGGCGATGTGGTCAAGAACGTCAGCCTGGAGCTGCACGCTGGCGAAGTGCTGGGTGTGGCGGGTCTGGTGGGCGCTGGTCGCACCGAACTGCTGCGCCTGCTGTACGGCGCAGACAAGGCAGACAGCGGCTCTATCGAGCTGACCGGCCAGCACCCTGACCAGCAGGCACAGACCGTGGCACCGAACTGGCGCAGCCCCATGCAGGCCGTGCGCGCCGGTATTGCCCTGATTACGGAAGACCGCAAGGCGCAGGGCTTGCTGCTGCCCCAGTCCATTCGCGTCAATACCTCGCTGAGCCATATGCGCTCCGTGTCCGCAGGTGGCTGGCTCAACCGCAGCCGTGAAGCACAGCTGGCCAAGCAAATGGTGCAGCGCCTGCGTGTGCGCTCCTTCAACGCTGAGCAGTCCGTGGGCACGCTCAGTGGCGGCAACCAGCAGAAAGTGATTTTTGCGCGCTGGCTGCACCGTGACTGCCCCGTGGTGCTGCTGGACGAGCCGACCCGTGGCGTGGACGTGGGTGCGCGCTCTGATCTGTACGCCGAGATCAACACCATGACCCACCAGGGCAAGGCCGTGATGGTGGTGTCCAGCGATCTGCGCGAGCTCATGGAGCTGTGTGACCGCATTGCCGTGATGCACCAGGGCCGCCTGGTGGCGACCTTCGAGCGTGGCCAGTGGTCGCAGCAAGCCTTGCTGGCCGCCGCATTTGGTGACGTTACTGAAGAAACTGCTGCAGCCACTGCGGCCTAAACAACGATTCAATACGCATGTCTTCCCCTGCTTCTCATCCAGAAAAAGTACACAGTCCATGGCGCCAGGAAATGGGCACGTACATCGGCCTGATCGTGGTGCTGATCGCCATGGTGGCGCTGTTCAGCTCGCTGTCGGACTACTTCTTTACCAAGGACACGCTGCTGTCGATCGCCAATGAAATTCCTGCCCTGGCCGTGATGGCCGTGGGCATGACCTTCATTCTGATCATTGCGGGTATTGACCTGTCGGTAGGCTCGGTGCTGGCACTGAGCGCTGCCGCCGCCGCTGCAGCCATGCTGCAGTGGGAGTGGGGCCCCTGGGGCGCAGCCGTGCTGGGTCTGCTCGTGGGCGTGGTCTGCGGCACGATTACCGGCGGTATTTCCGTGGCCTGGCAGCTGCCCAGCTTTATTGTTTCGCTGGGCATGCTCGAAGCCGTGCGTGGCGGGGCCTATCTGGTGACGGATTCGCGCACCCAGTATGTGGGTGATGCCATGGGCGGTCTGGCGACCCCCTGGCTGGGCGGGCTGTCGGCCTCGTTCTTCATTGCCATCGTGGTGGTCATTGTTGGCCAGCTCATCCTCTCGCGCACCGTGTTTGGCCGCTATGTGGTGGGCATTGGCACGAACGAAGAAGCCATGCGTCTGGCCGGTGTGGACCCTCGTCCTATCCGCGTCATCGTGTTTGCGGCCATGGGCTTTCTGGCAGCGCTCGCAGGTCTGATGCAGTCGGCCCGTCTGGAAGCGGCAGACCCCAATGCAGGCGCTGGCATGGAGCTGCAGGTGATCGCAGCCGTGGTGATTGGCGGCACCAGCCTGATGGGTGGCCGTGGCTCGGTGATCAACACCTTCTTTGGTGTGCTCATCATTGCTGTGCTGGAAGCCGGTCTGGCCCAGATTGGTGCCAGCGAGCCCAGCAAGCGCATCATCACCGGCGTGGTGATCGTGGTCGCCGTGGTGGTGGATACCATCCGCCAGCGCCGCGCAGCGCGCAAGCACTAAGCAGGGGTGCCATGTCTTCCAACAAGACCCGTATCGTGGTGCTGGGCAGCCTGAACATGGACGTGGTGCTGCGCTGCGACACCATGCCCGCACGCGGTGAAACCGTGCATGCCCAGAGCCTGAGCTACATCCCCGGCGGCAAGGGCGGTAACCAGGCCGTGGCCTGTGCCCGCCACGGTGCACAGGTGGCACTGGTTGGTGCTGTGGGCCGCGATGCCCATGGTGAGGAGCTGCGCAACGCGCTGGTGCTGGATGGCATCGATGTCTCGCATGTGGCCGTGCATGACGGCGTGGCGACAGGTTCTGCCGTGGTGATGGTGGAGCAGGATGGCAGCAACCGCATTGCCGTGATTCCCGGTGCGAATGCGCTGGCCGATCTGCCCGCCAGCTTTGCAGAAACTTTGAAAGCCAGCGACTTTCTGGTGGTGCAGTTTGAAACGCCGCTGGACGTGCTGGACCGCGCGATGGCTGTGGCGCATGCAGTGGGCTGCAAGGTGGTGCTCAACCCCTCGCCCGTGAAGGCTGTGCCCAGCGCATGGTGGCCCATGATCGACACCCTGGTGGCGAACGAGCATGAAGCGGCAGAACTGTCTGGCATGGCCGTGACCGATGCGCACAGCGCACTGGCTGCGGCGCAGCATTTCCTGAGCCAGGGTGTGCGTCGTGTGGTGGTCACTTTGGGCAGCCAGGGCGCACTGGCACTGGATGCATCAGGCCATAGCGTGCATCCTGCGCCCAAGGTACAGGTGGTGGATACCACCTCGGCGGGCGACACTTTCCTGGGCACCATGACCACCCGTCTGGGTGAAGGCTGCACGCTGGCGCAAGCCGTGGAATGGGCCATCCAGGCCGCTGCCCTGTGCATTGGCCGTGCCGGTGCACAGCCCTCCATTCCCCAGCGTAGCGAGGTCAAAGCCCCATGAAAAAAACCAAACTCCTGAACGCAGCCCTGTCGCACCTGGTGGCGCAGCTGGGCCATAACGACATGATTGTGGTGGGCGACGCAGGTCTGCCCGTGCCCCCCGGTGTGCCCTGCATTGACCTGGCCGTCATGCGTGGTCTGCCCCGTATCGACCTGGTGCTGGAAGCGCTGGAGAGCGAGATGCAGGTCGAGCGCATGGTGCTGGCCACCGAAACACTGGCTGCCACCGATGGTCAGATGCCTGCCTGGCTGCCTGCCGCCTGGCGCGATCTGCCGGTGGAAGCCGTATCGCACGAAGACTTCAAGCAGCGCAACGCACGGGCGCGTGCCGTCATTCGTACCGGCGAATGCACGCCTTATGCGAATGTGATGCTGGTGGCGGGCGTGGCTTTCTAGGCCCTCGCAACAGTTGTAAAAATATAGCTGCTTGCGCTTGTGTAGATTGGTTTTCGATATCTTTTGTTGTCGAAATGCAGTACTGACAAGCGCAAGCAGCTATTTTTATTTCCAAAGCGGTGCCACATTCTGTAGCCCGCAGCACTTGTGCCGGACAGGGTTTGGCCGTGCAATAGGCGCGTGCAGCCTCGGCATTTCTGCGGGGTAGCGCTTGAAGCCACCAAGTGCGCGTATGCTTGAACGCATCTTATGAATCAACTGCATCTGTTTTTACCCTGCGCCGCTGGCGTTGAGGGCTATCTGGCCGACGAAGTGCGTGCCATCACCGGCGTGGGCAATGACGATGTGCTCACCGGCCGAGGCGGCGTCATGGTGCGTGGCATGTGGCGCGATGCCATGCTGCTCAACCTCTACAGCCGCCTGGCGCAGCGCGTGCTGGTGGAGCTGTCGTACACCGAATACCGCAGCGAAAACGACCTGTACCGTGCCGCCAGCGAAGTGGCGTGGGAAATCTGGTTTACGCCCAAGGAAACCTTCAAGATTGAAGTAACGGCCCAGCACAGCCCGCTGACCAGCCTGAACTTTGCTGCCCTGCGCGTCAAGGACGCGATTGCTGACCGCTTCCGCGCCAAGCGCCATGGCGTGCGCCCCAGTGTGGAAACCAGCCGCCCCGACGTGCGCGTGCACATGCACCTGACCACGGACACCTGCACGCTGTACATCGACACCTCGGGTGAAGCGCTGTTCAAGCGCGGCTGGCGTGAAGACAAGGGCGATGCACCTTTGAAGGAAACGCTGGCTGCGGCCATGCTTGCCGCTACCGGCTGGGACCCACATGGCCCCAACCCTGAGCCGCTGTACGACCCCTGCTGTGGCTCTGGCACGGTGGTGATCGAAGCCGCGCAGATTGCCCGCAAGATTCCCGCAGGCATCCTGCGCCGCTTTGCGTTTGAAAAGCTGGTGCCTTTCCAGCGCCACGTGTGGGAAGCGATTCTGGACGAAGCCGAATCCAAGATCCTGGACGAAAGCCCGGTGCCGATTTTTGGCTCGGACGTGTCGCACCGCATGGTGGACTTTGCCCAGCGCAATGCCGAGCGTGCCGGTGTGGCCGAGACCGTGCAGCTGCGCGGCGGCGATGCGCTGCAGCGCATGCCCCCCTGCGACCAGCCCGGCATGATGCTGCTCAACCCCCCGTATGGCGAACGTATTGCCGCAGCCGGTAGTGCTGGCCGCAATGCACGTGAGCGCATGAACGTGGTGGAGCGTGCAGGCCGCGAGACCGCACAGACCGAAGACGGCGTGGAGTTCTTCAGCCAGCTGGCCAGCCACTGGAAGAAAAACTACAGCGGCTGGAGTGCCTGGATGCTCACGCCAGACCTGAAGCTGCCCGGCAAGATGCGCCTGAAGGAATCGCGCCGCACACCGATGTGGAACGGCCCCATCGAGTGCCGACTGTTTCGCTTTGACATGATCAAGGGTGCCGTCAAGCCCCGTAAAGATGAGAGCGCACAGCGCCCAGCTGACGAGGCCTGAGCCATGAAAATTGTCTTGAAGTGGCCTGCCTGCAATGCAGGCTACACCGGCCCTTTGCCACGCCCCATGGTGCTGGACACCAACGTGGTGCTGGACATGCTGATCTTTGATGACCCGCACATCCCGCCCATCCGCGAACTGGTCGCCCGGGGCGAAGTGCGCTGGATTGCCGACCAGGCCCAGCGCATTGAGCTGGAGCGTGTGCTGCACTACAGCCAGATTGCGCCGCGTGTGTCGTTCTACGGCAAGACGCCTGAAGGCGTGATGGCGGCTTTTGACGCCGCCGTGGAATACGTGGCCGAAGCGCCCAAGATCCGCTTTACCTGCACCGATCCGGATGACCAGCACTTTCTGGACCTGGCCAGCCAGCACCAGGCCCTGCTGGTGAGCAAGGACAAGGCCGTGCTCAAGCAGCGCAAGCGCGTGGCCCAGAACTATGGCGCGACCGTGGGCAATATCTTGCTGCTGGAAACTGCCGACGAGGCAGCAGCGGTGTAAAGCCCAACGGGCTGCCAGCGCCCATGGTGCAAGCGCTGGCAGCTACGAAAAATGCTGTCGTGCCCGGCTGACGCCGGGTTGGCCGCAGAGGGGGGACAATATCGTCCATGATTTCGCCTACCTACACCAAACCGGCGCAGTTTTCTACGCTGGACATGACCCGCATTGACGACACCCGCATCAAGGCGGTGCGTCCCCTGATTACCCCCGCCATCCTGCAGGAGTGGCTGCCAGCGACCGAGCAGGCACATGCACTGGTGGAAAGCAGCCGCGATGCGGTATCGCGCGTGCTGCATGGGCAGGACGACCGGCTGGTGGTGGTGGTTGGCCCTTGTTCCATCCACGACCACGAGCAGGCCATGGACTACGCGCGCCAGTTGAAAGTGCATGCCGATGCGCTGTCGCAGGACCTGCTGATCATCATGCGGGTGTACTTCGAAAAGCCGCGCACCACCGTGGGCTGGAAGGGCTATATCAATGACCCGCGCCGCGACGGCAGCTTTGCCATCAACGAAGGGCTGGAGCTGGCGCGCAAGCTGCTGCTGGATGTGGTGGGGCTGGGCCTGCCCGTGGGCACGGAATTTCTGGACCTGCTCTCGCCCCAGTACATCAGCGATCTGGTCACCTGGGGCGCGATTGGCGCTCGCACCACGGAAAGCCAGAGCCACCGCCAGCTGACCAGCGGTTTGTCCTGCCCTGTGGGCTTCAAGAACGGCACGGACGGCGGCGTCAAGGTGGCTTGCGACGCGATTCTGGCCGCACAGGCACCCCATGCCTTCATGGGCATGACCAAGATGGGCCAGGCCGCGATTTTTGAAACCCGTGGCAACCAGGACTGCCACGTGATTCTGCGCGGTGGCAAGCAGCCCAACTACAGCGCGGCGGATGTGCAGTCTGCCTGCGACATGCTGGAGAAAAACGGTCTGCGCCCCCAGGTGATGATTGACCTGTCACACGCCAACAGCAGCAAGCAGCACCGCCGCCAGGTGGACGTGGCAGCTGATGTGGCGCAGCAGATTGCCGCAGGCGAAACACGCATCAGCGGTGTGATGATTGAAAGCCATCTGCACGAAGGCCGCCAGGACATCGTGGAGGGCCAGGCGCTGCAATACGGCGTGTCGCTGACCGATGCCTGCATCAGCATGGAGCAGACCATTCCTGTGCTGGAGCAGCTGGCGGCAGCTGTGCGTGCTCGCAGAAGCAAAAATGCATAGCGGCTTGCGCTGATAAAAAGCCACTTTCACGATGTTTTGTGTCTGAAAGTGGCTTTTATCAAGCGCTAAACGCTATCAATCTTTGAGTTTGATTTTCTTCTTCACCTGGGTGCCGGCTTTTTCTTCTTTTTTGCGGCGGTTGAAGACCTGCTGCATGTAGCGCAGGTCACCGGCTGAAAGATGCTTTTCAGCCGCCACAAACTGCTCCTGCTCTTCTTCTGCAATATGGTGCAGATACTCCTCGCGCAGGGCCGCAAAGCGCCGCAGCCAGCCAGGTGATGCCATGTCACGTGCGGCCAGATCGGCCAGCATGTCGTCAATCGCCTTGTGCTCGGCCACAGCGTGGCGTGCGTCGTCGGTGGTGGCGGGGTTGCGCATCACGCTGGACCACAGTGCCTGCTCTTCGGCAGCGGCGTGGCTTTTGAGCTCCAGTGTCAATTCTCTGAAAAGTTTTTTTGCGGTCTGGCGACTTACCCGAGGTCTCGCCAATCATGGCCAGCAACGCGCGGTGGCGGTCATGGTCTTCGACCAGACGGCCAAACAGATCGGGGTTGCCGCGAAACTTGGTTTTGGGCGTGCTGCCAATGCGGGCAGCCACATGAGGGGCGGTGGCCTTGGCTTTGGCAATCGCTGCGCGCTTGGCGTCTGCTGGTTGGGCTGCCTTGGATGCAGCGGACTTGGCAGGGGGACGTGATGCAGTCGTTGGCATGGGGCTCACTTTGCAGAACATGGCGGATTGCCATGTCATGGGTTGTAGCAAAGCATGGGCATGCAGCAGGTCAGCCATCAGGGGATGGAGGCTGTAGGAACTGCAGTCAGCACTGTGGCGTGACAACCACCCAGAGGCTTGCGGGGCATGTGGCAGGGCTGAGGGTGCAAAGTGGTGGCTGCCTACAATGGCTACTCCATCTGCAGTGCAACACTGCCCGGCACAGGACGACCTGCGCTGGTGATCTCCATCACGGGACGGCCCGCATCTTCGCAATGCAAGGAGTCTCGTATGGCATGGCTTTATCTGGTGGTCGCAGGGGTGCTGGAAGTGGTGTGGGCCTACACCATGAAGCAGTCGCATGGCTTCAGCCGCCTGGTTCCCAGTGTGATTACCTTCGTGACCATGGTCGCCAGCTTCGGCCTGCTGTCTCTGGCCATGCGCAGTCTGCCGCTGGGAACGGCCTATACGATCTGGACAGGCATTGGCGCGGTTGGCGCCTTCATCGTGGGCATTGCCGTGCTCGGCGAGCAGGTGAGTGCCATGCGTGTGCTGGCCGCGGTGCTGATCGTCAGCGGACTGGTGCTGATGAAGCTGTCTTCCCCGCAGGCCTGACTGCCGCAGCGGCATCTGTGGGACTGCCCCGCAAAACATTGCACATGCCAGCCAAGCGCCGGGGCAAAGACGACACACTGCGCCCATGTGCCTGAAACCTCGCAGGAGGACATCGTGCTGACGCTTGAATCTGCGCTGTATGTGCGTATACAGGAAATGCCCAATGGGCCCATGCCCTTGCCACTGAAAAGCGGCTTCAGCATGGACACGGCCTACCGTGCGCTGGGCATGTTCAACCCATCGGAAACTTCGGACGCGTATTTCATTCTGGCCAATGACCGCAATGAGACATGGTTCATCTGCAACCGTCATCTGCGCACGGTGGCGATTGCTCCGGGCAGCACGGATTTTCGGCGGCCGCTGCAGGATTTTGCAGGGCTCAATCCGCTGCGACAGAGCGCTTGCTAGCCGTACCAATGCAAACACCCGATGCCGGGGCATCGGGTGCTGCATGGGCTGCGCGGCTGAGAATCAGGCGGCAGTGGTCAGCATGAAGCTGTCAAAGAACTGCGCCAGCTCAGCGTGTGCGTTCAGGGGCAGCACATGTGCGACGTACTGGTCTGGACGCACGATGACCAGTGCACCTTGCTCGCGGTTGATACCACGCAGGGCAAAGATGTCCTGCTGGTTCTTGTGGTCGACGGCAAACACCTTTTCCAGATCGTGCAGCTGGAAGCGGCCTTTCTGCGGGCGCAGCAGCGGGTGTACCTCTTCAATGCGCACGTCCTGCGAGCTTTGCTGGAAGATGGCGCGCAGATCGAACACGGCATCCAGGTCCCAGCCTTCAGGGGTGTACTTGCGCACCGGAGAATCTGCCGAGTTGGCCAGGAATTCGCACAGTGCATGCAGCCCCTGATCACGCTGCGCATGGTCATTGGCACCGGCAAAGGCATAGAGGCGCCAGCGACCGTCGGCCTGTGCCACATGGCCCAGATGCATGGGCTTGGCATCGCACACGCGCACCACAGGTGCAGAGTGCATGCGCATACCGATGGTGTAGCCGGTTGCCAGGTGCTGGTGCTGCGCCTGGCCGCAGACCATGGAGGGCGCGTAATGCGTGCCCACGCCAGCGGTAAAGCGGCCATGCTGCACGAAATACTGCTGGAACACGGCTGGGTCCACACCGCCGCGGTCGCTGAACATGGCGGCCCATTCGCGGTCAAAGTCGATCAGCTGCTGGGCCACGGTCTGGCGTTCTGCGGAGTAGGTGCGCAGCAGTTCAGGCTTGGCCTGCTTGCGCAGCACGGCAGCCAGCTTCCAGCCCAGGTTGAAAGTGTCCTGCATGGAAAAGTTCATGCCCTGGCCAGCCTTGGGGCTGTGGGTGTGGCAGGCATCGCCTGCGATGAACACACGAGGCTCTTCTTCGGCGCTGTTGCTGTCGTCGTACTGCTTGCAGATGCGCTGGCCGATTTCATAGACCGACCACCAGGCCACTTCCTTCACATCCAGCTTGAAGGGGTGCAGCACCTGCTGCGCGGATGCGATGAGCTGCTCTACGGTGATGCCGCGCTGTGCCACGCGCTCGTTTTCGGCCAGCTTGTCCATCTCTACGTAAAAGCGCGTCAGGTAGCCGCCTTCACGAGGAATGATCAGGATGTTGCCCTTGTTGGTCTGGATGGCGACCTTGTGGCGAATGTCGGGGAAGTCGGAAACTGCCAGCACGTCCATGACGCCCCAGGCGTGGTTGGCGGAGTCGCCGACCAGCTCGCGGCTAATGGACTTGCGCACGCTGCTGCGCGCACCGTCGCAGCCGACCACATAGCGAGCATGCACCACTTCTTCGTGGCCTTCATGGGGGCTGTCCACGCGCTCCAGCGTCACGGTGACGGGGTAGTCGGTCTTGCAGCGGTCTACCTGTACATCCTTCACGCGGCGGCCATAGTGGGGCTCCAGACGGCTGGGAGAATTGCGCATGCCTTCGAGGTAGAAGTCGTGGATGCGCGCCTGGTTCAGCACCACATGCGGGAACTCGGACAGACCATCTTCCGTATCCTGGACACGGCCGTGGCGTGTGATGTTTTCGGGGTTCTGCGCGTCGGGTTTCCAGAAGGTGACTTCGTTGATCCAGCAGGCTTCTTTGGCAACACGCTCGCTGAAGCCAAAGGCGTGGAACATCTCCATGGTTCGGCAGGCAATGCCATCGGCCTGGCCCAGCTGCAGGGGGGCGGTTTTCTGCTCGACGATGGCGGTGCGAATGTCCGGAAACTGGGCCAGCTGGGCTGCCAGCGTCAGGCCAGCTGGACCGCTGCCGACGATCAGGACATCGACATGGCTGGGAACAGGATAAGCGTAGGCGCTGGCGTTCTGGACTTGTGGATCGCCGGGGCGAAAGCCTTGGAGGTGGAATTGCATAATATGACCGCTAACTGATAGTAGGTGAACAAATGATCAGTACACGGATTATTTGGGCGCGAATTTTTTTTGTACCTAGGATTAACCATGAGTCAAGGTGACACACCCTTCACTTTCAGGCAGTTGCAGGACATGCCGGGGCACGGAATTCGCCGCCTGCAGCAGATCGCCGTAGCCTTGTTCACGCAGGAGATGGGGGAGACGGGTCTGACGCCGGTGCAGTTTGCCGTGCTGCAGGCGCTGGAGGCACAACCGGGGGTGGATCAGAAAACCCTGGCGCATCTGGTGAGCTTTGATACCTCGACGATCGGGGCCGTGATCGACCGGCTGGAAGCCAAGGCCTTGCTGACGCGCAGCCTCAGCCCGGAGGACCGCCGTGTGCGCCTGCTGAACCTCACGCCTGCGGGTCAAGCCATGCTGGAGCAAGCCATGCCGGCGGTGCAACGCACCCAGGAGCGCATTCTGGAGCCGCTGACAGCGCAGGAGAAAAAACGCTTCAGCGAGCTGCTGTTCAAGCTGTGCAATAGCCATAGTCTGGGCGACTAGGGTCTCTACCTGGTCATTCATTGCTTCAGCGTGCAACGGCCTGGCTGCTGGCGGGGCATGGTTGTTGCGCGTTGCTGTCCATGCATGCGGGCGTTGGTCTGAACGCATTCATTTTTTGAATATCAGCATCTGAGCTTTTCATCTTGTTGCGTGCAGGCTGGCTCTTGAGAATCGAACGCAATTTCTCGCATTTCTCAGCTTTCAACCTTCAAGAAAAAAGCAGCATGGACAGACTCAAAGACAAAGTCGCAATCGTTTTTGGTGCAGGGCCCAACATCGGCGGCACCATTGCGCACTTCTTAGCTCGTGAGGGCGCCAAGGTTTGTGTGACGGACGTTAGCGAAGCTGCTGCCAACGACACCGTTGATTTTCTGCGTGAACGCGGTCTGGAAGCTTTTGCGGTACAGGCGAATGCCCGTGTGGATGCCGACGTCAAGCGCGCGGTGGATGCCACCATGGAGCGCTACGGCCGCCTGGACATCTCGGTGAACATGGCTGGCCGTGTGCACTGGAGCCATGTGCTGGACATGAAGCACGATGACTGGGATGACTCCGTGGCCAGCTTCGCAACGGCAGGTCTGCTCACGACCCAGCATTGCGCACGCGCAATGATCAAGTCGGGCAATGGCGGCAGCATGATTCACATTCTCTCGACCGCGGCCCACTTCGGCGAGGCCGATGGCGCAGCCTACTGTGCAGCCAAGGCTGCCATGCTGAGTTTTGTGCGCTCTTCGGCGCTGGACCTGGCGCATCTGGGCATTCGTGTGAACAGCGTCACACCATGCTCCATGGAGCACCAGCTGTGGAGCACGATGCGCGACGAGATGTTTGATCCCAACTGGAAAGTGCCAGAGGACAGAAAAGGCTTTTACTCGCGCCAGGAGTACCTGGATCAGATGCCGCTGCGCCGTTTCCCACGCGCTTCGGATCTGGCATGGGCCACGGTTTTCCTCGCCTCGGATGAGTCTTCCTGCATGACCGGCTCGGACATGGCCGTTGATGGTGGTCTGCGCCACAAGTACCCCACATGGTCCCCCGGTCGTCACTACCCGCTGGACATCAAGGACTATGCACGCTCGATCCAGTGGACCAAGTACGGTGAGCCTCAAGGTCCGTTAACCGAGTTGCTGGGCGAGCCTGTCGAGCGCTGATTCTGCATGCCTGCATCGCCCCGCGTGGGTGGTGGCCATAGCAGGCATTCCTTTTTTCGTTGAGCCATTGAAGCTACCGGTGCGTCGGCTGTGCCGGAAAGCTACTGACATATCACCAAAATACGGAGACACCCCATGAGCCAAATTGACGAACGTCGCCAGGCGCGTGCTGCGCAATTCAACCGTCTGACCGAAGTCGGTCCTGATTCCGATATGGGCCGTCTGCTGCGCAAGTTCTGGCAGCCTGTGGCGCTGAGCGAGAGCGTGGAAGTCGGTGCTGCCATTCCGCTGAAAATCATGAGCGAAGAGCTGACCCTGTACCGTGGCAACAGCGGCAAGCTGTACCTGGTGGGCGGTCGCTGCGCACACCGCCGCACGCTGCTGCATACCGGCTGGGTGGATGGTGAAGAAATCCGCTGCATCTACCACGGCTGGCAGTTCGATGGCACAGGTGCCTGTGTCAAGCGTCCTGCAGAGACCGATACCGGCATGCCTCGCACCAAGATTGCAGGCTACCCCGTCAAGGAATACCAGGGCCTGGTGTTTGCCTATATGGGCGAAGGTGAGCCTCCTGCGTTTGACCTGCCCCGCAAGCCTCTGACAGAGCGCGAAGGTGCACTGATCGCCAACGGCATGGAGCGCTGGGACAACAACTGGTTCCAGCAGGTGGAAAACTCCATGGACGCAGTCCACGTGAGCTTTGTGCACATGGCACTGACCGTGGGTCCATTCGGCAAGGCCGTGACTGCCAGCATCCCCGAACTGAGCTACGAAGAAACCGCTGCCGGCATTCGCCAGACTGCACGCCGCTCTGAAGGCAATGTGCGTCAGAGCGACTGGACCTTCCCCAACAACAACCACATCACCGTACCTGGTCTGAATCCTGCAGACCCATGGCTGGATGTGTTCGTGTGGATGACGCCTAACGACGAGCTCAACACCACGCGCTTCATGATCTACAGCCTGCCTCCAGGAGCCAGCGAAGCTGCACAGATGCGCTTCAAGACCTACTTTGCCAAGTACGGCAAGTACGACCCTGCCGAGCACCACGACGAGCTGTTCAGCTCGCGCGTCTGGAAGAACCCTGAAGACATCTTTGTGGGGCTGACTGCTGCGCAGGACTATCTGTCTATCCGTGGACAGGAGCGCATTACCAAGCGTGAAGACGAAATTCTGGGTCGCTCCGACCTGGGCATCGTGACCCTGCGCAAGCTGTTCTGGCGCGAGCTGGATCTGGTGCAGGCAGGCCAGCCCACCAAGGAATGGAAGGCCCTGGAAACGCCTGTTGAACTGCCTCACCAGCCAGGCGAAGCAGATCCCGCACTGCTGGCAAAGGCTGAGGCCTGAACGGCGGCATAGCAAGTGGCTCACCCCGCAAGGGTGAGCTCTTTTTTGTCCTTTTTCTGTTTGATCGCTTGGTGTTTTGATGCTTGACATGACTCCACATGAAGCACTCCCAGAAGAGTTGCTGATGTTTCGTGAATCCGTACGCCGCTTTGTGGAGAAGGAGCTGATTCCTCTCGAAAGCCAGCTCAATGCGGCCGGTCTGTTGGATGACGCTACAGCAGAGCGGGTGCGCGAACGCGCGAAGGCTGCAGGTTTGTGGCTGCTGGACGTTCCAGAGGAAATTGGTGGGCTGGGACTGTCCTTGCTGCCCCTGGCTGTGTTCTGGGAAGAAGTGGGACGCACCACGGTGGCTTCGTGGGTGCGTGACCATGGGCTGTTTGGCCCCATGGTGGGCCCCATTCTGATGGGCTTGAACGAGGAGCAGCGCAAGCACTATCTGTACCCCGTCGTTGAAGGCAAGAAGCGCTTTTGCTTTGCGCAGACAGAGCCTGATGCAGGCTCTGACCCATCGGCCATGCGCACCCGTGCGATCAAGACAGAAACGGGCTATCGCCTCAATGGCGTCAAGCGCTATATCACGCGTGCTGCCAAGGCAGACTTTGCGCTGGTGATGGCGGTGACAGACCCTGAAAAGGGTGCTCGTGGTGGCATTTCCTGCTTCATCGTGGACATGCATGCCCCAGGTGTGAAGCTGGCGACTTCGGAAAAAACCATGATGGGCGATGCGCCCTGCGAGATTGTTCTGGAGAACGTGGATATTCCCGCTGAGAACCTCGTTGGCGTGGAAGGTAAGGGCTTTGCGTTGGCGCAGGGCTATATCAATCACGGACGTGTGCGCCAGGGTGCGCATGCCGTGGGCGCTGCAGAGCGTTGCCTGGCACTTACGGCAAGCTATGTTTCGCAGCGCAAGACCTTCGGTGAGGTGTTGTCCGAGCGCCAGGGCGTGCAGTGGATGCTGGCCGATGGTTTTACGGAAGTGTTTGCCACTCGCCTGATGGTGTATGACGCCGCACGCAAGGTGGATGCAGGCGTAGATGCCAAGCTTGAGACTTTCATGATCAAGACCTTTGGCGTGGAGATGGGCTTCCGTGTCATCGACACCTGCATGCAGCTGCATGGCGGCATGGGCCTGACACATGACACACCGATCGAGCGCTTCTGGCGCGATCTGCGCAGCTATCGCATCACCGAAGGCCCTACCGAAGTGCTGCGAACCACGCTGGCCCGTCAGATCCTGAAACGTTTTGCCTGAGGGGTGCCCAATGAAAGACGCATTGCAAGGCATTTTGGTGGTTGAGCTGGGTACGGTGCTGACCGCACCGCTGGCCGGCATGATGCTGGCGGACATGGGCGCTCGCGTGATCAAGGTGGAGCATCCTGAAGGCGGAGACCCATTCCGTCGCCATGCGGGCAAGCTGTACAGCCCCCACTTCATGGCCTACAACCGCAACAAGCAAAGCATTCAGCTGGATCTGCAGTCCGAGGCTGGCAAAGCCGATCTGCGCAAGCTGCTGGCCAGCGCTGATGTGCTGCTGGACAACTTCCGTGCGGGCGTACTGCCCCGCCTGGGCTTTGATGCTGAAACCCTGAAGGCCATCAATCCCCGTCTGGTGCATTGCTCCATTACCGGGTTTGGTGCAGAAGGGCCGTACAAGGACCGTCCCTGCTATGACGCAGTGGCGCTGGCCATCAGTGGTCTGGCCAGTCAGAAGGTAGACCCCGAGCACCCCATGCTCAACGGCCCTTCGCTGTCTGACAACATCACGGGAATGTATGCCGCCTACGGCATTCTGGGTGCGCTGTATCAGCGTGAGCGCACTGGCGAGGGTGCACGTGTGGAAGTCAACATGCTGGAGGCATCCATTGCCTTCTCGCCAGAAGGCTTTGCACAGTACACCCGCCTGGGCGTCGTGCCCAACCCCATGTCGCGTGTCGCGATTTCGCAGTCCTATGCCTTCCGCTGCGCCGACGGGCGACTGGTGGCCGTGCATCTGTCTTCCGTCGAGAAGTTCTGGGTGGCCTTTGCCAACGCACTGCAGCGCCCCGATCTGCTGACGGACGAGCGCTTTCAGACTCCCCCACAGCGTGCGAAGAACTATCTGCTGATCAGCGAGATCGTGGGGGAGGTGTTTGCGCAGCAGCCTTATGCACACTGGGAAGTGCGCCTGACAGAGGCGGATGTGCCTTTTGCACCTGTCAAGAGTGTTCCCGAAGTCATGCAGGACCCACAGGTGCAGCAGCTGCAGTCGTTCTACACCATGGAGCATCCGGAGCACGGCACGCTGACAGCGATTCACCGTCCCGTGAAGATCAACGGCCAGCGTGGCCCCATGGAACAGCCTGCACCTATTCTGGGCGAGCACACCGCCTCCATCCGGAGCGAGTTTGGCCTGTCGTAACCAAACCGCCTTTCGTTATTGACCGCTCAACGTTTTTTACGCCATGTCCAAACTCGAACTCTCGCTAGCCATTGGTAACTATGACCGCTGCCGTCCCCTGATTGATGGGGCGGTGCAGATTGACGGCGTCAAGCCCGTCATCATGACGCTTTCGCCCGAAGAGATCTTCTTCCGTGCGTTCCGCAACCAGGAATTCGACATTTGCGAGCTGTCGCTGTCGAGCTCGACCCTGCAGGTTGCCAATGGCAACTTCCCCTATGTCGGCATTCCTGTGTTTCTCTCGCGTGCATTTCGTCACACAGCGATCTACTGCCGCACGGACCGTATCAAGAAGCCTGAAGACCTGCGTGGCAAAAAGATTGGCCTGCCTGAGTACCAGCTCACGGCCAACGTCTGGGTGCGTGCCATCCTGGAAGAAGACTACGGCCTCAAGCCTTCGGATGTGACCTGGGTGCGCGGCGGTATTTCGCATGCAGGCCGTCCTGAAAAGCTCAAGATCAAGCTGCCCGATGATGTGCGTGTGGAAGATGCACCTGAGGGTGAAACCATCTCCAGCCTGCTGGCCAAGGGCGAGATCGACGGCTATGTCGCACCCCGTGCTCCCGACGTACCAGAAGGCACACCCAATGTGGGCTGGCTGTTCCGCGACCCTGTGGAAGCTGCCAAGGACTATTACCGCCGCACACGCATTTTCCCCATCATGCACATCCTGGGCGTACGCCGCGAACTGGCTGAGCGCCACCCATGGTTGCCAGGCGCCATCTACAAGGCGTTTGAAGAGTCCAAGGCCAAGGCGCTGGAGCACCTGTCCGAGACTTCGGCGACCAAGATCACCCTGCCTTTTGTGGAAGAGCGGCTGAAGGAAGCGCGTGACCTGATGGGATATGACCACTGGTCCTATGGCATTGCCGCCAACCGCCATGTGCTGGAGAACTTCTTCAAACAACACCACGCGCAGGGCCTGTCGCCACGCCTGGTGACGCCTGAGGACATGTTCCACCCTGGCACTTTTGAGAGCTACAGCATCTGAGGTTCAGCATGTCATCCAGCAGCGAAGCGATCTTGCAGCAATGGCATGCTGCGCACCTGGCGCCCTTGTGGTGCAGCCCGAATGCCCATAAGCCACCACCAGCACCTGTGCCCAGCTACATCTGGCGCTGGGCTGAAATGCGGCCCTTGATTGAGCTGGCATTTCAGGAAACTTCGCCAGAAGCAGTGCAGCGCCGTGTGCTGCAAATGCTCAGTCCAGCGGCCAAGTCGCTGGCGGATGAGCACACCTGCGGCAACGTGCTGGCGGCCTACCAGTGCCTGCTGCCCGGTGAAAAGGCTCGCCCCCATCGCCACACCATGAATGCCCTGCGCTTCATGCTGGAAGGCTCGGGTGTGGTGACGCTGGTGGATGGCAAAGAGTGCCCCATGGAGTTTGGTGACCTGGTGCTGACTCCTGGCATGACATGGCATGAGCACCGGCACGATGGTACTGAGCCTGTGGTGTGGCTGGACGTGCTGGATGTGCCTTTGCACATGTACATGGGCTCGGTGATTTTCCAGCCTGGCCCTATCGTGGAGCCTCCGGTCACCATGCCTGATGCAGCGTTTGTGTCACCCAACATCGTGCCCTGCACGATCGTCGGCCGCACAGACCACTCGCCGGTATTTCGCTACCCCTATGCCCATGCGGTGGCCGCTTTGCAGCAGGCACCGCACGGCGCAGACGGTGTGCGACGTATCAAGTACATCAATCCGCTGAACGGACAGGGTGCCATGGCGCTGCTGTCGGCCAGCATGATGCAGGTCGATGCACAGACCCGTTCGCTGCCCATGCGCAGCAACTGCAACCAGGTGGTAGCTGTGGTGCAGGGGCATGGAGAAAGCCAGATTGGTGACCAGTGCATCAAGTGGTCGCCGCGCGATGTATTCACGATTCCTCAGCACCAGTGGGCCAGCCACAAGGCTTTGTCTGAGGATGCACGCCTGTTTGTTGTCTCGGATGCAGACGCCATGCAGCGCCTGGGTTTGTTGAAAGAAGAAATTGGTGCAGCAGCACCATCCAAGGAAGAACAATGAAGATTTGCTGGTTCAATGATCAACGCCTCGGCGTTGTGGACAACGGTCTGGTGTATGACGTGACAGAGGCTCTGCAAGCATTGCCAGCGCCTTCGTATCCACAGTTTGCCGGTGATCTGGTGATCGCCCATCTGCCACAGGTGCGTGCGGAAGCTGAGCGTCTGAAGGCCACCGCCCAGACCTTCCGTGTGGAAGATGTGCGTCTGCTGAGCCCCGTGGCACAGCCCGGCAAGATCATTGGGGTGCCTGTGAACTACCAGGCCCATGTGGAAGAGGCGCAGCGCGACGCCCATATCTTCACCACACGCTACACCGGCGGCGTGAAGGAGCAGGGGCTGTTCCTGAAGGCAAGCAGCTCGCTGATCGGATGCAGCCAGGCTGTGGAAATCAGCATGCCGGAGCGCCTGACGCACCATGAGATTGAACTGGCGGCTGTGATTGGCAAGAAGGTCTCGCGCGTATCGCAGGCCGAGGCGCTGGACTGCATTGCCGGTTACAGCATTGCGCTGGACATGACCGTTCGCGGCCCTGAAGATCGCTCGCTGCGCAAGTCGCTCGATACCTATTCGGTGCTGGGCCCCTGGCTGGTGACTGCAGATGAAATTGCAGATCCCCAGAAGCTGGACCTGCGTCTGACCGTGAACGGGGAAGTGCGTCAGATCACCAATGCAGCGCAGATGATCATGTACATCGCTGAGCAGATCGAATGGGCCTCGAGCTACTACACGCTCTACCCCGGGGACGTCATCATGACGGGTACCTGTGAGGGTGTTGGCCCTGTAGTGCCCGGTGATGTGATGCATGCATCGATTTCTTCCGTGGGTGACATGCAGGTGCGTGTGGTTGCAGCAGGAGCATGACGATGTCTACATCTGCCTTGTTAAGCCTGCGCGTTCAGTCCATCCGCTACGCGGCAAAAGATATCCATCTGATTGAGCTGGTACATCCTGAGGGCAAAACCCTGCCATCTACGACACCTGGTGCACACATTGATCTGCATCTGGGCAATGGCATTGTGCGTTCGTACTCTCTGGTGGAGACGGGTGAGCAGCCCACCGGCTATACGGTGGGTGTCAAGCTGGATCCGAAAAGCCGTGGTGGCTCACGTTATGTGCACGAGCAACTGCGCGTGGGCAGCACCATGCAGGTGTCTGAGCCGCGCAATCATTTCCCGCTGCATGAAGAAGCTGCGCACAGCGTGCTGATTGCTGGTGGCATTGGTATCACTCCCATCTGGAGCATGCTGCAGCGTCTACAGGCGCAGGGAGCCTCCTGGGAGCTGTGGTACAGCGTGCGCTCGCGTGCTGATGTCGTGTTTGCTTCTCAGCTGCAGGCGCTGGGCGAGCGTGTGCATCTGCACATTGACGATGAAGCTGGCGGTGTGCTCGATCTACCAGCCATTGCCAAGGCAGCACCTGCGAATGCGCACTTCTATTGCTGTGGCCCTACGCCCATGCTGGACGCCTATGAAGCAGCGACAGCGCATTTCCCAGCAGAGCAGGTGCACCTGGAGCGTTTTGCTGCCAAGCAGGCAGCAGCAACGGATGGCGGGTTTGTCATCGCACTGGCGCGCAGCGGGCTGGAGCTGACGGTGCCTGTGGGTGCCAGCGTGCTGGATGTGCTGCTGAACAATGGCATTGCCGTGGATTCCTCGTGCAAGGAAGGCATCTGTGGCTGCTGTGAAGTCGCGGTGCTGGAAGGCGAAGTGGATCACAGAGATGCGATACTGACCGAGGCGGAGCGTTGCGCAAACAAGACCATGATGGTCTGCTGTTCTGGCGCTAAATGCTCACGCCTGGTGCTGGATTTGTGATGCTGCATCCCGCCGTGAAGGCGGGATGTCGCTTTCACATGACGGCGAAGAATAATACGCACACGAGACAACGGTATGACACAGACCACGACGCTGCATTGGGGTAGCCATCAACTGCTGGGCCATGGCCCCATGGATGACATCCATCATGAATTTGTGGATCTGATCGGGCAGCTGGAGCTGGCAGAGGATGAGCAACTGCCCGCATTGCTGGAGGCGATGGAGGCACACCTGCAGCAGCATTTTGCGGAAGAAAACCAGTGGATGGAGGAGTCGCAATTTCCTCCTCGCCAATGCCACATGGATGAGCATGCAGCCGTGCTCAAGTCGGTGGCGGAAGTGCGTGTAAAGCTGGCAGAAGGCAATGTGCAAATCTGCCGTGCACTCGTTGATGCACTGGTGGACTGGTTTCCCGGGCATGCCACCCATCTGGATTCTGCGCTGGCGCACTGGCTGTCCAAGCAGCGCTTTGGCGGCAAGCCTGTAGTACTGCGTTTGCGCTCAGCACAGGCTGAAACTGTCTGATTTATTGCTCCGGGGCTGGCGCTGCTTTGCGGGTAGCTGCAGCTCTTGGTTTGCGAGGATTGCTGGTTGTGGGTGAAGTGGCTGGTGCGTGCAGCTTCAGCTGCGCCTGCTGCACGAGGTGAATCAGGCAGGTGCGCAGGGTATTCTGAAAGTCATCCAGGGCCTCGCCAGAGGCTCCTGCAATCGCATTGCCGTCCTGCATTGCCAGCGTGAAGGCGCTCAGTGTGTGCGGCAGTGATGGGGTCGCACTCAGCAGCTCGCTGGGCAGTACCTGCTGCCACCAGCTGGCCAGCTCTTCTTTCTGCAGCTCACGGATGCGCAGGAACTGCGTACGTGCTGTCTGCTCGGGAACAGACTTTTCCACACTCAGAATCACACCCAGACGCCAGAAGTCCGCTGCGAAATAGCGTGGCTGGTCTGTGCCGCTGAAAATGCGCGTGACGTGCTCTTCGAAGGTTTCACCAGGCTGCGGGCGGTTGCGTTTGGCCGTGGTTTCGTGCCACTGTGCAAAGCTTTCTTCGATCATGGCATTGAGCAGCAAATCCTTGCTCTCAAAGTGCCAGTAAACGCTGCCTATGGGCAAGCCTGACATGGTGGCCACTTTGGCCATGGTCATACCGCTGTAGCCATGTGAGGAAATGACGCGGAAGGCGGTTTCCAGGATACGGGCCCTGACGGTGGCACTGGAGCGGTGCTCGCCATGTTTGCGAGGACGGTTTCGAGTGCTTGTTACTGGTGAGTTCATGACGCGTTCAAAGTTGGGTCGCTCACAGAAAATTAGAAGGCCCCGAGTCGGGGCCCTTGTCATTCCATACGCTCGATTATTGTTTGGCAAGCAAGTGCATACAAGCTGGAATGCGGCGTGCAGTCAACGGGGTCACAAGATCGACATGGCAGATTGTAGTGCTGCGACGTCTTGTTCCTTTTCCAGCTGCTTGAAGCGCTGCAGTACCTGCTGTGCCTGTGCACGAGGCATATCTGCAGCGGTGGCACACTCGAAGAATTTCTTCTCGTATTCTGCTGGTGTCATAGGGTTCTTGGGGTCCCCTTTGGCGAACTTCACGAGGCGCGTGTGGGTGTCACCAGAGGTCGTGGTGATTTCCAGACGTACATAGCCGGGGCCGCCATCGGGGCGTACCAAGCTCTTGTCTTCCTGGGTGTACATGCGCTGTGTGAGCTGGCGCAGGTCTTGTCGCTTCAGCGCCTGCTCAGTGAAATGCTGCAGGCCCACTTCGCGGTCCTGGATAGCCGCAGCCACCATCCACGGGTTGCTGAATTGCGCCTCGACAATGCTTTGTGGGTTGCGCTTTTTCTCGATAGGTGCACCCAGCAGCATCATTTCTGCAGGGGGGCTGTAGATCACAACCTTGGCAATTTGATCTGGCGTGAGGTTGTAGGTCTTGACCATGTCCAGTGTGCCATCGATGGCTACGTGACCTCCACGGCAGCAGGGGTAAGGCTTCGCCGCGATATCTACGGCAGCGTAGCTCTTGCCCAGGTCACCCAGTAGAGCGTCGATAGAGACGCGGCCCTGGTGATATTGCTTGAACAGGCCTTTGAAGCCTTGCAGCACATTGTGAGAGCCAAATACGCCCTGCTGTGCCAGGCGTGCCGACAGGATGCCGTCATAGCTGGCAAAACCGGCGCCCAGGCGCTTGCCCAGGGTGCCATCGACACTGGCCTGGGCATTGCCCGACATCTGGTGGTAGGCCAGACCCACGGCATCCATCATCTGCTTGCGATCCAGTCCCATCAGACGGCCTGCAACCAGGGTGGCACCCAAAATGCCGTACATGGGCGTTGGGTCCCATCCAACGATGAAGGGGGACATGCCAGGAGAGCCAGCGCGAGACAGGCGGCAGGTGACGTCATTGCCCAGGGCAACTACGGTGATCAGTTCCTTGCCGCTGATATTGCCGACCCAGTCTGCAGTGGAAAGTGCTGTGGGGATGACAACGCCAGAGGCATGCATGAGCGAAGGCTCGTAGGTGTCATCAAACTCCAAAGTCGCAGCCATGGCGGCATTCAGGCGCGCTGCTTGCTCTGCGGGCAAGCGAACATTGGTGCCCAGAACCAGGCTTTCTCCCTTGCCACCGCTGGCCTTGGCCATGGCGTAGAGCTGGTGAATGCCGTCTTCATGCAAAGCTGGCAGTGCGACGGCAACGGTGTCCAGAATCTGGGTTTTGGTTGCCTCCACCACATCGGCGGGCAGATCGGCGTACTGTGTCTGGAGAAAAAAGTCTACCAGCGCATACATGGCATCTGGTGCACGGGGGGTAGCGGGACCACTGGCCAAAGCAACACCAGGTACTGCGGCTGAAGATGCCACCCAAGTGGCAATCTGAACGAAGCTTCTGCGATTCAATTGCATGTGAAAACCTCCGAGTCGTAAGTGGTGATTACTGAGCCGTAGTGGCTGACAACCTGGTGCTGTGGTCGTTCTGGAACTGACGGTTGCTCCACCACATCGCTAGCCAGGACAGCAGCAAAGCTCCGACTGGAGGACCCCAGTCATAGATACGCAGTGGACGGCTGCCCATGGTGGTGGAGAAGGCCATCACGACCAGCGTCCAGATGCCTGCGATGACAAACAGGATCACAAAGTCCTTGGTATGTGCTGCCTGTGGGGCTGGTGCTTTCGCGGTGTGGATCACCGGAGAGGCTACGGTGGCTTGCCAGGGGAATCTTGGTGAAGCCTTCCACTGGAACAAAGAGGCAAAGTTCTTGCCGTAGGCCAAGATCAGCAGACCGCACAGCAGCAGCTCCTGGGTTCCGGTGAACAGTTGTCTGGGGTGAGGGGAGATAAAAAGATTCAGGTAGATGATCTGGAAAGCGATGCCTGCCATGACGGCCAGAGCGACAGGCACCAGAATGTTGAACAGCAACATGCTGCCCAGCACGATTTCCAGGTACTTCACCAGTGGATAAAAACCCACGACATTCATTTCGTGGAGATAGGGGCCCACAGCTCCAGCCTTGCTGAAGTCTGGAACCACACCAAAAACAGCGTAATTAATGCCAGATTTCAGGAAGTGGATGGCGTAGTAATATCTGAGCCAAAGAACGATATATTTCCATGGCCCTTGGTCTGCCTGAATCATTTTTGTCTCCTAGGTATTTTTTATTGGATATTTGAATCAGGGTCTTTTATTTTTCTCTGTCACGGTACAGATAGTACAAAAGACCTACCCATGAGGCGAGGAATGCCACGAGATCATAATTTCGAATGGGACGGTAGGTCGTATAGAAAAGACCTGTAGAACCAATGTATGCAGCAGCTGTCAGAAGCAGGCATACCACGACAGCAATCCATTTACTTTTGTTCATGGCGATCAATCCTTAAATTATTCGGTGATTTTTCTACCAATGCCTTCTTTATAGGCTTTGTCTCCATCCCACAGCCACAGCGGCTCCAGTTTTGGCTTGATGGCGGCATACATCCAGCCGCTATACGCCAGGAGCAAGAATCCATTCAGAAACAGTTCCTGGGGGCCGGTGAAATACTGGCGTGGCATTTCTGGCGAAGCCACAATGATGGTGTTCAGCCAGAAAATATTTACGGTGGCAGGCATCTCCAGAATCAGACCCAGCAAGGGCAGGCGATTGAAGAAAATCATGGCGCCTGTCACGATTTCCAGATATTTGATGATCTGGTAGAGGTAAATATTGGCATTCGCCTGTACCCATTCGCCACCAACGCCTGGAATGTCAGGTACATAGCCAGTTACTGCATAGCGAATACCTGAAAATAAAAGGTGGGCGCCAAAATAGAAGCGTATCCAGTGGATGATGTAATACCAGGGTGACTTGGAAGCCATGGTTGCTCTCCTGTGAGGGAAAATTTCAATCAGAAGCGGACTGTTGTGCCGACGATGAAGCCGGTTACAGACTTACCGGGGGCGGGGACAGGGCTCTGGAAAACGGGCCATTCAGAAGCAGTACCTTGAGTCAGGCGGGTTGCTGCCGCCAGCAGCGTCATGGATTTGCTGACGTCATAGGTATAGGCAATGCCATAGCTCTTGGCATCGCTATTGGGGGTTCCGCTGGAGTATTTGCCGAAGGTGGCGCGGATATTGCCGCGTTCAGATACAGGAATAATCGCACCAACCAGTTTCACGGATTCAGAGCTGGCGTTCCGTACCGCGCCCTTCGCATCCAGAGAGGGGTCGGTCTTGTTGCGATGGATATAGGTCAAGAAGGGTTGCACGGGACCAGAGCGATAGCTGGCACCGAGCGCATATTCCGTCACAGAATCTGTACGTGCTTTGGTCTCGTCCCCTGGTGTTTTGGAGGCTTTGACCAGCAGCGCACCCAGGGTTAACGGGCCGTTGAAGTAGTCAACACTCAGCTCCAGCAGCTTGGGGCGGGTCTTCTGGCCTTCATTGAAGCTGTATGCCACTTTGGTCTGGAAGCCATTCCACTTGGGCGATGCGTAGCCAATCGTGTTGTCTGTGCGCTGGGTAGGATTGATCAGGAAACCGTTCGACTTGCCGGTGCCAGATGCTGTGCCTGGCAGGCGTGCGCCCAATGTAGTCAGCACACCCCAAGCATCCATGGCAGGCATGAGCATGGGGTCAAACTTGGGGAAAAAAGTGTAGATGGGACCTTCGAGGCGGCCCATGCGCACGTGACCCCAGGCTTTGTTTTCCAGCTCAATATAGGCCTGGCGGCTCCAGAAGCGTCCGGTAAGACCATTGCTGGAACTGGAAGTGCCATCATCCATATTAATACCTGCTTCCAGGCGGGCATTGACTTTCAATCCCTGACCCAGGTCTTCACTGAAAAGAAAACCAAGGCGAGAACCTGCACTGGCAGAGTGCATGGCTGTTTTTGATTTGCCAGCGGTTTTGTAATGGGCAATACCCAGATCACCAACGCCATAAATACGGACGGAACTCTCGCTGATGCTGTTTGAATTCTGTGCGAATGCCATGGCAGGCATGCAGATGGCTCCCATTACTAAAATGGTTTTCTTCATTTTGTCTCCAGTGGTTTATTAATTATTGGGGTGATAAATACCAAGGCAAATTAATAAATAATTTGCTTGGTATTTATGCGGGGGAGAAATTAAGCAGCCTGCTTTTGGTAGGCGGGAGCTGGAGTTGACTCTTGGTCGGACTCTTCGGTAACCGTGAACTTGGCCAGTTCCTGGTTGTATTGTTCGCGGCCAAACCAGTAGGCTAGGCAGCTGATAAAGCAGATGGCGGCGAAATATGCGGCCACCCATTCAGGGTTCTTGCCGCCAGATGCAGACAGCAGTGTGGCTGCAATCAGGGGGGAGAGACCTGCGCCCAGTGTGGAGGCAATCTGGAATGTCAGTGCAATGCCGCTGTAGCGTACGTCTGCTGCGAATTTTTCACTGATCCAGGTGTTGAAAACACCGCCCATCAGCGCCTGAATAATCGGCATTGCCAGAACCATGGCCAGCAGCAAGGTAAAGAAGCTGAGGTTTTGAACCAGCAAGAAAATAGGCCAGATCATGACGATGCCAGCAATGCCACCAGTCAGCATCAGAGGGCGTCGTCCCACTTTGTCCGAAAGTGCTCCAAACAAAGGCAGCGTGAAAATATTGAAGAAGTTGGCCACGGTCATGGCAATCAATGCATCGCTGCGTGCATGACCGACTTGTACGGCGTAGTTCAGCAGGAATGCAGCTGCAAATGTCGAGAAAGACAATGGAGCCAGACCACCCAGAACGCCGGAGAAAATCTGCTTCTTGTTGTATTTCAGGACGGTGACCAGCGGAATGGATTTAGGCCCCTTCTTTTCCGCCATGGCTTTGCGTGCAGCTTCGTACTCTGGGGTTTCGCTAACTTTCATGCGAATTACCAGACCAACCACCATCAGCAGCGCACTGATAAGGAATGGGATACGCCACCCCCAGCTCAGAAACTGTTCGCTGGGCAAGGCAGAAAAGGGGGTCATGACCAGGGTGCCGAGCACGGCACCTGTGGGGCCGCCTGCGCTGACCAGGCTGACCGCAAAGCCGCGGCCCTTAGGTTTGGCATGCTCCATGGACATCAGGGTTGCACCACCCCATTCGCCACCCATGGCAATGCCTTGCAGCAGACGCAGGATGACCAGCAGGATGGGGGCCCAGACGCCGACTTGTTCATAGGTAGGCAGCAGGCCAATCAAGGTGCTGGCGCAGCCCATCATGATCAAGGTGACGACCAGGACATTTTTGCGGCCCAGGCGGTCGCCGTAATGGCCGAACACGATAGCGCCCAGTGGTCGGGCAAAGTAGCCCACCGCAAAGGTAGCAAACGAGGAAAGTGTTGCCGCCAGTGGATCCAGGGTTACGAAGAAAATTTTGGGAAAGACAAGGGCTGCGGCAATGCCGTACAGGAGAAAGTCGTAGTACTCCAGTGTGGTGCCCAGATAGCTTGCCAACATGGCTCTGCGCTTTTGCGTTTCGCGCGTTGCTGCGTCAGTGGAAGTGGTCATAACAAAATCAACGGTCTAGGTTTAGCAAGTAGGCAAGGGTGAGTGTGGGGTTCAGTGACTCACCGGAGAGGGAAAGTTGTGGCAGCAGGCGGCGCTTCACGGGGCGGCCTTGGGCGCATCACGCAGATGGCGCGTAGCGTCTTTGAGTGCGTGCTGCAGGCTGTTGGATGGCACATCCAGCTGTACGCCGAGGGCTTTCATGTCTTGCAGGGCCTGCAGGTCAGCCTGGCGAGCATGGATGCGCTGCTGCTTGGCGGCGCTCACTGCTGCGGTTTGCAGGCGGTGTTGCTCTTCGGGTGATAAAGCCTGCCAAGCCTTCAGGTTCATGATCAAAACCTGAGCGCCATAGGAGTGGTTGGTGAGCCACACGTGCTTGTGAAACTCATGCGCTTTCTGCTGCAGTGCCAGCGTGACAAAGCTCTCCTGCGCCTGCAGCTCACCATTGCTCAGGCTCTGGCGTACCTGATTCGCAGGCAGGCTGACGGGGGTGGCGTGCAGTGCCGTAAAAAGCTGTGCAGAAACGGGTGTGGGAACGGTGCGTATGCGCAGGTTTTTCAGATCGTCCAGCGTGCGCAGGGGGCGATCTGCTGTGACGATGCGCCAACCGTTTTCCATCCAGGCCAGGCCATGTAGACCATGCTGATGCAGTCGCTGCAGCATGGCATCCGCTTGTGCACTGGCATAAAACTGTTCAGCCTGTTCGGCGTTTTCAATGGCGTAGGGCTGGTCAAAGAAAGCAAAGCCAGGATCCAGCTCTGCCAGGCCTGTGGCTGCTGCCAGCATGATGCTGGGTGCACCGGTCTTGCCTTGCTGTACAGCCTGGATTTGCTGAAGCGGAGCGCCAGGGACAGACTCGGTGCGCTGCAGGCGCAAGGTGCCTGGCTGGTCTTGGTTAAAGGCCTCTACAAAGTGTTGTAGGGCTTGTGGAACAGGGTGGCTGGCTTCGAGGTAGGAGCGGTAGTCAGCCACGGTGAGTGTGTGCTGTGCATCTGCTGCAGCCGCAGTAATGGAAAAGGCCGCATAAGAAAACCAGCCAATGCGGCGCAGAGACAAAATGACACCCGTGCGCGCATGCACATAGCTTTGCAATGTACGCAGTGGGCGCGCCAAGTTCATTACTGTCTCCGTTCTCTGTTTAGATATCCAGAAAAAAGCATTCTGGAATGTAGTTTCTAGAATTTTCTTTCTTCGATTGAGTCAAATCAATATGAAGAAAACTCAACGCTGCTATGCCCTGATCGCATGTGTGTTCGGAAAGCGGTTTTCCTTAGGAAATGCAAAGGGATAGCGGTGGTAGATGTAGGCTGCTCTAGAGGAAAACCCCTGTATTGGAGGCTGGTCTGCAGGGGTGTTTACAGGTGAAAAAATGGCGTCAAAAGCCTTTTTTCTGCAAAAAAATACAGTTTTTCTTAAAACCAGTAAATACCCTTAAAGGGTTTTTACTGATTAAATCTCATTATTGAAAAATAACGGTTGAAACTGTTTTCTTGAGATTGGTACTGAAAAAAATATGGGAGGCATCGTGTTTAAACACGAGCGATGGCCTGTTGTAGGGGCATTGGCTGCGGAGTGAGCTGCTGGATGCCAGAAAAAAAACCTGCACAGCAACTGCTGTGCAGGTCATGGCTGAAAAGCAGTGGGCGTTTTAAGCGGCGGCCTTGCTGCGCAGCAGGTCCAGGGCCACGTCAACAATCATGTCTTCCTGACCACCCACCATGCGGCGCTTGCCCAGTTCTACCAGGATGTCCACGGTCTTGAGCTGATACTTGGCTGCGGCGTGTTCGGAGTGACGCAGGAAGGAGCTGTATACACCGGCATAACCCAGCGCCAGGGTTTCACGGTCAACGCGCACAGGGCGGTCCTGCAGTGGACGCACGATGTCATCGGCAGCATCCATCAGCTTGTACAGGTCTGTGCCGTGCTGCCAGCCCATGCGGTCGATGGCTGCGATAAAGGCTTCCAGCGGCGCATTGCCTGCACCTGCGCCCATACCAGCCAGGCTGGCGTCCACACGATCACAACCTTCTTCTACAGCCACGATGGAGTTGGCAACTCCCAGGCCGAGGTTGTGGTGCGCGTGCATGCCTGTCTGGGTCTCGGGCTTGAGCGTGTCCTTAAATGCCTTGAAGCGGTCGCGTACGTCGTTCATGCTCAGGGCGCCGCCAGAGTCCACGACGTAGCAGCAGGTTGCGCCATAGCTCTCCATCAGCTTGGCTTGTTGTGCCAGGGTCTGTGGGGTGGTCATATGGCTCATCATCAGAAAGCCCACGGCCTCCATGCCCAGATGGCGAGCGTATTCAATGTGCTGTCTGGAAACGTCGGCTTCTGTGCAGTGGGTGGCTACGCGCACAATGCGCACGCCTGCGTCATAGGCGTTCTTCAAGTCGTGCACGGTTCCAATGCCGGGCAGCAGCAGGGTTGCGATCTTGGCGTGCTTGACTTCGTGGGCAACGGCTTCGATCAGCTCCAGGTCAGTATGTGCACCAAAGCCATAGTTAAAGCTCGAGCCTTGCAGACCATCGCCGTGGGCAACTTCGATGGAGTCCACCTTGGCATCATCCAGTGCACGTGCAATTTCCTTGACCTTGTCGACCGAATACTGATGGCGGATGGCATGGCTGCCATCACGCAGGGTCACGTCAGAGATATAGATTTTCTTTGCGGGAATCATGGCTGCTCCTTATGCTGTAACTGCGGCAGCCAGCATGCGCGCTGCCATTTGTTCTGCAGTGCGCAAACCAGCACTGGTCATGATGTCCAGGTTGCCTGCATAGGCAGGCAGGTAGTGGGCAGCACCTTCGACTTCAAGGAAGATGGAGGTCTTCAGGCCGGTCAGTGCATCTCCCACGCCGGGGATGCGGATGGGCTGTGTGATGTGGTCGAACTGCACACGTTGCTTCAGGCGATAGCCCGGTACGTAGGCCTGCACTGCTGCAGCCATGTGCTCTACGGCATCTGCAATCTTTTGTTCATCCGCGACTTCACTCAGGGTGTAGACGGTATCGCGCATGATCAGCGGAGGCTCGGCAGGGTTCAGGATGATGATGGCCTTGCCCTTGGCAGCGCCGCCCACCACTTCAATCGCCTTGGAAGTGGTTTCTGTGAATTCATCGATATTGGCACGGGTGCCTGGACCTGCACTCTTGCTGGAAATCGAGGCAATGATCTCGCCGTAGTGCACCTTGGCCACGGATGAGACGGCTGCCACCATGGGAATCGTGGCCTGGCCACCGCAGGTCACCATGTTGACGTTCAGGGCATCCAGATATTGCTCGCCATTGACCACGGGAATGCAATATGGGCCGATGGCCGCAGGCGTCAGATCGATCATGCGGATGCCGGGTTTCTTGCTGCGCAGGAAGGCATCGTTCTTGACATGGGCCGAAGCGCTGGTGGCATCGAATACAAAGTCGATGTCCTGGAACTCAGGCATGTTGACCAGGCCTTCCACGCCTTCATGGGTGGTGGCTACGCCCATGCGGGCAGCGCGAGCCAGTCCGTCCGAGTTGGGGTCAATGCCGACCATGACCGACATGTCAATGTGCTGGCCATGGCGCAGGATTTTGATCATCAGGTCGGTGCCAATATTGCCGCTGCCAATAATAGCGGCTTTCAGTTTCTGCGTCATCACGCGCTCCTTGTGAGGAAGTCGTGACGCACCCGCAGGTGCGTCAGGGAAAGGGGAATCAAGAGGCTGTGCTGTCGGCAAACTGTGCAACCACAGTGCCAACTCCGCTGATCTGTGCCTCGAACACGTCACCAGCTGCGACAGGCACCATGGGGCCCAGTGCGCCGGTGAGTACCAGATCGCCAGCCTTGAGTGGCTGGCCCAGACTTGCCAGCTTGCGAGCCAGCCAGACAGCAGCATTCAGCGGATGACCCAGACAGGCTGCGCCGTGGCCTTGCGACGCCACTTCCCCGTTGCGGGTCATCTGCATCTGTACCTGTTTGAGGTCCAGGTTTTCCAGCGGAACTTTGACGCCGCCCACCACCACCAGTGCGCTCGAGGCGTTGTCAGCCACGGTGTCGGCAAAACGGATGTTCCAGTTCTCGATGCGGCTGCTCACCACTTCAATAGCAGGCACTACGTAGGCGACAGCATTCATCAGCTCGATGAGCGTGGTGTCGGTGCGAGGCAGGTCGTGTGCCAGCACCAGTGCAATCTCTGCCTCCACCTTGGGCTGCAGGGTGCGCTGCATGGGGATGGGTTCGTTGTCGCCGTAGACCATGTCTGCGAACAAAGTGCCGAAGTCAGGCTGGTCCACGCCCAGCTGCTTTTGCACGGCGGGTGAGGTCAGGCCAATCTTTCGGCCAACAATGCGGCGGCCTTGTGCCACGGCATGTTCCACATTGCACTGCTGGATGGCGTAGGCCATGTTTTCGCTGTCGTGAGCAATCAGATCTCGCAGTGGAGGAATGGGGGTGCCGCTGGCTTCTGCCTCGCGCAGACGCTGGGCCAGAGATTCGATGGAGGTGGACATAAGCGTGTATTCCGTCGGATTTTTTACTTGGAATCTTCAGATTTGAAGATTTTCGAAAGCAGTCGTAAATCTTCCAGCTTGCCTACAGGTGCCTTGAATTGCAGCATGGGAATGTAGTATTTGATATAGGCCAGCAGAAGCACGATATTCATGTAGGTGCACCAGACAGCCATATAAAAACTGAAAATACGCTCAAAACGGAGATTCAAGGCAATCGAGTTGTAGAAAACAACCAGGCTCAGTGGCAGAGAAATCACCAGTGCCAGAGGCACAAAGCGATTAAATACCAGGCACAGGCCCACCAGCAGTTCGGCTACCTTGACGTAATCGAACATGCCGGTCTCAATCATGCTGACCAGCATGACATTTGATAAATGCAAAGTCCCCAGAGGCTGGGGGTAGATATTGGGCAATCCCCACATGGGCAGTAAATGGTTGATGCCATTGACAATCATCCATGCACCGAGCATGCAGCGGAAGAATGTAATGATTAAGGTGCCCAGAAACCAGCCATTGACTGGAATGTATTGATCGTTATCTGTAGATTTCATGATGCTGAAAATTTAGGCCAAGATAATCAGTTGAAAAAGAGTTAATCCGCTTTCGCAGTGCAACGTATGCCTTCAGGCAGTTGCTGAGAAATTGCGCGGACTCTTTCCTGGATTCTTCCGTTGCGTGTCTTGAAGAAATCCACGACTTCCTGGCTGCTGCCGTCCGCCAGATCCAGACAGTGCCAGACGGTGACCTGCAGGCCCTCTGCCAGCAAGCGCTTGATATGCTGCTGTACAGGCTGGCCATTTTGTTTCTGTGCTTCAGGCACGCCCTGGTCTACAGTTTTGGGTGTCATGTACTGTGCGATGGCCAGGGCTGCCTGACCATCTTGGTAACTGGTCTGCATAAACCCTTGCACGATGTCTCGTGGCAATTTGCCCACGCCAGGACCGTTATCTCCAGCCCAGCGTGGGTTGGTGGCCATATCGTGTGCTACAGCAGCAGTCAAGCCCAGTCCGACCAGCACAGAAATAAGATTGAAGGTTTTTTTCTTAATACGCATTTTTAGTATTTGTACTCCATGAAATGAAGTGGCTTTCGCCACTTTTGTCTCCTTGAAAACCAATTTACTGAATCATCTTGTTCAGGGTATCTTTAACAATATCTGCAGCAGCCTGTACCAGCTTGCTGCGCGGCTGACGCGTGGAGGAAATCATGCTGATCGTGGCCTCTAAAGAAGGGCTCACGATTTTTCGCCATGAAAGTGCGGGATAGGATTTCAATTGCTGCAGGCTGCCTGGCATGATGGAATAACCACCACCGTTGGACACAATTTCTGTCGTAGAGGCCGTGGAGTCAATTTCCAGTTCAATACGTAGATTCAGCCCCAGCTTGGCGGCTGCAGTTTCAATGGCAGGACGTGTCCATTGATTACTGTGCGGGAGAATCAATGGCAGATTGACGGCATCTTTTAAAAGAATGTCATCATTGGAATTATCCGAAGGTGGTCCAATCAGATAGAGCTGCTCCGTTGCCAGTGGCTCAATCGACAGGTGCGGAGAGCTGGCTGGGCTGAGTACCAGGGCAAAGTCGAGCTGGCCCAGCAGTACCTTCTCGTACAGTGCGCCGGAAAGACCTTCGGTCAGCCGGATGGATGCCAGAGGGAACTGGCTCTTGAGCAGCGGCATCAGGCTGGGAATCAGAATCCGGCCAATGCTGGGCGTCAGGCCAATGACCAGCTGTCCTGTAAACACAGACTCGCTGTCTCTGACCGAAAGAATGGCTGCGTCAACCGTATGCAGCACTGAGCGTGCATATTCGAGGAAGTTGGAGCCCTTGTCAGTCAGGCGCACGCCGCGGCCATGTCTGTGGAACAGGCAGGCGCGCAGCTCTACTTCCAGGGTGCGCACCTGCCGACTCAATGTGGGCTGTGGTGTGTTGAGCAGATCTGCCGCTTTGATGTAGCTGCCTGCCTCGGCAACAGCTACAAAGCTGCGTAGTTGACAAATATCCATGCCATCACTCCATACCTTGGCGCTGCACGGCAAGTCTTGAGACTGCGAAGGCGCTGTGCATCATTCCGAAAGACCAGAAATCCTGGCCTCCACACGTGCTGCAATGTTTTGCAGCTTCTGCAAATAGGCATGCACCTGCTCGCCGGACATTGCGGGTGGCAGCTCGCTCAGGCGCAGTGCCAGCAGCGTTTCACCATTGGCATGCTTGATCGGCACGGTCAGATGCAGCACATCGTAGGTTTGTGCGTGCTCGATGTGTTCGGGCTCATGCATCTCGAACATGTTCGCAACCGTTGCCAGAAAGCGGCGCTCTTGTTCCGGGGTACGGTGGGGGCAGGAATACAGTTCCAGGGCATTTTCCAGCTCGTGTGCTGGAGCACCCATCAGGGAGATGGACCAGCCACGCTGGCGTACGCGCTGCAGCTGCTCTTGTGCACGGGCACGGGTTTCAGGGCTGCACTTGCCCAGACGAGATAGCCAGGCCGATTCAGAAATGGCATTGCTGCTGTCAATGAACAGAGCACCCAGCGGAGGAATCAATGGCGCACGCACACCCAGGCGGTTATTGCCACGCTGCGCTGCCGAATGGTCTGCCACAGCTACATAAATGGAGTCTGAGCCAGCGGCAGCTACGATGCTGCAGCCCACTTCCAGTTCCTGCGCAAGGGTTTCAATTTCTTCGCGGGCCTGCTCTGCAAGGCGTACTGCCTGGAGCACGTCGCGGTCATTACCCAGCATCAGAGGACCTGTGGAAAAACGGCCATAGCCACGTTGGAAGAACAGTAGAGGCAGTGCATCGCGCTGCAGGTCCAGATGCTCCACTGCACCCAGCACGATGAAGTGGTCGCCGCCATCCACAACGTTGGCATAGGTACAGTCAATCCAGGCCACCACACCATCGATGATGGGGTTGCCCAGTGGGCTGGGGTGCCACTTCACAGCATCAAACTTGCGCTCGCCCGGGGCAGCCAGATTGCGGCAAATGTTTTCCTGGTCTGCAGCCAGAATATTGATGCAGAAACGATCCGAAGCTTCGCGCAGCATGTTGAATGTGCGCGAGGTCTTCATGGGCAGAAAAGCGACCAGCGGAGGGTTGAGTGAAACCGAGGTAAAGGTTCCAACGACCATTCCCAGGGGTTCACCAGATGCATCGAGGCCTGTGACAACAGCCACACCGGTGGGGTAGTTGCCAAGCACCGCACGAAACTGGTCGCTGTCGATGTGGCTTTGAATGTTTTCCATGTTCAGAGGACTCTAGGCAATCAAATGCATCCGCGCAGGGGTGGTGTGCACCACACCCTGCGTGGAGGATGGCGGTGTGAACTTAAATAATCACGCCGGCTGGTTTGGGGATGCCGTACAGAGAGCCTGCGAACGCTGCGTACACAGGATCTTCCACATTGCATGCGTGGCCCATGGCGACCGACAGGTCACGCCACTGGCGCTGGATGGGGTTGGAGAGGCGGTTGGCATTGCCACCAGCGCTCTTGAACACGCTGGATGCAGCATTGGCAGCACGGTGAACGGCACGCACCTGGTGCACACGTGCACGGGCCTGCATGGCATCGGTGACGCGCTCGCCGCGTTGTGCCACTTCATAGGCGTGGGTGATGTCGGTCAGCACCTGCAGCTTGGCTGCATCGATGTCGGCAATGGCGGCGCCCAGGGCGGACATGTGGTAGGGGTTCTGCGTGGCCTTGACGCCCATGCGGGACACACGGTCGCGTGAATAATCCGAGAACTGACGCACGACACCGTCTGCAATGCCGATGGTGGCCGCGGCAATGGCGCCGGGGAACAGCAGGTCAAAGGGCACCTGATACAGAGCGCTGCCTGGACGGTTCTTGCTGGCGTATTCACGAGCGTTCAGGCCGCTGACTGTCAGGGTGCGGTACTCAGGAACGAAGGCGTCCTTCACGACCACGTCCTTGCTGCCAGTGCCGCACAGGCCCATGACTTGCCAGGAATCCTGCAGGATCTGGTAGTCCTTGCGGGGCAGGATGAAGTGGCGCATTTCCACGAATTCGTTTTCGGCGCCGCCTTCCACTTCGGCGCGGCCACCCAGCACCACCCAGTCGCAATGGTCAGTGCCCGAGGAGAAGGGCCACTGACCATTCAGGATAAAGCCGCCTTCCACGCGCTTGGCACGACCAATGAAAGCGTAGGGAGAGGCAATCCAGGTGTCCTTGTCTTCAGACCAGACTTCTTCCTGCACGCGGCGGTCAGCCTGTGCGAATTCAAAGGGGTGTACACCAACCACACCGCTGACCCAGCCGATCGAAGGAGCGCGCGCGGTCAGCTCCATCAGCACTTCGTAGAACTCGCGTGGGTGTGCTTCGTCGCCACCGAAATCTTTGGGTTGCAACATGCGGATCACGCCTGCTTCACGCAGCAGCTGTGCGGCCTTGTCAGTGATATAGCCACGGGATTCGCTGGCGTCGACTTCCTGGGCGACCTGGTCTGCCAATTGCTGCAGGCCTTGAACAACGGGATGCATCTTCAAAATCCTTTAAGTAGTGATTACGCGGAGGTAGTGGGCTGTGCCGCTGGCTCAATGTCCAGAAACGGAGACAGTTCTTTGTGCTGGTGCTTGTGTCCCCATGAGCTGGTGCGGTCGTAGTAACGCGGCTCCCACAGGTCATGCACCTCCAGACCGCCCCAGCCGTACTCCATGCGGAAGTTGGATGGCGTCTGCAGGTAGAAGGAGGTCATCTGGTCATTGGTGTGGCAGCCCAGGGTGCGGGTGACGGGCACCTGGTGGGTGTCACACAGATCCAGCGCGCGGCCCACGTCCTCCAGTGTCTGCACTTCCACCATCAGGTGCAGGAAGGCGGCGCGCTGGTTGGGAGAGCGGGCAATGGCCAGCGAGTGATGGCGACCATTGATGTGATAGAAGAAGGCGTGGATCGGACCATCGATGACGGTGTCGGACAGGTTGAAGCCCATCACATCGCGGTAGAAACGGTCGGCCTTTTCCAGCTCAGGCACGGCCACCACCACATGGCCCAGGCCTTGATCGCCGGTGCGAAAGCCCGACAGTGCGCGACCAGGGTGGAAAGGTGTACGAGGGCGCATATGGCCCCAGGACAGTTCGTGGCGAATGCCAACGGGGTCTACAAACCAGTAGTAGCCACAGACATCGCGCTCGGCCGCTTCTTCGGCGGATGCTTTCTGAAAACGGATGCCATAAGCCGTCAGACGCTCCAGGATGGGCTGAACACTTTCTTCACCCAGCGTAGCCCAGCCGAAATAGGCCACGCCGTCTTTTTCGCCAGGGTGAATGGCCATGCGGTAAGACAGTTCGTCAAAGCGCAGGCGCACTGCGCCGTCTTTTGCGGGCGTAGTCAGTTCGCAGCCCAGGATGGTGGGGCCAAATGTTTCCCATTCCTTGTAGGCGGGAGAGGTGGCTCCGAAATATGCAAGCGACGTAATCATTGGATTTCTTTGTATGGCGCGCTAGCGCAGGACTTCAACCAAATTGCATGCAGCCCGGATGTCTCCATGCTTTCGCTGCCGGGCTGCATGTTCGGGGCCTGATGCTTAGTGACCCTGGATGAACGAGGCCACCGAGCGGTTGAACTCGTCGGTGTGCTCCAGCTGTACCCAGTGGCCGCAGCGTGTCACCAGCAGCAGACGGGCATCGGGGATCTGGCGCACCAGGTGCAGGCCAGCGGTGAATGGCACGGTGCGGTCATCACGGCCGTGAATCAGCAGGGTTGGAGCCTTGATCTGCGACAGGCGTGTCTGGTCGATTGGCACCATGGGCTTGCCGTGGCCGCTCTTCCAGCCTTCGATGTGATCGGGGCGGGACAGCAGGATGCTCACGCGCTCGTTCACAAATTCATCGGTGACGTGGCGTGTATCAAAAGCCATGGCAGCGATGAACTTGCGCATGGAGTCAGGGCCGGGTTCGAAGTACGCAGCTTCCAGCGCCTTCACGCCTTCGCTCAGACCCATGGGGTCGAAGATGCTGGGGATGCCGGCAGAGGAGCCCAGGGTGATGAGGTGGGTCACCAGGTCAGGGCGCTCATAGGCCAGACGGATGCAGGAGGAGCCGCCCATGGAGTTGCCCACGATGGCTACCTTGCCCAGGCCCAGGGTTTCGATGAACTCGGCCAGGACGCCGCTGTTGTCACGCTTGTCGTAGGTGACCGATTGCGACTTGCCCCAGCCTGGCAGGTCGATGGCAAACACGTGGAAGCGCTCGGCCAGATAAGCAATGTTGGGGTGGAAGTTGCTCCAGCCCGAAGCACCTGGGCCACCGCCGTGCACCAGGATCAGCGGCTGACCGCTACCTGCCTCGTGGTAGTGGATATCCCAGTTCTTGGTTTTGATGCGTTTGCTTGTGTTTTCTTCGGTCAGGGTTGCCATATGGGTCTTTCAGATATGTGCTTTCGCGGACAGATTTGCCTGCGATCAAGACGGAAAACCAATGCTTGATTTGTCGCAAAGCAAGTCATGGGGAACGTGGTACGTGGCTGATATTAGTTGAATATGTGTTCTAGAACTTACAATCGAAAACCCTAATACGGCCTTAAAAATTGCGACGCAAGCCATCGCAGATCCCGCGAAAAAAGCGGATTGCGCGGTGAAAAATCGTGGTCTGGAAGGAGAAGAAAACAGCAGCAGAGACAGTGCTGATCGCTGCGGTTGAGGTGGGAAAAAGCCTTGCGGCAGGTGCTGAAGCGACGCGGTCAGACACCGTCAGTGCGATGCAAAGCGCAGGCGCAGTGCTGGCATGAGAGCCATGGCGCAGGGCATCCGTCGCGCGGGAGCAACGGGCGCTCTGCACATAAAAATGGCATGTGGTTTATACTTACGTCTACGGGTTATCACTTAGAGGTTATCCCGTAGCTGTGAGGCCGTTGAGATGCATCCTCACCAGCCAATGTGCAGGCATCTCGCAAATGAAAGACTGTCATGCTGAATGCTGTAAATGCCTTGATCAAGTTCATCCAAGAAGTACGTGCTGCTGACTTTGCCGTCGCCAAGCAGTAATTCGCCGATGCATGCAGCCGCTGTGGGCTGCCAAAACATTCACTGAGAAAAGTGCCCTTCAGCAACTGGCTGCAGGGCATTTTTGTTGCAAGCTTTTTGTTGCACGCAAAGCGCAGCGCAGGCATGCGTGGCAGACTTCGCTCCCATGTCCTCGCCCTCATTGCTCGTCGCTGACGATCACCCCTTGTTCCGTGCTGCGGTGCTTCACGTTTTGCATGCGCGTTTTGCGCAGTACCAGACGTTGGAAGCTGCCAGTGCTGCCACCGTGAGCAGCATGCTGCAGGCGCACCCGGAGGTGGAGCTGGTGCTGCTGGACCTGACCATGCCCGGTGCCCGGGGCTTTTCCACGCTGCTGCATGTGCGCGGCGAGTATTCGGAAGTTCCGGTGGTCATCATTTCGTCCAATGACCATCCGCGCGTGATTCGTCGTGCCCAGCAGTTTGGCGCGGCAGGCTTTATTCCGAAGTCGGCTTCTGCCGAAGAAATCGCCCAGGCCATTGAGGCTGTGCTGGCCGGGGACAGCTGGTTTCCGCCCATGGCGGCAGAGCGCTCGGAAGCGGACGCCGAGCTGGCCGCACGGCTGGCGCAGCTCACGCCGCAGCAGTTCCGCGTGCTGCTGTGCCTGGCCGACGGCCTGCTCAACAAGCAGATTGCGCATGAGCTGGGGCTGGCAGAGAACACGGTGAAAGTGCATGTCACCGCGATTTTGAAAAAGCTCGAATGCTATTCACGCACGCAGGCGGCCGTGCTGGTCAAGAGCCTGGAAAACGACAGTGACGCGGCCAGTATCAGCGCAGATGCCTTGTAAAAATTTTAGCCAGACTGGCCTCTAGGCCTTATTCAGCAAGCCAAAGCAGCTAGGAATTTATGAGCTTGCATAGGTGCTGGCTGCCAGCGCTGCCATGCCTGCGGAGAGCGCGGTCAGCTGCCACAGGTGCAGGCGCTTCCAGCTGGCCCGAGGGTGTTCCGTCCAGGCGTAGAGCACGGCCCCTGCTGCGATGGACAGGCCAATGGCCAGCAGCACACCGAGCGTGTTCATGGCCACGCTGTCCGGCCATAGCAGGTGCACGCAGGCGTTGACCAGCAGGCTGACGGGAAAGTGAATCAGAAAAATGGAGTACGAGCGCTGTCCGATCCAGGCCAGCGGCGCAAGCTGCATATCGCGCAGTGCGGTGGGCCAGCGCACTTGCCCGCCCATGGCCAGTACCAGTGCGGAGACTGTAGCCAGGGCAATACGATCGCGCCACGCCATCTGCAAGGCCACAGCGCCCAGCGCTGCAATGGCCAGCACCCACAGCCAGCGCTGGTTGCGCTGCGGGCTGTGTGCGGCCCACCAGGCCATCATGCCCAGGGCGTAGGCCCCCACAAAGTACAGGGCCCAGTTGTCCCAGCTGCTGTCCAGATTCCAGTGCCACAGGGACAGGGCGGCCAGCACCAGCACGCCGGCCTTGCCCAGCCAGGGCCATGCTGTGGCGCGGCTGCTGAGCCAGAACCACAGGACGCACAGGGCATAGAGCTGAAAGTCGATGGCCACGTACCAGACGCCTGCCGACAGTGCTTCCCAGCCCCCAATGCTTTGCACCAGTAGCAGGTGTGCCAGCACGCTGCTCCAGCTTGGGTTGGCAGACACCGATGCATGGTCAAAACCGGCATAGCGCACGCTTTCATTGACGAGGAGAGCCACGATCAGCGCTGCGCAGTACGGCAGACACAGACGCACAAAGCGCTTGCTCCAGAGCGTGTGCGGTGGTGTATCGCTGCCTTGGCCCTGCGGAGCGAGCGCAGCCGCGGCCAGATAGCCGCCCAGCACCAGAAATACCTGCACGGCCATGCGGCCATACACATCCAGCCATTGCAGCAGGGCGGGCAGCACGGGGCGCAGCACATCGGTCATCGGGCCGTAAAACGCCAGGTGGTGGCAGACAATGGTCAGGCAGGCGATGGCCTTGATGTGGTCCAGCGTGTGGTTACGGGCAGCAGGCATGAAAGCTCAGACAGGGAAGACGCCAGACACTGTAGAAGTGCAGCACCGGGTGGGCAAGCGCAAAGTGTTCTGGTTGTAAGTCTTTGTGTAACAGCGTCTGTAGCGATGCTGCATAAAAAATATAGCTGCCAGCGCTTGTAAAACAAAGGTTTCAAATAGAAAACTATCTGAAATCCTTTGCAATCAAGCGGTGGCTGCTACTTTTTCTATAAGAATCAGGCCGTTAGGGCGTGTTCACATAAAGCTTGAGATTCGCGTTGAAGGATTGGGGATGGAATGCTAGGCGCGGTGGCGCAGCAATGCCGAGCGCCTTGCAAGCCGCCGCAACAACGCAGACCGCCCCAAGCCTTCAACCCCATTTGTGATCTCCATAATCAGGGGCAGCGAACCCAATGTTCATGTGAACACGCCCTAACCTTCACGAATGCGCAGCAGAGTCTGGCTCATCAGCGCACGCAGGGCAGGCGGGCGCACGGGCTTGGCCAGAAAGCCCCAGCCGCGTTCACCTGCCTGGCGGCGCAGCGAGGCATCGCGCTCGGCCGTGACCAGAATCACGGGCGGGGTCTGGCCCCATTTCTCGCACAGCTGCGGGTACAGGTCCGGGCCGTACAAGTCATTGCCCAGGTGCACGTCCAGCAGCAGCAGCTGTGGCACGTTGTCCGGATTGGCGCGTGCCAGCGCATCGTGCGGGCCGCCGGCATAGGGCACGGCGCAGCCCCAGCGCTCCAGCAGGGCGCGCGTGGCGGCACAGGTCTGTGGGTCGTCATCCACATACCAGGCCACGCCGCCTTGCAAGGGTGCATCGTCCTGGCGGGTCGGGGCGCTGGGCTGCACCGTAGGCTGCAAGGCCTGCACATTGCCCAGCGGCACTTTTACCCAGAACACGCTGCCCTTGCCGAGCGTGGAGTGCAGGCCGATTTCGTGGCCCAGCAGCTTGCCCAGACGTTCCACAATCGCCAGGCCCAGCCCGGTGCCGCGGTCATCGGCATGGCCTTCGTCCAGGCGGCGGAATTCCTCGAAGATTTCCTTTTGCAGGGCCTGCGGAATGCCTGGCCCCTGGTCGTGGACTTCGATGCGTACATAGCGCCCCTGGCGGCGGCAGCCCACCACAATGCGCCCCTTGCGGGCGTAGCGGATGGCGTTGGAGACAAAGTTCTGGATGATGCGGCGCAGCAGCGCCTCGTCACTGCGCACCACATAGCTGCCAGCGCGGGTGCGCAGCTGCAGGCCTTCGCTTTCGGCCAACATGGCAAAGTTGTTGTGCACCACGTGCAGCAGCGAGTCGAGCGCGAAGTCGCGCACATGGGTTTCCAGCTGGCCGGACTCCATGCGCGCAATGTCGAGCATGCTGGTGAGGATGGCGTCCTGCGAGGTCAGCGCAGCATCAATGTTTTCCACCACGCGGCGGCCGGCCTCGTCATGCACATGGGTGGGCAGCAGGCTGGTGAACATGCGCGCGGCGTTCAGCGGCTGCAGCAGGTCATGCACGGCTGCGTTCACAAAGCGGGTCTTGTAGCGGTTGGCTTCTTCGGCCTCACGCTTGGCCGTGGCCAGGTCGCGCGTGCGCTCTTCGATGCGCTGCTCCAGCGCATCGGCCAGTGAGCGCAGTTCGCGCGCGGCGTTCTTGTAGCTGGTGATGTCGGCATAGCTGGTCACAAAGCCGCCATCGGGCAAGGGGTTGCCGCGAATTTCCAGCACCATGCCATCGCCTTTTTCGCTTTCGTGCAGGTGGGATTTGCCGCTGCGCAAATGGTTCAGGCGTCGCTGAATTGCTTCTTCCATCGGAGCCGGGCCGAGCAGGCCGCGCCGGGCGTTAAAGCGCAGCAGCGCCTCAATGGGGGTACCCACCTGCATCAACTCTGACGGATAGCGAAACAGCTCGACATAGCGCGAGTTCCAGGCCACCAGATTCAGATTGGCATCAATGATGACTACGCCCTGCGGCAGGTGCTCCAGACTGCGGGACAGGCCCATGTCGGCCTTCTGCGCGGCCTGCACGATGCCGTCCTGCGCGGTGCGTAGCTCCTGGGCATGCTGCTTGAGCACGGTCTCCAGTTCCTGGCGGCTGCGCAGACGTATGCGTGCAATGCGCTGGCGCTGGCGGACATAGAGCAGCAGCAGGCTGCCTGTGAGCCACAGCCCGCCGGCAGCGATGGCCGCCCACAGACTGGTGGTGACGCTGGAGCCCGTGTTGTGCAGCAGATGCATCTGCCAGTTGCTGTTGGGCAGTCTCACGCTTTGCAGCAGCATCTGATTGGGCACCTGCGGGTCCTGGATGTGCACCAGGCGGCTGCCATTGGGCAGGTGCTTGTAGACCTTGTAATCCAGCGGCGTGAGTATTTCGTCCTGGTACTGGCGGGTGCTTTGCAGCTCGGCAATGTCTGCTTCGGTCAGGCGGCGCAGCAGGCGGTAGCGCCAGTCTTCGCGGCTGGTCAGAAAAGTCACGCCATGGGCATCAGAAACCACCACGATGTCGGAGGTGCGCGGCCACTGGCGCTCCAGCTCCTGCAGGGCAATCTTGATGGCGATCAGCCCCAGCACCTGGCCTTCATCGCCATAGATGGCGCGGGACAGAAAGTAGCCGGGCTTGCCCGTGGTGGTGCCAATGCCGTAGAAGCGTCCGCTGCCGGTACGCAGGGCGTCCTGCACGTAGGGGCGGTAGCTGTAGTTCTCGCCCACATTGCTTTGCGGCTCGTGCCAGTTGCTGGCAGCCAGCGCCTGGCCGTTACGGTCAATCAGCGTCAGCGTGGAAGACTGGCTGGCCCCGTTGGCGCGTTCGAGCTTGCGGTTGAGCCGGTCTACATCGGCTGCGTTCAGAGGGCGGGAGAGGGCATCACGCAGCTCGGGGTCCAGCGACAGCACTTCGGGCAGGGTGCGAAAGCGGTCCACACGCTGGGTGAGGGCCTGGGCACGGACTTCCAGCTGGCGCTGGAACGATTCGCTCTCGTGGCGCAGGGACTGCCGCCAGGTGAGCCAGCCCACGATCAGCATGCTCAGCAGCGTGCCTGTGATCAGGATGCTGATGGTCCAGCGGGTGCGGCGGAGTTGGGAAAACATGGGTGCAGTGTGCCCGGATTGGCGGCGTGACGCCCCATGGCATTGCAATACCACCGCCTGATTCTGTTCGTATTTCTACGTATTTTGGGCCAATTTGGGGCCTAAAACCGGTCATCTAATACCAATGGGTTATCGGCAGCGTGGCGCTCCAGCAGTACAACCTCGACAGTTGTGCCGCACGGTGCATTTTTATTTGGACTTCTGGAAGACATAGCATGCACGCTATCCCCGCTGAAGCAGCTGCAGCCCCCAAGCTGCCGTTCTATCGCCAACTGTATTTCCAGGTGGTGTTCGCCATTGTGGTCGGTGTCTTGCTGGGCTACTTTGAGCCCGCATATGGCGCCGCCATGAAGCCGTTTGGTGATGCCTTCATCAAGCTGATCAAGATGATCATCGCGCCGGTGATTTTCCTGACCATCGTCACCGGCATCGCTGGCATGACGCACCTGAGCACCGTGGGCCGTGTGTTCGGCAAGGCCATGGCGTACTTCCTGACCTTCTCGACCCTGGCGCTGGTGGTAGGCCTGATCGTGGCCAATGTGTTCCAGCCTGGTGCAGGCATGAACATCAATGTGGCCGATCTGGACCAGAAGGCCGTGCAGGGCTATGTGGCCAAGTCGCACGACATGAGCATGACTGGCTTTGTGATGGACATCATCCCCAAGACGCTGATCAGCCCTTTCATTGGAGACAACATCCTGCAGGTGCTGCTGGTGGCCGTGCTGTTTGGCGTGTCCCTGGCCATGACAGGTGAGGCTGGCAAGCCCATCCTGGACTTCCTGGAAGCGCTGCAAAAGCCCATTTTCAAGCTGGTGAACATCGTGATGAAGGCAGCTCCCATCGGTGCTTTCGGTGCCATGGCTTTCACCATCGGCAAGTTCGGTCTGGGCTCGCTGCTGAACCTGGTCGAGCTGGTGATGACCTTCTACATCACCTCTGCCATCTTCGTGCTGCTGGTGCTGGGTGCTGTGGCGCGTGCCTGCGGCTTCTCCGTGATCAAGCTGATCCGCTACCTGAAGGAAGAGCTGCTGCTGGTGCTGGGCACTTCCTCGTCTGAATCGGCACTGCCCAGCCTGATGCACAAGATGGAGCATGCAGGCTGCAAGAAGTCGGTCGTGGGCCTGGTGGTTCCTACCGGTTACTCCTTCAACCTGGACGGCACCAACATCTACATGACACTGGCTGCGCTGTTCATTGCGCAGGCGACCAATACCGAGCTGACGCTGGGTCACCAGATTGCGCTGCTGCTGGTTGCCATGCTGTCCTCCAAGGGCGCAGCGGGCGTGACCGGTGCAGGCTTTATCACCCTGGCAGCGACGCTGGCTGTGGTGCCTGAAGTGCCTGTGGCTGGCATGGCGCTGATCCTGGGCGTGGACCGCTTCATGTCCGAGTGCCGCTCGATCACCAACTTCATCGGCAATGCCGTGGCGACCGTGGTGGTTTCGCGCTGGGAAAAGGGCGTGGACATGCAGCGCCTGAATGCAGTGCTGGATGGCCAGAACGTGCCTCCACTGGAAGAGGCCCCTGCAGTGGCTGCCAAGGCGGCTTAAGCAGAGACGCTTTACCAGCGTAACCAAGGGTGCTACGGCACCCTTTTTTTATGGGAGGGTGGGCAGCGCAGTGCCGCCACGCGCACAATGCCTGCTTATGGATACTGCCTCTTCTTCTGCCCCTCACCCCTATGACGCACTGACCCCGGATTGCGTGCTGGATGCGCTCAGCAGCGTAGATCTGTGGCCCGATGGGCGTCTTCAGCCGCTGGGCTCGTATGAAAACCGTGTGTATCAGGCCTGTCTGGATGCGCCGGAGCAAGGCAGTGACAAGGTGGTGGCCAAGTTCTACCGGCCCGGTCGCTGGAGCGAAGCGCAGGTGCTGGAAGAGCATGCATTTGCGCAGGAGCTGCTGCAAGCTGAAGTGCCGGTGGTGGCCCCCTGGGTACTGCAGGGGCGCACGCTGCATCAGCATGCAGGTTTTGCCTTCAGCGTCAGCCCCTGGCGCGGTGGGCGCATGCCGGAGCTGGACGACTGGGACACGCTGGAATGGCTGGGCCGGTTTCTGGCACGTCTGCATGTAGTGGGGGCGCAGGGCCGTTTTGTGTACCGCAGTGTGCTCAATGCCCAGAGCATGGGCTACGAGCCTATGCAGTGGCTGCTGACGCATGCAGACATGCCGGCCCATGTGCGTGCACGCTGGCAGCCCGTGTGCGAACAGGCGCTGACGCAGGCGGCGCAGGTGCTGGAGGCCACGCCGTACCACGCCATCCGCCTGCATGGGGACTGCCATCCCGGCAACATCCTCTGGACACCGGTGGACGAAGAAGGGCGCGGCGGCCCGCATTTTGTGGACCTGGATGACGCCCGCATGGGGCCAGCCATACAAGACCTGTGGATGTGCATCTCTGGCGACCGCATGCAGCGCAGCCAGCAGCTGTCTACGCTGGTGGAGGGCTATGAGCAGATCCGGGACTTTGACCGCCGTGAGCTGGCCTTGATCGAGCCGCTGCGCACGCTGCGTCTCATCCACTACAGCGCCTGGCTGGCGCAGCGCCAGAGCGACCCTGCCTTTCAGCGCGCCTTCCCATGGTTTGGCACAGAGGCCTACTGGCTGGAGCAGACGGCGGTGCTGCAAGCGCAACTCGAGGCTATGCAGGAAGCGCCGCTGCAGATCTGAGGGGGCTGGCAGCGCAAACAAAAAGGCCCTGCGCATTGCACAGGGCCTTTTGTATTGGTTGCGAGGGCTGGATTTGAACCAACGACCTTTGGGTTATGAGCCCAACGAGCTACCAGACTGCTCCACCTCGCGGTAATTCTGGTGGTCGGCTGCTGCACTGCAACAACTGAACCGATGGGCGCAATCATACTGCGGTGTTCACGTGCCTGCGCTAGTTTGGTGAGAAAGACATAAAAACTTGCGGGGTATATCAGCTTGAAGAGGTTTTTTTGGCTCTAGCGCTGATGCAGCAAGCGCTGGCAGCTATCTTTTTTTAGCTGCGTTATCGGTCAGCGCGGATCAGCTCAAAAGCCATGCGAATGCGCTGGCCGTCGCGGCCCAGCTTGCGGTCCATGGGCAGGCGACCGGCCCATGCCAGGCGGGCAATCGAGTGCTGCAGCACGTCACGGGTTTCAGGTGACAGCGTCTGCACCCAGGCCTTCCAGTGTTTGTGGCCTTCAGCCAGCGCGTCGGCCTTGGCCAGAATCCAGGCCGTGGAGTGGGCATAGCACAGCGCATCCCGTGCCTGGCAGATGGGCAGGGGCAGGTGGGCGGCCGGGTCGTCCTCAAAGTCGATATAGCCAATCACCCCATCGGGGCAGCGCACCAGGTTGCGCGCAAAGGCCTGACTGAGTGTGGAGCCTGCCCGGTGGACTTTGCTGATGGCCTGCAGACCCTGCTTCCACAGCGCCAGCACGGCATTGGGGCCCCGCGCGATGGCATCTTCCATGGCATTGCCAAGGCTGGGAGTGTCTTCGCCGGGCTGGCCCAGGTGGCGCATGACAAAGCCATCCTCTGTAGATGCCAGCACCTGTGGCGCACGCAGGCCGCGTGCGGCAAAGTCCTGCAGGCGGCGCACCTCGGTGGCGACGGCGACTTTGCCGCCGGGGTTGGGCACGGGGCTGAGCACTGGCATCTTGAAGACGCGGGCCAAGGCCCCGAGCACGCGGTAGCGCCACTGCGGGTTGAGTGCGCCTGCGCGTTTGACCCACAGGCTTTCTTCTCCCTCGTCATAGCGCATGACGCTGTGCGGCTGGCTGCGCACATGGGCTTGAAGAAAAGCGAGGTAATCCATGGAAGAGTGGGTAGCTGGCACAGGCACGGTCGGGCAGAGCAAACAGGGCATGAGCGCGAGCGCCAGGCAGGCGTGCGCTCCAAGGTCTAGCCGGTGATTGTGCCTTGTTCTTTGGGGGCGGCAGCCGAGGGCTGCAGCGGTGGGGGCGCAATCTGGAAGCTTTGCGCGCTGGCACGGGGCCAGTAGTTTTTGAACACATTGTGCTGTTCGTCCAGCGGGCCCAGCAGGGCACCGGGTTGTACGCGCAAGATGGTGTTGGCCAGCTGGTGGACTTGCGAGTCGCTGGTGCGGCGCACGATGTGGTGGGCCGTGATTTCGTTGGGGTGGTGCAGCCCGGCAGCCTGTACCAGCTCCTTGAGCGCATGCATGGTGTTGCGGTGAAAGTTGGCCACGCGTGTGGCCTTGTCGGGCACCACCAGCGCTTTCTGGCGCAGTGGGTCCTGTGTGGTGACGCCCGTGGGGCAGTGACCGGTATGGCAGGTCTGGGCCTGGATGCAGCCCAGCGCCAGCATGAAACCGCGCCCTGCATTGCACCAGTCGGCGCCCAGCGCCATCATGCGGGCAATGTCAAACGCCGTAATCACCTTGGCTGCGGCTCCGAGCTTGATGCGGTGGCGCAGGTTCACGCCGATCAGCGTGTTGTGCACCAGCAGCAGGCCTTCCTGCAGCGGCACGCCTACGTGGTCGGTGAATTCGACAGGGGCTGCACCCGTGCCGCCTTCGGCACCGTCCACCACGATGAAGTCGGGCGTGATGTCGGTTTCCATCATGGCCTTGACCATGGCAAACCATTCCCAGGGGTGGCCTACGCAGAGCTTGATGCCCACAGGCTTGCCACCGGACAGGCGGCGCAGCCTGCCCAGAAACTGCATCAGCTGCAGTGGCGTATGAAACGCGCTGTGGGTGCTGGGGCTGATGCAGTCCTGCCCCACGGGAATGCCACGGGCGGCGGCAATTTCCGGCGTGACCTTGGCGCCCAGCAGCATGCCTCCGTGGCCGGGCTTGGCGCCCTGGCTGAGCTTGAGCTCAATCATCTTGACCTGCGGGTCGCGTGCGTTTTCGATGAAGCGTTCTTCGCTGAACGTGCCGTCGGGGTTGCGGCAGCCAAAGTAGCCGGAGGCAATCTGCCAGATCAGGTCACCGCCATGCTCGCGGTGGTATTTGCTGATCGAACCTTCCCCCGTGTCGTGTGCAAAACCGCTGGTGCGTGCGCCCAGATTCAGCGCCAGGATGGCATTGGCCGAGAGTGCGCCAAAGCTCATGGCCGAGATGTTGAAGATGCTGGCGTGGTAGGGCTGGGTACAGACCTCCTTGCCAGGCAGTGGCTGGCCGGGCTCGCCACCAATCCAGACGCGAAAGTCCTGGGTGCTCAGCTTGGTGGGCGTGAGCGAATGGTTGACCCATTCATAGCCATTGGCAGACACATCCAGCAGCGTGCCAAACGGGCGGCTGTCTGGCTCGCCCTTGGCGCGCTGGTAGACCAGCGAGCGCTGGGCGCGGGAAAAGGGCAGGGCTTCATGGTCGCCTTCGATGAAGTACTGGCGCATCTCGGGGCGTATGTATTCCAGCCAGAAACGCATGTGACCAATGACCGGATAGTTGCGCAAGATGGCATGGCGCGTCTGCTGCACATCGACCCAGCCCAGCGCGCTGAGGGCGATGGCTACCGCAGGCAGCAGCCACCACCAGCCGCCCCAGGCCAGCGCCGCCGCCAGCCCCAGCACGCTGGCCAGCATGCACAGCGCCCAGACGGTGTAGCGGATGGGGAAAAGTCTTACGCGAGAGGAAGAACCAGTGGACATGCAGACAACTCCTGTGTAACGGGCACGGACTTGGCGCACGGACTACACTGCCCGACATCGGCCGCGCATGCCACAGGCATGCATGTCCCGCCCTTTTGCACTGATTGTGCGAATGTCGGCGTTTGCGTCATGCAGGAGACCGCCGAATTCGTGCATGGGCCCTGTGCCCGCTAACTATTTTGAGTTGAGTACACCATGGAAAACACCGAAAACCAAGCTGTGGAAGCCCACACCGCGCTGAGCACGGACATGCTCGAAGAGCTGGACAACATGCTCGAAGACCTGCGCACCCGCGAAGATGAGATTCCACAGTGGGAGTTCTGCGATGGTTTCCTGGCGGCTGTGGTTTGCACACGCCGTGAGATTCCCGTCGCTGAATGGCTGCCCATGCTGCTGGGCGATGGCGAGACCCTGGAAGTGGCCGAAGGCCAGCCCCTGCCCAAGCTGGACGTCTTCAAGGACGAAGCCCAGCAGGCACGTTTCCTGGAACTGGCCCAGCTGCGTCTGGCAGAAATCCGCGAGCAGCTCGATGCACCCATCAAGTCGCTGCAGGACGAAGCCGCCTTCCAGCCTGAAATCATGGACACCCGTGGTGCCCTGCTGCTGCTGCCCGAGGCCGAGCGTGCCGAGCTGGCGGACGAGGAAGTGCCTTCGCTGGCACAGGTCTGGGCGCTGGGCTTTATGTTTGTGGTGGAAAACTGGGCCGAGGAATGGGCCGCTCCCCGCGACAAGGAAGCGGCGCAGATGCTGGACGCAGCCATGGAGTTCATCGTCAACCTGACCGAAGACGACGATGGCGAGCCCGAGCTGAACCTGTATGACGAAGCAGGCCCCGCATCGACCAGCCAGGACCGTCTGGACGCCTTTGGCGAAGCCATCTGGGCCGTGTACGACCTGCGCCAGCTGTGGCGCAGCATGGGCCCCCGCGTGGAGACCATCGTCAAGGGCGATCTGCCTGGCCGCAATGATCCCTGCAGCTGCGGCAGCGGTAAGAAGTTCAAGAAGTGCTGCGGCGCCTAAGCGCTGCGAACCCCACGCTGGATACGTCGTTGCGAAGCCTTGCTGTACGCCTTGTACTGTCTGTGGCTTCGCGCCTCGTCTCCAACGCAAATCTTCGATTTGCTGCGTGGTTTCCGCAACGCTGGATGGCCTGAGTTAGCCCTTCTGAATACTCTGGCACTCCAGAAAATAGAGCTGCCAGCGCTTGATTTGCAAAGGTTTTAGATAGTTTTCTATCCGAATCCCTTGTATTTCAAGCGCTGGCAGCTCTTGTTTTTGTAATTCGGCGTGATGCCCGGCAAAGCTCTACCATCACGCTCCTCATTGCTTGATTGGCTCTCTGTATGTCTTTGTCTTTGCTGAACCGGCTGCGCATGGAGTGGGCGCCCAGCATTCCGCGTGAATTGCTGGCCGGTGCTGTGGCAACGTTTGCGCTGATTCCTGAGGTGATCGCCTTCTCGTTTGTGGCGGGGGTGGACCCATCGGTGGGCCTGTTTGCCTCGTTTGTGATCAGCATCGTGATTGCCGTGTTTGGCGGGCGTCCGGCCATGGTGTCAGCAGCTGCGGGTTCTGTGGCGCTGGTGGCTGCGCCCCTGGTGGCTTCGCACGGCATTCAGTACCTGTTTGCGGCCGGTTTGCTGGCCGGTGCCATGCAAATCGTTTTTGGCCTGTGCAGGATGGGCATGCTGATGCGCTTTGTCTCCAGCTCGGTGCGCACCGGCTTTGTGAACGCGCTGGCCATCATGATTTTTGCGGCGCAGCTGCCGCATCTGCAGGGCGCCAATACGGCCACCTGGGCCATGCTGGCTGCCGGGTTGCTCATCATCTACGGTCTGCCATGGCTGGGGCAGCGCCTGCAACTCAAGGCGCTGCTGCTGATTCCATCGCCGCTGATCTGCGTGGTGCTGCTCACCGTGGTGGCTTCCATGCTGGGTCTGCCTGTAGCCACCGTGGCTGATCTGGGCAAGCTGCCCGATGCGCTGCCCTTGTTTGGCCTGCCTGAGGTGCCCGCCACGCTGGATACGCTGCGCATCATCATGCTGCCTGCGCTGGCCATTGCCATGGTCGGCCTGCTGGAGTCGGTGCTGACGGCGGCCGTGGTCGATGAAATGACGGGCACCCCCAGCAACAAGAACCGCGAGTGCACGGGGCTGGGGCTGGCCAATATGGCCTCCAGCGTGTTTGGCGGCATTGCGGGCTGCGGCATGATCGGCCAGGCCGTGGGCAATGTGAAATACGGGGGCCGTGGCCGCCTGTCTACGCTGTTCGCTGGCGTGTTTCTGCTGGTGCTGATGGTGCTGCTCAAGCCCTGGGTGTCGCAGGTGCCGGTGATGGCGCTGGTGGCCATCATGGTGATGGTGTCGGCCTCGACTTTTGACTGGAAGTCCGTCGGCAATCTGGTGCGCTATCCACGCCTGTCCAGTGCCGTGATGCTGGCCACCGTGGTCATCACCGTCTTTACCCACAATCTGGCGGCAGGCGTGATCGCCGGGGTACTGCTGTCTGGTGTGTTCTTTACCTTCAAGGTCGCAGGCATGCTGCAGGTACGCCACGAAGACGACGCAGCCACGGGCACGCGCACCTGGTATGTGAGCGGGCAGGTGTTTTTTGCATCGGCCGATGCGCTGGTCGAGCAGTTTGATGTGCTGGCCGTGGCGGGGCGCCCTGTGCGCATTGATGTGAGCGGCGCACACTTCTGGGATATCACCGCCATCGGCGCGCTGGACAAGGTGGTGGAGCGTCTGCAGCAGCATGGCTGCACGGTCGAGCTGCTGGGCATGAATGCCAACAGCCAGCGCCTGATTCAGCGCATGAAGACCTGAGGCACGGCTTGCAGATTGCCCATAAACAAAGCCCGCAGACGCGGGCTTTGTTTATGGAGCGGGCGCAGCTTCAGCTGAGCATGTCTTCCGAAAAAATCTGCCAGCGGCCATCCTGCTTGCGCCAGTACTGGCGCACGGTGGCGGTGCTGCCCTGGGCTACATGCAGGTTGACGATGCGAATCTCTCCTGCATCTTCCTGCCACTGGTAGATCGATGCGTCTTTGGTGGCCTTGTCAGACAGTGCACCCATGCTCTGCAGACGGCGTTTGCGCTGGGTGAAAGCCGCGCCATCTTCCGTCAGCTCCGGGCTGTACAGCGCCTTGAGGCTGCTGGTGTCACCCTGCTGCCAGGCGGTTTGCCAGCGCTCCAGCTCCTGCGTGAAGCTGTCAGGGTGTTCCGTCCATGAGGGCGCGACCCAGTCCAGCTTCTCCGTGATGAGCACGGGCGTGCGCCGGTCGATGGACGCCATCAGAAAGGCGATGTCAGGGTTGGAGAGCACCACGCAACCATCACTGGCCTGGGGCACGCGTGCAAACTGGTCCGAGGGCACGCCATGCAGCCAGATGCCGCTGCCGGTGCGGCCCAGCATGTGGTCCCAGTCATTGGGGTAGTTCACGGTCAGCGCGCCCTTGCCGTACAGGTCAGGCAGCTTCTCGCCGGGGATCTGGCGGCCCACAAAGTAGACGCCCAGCGGCGTGCGCTGATCGCCCTCGACACGCTTGTGCACGCCGTTGCGGCCAATGGTGACGTAGAAGTCGCTGATGAGCTGCACGCCTTCTGGGCGATTGGCAAACACGTACAGGCGTGACTTGCTGGCATCCACCGCAATTGCATGGCGTACGCTGGGGCTCAGGCGCATGAAGCTGCTGGGGATCTTGCCTTCCGGAGGTGCATCCAGCAGGGCCTGGCGTCTGCGCTGCAGCTCGCTTTGCAGGCCCTGGTAGAACTCGGCAGGTGCAATGTTCTTGTCGGCAACGCCAATGTTCTGTTTGCTGGGCGTGGCCTGCGAGCGTGCGAGCTGCTCGCCGATAGGGGCACTGCCCGTGCGCAGGCGCAGCATGTCGGCATACAGCAGCTGTGCAGCGCGGAAGTTCGGGACTTCCTCCGTCAATGCCTTGACGGCGCGGAAGGCTTCATTGATTTCGTGGCGCTCGATCTTCGCCAGGATTTCCACCAGGCGCTTTTCAGCCTGTACGAGTTGTTCGGGCGATGTGCTGCTGTCGTCCGCGGCCTGAAGCCCGGTGCATGTACCAGCAATCACCAGTGCCGAGAAGAGCATGCGCAAGCTGCGCTGCAGGCGTGAAAGATTCAAATTACGCAACATTAACGGCCAGTTTCTTCTCGAGTAATGCGCCACTTGCCTCCTTCGTTTTGCATACGCAGTGTCTTGTTGGTGGAGGCTCTGTAGCCGCCAGAAGAATATTGCTGCCGAAAGCTGGCGGAGGCGCGGTCTCCGTTGACAGTGATCTTGAGGTCGCTGATTTTCACAGAGATGGCGGGCTTGCCGACGATGCGGTTTTTGCGCTCTGCTTTCCATGCAGACAGGCTCATGCCTTGCGGGTCAAAGTGGTTGCTGTAGGCGGCGTAGTAGGCTGTCATGTTCTGCTGCTCCCAGGCCGAAGCCCAGGCAGTCACGGCTTTTTCCACCGCTTTCATGGCCTGGCGCTCCTGCTCGGCAGCCTGTGCCTTGCGGGCATTGTGCTCGGGGGCGCTGTCTGCAGCAGCCTTGGCAGGTGTTGCAGCAGGCTTGGGTTCAGGAGCAGGCGCTGCAGGGGGGGCAGCCGTTGCTGCTGGTTCTGCAGGTGCTGGCGTGGTCGTGATAGGAGCAGCCGGTGCAGGAGTCGGTGCGGGTTCAGGTGCCGGAGCCGGAGCCGGAGCAGGCACTGGTGTTGGCACTGGTGCTGTGGCTGCAACGCTGGTGACAGCCGCTGCTGTGGGGGCAGGCAGAGCGCTGGCCGTGGCAGCAGGTGTGGCAATGCGTGAGATCAGCGTCAGCTTGGGCTTTTCCGCTTTCTGTGCATTGTCCAGCTGCAAGGCCTTGGCATAGGCTTCATTGGCAATGCGTGCATAGACATCCCCGAGATTCTGGTGCGCGGTGGCGTAGCTGGGGTTGGTGCGGATGGCCTGTTCCAGCACCTGGACTGCCTTGCGGTCCTCTCCCCGGAAGGCATAAATGACCGCCAGATTGTTATAGGGCTCGGGCAGCGTGGGATGGTCCTGGGTCAGCGCGGTAAACAGCCGGATGGCCTGATCGTATTTTTTTTGCTCAGCCGCAATCACTGCCTGCAGAAACCGCAACTGCACATCACTGCTGTCTTTTTTGAGCTGGGCTTGTACACGCTGGGCGGCAGCGCTGAGCTGCCCTTTTTCCATCAATTGCTGCACTTCATCAACGGCAGCAGGGCTTGCATGTGCCCCCCCATGGCTGAGTAGCGAAGCACACATGACCGCTGCCACGGACATTGGGCGTAGCCATGCACAGCGCACGAGAGGCTTGCCAAGCAAGGGACGCACAAAGGCTAGGAACATGGATGCACTTTCGAAGGACGGTGTGGATAGAAGGTTGGCATTGTCTCTTGTAAGACAGATGCTTACAAAGACGCGGATTTTATGAGTAATTGCTGACACGGCTCCATGGCGTCGCGGCTGGCAGATGGGGCACTAGGCAGCGATGCTGCCAGGATGCTGGCTGAGCCACCAGTGCAGAAATGTGCCGAGCACTTTTAAGATTGGGCGGATTCAAGACCCAAGTGCTGGCGGGAGCTGAATATGGTGCACAGCTCAATTGTGGCGGTGCTGCAGAGCTGGTTTATTGAGCCTGCAGCAAGTACAGCAGCAGTTGCTGAAGTGCATGGTGTGTAGTTTGTTGGCGTACTGCCAATCGATCACCCTCCCACTGCACGCAGTGGCTATAAGTCTGATCGGCTATTTGCCACGCCACCCACACCGTCCCCACAGGTTTCTCCGGCGTTCCACCACCAGGCCCAGCCACACCACTGACGGCCACACTCACTTGTGCCTTGGAATGTGTAATGGCTCCTTTTGCCATGGCTCGCACCACGGCTTCGCTCACCGCTCCGTGTTCTGCAATCAAGGCAGCAGGCACGCTCAGCATCTCGGTTTTGGCGTCGTTGGAGTAGGTGACAAAGCCGCGATCAAACCAGTTGCTGGAGCCTGGTAAATCCGTGCAGGCTGCGGCAATCATGCCGCCAGTGCAGCTTTCTGCCGTGGCCAGCATCCAGCCGCGCTGCTGGAGGGCATCAGCCAGTTGCTGCAGGATGGGACGCAGGCTGGAATCACAGGACATGGCTACCCCACAAAGTGTTGCCACAGCGCCATGACCAGCAAGGTGCAGAACGCGGCGACCAGATCGTCAAACATGATGCCCCAGCCCCCCTTGGGGCCAAAGCCTTTGAACAGGCGGTCTGCCCATTTGACGGGCTGCGGCTTGACGGCATCAAAAAAGCGAAACAGTGCAAAAGCGGTCAGCTGTCCCCAGAAGCCCATGGGCATGGTCAGCCACAGCACGATCCACATGGCGACGACTTCGTCCCAGACGATGGAGCCGGGGTCTGGCACGCGCATATGGCGTGCGGTGACGGTGCAGGCCCACCAGCCCACGGGAATGCTGATGGCGATCAGCCAGCCCAGCTGTGCCGTGCTCAGCCATTGCTGCAGCACCAGATAGGCCAGCCATGCCCACATCGTGCCTACGGTGCCGGGTGCGACACGGCTCAGGCCTGAGCCAAAGCCGATGGCGATCAGGTGGGCAGGGTGCTGCAGCAAAAAACGCACGGTGGGCCGGATGGGCGCGCCTTCAGCTGCGGTGGAGTGCTTGGGCTCCACATCGGTAATAGGTTCCATGGGCGGATTGTAGAAGTCGCGCCTGCGGTGCTTCAGGCGAAGTGGTCAAAGCTGGAAAAGCGCAGTGGCAGCTGCTGGCCACCGGGTGCCATGACGCGAACGCCGCGCTCGGCCTCGATGCGGCCAATGCAGGTCACGGGCACACCAGCCTGTGCGGCGGCATCCCGCACGGCAGCCTGTGCGCTGGAGGGTGCGGTAAAGCACAGCTCATAGTCATCGCCACCGGCCAGGGTACAGGCATCAATGCGGCTGATGGCCAGCGCCGCCATCATGGGGTGGCGGCGGGCCTGCAGCAGGTTGCGGGTGATGTTGGCATCAATGCGTGCGCCTACGCCGCTGGCTTCCAGAATGTGGCCCAGATCGCCCAGCAGACCATCGCTGATGTCCAGACAGCTGCTGGCAATGCCGCGCAGGGCCATGCCCAGCTCCACGCGCGGCGTGGGTTGCTCCAGCCGCTGGCGAGCCTGGCTCAGCACAGCGGGGGGCAGGGCGTGCTGGCGCAGCAGGGCGTCCAGCGCGAGCCGTGCATCGCCGAGCGAGCCGCTGACCCAGATGTCATCCCCGGGCTGTGCACCCCGGCGCAGCAGGGCTTGGCCCGCAGGCACTTCACCAAACACGGTGATGCAGATGTTCAGCGGCCCCTGTGTGGTGTCGCCGCCTATGAGTTCGCACTCGTGCTGATCGGCCAGGGCAAACAGGCCTTCGGCAAAGGCCTGGCACCAGTTGGCATCGGCACGCGGCATGGACAGCGCCAGCGTGAAGGCCAGTGGCTTGGCGCCGCTGGCAGCCAGATCGCTGAGGTTGACGGCCAGCGCCTTGTGGCCGAGCAGCTGGGGGTTCACATCCGCCAGAAAGTGGCGACCCTCCACCAGCATGTCGGTAGAGACCGCCAGCTGCATGCCTGGTGCAGGGGCCAGCAGTGCGCAGTCGTCACCCACGCCGAGTGGGGAGCGGCGCACCGGGCGCTGGAAAAAGCTGCGGATCAGTTCAAATTCACCCATGATGAAAATAGGAGCGCCTAGCGCTGATTTTTAAATGCTTTCAGCATGAAAGTATGCTGAAGTGGTTGTTTTTCAAGCCGTAGCAGCTACTGTTTTTGCTTTTCAAAGGGCTTCGCCGCGAAAACGCCGGGAGGCCTGACGCGTGACTTCGCCCAGCAACTGCTCCCGGGCCTGGCGTTCCCGCAACCAACGTGCGTCATTGTGACTGGTTGACACGTCGTTGTGCAGCATCTGCAGCGCAGGCGTTGCGCCATATTGCACAGCGTAGGGCGCAATGCGTTCCATGGTCTGGCGGATGTGCTCGGCCAGCGGAATGTGCTGGCCGCTGCCGGGCTCCACATACACGGCTTCCAGCCCGAAGCGGCAGGCCTGAAAGCGGTTGTAGGTGTAGACCAGATAGTCATCTTCCGTGGGCACAAAGGGCTGGGTATCGAGCATCCACGCCGCCAGCGACTGCACATAGCCCGCCAGTGCTGCGGCGCGCTCAATGGTCAGCGGGGTGTCGAACACACGGATCTCGATGGTGCCGAACTCTGGCTTGGGCCGGATGTCCCAGTAAAAGTCCTTCATGCTCTTGACCACGCCGGTGGCCGTCATCTTGTCGAAATAGGCTTCGAAGGCCTGCCACGTCAGCACGCAGGGCGCACGGCCTGACAGCGGAAAGGCAAACACCGAATTCAGCCGCGCTGAGTCAAACGCTGTGTCATGCCCCTGTACAAAGGGACTGGAGGCTGACAGCGCAATAAAGTGCGGGATGTAGCGGCTCATGCGGTGCAGCATGAGCAGGGCGGCGTCTGCATCGGGGCAGCCAATGTGGATGTGCTGGCCGAAGATGGTGAACTGCTTGGTCAGATAGCCATACAGCGCCGACAGCTCATGAAAGCGTGGCTTGTCGTAGATGCGCTGCTGGTGCCATTCCTGAAACGGGTGGGTGCCACCACCGACGACAGCGATGTTGAGCTTGTCCGCGCACTGCACCAGCGCATTGCGAATGGGGGTGAGCTGGCTCAGCACTTCGGACGCGCTGTGGCAGATGCCGGTGGAGACCTCAATCATGCTGCGCGTCATCTCGGGCACGACGCTGCCCGGCAGCTGCTGCTTTTCCATCAGGCGCAGCATGTCCATGGCGTAAGGCGCCAGGTTGTAGTCGTGGGTGTTGACCAGCTGCAGTTCCAGTTCTACCCCCAGAGTCAGGGGCAAGGAAGGGGAGAAGTGTTCCAGAGGCATGTTGTCAGTCTCCGCTGCGAGGTGATTGGGCCACTGGCACGCGCGCCGGGGCCTCGGTTTCCCCTGCACGACGCAGCGACAGGGCTACGGCGATGGCTCCGGCCAGTTCCAGCACCCAGATGGCGGGCATGGCCGTTGCGATCAGTGCCTGCGCCGCATCTGGCGCAGCGGCGATGAATTTGAGGGTCAGCAGCAGGGCGACGGCCGACATGGGCATCATGGCCCCTGCCACCCACACGGCCTGATGCCAGCTGGCACCGCTGCCCATATTGCCCAGCCCCACGCCCACTGCCTTGGCCAGCAGGCGCACTACGATGAGCACCACCACAGCCGCGGCCATGGAGGCTGTCCACGCCACCTGCGCGGCAATGGCCGAAACCAGCACAAACATCAGCAGGGATAGCAGCGATGAGGCCGTGCCCAGCTGGCGTGGCCAGGTCCAGGGGCGCAGCTGCCACTGCTTGAGCAGCATGCCGGCCAGCAGAGCTGTCAGCGGTGCCCAGCCACCGATCAGCTCGGCAATGGCTGTTCCTGCCGCAATCAGGCACAGCAGCAGCAGCGATGTGCTTTCGCTCAGCGGGCTCATCCAGCTCAGGGCCAGCCGCATGACGGCACACAGCACCAGCGCGACGGCAGCAGAACTGAGCAGCACCTGTGCAGCGGGCCAGATACCCTGCCACCAGGGCGCGACAGCATCCTGTGCCAGCCACTGCACCTGTACACAGCCAAGCATCAGGGCGTAGAGGGTGGACAGCGTCGCCAGCACCAGTGCGCGGTCCGTCACGTGGCCGCTGGCGCGCATGTCCTGCACCACGCGGGCCAGCACCACGGGCGAGGCCGCCATGGCAATCAGGCCCAGCGCGCAGGCGGTCGTGGGCTCCAGGCCCAGGGCACGCAGCGACCAGAACACGGCGCCATAGGTCAGCCCCGCTTCCAGCAGGCTTTGCACCAGCACCATGGGGTTGTGGCGGAACCAGCGCAGCGTGATGCGGCCGCCGCACTCAAACAGCACCACAGACATGGTCAGCTGCAACAGCAGCAGAATGCCGCCCTGCACGGGCCACAGGGTGTGGCCCAGCCCCAGCAGCCCTGCGCCAGAACCTACGAGGGCATAGCCCACCACTTTGGGAATGTGCCAGTGGCGCTGCAGCACATAGCCCAGCAGTGCGGCGGCAGCCAGCAAGGTGGCCCATTGCAGGGTATGCAGCTCCAGCGAAGCGGGGAGCCACTGTGTCCAGAAGTTGGGATCTTGGTTCATGCCTTCATCCTCGTTGTATCTCCTCATGATGCGCAAGCAAGGAGAAGCACACTGAGCGCCTGAATCAAAAACCGTTCACCCAGACCCGGTACGTACTGGCGAAGCCTGGGGCATGGCCCTGTGGCTTCGCACGGCAACGTGCTGGCAAATCAGTGATTTGCAGGGTGTGAGCCGCTCCTCAGGGAGCGAGGAAACTCAGCGGGCGCTTGCGCAGGCGCTGGAAAATGGCGGCATACAGCCGCGACCGTTCCACGCCGGTGATGTTCTGGGAGCGCAGCGCCATGTTGTAGGCCAGCCAGAAGCTCACCAGAACGTTGATGGCACCATTGAATGGCAGCATGGCAACTGCCCACCAGAATGCGTCATCGTGCAGGATTTCCAGACCGAAGGTAGCACTGGCTACCCCGAGCTGTCCTGAAGACAGTGTGACATGTCGCACTTCCAGCCCCAAGCCGAAAAACCCTGCAATCGAGGGCGCAAGCCCCAGCATCAGGCCCAGCGAGATATTCGCGGCAAAGCCGGAAATATTGTTGCGCCAGAACAGGCTCCAGCGCCGTGCACGCTCCTGGCCCAGCATGCGGGTGATGGCCGGGTTGTAGCGCATGGCCGAGTCCAGGCGGTTGAGCACAAACCAGTTTTCCACCCAGCCGGCAATCAGGCTGCTGACAAACAGCAGCACGCCCGTGAAGGCGGCAAACAGCAGAGAGGGGCCCAGCAGGTCCAGCGACTCAATGACATGGGTAGCGTGTTCGGTGTCCAGTGGCGGGTGCTGGAAGATCCACTGGTACACCAAGGCCAGCACCAGTGCGGCAGGAAAGACGATGAGCACATTCCCCAGAATGGCTGCCATCTGGGTGCGGGTGAGGTTGGCCACCTCATCCACAAAACTGTCAACGGCACCGGGCTCGTTGATGTTCTTGAGTTTGGAAGCCATGGCAGGGGCCGTCATGGCAGGCTGCTTGGTAGCCACCGTGTAGTGCAGCAACTGAATCAGCACAAAGCTGGCCGCGTAGTTGATGCCTGCCCAGAAACCGCCCCAGAAGGCTGAAAACGCCAGCGCCGTAATGCCGAACTTGAGCATGGTGGTGACCGACATGACCATGCCGCCACCTGCTGCGCGGCGCACCATCTGCAGGTATTCCGCGCTGTTGCGGGTGATGTAGTGTTCCCCCGTTTCCGCGCTGCGCTCTGTGACCTTGGCGGCCAGCAAAGAAGTGTTGCTGGAAATCAGCGAACGGATACTGCGCCGGTCACGCCCCACGCTGACAAAGCCTGCCAGCAGGTGTACGGCTTCGTACTCCGGGCGCTCGCTGGTCAGGCAGTCGAGCAGCTGGCGAATGCGCACAATGCGGGTGCGCAGCTGGCGCAGGCGGAACACCAGCCCCACGGAGATGCCTTCATCACCGAAGTGGTTGTAGACCGTGCCAATGGCGGCGCGGCAGGCATCCAGCCGCTCACGCAGGCGGCGCTCGGCAGCTTCCAGACGGTCGGTGGTGCGCAGGCCGTGCAGCACTTCCACACGCAGGCTTTCTACGTCGCGAATCAGGTCGTGGAAAGGCCGCGCTTCACGTGCTTCTTCGCTCATGCGCAGGCGCAGCTCGGGCGCAAAGCCGGTGGCCAGCATCTGGCCTGCGCAGTAGGTGATGGCATTGAGCAGGGCGTGCTGCCAGTAGCTGGCACCCTGGCTGTCTGCCGGGGCCAGCAGCTGTGCCATGCGCTGCAGCAGCGGCTCGGGCAGCGCGTTGAGCCAGCGGGCATCAAACTCATCAGGCAGGGCAATCGAAAACAGCTCGGAGGCGTCAATGGTCTCTGGTGTGCCCGGCATGATCTTGCTGCGCAGGCGTTCTGCCAGCTCGGTGATCATGGCGGTGCGTGGCGCAAAACCAAAGTCGGCCAGCAGCGTGGTGATGTCTACGTGGTCGATAAAGGTCAGCCACCAGGCCATCAGTCGCTGGTGTGCCTCGGCATCGTTTTCAAAGGCATTGACCAGCTGCTCGACACGTCCTACGGCCACTTCCACCGATGGCTGGGCTGCGCGAATCCACTGCAGCACATGAATAAGCCACAGGTGGCGCTGTGCCAGTTCTGCGTTGGGGTCAAGTTCCGCCAGCAGGCGGGGGAGATCATGGGCTTTACGCGGCATTTAATGCAGGGTGCGGGAAGAGGGAGAAGTCATGCGGTGCAGGTGCATCTCGGTCAGCGAGGCATCCAGCACAAAAGGAGCAATGGGCGCTTCAAAAGTTTCGCCGGTTTCGCTCACGCACAGGTAGTGCCCATGCATGCTGCCGGAGCTGGTGCGCAGCTCACAGCCACTGCTGTAGGTAAAGCTTTCTCCGGGCTGCAGCAAGGGCTGGCGGCCCACAACGCCCAATCCATGGACTTCCTGCTGTGTCTCGCTGGCATCGGTGATGTACCAGTGGCGTGCAATCAGCTGGGCGGCAGCATCTCCCGTATTGGTCACGGTGATGGTGTACGAAAAGCGAAACAGGCCTTGCTGAGGCGCGGACTGTTCGGCCTCGTATTGGGCCTGTGCTTCTACCTGAAACTCGTATTTGGGCATGTGGCTATGGTAACTGCGACAATTGACGGCATGAACCCCACGTACCGTATCGCTCCTTCCATCCTGTCTGCCGACTTCGCCCGTCTGGGTGAGGAAGTACGCACTGTTGTCGCAGCTGGCGCTGACTGGATTCACTTTGACGTGATGGACAACCATTACGTTCCCAATCTCACCTTTGGCCCCATGGTCTGCCAGGCGCTCAAGCCTCATGCCGTCACGCCTGAAGGCCAGCCTGTGCCCATCGATGTGCACCTGATGATCCAGCCCGTGGACGAGCTGGCGACCGCCTTTGCCAAGGCAGGCGCAGACTACATCAGCTTCCACCCTGATGCATCGCCCCACGTGCACCGCAGCATCCAGAACATCAAGTCGCACGGCGTCAAGGCCGGTCTGGTGTTCAACCCCGCCATGCCACTGGATGTGCTGGACTGGGTGATTGAAGATCTGGACCTGATTCTGCTCATGAGCGTGAACCCCGGCTTTGGCGGCCAGAGCTTCATCGACAGCACCCTGCGCAAGATCGAAGCCGTGCGCAAGCGCATCGACGCCTGCGGCAAGGACATTCGACTGGAAGTGGACGGCGGCATCAAGGAAGGCAACATCCGCGCTGTGGCCAATGCCGGTGCGGACACCTTTGTGGCGGGCAGTGCCATCTTTGGCAAGCCAGACTACAAGGCCGTGATTGACCAGATGCGCGCCAATCTGGCAGTCTGATTGCCGCAACGCGGCGATCGCTGTTTTGCTCTCCAAGGCCTGCATCTGCAGGCCTTTTTTATAGTGTTTTTTGGCTCTAGCGCCCGTCAGATAAGCGCTGGAAGCTATAGTTTTTGAGGGAATATATGTCGGTGTTGCTGAAAATTGGCGCTGCGGCGCAAGCGGTGGAACTGGATGCGGCGATCGTGGACCTGGATGGCACCATGGTGGACACCATTGGCGACTTTGCCGAGGCTATCTCGCGCATGCTGGCTGACCTGGGTTTGCCGTCACTGCCTGCACAGGCCATTGAGCATATGGTGGGCAAGGGCACGGAGCACTTGCTGCGCAGTGTGCTGGCCCATGTACTGCAGCAGGCCGGGCAGTCGCAGGAAGCACTGGCCGAAGCCGTGCAGCAGCGTTTTGCGCAGGCGCTGCAGCGCTATGAGTTCCATTACCTGTCGATCAACGGGCAGTATTCCCGCGTCTATCCCGGGGTGCTGGAGGGACTGCAGGGGCTGAAACGCGCTGGGCTGCGTCTGGCCTGTGTGACCAACAAGCCCCTGTCTTTCACGCGCCCGCTGCTGGCGGCCAAGGGGCTGGATGGTCTGTTTGAGCAGGTGTTTGGTGGTGATTCGTTTGACAGGAAAAAACCGGACCCGCTGCCGCTGCTCAAAACCTGTGAAGCGCTGGGCACAGTACCTGCACGCACGCTGATGATTGGAGATTCCAGCAATGATGCGCAGGCAGCCCGCGCTGCGGGGTGTCCCGTGGTGCTGGTGACCTATGGCTACAACCATGGTCAGCCTGTGGAGCAGGTCGCTGCAGATGGGCATATTTCCAGCATCACGCAGCTTCTTGCGCAGTGATGGTGCCAAATTGGTGCAAAAACTCTGAAAACGCGTCCTTCTGTAGAAGGCGCGTTTTTTTATTACCATTGCAGGCTTTTGCTTATTCAAAATTTGTCTAAATGTCCGGGGGAGAAGCTCTTCACCCACGGCACAGTCACAGGGAGGATTAGACGCCATGCAAGGTTTGCATCTGACGGCAGATTTGTACCAATGCGCTTGTGATTCACAGTTGATGCTGGATGCAGATGCGATAGCCGCACTGTGCCGCAATCAGACGGAGCTTTCGGGCCTGACCCTGGTCGATGAACGCTGGGTGAAGTTTCCGGACTGGCAGGGGCAGCCAGGCGGCGTGACAGGCACCATCTTGCTGGCAGAGTCTCACCTGGCCATTCACACCTGGCCAGAAACTGGCAATGTGACGATTGATGTCTATGTCTGCAACTTCTCGGCAGACAACTCTCCCAAGGCGCAGGCATTGATGGAAGGCGTAGTGCAAGCCTTGCAGCCCAAGCATGCCGTGCGTCAGCAGCTGTGGCGCGGTGATATCGCCACCGATGGCGTGGGTCAGTACCCCTGGGTGATGGAGCAGCTCACGCCTGACGCAGCCTTTGGCTTTCGAGCCAGCCATGTGCAGCGCCGCCAGACCGCCTTCCAGACGCTGGAGATGATGGAAACCGCCAGCTTTGGCCGTGTCATGCGCCTGGATGGCCACTTTATGACCAGTGAGCGCGATGAATTTTTCTACCACGAGTGCATGGCGCACCCCGCAGCCATTGCCCATCCAGCGCCGAAGCAGGCACTGATCATTGGCGGCGGTGATGGTGGCATGGCTGAAGAGCTGCTCAAGCACAGCACCATGCAGCGCGTGGTGCTGGCCGAGCTGGATGAGGCGGTGATTGCAGCCAGCAAGGCGGAGCTGGAAAAAGTGCACCGCAATGTCTGGAACGATCCGCGCCTGCAGATCCGCATTGGCGATGGCATGGCTTTTATCGATCAGACCGAGGAGCGCTTTGACCTGCTGGTCATGGACCTGACCGACCCCGACACGCCTGCCAGCCCGCTCTATCAGACGCCAGCGCTGCAGCGCATGCAACGCGTGCTGACGCCCGATGGTGCCCTGGTGCTGCACCTGGGCAGCCCCATCTTCCACCCCGAGCAGGTACGCCAGCTCAGCCAGACGCTGCGCGGCCTGTTCAAGCATGTGTGCTGCTATGGCGTGTACGTGCCGCTGTACGGTGCGTACTGGGGCATGGCCGTGTGCTCGAATGCGCTGGATGTAAAGGCGCTCGATGCCGCCACCGTGCAACAGCGCCTGCAGGCACGTGGTGTGAAGGAGCTGCAGTACTACAACCCTGAAGTGCACGGCGCCCTGTTTGCGCTGCCCAACTACTACCGCGATCTGGTGGCCTGAGCACAGGACATGCACAGCGCAAAAAACAGCCCCGCATGGCGGGGCTGTTTGCATGGAAGCGTGTGACAACGCGGGGCTTATTCGATGCGCTGCTCGCCCAGCAAAGCCCGTTTCAGGCGGGCGTCAGCAGGCTTGGGGCCCAGCCAGATGCCGAGCATGGCCTGGTAGAACTCAGGCTCGGGGAATTCCGCAGGCTCGGGCTGGTCGTTGACGCTGAGCACCATGCCTTTGCCGGGTATCCAGTCCAGGGTGAACTGGTCGCCGGGCTTGAGTTCCTTGTGGCGGCTGAAGACCTCGCTCATGCGCAGCACACCGGGCACCAGCTTGGAGAACTGCTGCTTGTCCATGTTGTCCTGCATGCCGTGGGCAAACAGCTTGCCCAGCTCCGAGGCATTGATGGTGCGCAGCATGCGCACGGCCATGCGCTTGGGGCCTTGCAGCGGGGCAATTTCGTCCAGTGAAGTGACAGGCTGCTCCAGATACAGCGCGGCAGAGTAGACCTTGAAGATGGCCTTGGTACGAATGCCCGCACCGTTGCGCTGCAGGCTCTGGCCTGCCACTTCTACGGTCTTGGGGTGGGTGGCCAGGGCAGGCGAATCATCCGTCTGCGCCCAGCTGGGCAGTACCCAGCATGACAGGGCTGCAAACACGCTCACAAAACTCCAGCGAAGCAAGTCCCAGGCAGTGCGCATGGTGTCCTCCATGTAATGAGAAAACGCACGATCGTGCTTTTTGTGTATCTCATTGTGATGTGCAGGCCTGATGCGCACAACGGCAAAGCATGGATTCCACGGGAAAACCACTTTAGGGCTAACACTGAATTGGCGACGAGCGGCATCATCCACGTGCAGGTGCCGACATATGGGCATTCGCTCCTGCATGCGCTACACTCGTTCGCTATGTTCATTCACTACACGTTCATCACAGGTTGCGCGGACCGGGGAGCCTGGCCCTGGCGTAAGCCTGCAGCTATGACCGTCTGATTGCGCCCGCAAAGCATAGGGCGCGCCCATGTCCGCCACCGCCGCGGATGGTTTGAATGAATCGCAGCGCCTGCCTTACCAAAGACAACCTGCGCAGTGCGTTGCCCCACCGGGAACCCTGCTCTGTGATTACAGAACTTGAATTCAAAAGCCTGGCCAGCCAAGGCTACAACCGCATTCCTCTGGTGACAGAGGCTTTTGCCGATCTGGAAACCCCGCTCTCGCTGTACCTGAAGCTGGCGCACGCCCAGGGCGATGGCAAATACAGCTTTTTGCTGGAATCCGTCGTGGGTGGCGAGCGCTTTGGCCGCTACAGCTTTATCGGTCTGCCCGCGCGCAGCTTCTTGCGTGCCAGCGGCTTTGGGGCTGCGGCCAAGACGGAAGTCGTGACCGACGGCACCGTGGTGGAAACCCACGTCGGCAATCCGCTGGACTTTATTGCGGACTACCAGAAGCGCTTCAAAGTGGCGCTGGTGCCGGGTCTGCCGCGTTTTTGTGGTGGTCTGGCCGGTTACTTTGGCTATGACGCGGTGCGCTATGTCGAGAAAAAGCTCGAAGCCACATGCCCGCCCGACACGCTGGGTACGCCCGACATCCTGCTGCTGCTATGCGAAGAGCTGGCTGTCATCGACAACCTCTCGGGCAAGCTGTACTTCATCGTCTATGTGAACCCGGCTGAGCCCGAGGCCTACAGCAAGGGCAAAAAGCGCATGCGCCAGCTCAAGGAGCAGCTGCGCTATTCGGTCAGCGTGCCGCAGATCAAGGGCGGTGACAGCCACCCCGCCGAGCGCAGCTTTGCCAAGCAGGATTACCTCAAGGCCGTCGAGCACGCCAAGGAGCTGATTGCTGCCGGCGAATTCATGCAGGTGCAAGTCGGCCAGCGCATCCACAAGCGCTACACCGAGTCGCCGCTGAGCCTGTACCGTGCGCTGCGTTCGCTCAACCCCTCGCCCTATATGTACTTCTACAACTTTGGTGACTTCCAGGTCGTGGGCTCCAGCCCCGAGATTCTGGTGCGTCAGGAGCAGGTGGAAGAAGGGCAGAAGATCACCATTCGCCCGCTGGCAGGTACACGCCCACGTGGCTCTACGCCCGAGAAAGACAAGGCGACGGAGGCCGAGCTGATTGCCGACCCCAAGGAGCGCGCCGAGCACGTGATGCTGATTGACCTGGCGCGCAACGACATTGGCCGCATTGCCAAGACTGGCAGCGTGAAAGTGACCGAAGCCTTTGTGGTGGAGCGCTACAGCCACGTGATGCACATCGTGAGCAACGTCGAAGGCATTCTGCAGGACGGCATGAGCAGCATGGATGTGCTCAAGGCCACCTTTCCCGCAGGCACGCTCTCGGGTGCACCCAAAGTGCATGCCATGGAAATCATTGACCAGCTCGAACCCACCAAGCGCGGTATCTACGGCGGTGCAGTGGGCTACCTGAGCTTTGCCGGCCACATGGACATGGCGATTGCCATTCGCACCGGCGTGATCAAGGACGGCCATTTGTACGTACAGGCGGCTGCCGGTGTGGTGGCTGATTCCATTCCCGAGATGGAGTGGCGCGAAACCGAGCACAAGGCGCGTGCCTTGCTGCGTGCGGCAGAACTGGTAGAGGAGGGCCTGGAATGATGCGAGCTATCGACAAAGTCAAAGACTGCCAGAGCATGCAAGAGGTGCGTGCCGGTGTGAATGCGCTGGATGACATTCTGGTGCCTCTGCTGGTGGAGCGCAGCGGCTACATGACACAGGCCGCCAAGGTCAAAAACGACGAAAACCTGGTGCGTGATGAGGCACGCATTCAGGCCATCATCGATCGCGTACGCCCCATGGCGGAAGCACAGGGCGGCAACCCAGAGCTGATTGAGCGCATCTATCGCGCGATGATGGAGTGCTATATCGATTACGAACGCCAGGAACTGGCACGCTTGCGTGCTGCAGGTCTGCAGCCCAAGAATAGCGAAGGAGCACAGGCATGAAGCTCCTGATGATCGACAACTACGACAGCTTTACCTACAACATCGTCCAGTACTTTGGTGAGCTGGGGGCTGACGTGACCGTGGTGCGCAATGACGAAATCACGCTCGAAGAAGTGATTGCGCTGGTGGCTGAACAAGGCATGGAGCGCGTGGTGATCTCGCCCGGCCCCAGCTCCCCCAAAGAGGCCGGGATTTCAGTGGCTGCCATCCAGCACTTTGCGGGCAAGCTGCCCGTGCTGGGCGTGTGCCTGGGCCACCAGAGCATTGGTGCGGCCTTTGGGGGCGACATCATCCGCGCGGGCCAGCAAATGCACGGAAAGACCAGTGTCATCACCACCGACCAGCAAGGCGTGTTTGCGGACTTGCCCAAGCAGTTCACGGTGAACCGCTACCACTCGCTGGTGATTGATAAAAACACGCTGCCGGATTGCCTGGAAATTACCGCGACCAGCGAGGACGGCGAAATCCAGGGCGTGCGCCACAAGACGCTGGCCGTGGAGGGCGTGCAGTTCCACCCCGAAAGCATCTTGACCGAGCACGGCCACGCCATGCTCAAAAACTTCCTCGACCAGAAATAAGCCCCAAGGCCGCACTGCTGCATGCAGGCGGCCTTTGTTTTTGATAGCTGCCAGAGCTGGTTTTTATTGGATTTGAAAGCAATAAATATCTAAAAGCCAGGTATTGCAAGCGCAAGCAGCTTCTAAAGAAATAGCAAAGGATGTGCCATGACCAAGATCACCCCCCAGGAAGCGCTGCAACGCACGATTGAACACCGTGAAATCTTCCACGACGAAATGCTGGAGCTGATGCGCATGATCATGCGCGGTGAGCTGTCGCCCTTGATGACGGCTTCCATCATCACCGGCCTGCGCGTGAAGAAGGAAACCATTGGCGAAATCACCGCAGCAGCAGAGGTGATGCGCGAGTTTTCCAACAAGGTGCAGGTGCATGACAAAACGCATCTGGTGGACATCGTCGGTACCGGCGGTGATGGTGCCAACACCTTCAACATCTCGACTTGCGCCACCTTTGTGATTGCGGCCGCAGGCGGCAAAGTCAGCAAGCATGGCGGGCGCAGCGTCAGCAGCAAATCCGGCAGCGCGGATGCTATGGAAGCGCTGGGTGTGAACATCAACCTCAGCCCTTCACGAATAGCGGATTGCATCCGTGATGTGGGCATCGGTTTTATGTTCGCGCCCAACCACCACCCTGCCATGAAGAACGTGGCCCCCGTGCGCAAGGAGCTGGGTGTGCGCACCATCTTCAACATCCTCGGTCCCCTGACCAATCCGGCGGGCGCCCCCAACATCCTCATGGGGGTGTTCCACGAAGATCTGGTCGGCATCCAGGTGCGAGCCCTGCAGCGCCTGGGCGCCGAGCATGCACTGGTGGTCTATGGCCGCGATGGGCTGGACGAAATCAGCCTGGGCGCAGGCACCCTGGTAGGTGAACTCAAGAACGGCGTGGTGCGTGAATATGAAATTCACCCCGAAGACTTTGGCCTGCGCATGGCAGGCACACGCGCGCTCAAGGTGGAAACGCCGGAAGACTCCAAAGCCATGCTCATGGGCGTGCTGCAGGGTGAGCAAGGCCCCGCGCGTGACATCGTCTGCCTGAACGCTGGTGCGGCCCTGTATGCGGCCAACGTGGCATCCAGCATTGAAGAGGGCCTGCAGCGTGCGCAGGCTGCGATTGACAGTGGCGCAGCGCTGAAGAAGCTGCACGCGTTGGTGACTTACAGCAGCCAGCTGTCCGCCTGAACGCCAGAGCGTCGACAATAGCCCGCATCGCCATGCCCCCGGGCGCGGCCCCAGAACAGAAAGCACACCATGTCCGATATCCTGAAAAAAATCTGCGACGTCAAAGTCCAGGAAGTCGCCGCCGCCAAGCGCGCCATTGCGTTCGAGGAAATGCGCCGCGATGCCGAAAGCCGCGTCTCTACGCGTGACTTTGTGGGCGCCATCCGCGCCAAAATCGCCCAGGGCCAGGCCGGCGTGATTGCCGAGGTCAAAAAAGCCAGCCCCAGCAAGGGCGTGATCCGTCCAGACTTTGACCCCGTGGACATCGCCCAGAGCTACATGGTGGGCAACGGCAAGATCAGCGCGGCCTGCCTGTCGGTGCTCACGGACCGCCAGTTCTTTCAGGGCGAGCCAGATTTTCTGAAGCAGGCCCGCGCCAGCACGCTGCTGCCGGTGCTGCGCAAGGACTTCATGGTCGACCCCTACCAGATCTACGAATCGCGCGTGATGGGCGCGGACTGCGTGCTCCTGATTGCCGCCTGTCTGGACGATGCGCAGATGGCCGAGATGGAGCAGATTGCCCACAGCCTGGACATGGCCGTGCTGGTCGAGGTGCACGACGGCGAAGAGCTGCAGCGTGCGCTGAAATTGAAGACCCCGTTGGTGGGCATCAACAATCGCAATCTGCGCACGTTTGAAGTCGATATCCAGACGTCGATTGCGCTGAAAAAAGACGTGCCAGCCGATCGCCTGCTGGTCACTGAATCAGGCATTGCCACCAGGGACGATGTGAAGGCCATGCGCGATGCAGGCATTGATGCTTTCCTGGTGGGCGAGACATTCATGCGCGCCAAAGATCCTGGCGAGGCACTGGCCAAGCTGTTTGGCTAAACGCCTGGAGACCCCTCACGCAACCCTGGATACGTCGTTGCGCAGCCTTGTCGTACGACTTGTACTGCCTGCGGCTGCACGCCTTGTCTCCAACGTCAACCTGCGGTTGACTGGGTAGCGTGAGCGGCTCTTAAGGTAGGCCCTGAGCCAGCGCGTTACGATCAAGGCACGTGTGGAATGCTTTCATAAAAGAAGCATCTCGCGCTTGCCTTTATTTGTTTTCAGAGAGAAAGTGGCCTGAAATGACCGATTCATCAGCGCAAGCAGCTACGCAATTGATGAGCGCCAACCCCAGCGACTGGCCTGTTGCGCCGGGCTGGCAGGAACTGGTCGACAGTTTCTTTTTCTCGCCCCTGGGGCAGAAGGTGCTGGACTTTTTGCAGCAGCGGCTCGATGACGGGGCGGTGATCTTCCCGCCTCAGCCCCTGCGTGCGCTGGAGCTGACAGCGCCTGACGATGTGCGTGTGGTGATTCTGGGGCAAGACCCGTACCACGGCCGTGGGCAGGCCGAAGGGCTGGCGTTTTCTGTCGCCCCCGGTGTGCGCCTGCCGCCTTCGCTGCAGAACATCTTCAAGGAAATGCAGCGCGATCTGGGCGTGCCCTTTCCACCGTTTCCCAACCCCGGCGGCTCACTGGTGAAATGGGCGCAGAACGGCGTGCTGCTGCTCAACACCTGCCTCACGGTGGAAGAAGGCCAGGCCGCCAGCCACAGCAAAAAAGGCTGGGAAGTGCTGACCGACAGCATCATCCAGCATGTGGCGCAGCAGGGCAGACCCACGGTGTTCATGCTCTGGGGCAGCCACGCCCAGTCCAAGCGTGTGCTGATCCCGCAGGACCGCGGCCATCTGGTGCTGATGAGCAACCACCCCTCGCCGCTGTCCGCCCTGCGCCCGCCGGTGCCGTTTATGGGCAATGGCCACTTCGGGCAGGCCAAGGCGTTTCGGGAGCGGCACGGGTATTGAAAGCAAAAAGCGCCCGAAGGCGCTTGGTGTAGAGGCTTGCAGCGCAATTACGACTTAAAGCCCAGAGCGCGTCGTATCTGCTGCAGCTTGGCTGCTTGCTCAGGATCTTTGCTGGAGCTGCGCAGCGCATGGCGAACAAACACAAAGAACAGCAGCAGCATGCCAGCCCCTAAGGTGGCGGCAATGGCGATCAGAGCTTTCTTGGGTTTGATGGCGCGCTCTGGCACAGTGGGCTGTTCCGTCAAGTTTTCGAGGGTTAAGCCTTCTGCTTGGGCTTCCAAGGCAGCAATTGCTTGGAGTCGTGTGCTATTGGCTGCGAGCAGTTCACCGTAAAGGCGCGAAGTTGCCTCTGAGGCAGAGGCGCTACCGCTCAACAGTTTCGCAGTTTCAATCTCCAGTTTCTGACCTGCCTGCAGGCGCTCACGTTCTGCCTGAATTTGGGTTTGCAGACGCTCCATATCCTTGCCGCGCGGAATGGTCAAAGGCAAGACATTTTTCCAGATACTCTCATTGAGTAAACGTGCACTCTCAGGTGAATCACCTTGGGTTTTGAGCGTCACCAGCTGATCTTGCTTTCCCACGGAAACGGCTAGGAGTTTTTCCAGTTTTGCGATGCGTTGCTGTGTGCTGCTGTCTGGCTCGAATCCGATATCGTCCGCTGCTTTTTTGAGTACGTCGAAGGATTTGATGTAGCTGGCGAGCATTGCGCCCGAAACATTCAGACCAGGTTTTTGTGGGTTGAGAGTGGATTGGCTTTCATAGGTCTGAGGCAGCGTGAAAGCAATGCCCAGAGCGCAAATACCAACGAACAATGGTCCCAAGATGAGCAGTTTCAGGTTTTCTGCAATGACGACCAGCAAGTCGAGCAAATCGATTTCATCGTCTGTTTGTGCAGCTGAGGATTCCATTACAAATACATCACAAGTGAAAGATTGAAAACCTCGAATCTAGCACAGGCTTTACGTACAGCATGAGGCTCAGAGACGCGCGGTGGAGGTCGTCAAAGCATCGCTGCAATTCAGTTGGCTCATTGAAGGCAACAAGTCCACATTAAAAATATTGAGAATGATTCTCATAAAATGCTTCATGTTGTGATCCTCCGTCGCGCAAGACGGTTTAGAAAGTTGAACATGAAAGCTGTGTGGAATCGTCGCCAGACACTGGCGGGTTTGATGTTGGCCGTGGCCCTGCCTTTTGCTGCTGCGCAGGCGGCAGAGACCATCAAGGTGCAGGACAACACGGGTGAAGTGGTTGTGCCGCTCAAGCCTAAGACTGTGCTGGTCTATGACTTTGGCGCGCTGGACATCATCAAGACCATTGGTGGTCAGGTGGCGGGCAATCCCACACAGGCGCTGCCACCCTCGCTCAAGGAATATGGGGATAGCAGCAAGTACGCCAACATCGGCACGCTGTTTGAGCCTGACTATGAAAAAGTCAAAGCACTCAAGCCCGATCTGATCATTGCGGGCAACCGTTCTCTGCCCAAGGTGGAAGAACTCAAGAAGTTTGCGCCCGTGCTCGATGTGACCATCGATAACCAGAACCAGATGGCGCATGTCTACCGCAATATTCGCTCCATTGCGGCCATCTACGGCGTGCCGGAAAAGGGTGAGCAAGCAATCAAGGAAATTGATGCGGCCATTGCGGATGTGAAGGCCAAAGCAGCCAATAAAGGTGGTGCACTGTTTTTGATGACCAATGGCGGCAAGCTCAGCGCCTATGGCCCAGGTTCGCGCTTTGACATGCTGTATTCGGTGTTTGGCGTGCAGCCCATCAAGGACAAGATTGAGGTGTCCAAGCATGGCCAGGCCGTGTCGTTTGAGTACCTGCTCAAGACCAATCCTGACTACCTGCTGGTGCTGGACCGCGACGCCGCCATCGGCAACGATGGCGCAGCTGCCAGGAAGCTGCTGGACAACAAGCTGGTGCACGCCACCAAAGCCTGGCGCAATGGGAATGTGGTGTATCTGAACGCGGCAGACTGGTACACCATGTCCAATTCGAGTCCTTCCGCACTCAAAGCCAATTTGAAACAGTTGTCGGATGCTTTCTCCAAATAAACACACACCCGCGGGGCGACAAGCCCTGGCGTGGACAGGGGCCCTTGTGGCCCTTTTTGCATTGGCGCTGTGGAGCCTGTCGGTGGGCGTGAGCGATGTGTCCTGGAACACCTTGTGGAGTGACAACGAAGACGACATGGTGGCCCAGGTGCTGATGTATTCGCGCGTGCCGCGTACGCTGGCCCTGATGCTGGCGGGCAGCGCCATGGCGGTGGCAGGCCTGCTGATGCAGATGCTGGCGCGCAACCATTTTGTGGAGCCATCGACCATGGGCACGGTGGAGTCCGCCACGCTGGGCATGCTGTTTTGCATGCTGGTGGCGCCTGATCTGCCGGTGTTTGCCAAGATGGGCGTCTCAGCGCTCACTGCCATGGCGGGTACGGCCTTGTTCATGGCCATCCTCTCGCGCATCCGCCTGCGTTCGGCCTGGATTGTGCCGCTGGTGGGCTTGATTCTGGCGGGGGTGATTGAGGCGGCGACCACGTTCTGGGCCTACCAGTACGACATGATCCAGTCGCTGCGCGCCTTCTCTAACGGCGATTTTTCCGTGGTGATTGAAGGCCGCTACGAGATGCTGTGGCTGTCGCTGGGCGTGACCGGCCTGGCAGTGCTGGCGGCAGACCGTTTTACGGTGGCAGGGCTTGGCGAATCCTTTGCCACCAATCTGGGGCTGAACTACAAGGCGCTGGTGCTGCAGGGGCTGATCGTGGTCTCAGTGGTCACGGCCTGCGTGGTGGTGACCGTGGGCTCCATCCCGTTTGTGGGCCTGATCGTGCCCAACCTCGTGCGTCTGATGCTGGGTGACAACGTGCGCCGCAGCGTGTGGTGGGTGGCGATTGCCGGTGCAGCGCTGACCATGCTGTGCGACCTGTTTGGGCGCCTCATTATTGCGCCCTATGAGATTCCTGTCGGCACCGTCATGGGTGTCGTGGGCAGTGGTCTGTTCTTGGCGATTTTGTTGCGCCGTCGTATCAAGGGATAAGTCATGGCGCAAGATTTGTACGAACCGGCGACCAGGCCCGCATGGTGGTCGCAGTCCCGCAACCGCCTGTGGACGCTGGTGTTGATGGCCGTGGTGGCCATCGCTGCCTTTATGACGCTGGGTGTGGATGCCGACTGGGCCTTTGTGCTGGAGCACCGTGGCACCAAGGTCATCACCATGATGGTGGTGGCCTGCGCTTTGGGCATGTCTACGGTGGTGTTCCAGACGGTGACGCACAACACCATTCTGACGCCTGCGGTGATGGGGCTCGATGCCCTGTATCTGTTCCTGCAGGCCGTGCTGGTACTGGTGCTGGGATCGGTCGGCGTGGTCGGTCTGGGCGTGATCCCGAAGTTTGGGCTGGAGATTGTGCTGATGGTTGTGCTCAGCGTGGCGCTGATGCGCTGGCTGTTCACGGGCCATGCGTCCAGCCTGCACCTGATGCTGCTGGTGGGCGTGGTCATGGGCATTCTGTTTCGCAGCATGACCAGCTTTGCCATGCGCATGATCGACCCCAATGAGTTCGCCACGCTGCAAGACCGTATGTTTGCGAACTTCAACACCATCCACACGCAGCTGCTGTGGCCTTCGCTGGTGCTGCTGGCCTTCGGCGTGGCGTATTTTTGGCACAAGCGCCATGTGCTGGACGTGCTGGCGCTGGGGCGTGACGCGGCGGTGAATCTGGGCGTGGACTACCAGCCGCAGGTCTTGCGCCTGTTGGTGGTGATGTGTGCCATGGTGGCGATTTCCACCGCGCTGGTCGGCCCTGTGACTTTCTTTGGCCTGCTGGTCGCCAACATGGCCTACCAGTGGATGGGCACGCGCCGCCACCAGTGGGTGCTGCCAGCGGCGGTGCTCTGGGGCTGCATCTTGCTGCTGGGCGGCCAGGTGATTCTGGAACGTGTGCTGGGCTTTAACTCCGCGCTGTCGGTGGTGGTGGAATTTGTGGGCGGTCTGGTGTTTATCTGGCTGCTGCTGCGCAAGGGCAAACAATGATTGAGACACATAAGGTCGCGAAGACCCACGGCAGCACCACGGTACTGCATGGGGTGAGTGTGCAGATTCCGGTGGGGCAGTTCACGGCCATCATCGGCCCCAACGGAGCGGGCAAGAGCACGCTGCTGTCCATGGTCAGCCGCCTGGATGCCATCACGTCTGGCTCGGCCCATGTGGCGGGGCTGGATGTGGCCAAAACCGCCAGCGATGCGCTGGCCAAGGTGATGGCCATTTTGCGGCAGGACAACCAGTCCACCCTGCGCCTGACGGTGCGTGATCTGGTGGGCTTTGGCCGCTTTCCACACAGCAAGGGCCGCATGACGGCCGAGGACGTTCAGCACGTGAATCAGGCGCTGGAGTTCCTGCAGCTCACGCCGCTGGCGGATCGCTATCTGGATGAACTCTCAGGCGGTCAGCGCCAGCGTGCCTACATCGCCATGGTGCTGTGCCAGGACACGCCCTACATCCTGCTGGACGAGCCGCTGAACAACCTCGACATGGCCCATGCCGTGAGCATGATGAAGCTGCTGCGCCGCCTCGTGAATGAGCGCCGGAAAACCGTGGTGGTGGTGCTGCACGACATCAACTTTGCCAGCTGCTACGCCGACCACATCATCGCCATGAAAAACGGCCATGTGGCGCACGAAGGCGCACCGTTGCAGGTGGTGACGGATGAGGTCTTGAGCGCGCTGTATGAGATTCCCGTCAGCGTGCATGAGATCAAAGGCCAGCGCCTGTGCCACTACTTTGCGTAGCGTTTAGCGCGCACCAAGATCGATAAAAACATAGCTTGTAGCGTTGGTAGAACCTCGACTTCAAGCAACTTTCCCCGCGAATCCTTGGTCTTAACAGCGTAAGTAGCTATGTTTTTGAAGAAAAAATTAAGTGCCGCCATAGCGGCTTGGATGGTGGGTAGTTGCGCAGCGCAGGCTGAGCCCCTGGTGGTGAGCGATCAGCAAGTGGTGCAGTCACAGCTGCAAGGCATGGCGCAGCAAGTGCAGTTGCAGGTGCCTGCAGGCGCTGTCGTGCAGCTGCGCTTTGCGGGCGCGGGCCTGCATCTGGATTTGCGCGATGCGCAAGGCCAGCACATTCGCCGCTTGGCCGAAGACGGGCGTGGCGTGCAAACGGCCATGTGGCGTTCGCTGGGCGCGCAGCAAGAACAGCTGTGGGTGGTGCCCGCTGAAAAGAATCTTGCAGCCGCGCCGTTCTCATTGCAGGTGCTGAACACTTGGCAGGTACAGGGCGAAGAGCAGCCAAAGCCTGAAGACACGCCCATGGGGCCACGGCTGAAAAAATTGCAACAGGCGCTGGCCCAAGGCCATAGCACCGATGCGTTCTGGCAGCAGGTGCAGCAGCAAGGCACGCCGCTGGTGGAGCCTTGGGAGGGCGGCCAGCTGCTCGTTACCTTCTTGTGGCGCGACCAAGGCAACCACAATGTGCGGCTGTTTGGCAGCCCCAGCGGTGACCACAACCCGCTGCGCAAGCTGGGTGGCAGTGATGTGTGGTGGACCAGCGTGGTCATGGACCCACGCGCGCGGTTGAGCTATGCCTTGGCGCCCGATGTGCCCAAGGTGGCGAATGCCGCCCAGCAGCGCCGCATGATTTTGGCCACGCTGCAGCGTGATCCACTCAATCCGCATACCTTCCCAGCGCAGTTGGCCACGCAAGCGGTCGATAGGTTCCAAGGCCGCTCGGTGTTGCAATTGCCGCAAGCGCCCAAGCAGCCGTGGGTCCAAGCGCGCAGCGATGTGCCGCAGGGCACGCTCACGCGCCATGTGGTGCGCAGCCAGATTTTGGGTAATGACCGCGATGTCTGGACCTATGTGCCTGCAGGCGCCGAGCCACAGAATCTGCTGGTGCTGTTTGACGCGCATGCCTTTGTGCACGATGTGCCCACGCCGCGCATTTTGGACAACTTGATGGCCGATGGTTTATTGCCAAACACGGCAGCGGTCATCGTGGGCAATGCCAGCCCCGAAGCGCGTGGGCAAGAGTTGCCGCCCAATCCCAAGTTTGCGCAGTTCATGGCTGAGGAGCTCATGCCTTGGGTGCGCGAGCAGGGCTTGGCGCAAATGGCGCGCCACACGGTGGTGGCAGGCAGTAGCTATGGCGGCTTGGTTTCGAGCTATCTGGGCCTGATGCACCCAGAGCTATTTGGCAATGTGCTGAGCATGTCGGGCTCGTACTGGTGGGCGCCGCAAGGCGAGCCAGCGGGCTGGATGCAGCGTGCCTGGCAGACACTGCCGTCGCCCATGCCCCATGTGCGCTTTTACATCGACGCAGGCACGTTCGAAAAAGGTCGTGGCGGCCGCGAAGGGATTTTGGAAACCTCGCGCGCGCTGGGCGACATCCTGCGCGAACGCGGTCTGCAAGTGACGCAGCGTGAATGGGTATCCGGCCACGACTATGTGCAGTGGCAAGCATCGCTGGGCTGTGGATTGGTGGCGTTATTGGCTCCGCAGAAGATGGCCGATGCACGCATGCAAGTCTGCAATGGGGTTCAGAAATAAGAGCTTGTTGCGCTGACAGATAAAAGATTTCAGATAGAAAAGTATCTGAAATCCTTTTTAATACAGCGTAGGCAGCTACTTTTATTGAATGCGATCGGTGGCAGGCGCTGGTAGCGGGCTGTGTGCGCGTACATAGGCTTCCAGCGCGTCGATATCGAGCGGGCCTTGCGTGCGATCAGTGCCTTGGCTGAAGACGCTGTAGCGATCTCCACTATCGGCCAAAAAGCTGCTCACCACCACGCGGTAGTTGGCCTGCATATCCAGCGGCTGGCCGCGCAGCGTGAGGTCTTCGACTTGCTCGTTCACGGGGGCATGGGCGTCATGGCGCCAGCGCAAGTCTGCATTGGGAGAGAGCACACGGCGGCGGCCAGAACTGGACAGCGGCACGGCGTAGGTGTCTTCCAGCAGTTCCTTGATCTGTGCGCCGGTCAGCGTCATGCCAATCAAGGCATTGCCAAAGGGCTGGATGGCGTAGAGCTGGTCAAAGCGGACATGGCCATCGGCATCAGGCTGCAGCGCTGCGCGAATGCCGCCGCTGTGCATGAATGAAATATCCGCGCCGCCCAGCTTAGGGTCTTGCATGGCCCAGACCTGTGCGTCCGATATCAGGTTGCCCAATGCAATTTCACCGGACTCTACCGGCAGATTGGACAGCGGCATATTGCCCGGCGAGATGATGCGACCCACCACTTTTTGCGCTTCGTGCGCAATCACGCTGCGGTAGCGCTCCACAATGCTTTGCACCTCAGGATGCGCGTGCGTGTGCTCAACCACGAAGGGCGAAGGTGTTGTCGCTGCTTGTGCGTTGGCAGGTATGGCCAGGGTGCGAGCACTGCGGCTGTGCAGCTGGCGCAGCTGCGGGTCCCAGCGCAGTTGAATGTCCGTCAGCTGCGTGCCATGCAGGCCTGCACTGGTGAGCAGAAATGGGTGCTGTGGATTGACCGTGGCGTAGTCGCACACATAGGTCTGGTGCGTGTGGCCGGACACCACCACGCTGATGCGAGGGTCCAGTTTTTCCAGAATCGGCACGATGGAGCCACTCAGGCCCTCGCAGCCTTGCTCAAATGGTGAGACATCGGTTTGGCCACCTTCGTGCAGCAGCACGGTGATGATGTCAGCACCCTGCGCCAGCAGCTGGGGCACCAAAGCATTGGCGGTCTGCACTTCATCGTCAAAACGCAGACCCTGGATGGCGGGCGCCATCACCAGCTTGGGCGTGTCTTTGAGCGTCATGCCAATAAAGCCCACCGTCACTTGCTGGCCGTTGTGCTCAAAGGTTTTCAGGCCGGTAGCTGGCAGCAGGTTGCGGCCATCCTGGCTGAACACATTGGCGGCCAGCATGGGGAACTGCGCACCCGCAAAGCTGGGGTTGACTTGGCAAGGTGTGCGCTGGGTATAGGTCTCGCAGCCGCCTTGTGCCAGGCGCAGCAGCTCTTGCCAACCGCGGTCAAACTCATGGTTGCCAACGGCTGCAAAGTCCACTTGCATGGCATTGGCAGCTTCAATCGTGGGTTCGTCCAGAAAGAAGGACGACAGCAGCGGCGAAGAACCCACCATATCCCCCGCGCTTACCACGGCATGATGCGGGTAGCGCTGGCGCAACTGCTGCACCGTGCCTGCCAGCCATGGCATGCCACCCAGCGCGATCTTTTGCGTGCTGCCTGCGTGCGTAGGCACATCCGCTTGTACGCCGGGCGCATCCAAGTGGCCATGCAAGTCATTGAATGCCAGCAAGTGGATGTCGATGAGCTGTGCATTGGAAGCGTCTGGCGCGTGATGGTGACCACCGCCGCAACTGGCCAGCAACCATGCAGAGATTACGCACAGGCTGGTGCGTGCCACAGAGAGCGAAGAGGAAAGCATGGCGCATTGTGATCAACGCAGGAGCACTTGCGCAATCACCAAAAAAGGGAGCACGCAAGTGCTCCCTGTGTGTGCCATGCAGCCCAGCGCTTAGCGGCGGCGCTCCAGGATCATGGAGTCGCCATAGCTGAAGAAGCGGTACTCATTCTGGATGGCGTGCTGGTAGGTGTCCATGATGTGCTTGTAGCCCGCAAAGGCGCTCACCAGCATCATCAGCGTGCTCTTGGGCAGGTGGAAGTTGGTGATCAGGCAGTCCACCACGCGGAACTCAAAACCGGGAGTGATGAAGATGTTGGTGTCGCCCGAAATCTGCCCTGTGCGTGCCCAGGATTCCAGTGTGCGCACGCTGGTCGTACCCACGGCAATGATGCGGCCACGGCGCTGGCGGCAGCGCTCCAAGGCTGCCAGCGTTTCCAGCGGAATGTTGTACCACTCGCTGTGCATCTGGTGCTCGGCAATGTTCTCTACCTTCACGGGCTGGAAGGTGCCAGCACCCACGTGCAGGGTCACGGCCGCCGTTTCCACGCCTTTTTCTTTCAGCGCAGCCAACACTTTTTCGTCAAAGTGCAGCGCTGCAGTGGGTGCAGCTACGGCGCCTGGGTGGCTGGCGAACACGGTCTGGTAGCGCTCGGAATCTTCTTCCTCGTCCGGGTCTTCTTCGGCGTTCTGGTTGCGCTCGATATAGGGTGGCAGTGGCAGGTGGCCAAACTGGTCCATCAGCTCCCAGGGCGACTCGTTGTTGGCGCCCTGCAGCGCAAAGCGGAACAGCGGACCGCTTTCATCGGGCCAGCGGCCCAGCAGTACAGCGTCAAAGCCGCCGTTTTTCACGCCGCCGCACAGATGAATGCGTGCACCGGGCAAGGGCTTTTTGCTGACCTTCATGTGGGCCACGACTTCATTGCCCTGCAGCACGCGCTCGATCAGCAGTTCCAGCTTGCCGCCGCTGGCTTTCTCGCCAAAGATACGGGCCTTGACCACTTTGGTGTCGTTGAAGATGAGCAGGTCGCCTTCATGCAGCAGATCGGGCAGATCCTTGAAGACGCGGTCCACCAGTTCCGGGGCGCGCGCGTCGAGCAGACGCGAGGCACTGCGTTCAGCAGCAGGGTGTTGGGCAATCAGGTGCTCGGGGAGCACAAAGTCAAAATCACTGAGGGTATGAGGAGCGCGGTGGCTAGAAGACATGAGAGTTCTTGAGGGCCTGACAAGCCCGTCCCAAGGAAAAATCAAAGCGCGCATTCTCGCAAATCTGCGCCGTGGTGATGGCGTCATGGTTTGCAATATCCATGCGCAGCCAATGCCTGCACGCAGGGCCCATGTTCTGTGCATATGGCCTATGGAAGCACGATGGGGCGTGTTAGCCTTTGGTGCTTACTTCTGTGCTTTGCCTACGCTTTCAGATTCATGCCTTCCTCTTCTTCTACGCCTGCCAAGAAAACGGCACCCAGCCCGGCGCAGCAGGCCATGCAAAAACTGGGGCTGGTGCGCGATATCGACCTCGTGCTGCACCTGCCCCTGCGTTACGAAGATGAAACCCGGATCACCCTGCTGCGCAATGCGCGCGATGGCGACACGGTGCAGATTGAAGCCACGGTCACCCACTGCGAAGTGCAGCTGCGCCCGCGCCGCATGCTCAAAGTCACGGTGGATGATGGCACAGGCACTTGCGTGCTGACCTTTTTCAGCTTCTACCCCTCGCAGCAAAAAAGCATGGCCGTGGGTACGACGCTGCGCATTCGCGGCGAGGTCAAAGGGGGCTTCTGGGGCAGACAGATGATGCACCCTGTGGTCAAGACCGCAGGGGGCGATCTGCCCCAGGCGCTCACGCCCGTCTACCCCGCTACGGCAGGCTTGCCGCAGGCCTATCTGCGGCGCGCCATTGCCAGCGCCATGCAGCGCGTGCAGCTGCCGGAGACCCTGCCGCCCGATGCACAGCCGCCGATTGAAAACTATTGGGGTGAAAATGGCATCCAGCCCTTGATGGGACTGCGCGAGGCGCTTCAATTTCTGCACCACCCCACGCCCGATGTGGCACTGGCTACGCTGGAAGATCACACCCACCCCGCGTGGCAGCGCCTGAAGGCGGAAGAGCTGCTGGCCCAGCAGCTGTCGCAATACCAGGCCCGGCAGGAGCGTGCCGCGCTCAAGGCCCCCGTGCTGCAGGTGCCCCAGCCCGCAGCGGGCACGCTGACACTGGTGGAGCAGTTTCTGCAGCAGCTGCCGTTTGGCCTGACGGGTGCGCAGCAGCGTGTGTGCCGCGAGATTGCGCAGGACCTGGCGCGTGCTATTCCCATGCACCGCCTGCTGCAGGGTGATGTGGGCTCGGGCAAAACCGTGGTGGCGGCCATGTCCGCCATGGTGTGTATTGCGGCCGGCTGGCAGTGCGCGCTGATGGCACCTACGGAAATTCTGGCGGAGCAGCACTTTGCCAAGCTCGTGGGCTGGCTGGAGCCGCTGCTGGCGCCGATTGGCAAAAAGGTCGCCTGGCTGTCGGGCGCGCAGAAGAAAAAAGAACGCACGGCCATGCTGGAGCTGGTGGCCAGTGGCGAGGCTGCGCTGGTGGTCGGCACGCATGCCGTGATTCAGGAGCAGGTGCAGTTCCACAACCTGGCCTTGGCGGTGATTGACGAGCAGCACCGCTTTGGCGTGGCGCAGCGCCTGGCCTTGCGCCAGAAGCTCGCCCACCAGGGGCTGGAGCCGCACATGCTGATGATGAGTGCCACGCCCATTCCACGCACACTGGCCATGAGCTATTACGCGGACCTGGACGTCTCCGTGATCGACGAGCTGCCACCGGGGCGCACGCCCATCGTGACCAAGGTGATTTCCGACAGCCGCAAGGACGAAGTCATCGCCCGCATTGGCGCGCAGATTGCACAGGGGCGGCAGGTCTACTGGGTCTGCCCCTTGATTGAAGAGAGCGAGGCGCTGGACCTGTCCAATGCCACGGCCACACACGTGGAGCTGAGCGAGGCACTGCCTGGCGTCATGGTGGGACTGCTGCACTCACGCATGCCGCAGGCTGAGAAGAAAGCGGTGATGGAGCTGTTCACGTCCGGAAAGATGGGCGTGCTGGTGTCCACCACGGTGATTGAGGTGGGGGTGGATGTGCCCAATGCCTCGCTGATGGTGATTGAGCATGCCGAGCGCTTTGGCCTGTCCCAGCTGCACCAGCTGCGCGGCCGTGTGGGGCGTGGCGCGGCAGCGTCGGCCTGCGTGCTGCTGTACTCCGTGGGGGACAACGGCAAGCTGTCTGAAACGGGCAAGGAACGCCTGCGTGCCATGGCCGAGACCAATGATGGCTTTGAGATTGCGCGGCGTGATCTGGAAATCCGTGGGCCGGGTGAATTTCTGGGCGCGCGCCAGTCGGGCGATGCGCTGCTGCGTTTTGCCGATCTGGACAAGGACGTGGCGCTGCTGGAGTGGGCACGCGAGCTGGCACCACGCATGCTCAGTCAGTACCCGCATCTGGCGCAGGCGCATATCCAGCGTTGGTTGGGCGCCAAATCTGAGTTCCTGAAGGCGTAGGACAAGACCAAAATTCGTCTGGATATTGGTTACAAAGCGCATGCATGCGCTGACATGAATGCACAATAGGTGATTGATTCTTCACCTCGATAGGCAATCTCAAAAGCTTATGACGCTTACAGAACTCAAATACATCGTGGCAGTTGCGCGCGAAAAGCACTTTGGACGCGCCGCAGACGCGTGCTACGTGTCACAGCCTACGCTGTCGGTGGCGATCAAGAAGCTGGAAGAGGAGCTGGACGTCAAGATTTTTGAGCGCAGCGCCGGTGAAGTTTCGGTGACCCCGCTGGGTGAAGCCATCGTGCGTCAGGCACAGAGCGTGCTGGAGCAGGCGGCAGAGATCAAGGAAATTGCCAAGCGTGGCAAAGACCCGCTGTCTGGCGCGCTGACGCTGGGCGTGATCTACACCATCGGCCCCTATCTGCTGCCTGAGCTGGTGCGCAACTCCATCAAGATGACGCCGCAGATGCCGCTGATGCTGCAGGAGAACTTCACCGTCAAGCTGCTGGAGATGCTGCGCACCGGTGAAATTGACTGTGCCATCGTGGCCGAGCCTTTTCCTGAAACCGGTCTGGCCATGGCGCCGCTGTATGACGAGCCTTTCATGGCTGCCGTGCCCAGCAACCACCCGCTGGCGCAGCAGGATGCCGTCACCACCACCGATCTGAAGAACGAGACCATGCTGCTGCTGGGCTCGGGCCACTGCTTTCGCGACCATGTGCTGGAAGTCTGCCCTGAGTTCGCACGCTACGCCAGCAATGCCGAAGGCATTCGCCGCACCTTTGAAGGCTCTTCGCTGGAGACCATCAAGCACATGGTGGCCGCCGGCATGGGCGTGACGCTGGTGCCCCGACTGTCTGTGCCCAAGGAAGCGCTGGAGTCACCACGCCGCCGTGCCACCGATGATCCACACATCCGCTATCTGCCCATTCATAACGAAGACGGGCACGAACCTCCATCGCGCCGTGTGGTGCTGGTGTGGCGACGCAGCTTTACGCGCTATGAGGCGATTGCAGCGCTGCGCAATGCCGTCTATGCCTGCGAACTGTCAGGCGCCAAGCTGCTGACCTGAGCCAGGGGTCGGCTCATTGCAAACTGTGAATGCCACCCCATGTACAGGGTTGAGCTACAGTAGAAAACATCTTCCATCTGACGCAGTGGCATGCTGCTGCGCCGGGCTACATGATTGAGGAGTACATCATGGCAAAAGAAACCAAGAAGCAAACCACCAAGGCTGTTGCAGCCCCTGAGGCCAAGGCCGCCAAGGGCATGCCCATCAAGATTGGCATCAGCACCAAGGACCGTGAAGAAATCGCCGGCGGCCTGTCGCGCCTGCTGGCTGATACCTACACCCTGTACCTGACCACGCACAACTTCCACTGGAATGTGACGGGGCCCATGTTCAACACGCTGCACACCATGTTCATGCAGCAGTACACCGAGCTGTGGAACGCTGTGGACCCCATCGCCGAGCGCATCCGCTCGCTGGGCCACTATGCACCAGGCTCCTACGCACAGTTTGGCAAGCTGACCAGCCTGCCTGATGTGCCTGTCACACCACCCAAGGCCAGCGAGATGATTCGCACCCTGGTCGAAGGCAACGAAGCTGTAGCCCGCACGGCACGCGAACTGTTCCCGCTGGCAGACAAGGCCAATGATGAGCCTACGGCTGACCTGCTGACACAGCGCCTGACCGTGCACGAGCAAAACGCATGGATGCTGCGCTCGCTGCTGGAAGAGTAAGCATGTGGTCGACACACTGCCACGCATGATGCAGTGGATTGACCAGGCAGCAGCACCGTTACTGGCGCTGCTGCTGATAGCCGCCGCTGGCGGCTTTTTTTTGCATGAACGCTGGCGCCTGCCAGTGCGGGACATGCACGCACAGCGCACGCTGCGTGCGGCGTATGGCTGGTGCGCGCTGGGCCTGCTGGCGGCACTGCCGCTGGCATGGATGGTCTGGAACATGGCGCAGGGCGGTGGCACGGCCTCCTGTGCGGGCTGTGTGGACTGGCTGTCCATCGATGGTCGCGTGGCTGCCTGGGTGCAGGCGCAGGAAGGTGCACCCTGGCTGGGTGCCGTCAAGCTGCTGACACAGCTTGGCCACATCGTCTGGATGGCTGCGCTGGGCGCCATGGCCAGCTTCTGGCTGTTGTGGCGCAGGGCATGGCTGCAGCTGGGGGCATGGGTGGTTGGTGTGGCCGGTGTGGGCCTGTGCGTGCGCCTGATCAAGCACAGCGTGGGCCGCGAGCGCCCCGAAGTGCGCTGGGTGCTGGAGCAGGGCTACAGTTTCCCCAGCGGGCACAGCGCCGGTACGCTGGTGTGCTATGGCCTGCTGGCCTGGCTGTGGCTGAGCATATCTCGCCATGCACCGCCCCGGGGCGTGGTGCCACTGACCGTGGCTGTGGTGCTGTCGGTCGGCATGAGCCGCGTGGTGCTGGGTGCCCACTATGTGAGTGATGTGCTGGCAGG